>Ga0326727_10004010_pt1 | contig 45491 bp, 50 predicted proteins | sample MB2enrmetagenome_FD_207643 | JGI IMG/M metagenome (GOLD analysis project Ga0326727, IMG submission 207643) | Lab enriched peat soil microbial communities from McLean, Ithaca, NY, United States - MB29MY | ecosystem: Environmental > Terrestrial > Soil > Wetlands > Peat | place: USA: New York... | reverse complement strand
CAAGGACGCGGGCGTCGACGACTTCATCGCCGAAGCGACGCCGGAGAAGAAGCTCGTCTACCTGCGCAACGAGCAGGCCGCGGGCAAGCTGGTGGCGATGATGGGCGACGGCACCAACGACGCGCCTTCGCTCGCCCAGGCCGACGTCGGCCTGGCGATGAACTCCGGCACCCAGGCCGCCAAGGAGGCCGGCAACATGGTCGACCTCGACAGCGACCCGACCAAGCTGATCGAGGTGGTGGCGATCGGCAAGCAATTGCTGATGACCCGCGGCGCGCTGACGACCTTCTCGATCGCCAACGACGTCGCGAAGTATTTCGCCATCGTGCCGGCGATGTTCGCCGGGACCTTGCCCTGGCTGAAGGCGATGGATGTGATGAACCTCCATTCGCCGACCTCGGCGATCCTCTCGGCGGTCATCTTCAACGCGCTGATCATCCCGCTGCTGATCCCGATCGCGCTCAAGGGCGTGCGCTACCGCCCGCTCGGCGCCGACGCGCTGCTGCGGCGAAACCTGCTGGTCTGGGGCCTCGGCGGGGTGATCGTTCCCTTCATCGGCATCAAGGCGATCGACGTCTTCATGGTCGCCCTGCGCCTCGTCGCTTGAGTTTGGAGAGAGAAAAGCCATGTTGCGCTATCTCGCGAAAAGCGCGCTGCTCCTGGCGATCAGCGTCGTCATCTTGTGCGGCGTCTATCCCGGCGTTCTGTGGGCGATTGGCCAAGCCTTCTTCCCGTTCCAGGTCAACGGCTCGATCGTGCGCGACGCCGACGGCAAGGTCGTCGGCTCGCTGCTCGTCGCCCAGCCGTTCAGCAAGGACGAGTACTTCCAGCCGCGGCCGTCGGCGGCGTCGTTCGACGCGACCGCGTCGTCCTCGTCGGCCTTGGCGCCGTCGAACTACGCGCTGCGCGACCGCGTGGCGCGGGCGATCGGGCCGATTGCCGCTTACGCCGCCGGCGACAAGAAGGGCCAGCCCGTCGCGCCCGACGTCGAGGCGTGGTTCCAGGCCGATCAGGCGGGCGGCAAGCCGCATATCGTCGCCCAGTGGGCCGATGCGCACAACGGCCTCGCCCAGGCTTGGGTGACCGGCGATCCCACGCACGCGGCTTACGTCGACGCCTGGGCGAAGAGCCACGACGACGCGGTCAAGAACTGGATCAAGGCCAACCCGGCGACGCCGCAGCCGAAGCCGTCGGACCTCGCCGTCGCCTTCTTCGAGTCGTTCTCCGCCGAGCATCCCGGCATGTTCCCGTCGGCGGTGACGAAGACCGGCGCCGACGGCAAGCCGACGACCGACATCGAGCCGGTCGACGCCGGCGCCGACATCCAGTCGATCTTCTTTGACACGTGGCGGCAGGACCACCCCGACGTCGCCTTGAACGACGTTCCCGGCGACCTCGTCACGACGTCGGGCTCGGGCCTCGACCCGCACATCACGCTCGACAACGCCGAGTTCCAGCTCGACCGCGTCGCCGCCAAATGGGCCGCCGACAAGAATCGCGACGTCGCCGACCTGCGCAAGGAAATCGAGGCGATCCTTCAGGAGAAGGCGAGCGCGCCGTGGGGCGGCCTGATCGGCGAGAAGATCGTCAATGTGCTCGATGTCAACCTCGAGCTGCATAAGCGCTTCGGCGACCCGGCCTAGTCCTCCCCCCGGGTTCGTCGCCAGCGGAGGGGACGCGCGCGGTCTCGCTCCCGCGCGCGTCCCTATCTCGCGCCGCGCCGCCGTGGAAGAGCCGCGCGGCGCTTCGCTACAGCGAAGGCCGGCCATCATGAGCGCAAGCTGTTCGCGACCTCTCGCGCGCCTGCTGGCGCTGAGCGACGAGGTCCAGTTGCATCGCCTGCTGCGGTCGATCCTGACGACAGAGGGCCGCGCGCTCGTCGCCCAGCCGTTCGCGCGGCTGAGCGGGGGCGCGCGCGAGGCGTGCGACGTCGTTCTCATCGACCTCGACCGCCTCGATCTCGGCGTCGTCGCCAAAGCCAAGCGCGTTTTTCCCGGGGCGGAGATCCTCGCGCTTTGCGGCGAAAGCCGCGAGGCCGACCGCGTCGCGGCGCTGGAGATGGGCGCCGATTGCCTGGAGCGGCCGTTTCGCGCCGCCGATCTGCGCGCGCGGGTGCGCGCCGCGGAACTGCGCCGTTTCTACGCGCGCGAGGAGCGGCGCTACTACCGCCGCGGCGCGCTGACGGTCGACCTGTTCGAGCGGCGGGTCTCGCGCGACGGCCGGCCGCTGGCGCTGACGCCGTCGGAAATCGACGTCCTTGCGTTTCTCGCCCGCGAGGCGGGGCGCGCGGCGCGCTTCGTCGAGATTCTCGAGGCGCTCGGGCGCGACGATTCCCCGCGCGACCGCCAGGCGCTGCGCGCCTTCGTCAGCGGCCTGCGCCGCAAGATCGAGCGCGACGCGGGCCGGCCCGAACTGCTGCTGAGCGAGCCGAGAATTGGCTATCGCCTCGTCGCGGAGCGCGGCGACGGCCGGCGCGGGCCGTCCTTTTGAGGCGCAGGCGCGCCGCCGCCGCGCGCTTACGCCTCGCTTACGCGGCGATCGCGCAATCCGTCTCGATTCCTTACGCGCAAGGCGACAATGATCGGCGCGCGTTTGGCGGACGACCAATTCGGAGACCCTGATGAAAGAATCGCCTTCTTCAGCCGCTCACAGTTCGCGCGCGCCGCGGCTGACCGTCGGGCGCGACCGTTGCGGCCGCTGGGTGGTTTCCGACCGCCTCGGCCTGTGCGGGGGCTGGTTCGTCGACCGCGCGACCGCCGTGCATTATGCGATGTTCGAGAGCGCCGGCGAGCCGCAGGCGGTGATGATGGCCCCGGACGTCGTCGAGACCGAGCTGACGCTCGATGCCGGCGCGCCGCGGCGGCCGGCGGCGGCGTGACCCGCGTCATCAAAGCGGCGCATTCGGCCCGCGAAGTGGCTCGAGCGGAGGCCGAGATGGCGACGCTGCCCGCCGACGAAGACTACGCCCGAGCGATGCTGACCCTCTTCGCCGCGCGCGCCGCGCGCGCCGGCCAAAGCCTGCCGCTCGAGGAGCTGCGCCGCGCGTTCGTGGTCGCCAACTTCGGGCGGCTCGCCGATTGCGAGGCGGGGCTCGCCTACGCCGAGACGAAGGGCTGGGTCAGCCGCCAGCTCGACCGCGTCCGGCTCGCCGCGGCGGGCTACGCCGAGATTTGATCTCGACGCAGCTTTTTAGTTGACAAAATGAATAGAATGACAGAAGTGATACGGGCGAGCCGTCGAATGGCGCCCCTGCGGCGTGCTATGACGACGGCCCCCAGATCGCCTCGCGACGCGCGTCGCGTCGCCAGCATCGGAGTCTTTCATGTCGAAAACGCCCCTCAAACCGGAAACGCTCGCGCTGCACGCCGGTTGGCGCGCTGATCCCGGCACCGGCGCGGTCGCCGTGCCGATCTTCCAGACGACCTCCTACCAGTTCAAGAACGCCGACCACGCCGCCAACCTGTTCGGGCTGAGGGAGCTCGGCAACATCTACACCCGCATCATGAACCCGACCAACGACGTGCTGGAGAAGCGCATCGCCGCGCTCGAAGGCGGCGTCGGGGCGCTGGCGGTGGCGAGCGGGCAGGCGGCGACCGCCTACGCGGTCCAGAACATCGCTCACGCCGGCGACAACGTCGTCTCGTCGACCGACCTCTACGGCGGCACCTGGAACCAGTTCGCCAACCCGTTGAGGGACCAGGGGATCGAGGTGCGCTTCGTCGACCCGGCCGATCCCGAGAACTTCCGCCGCGCCACCGATGCGAAGACGCGCGCCTATTACGCCGAGACCCTGCCCAACCCGAAGCTCACCGTGTTCCCGATCGCCGAGGTGGCGGCGATCGGCCGGCCGCTCGGCATCCCGCTGATCGTCGACAACACCGCCGCGCCGATCCTCGCGCGGCCGTTCGATCACGGCGCGGCGATCGTCGTCTATTCGGCGACCAAGTATCTCGGCGGGCACGGCAACTCGATCGGCGGCCTGATCGTCGATAGCGGCGCCTTCCCGTGGGAGCAGTTCAAGGAGCGCCAACCCTACCTCAACACCCCCGACCCGTCCTATCACGGCGCGGTGTGGACCGAGGCGGTGAAGCCGCTCGGGCCGATCGCCTACATCCTGAAAGCACGCGTCACGCTGCTGCGCGACCTCGGCGCGGCGTTGTCGCCGTTCAACGCCTTCCTCATCATCCAGGGCGTCGAGACCGTGGCGCTGCGCATCGAGCGCCACAGCCAGAACGCCGAGGCGGTCGCCAACTGGCTCGCCAAGCGGCCCGAAGTGACCAAGGTGATCTATCCCTCGCTGCAGACCGGATGGGCGCGCGACCGCGCGCAGAAATACCTCAAGGGCGGCTTCGGCGGCCTGGTCGGCTTCGAGCTGGCGGGCGGGCACGAGGCGGGCCAGCGCTTCATCGACGCGCTCGAGCTCTTCTACCATGTCGCCAACATCGGCGACGCGCGCAGCCTCGCCATCCATCCGGCGTCGACCACGCACTCGCAGCTCTCGCCGGAGGACCAGCTCGCCACCGGCGTCACCGAAGGCTACGTGCGGCTGTCGATCGGCATCGAGAACATCGACGACATCCTCTCCGACCTCGACCAGGCGCTGACGGCGGCGGGCGGGGCGAAGATCGCAGCGGAGTAGGCGCGGGCGGCGCCTTCCCGCGCGCGCGGGGGCGCAGGGACGCGGCGCATCCGTCGGGAGACGGCGGATGCGCGCGCGTGGCGTCGCGTCGAATCCCGGAACCGGCGAGACGTTCTATTTGTCGGCTGCATCGGAACTTGCGGTTAAGCACAAGCTCGCGGCGTCGGACGGTTTGACCTTACGTTAAACCGGCGGGGCTAGCGTCGCCTTCCGAGATAGCGAAGGCGGTCGGACGATCCCGCGATGATTCCTGAAAAGCGTGGAACTTGGGGCCAGGGCGAGCTCTATGAACTCCTGGTCCTCATGGTCGTGGGAGCTTGCGTCTGGTTCATCGGCGCGGGTCTGGGAGCGTTCGACTGGGCGAGCCGCTACGTCATGCGGCACAACCTCATGAATCTGGTGATGCTGACCGCGTGCCTGGGCGTCGGCGCGGCGGTCGCCACGGTTCGCAAGTCGATTCTGCTGCGCAAGGCCATCGCCGCGCGCATGGCGGCCGAAGCCTTCGCGGAAATGACCGCTCGACATGATTCGCTGACCGGGCTGCCCAATCGCCGTTTGTTCCACGAGACGCTCGAAGCCGCGCTGGCGCGTTGCACGGCGGAAGACGCTTTCGCCGTGCTGCAGATCGATCTCGATCATTTCAAGCCGGTCAACGACGTGCATGGCCACGCGGCGGGCAACGCCGTTTTGTGCGCGGTCGCCGACCGCTTGCGCGATCTCATGCCGTCGGGCGGCGTGGCGGCCCGCCTCGGCGGCGACGAATTCGTCGCGCTGGTTCCCTACCGCGAGGATCGCGACGCTCTCGTCGGTCTGGTGCAGCAGATCATCGCGACGGTGCGAGAGCCCATTCCCTGGAACCATGGGCAGGTCGAAGTGGATTCGACCATCGGGGTCGCCTTCGCGACGCCTCAGGACCACGATCCCGACGCCCTGCTGCACGCCGCGGACGTCGCGATGTATCAGGGCAAGCGCGAAGGGCGCGGAACGTTTCGTTTCTTCCACACGGAAATGGACATCGCCCTCAAGGCGCGGGCGCGGCTCGAATCCGATCTCCGCGCGGCGATCGCGCACGGGGAGATCAGGCCTTCCTATCAGCCGATCGTCGCCTTGCCGGGACGCGATCTCGTCGGTTTCGAGGTGCTCGCGCGCTGGGACAGTCCGGAGCACGGCGCGGTGCCGTTGGACGTCTTCGTTCCGGTGGCCGAAGAGACGGGAATGATCGGCGACCTGTCGAACCGAATCCTGCGCCAGGCGTGCTTCGACGCGCGAAGCTGGCCGCCGCATCTGCAACTGGCGGTCAACATTTCGGCGATCCAACTGCGCGATTCGCGGCTGGCCGCCATGCTCCTGGCCGCGCTTGCCGAGACCGGCTTTCCTCCGGGACGCCTCGAGGTCGAGATCGCGGAAACCGCGCTGCTCAGCGACCTCGAGGCGGCGCGCCGCGCTCTCGCCTCGCTGCAGAATCTCGGCGTCAAGATCGCGCTCGACGATTTCGGCGCGGGCTATTCCAGCCTCCAGCATCTGCGGGAGCTGCGCTTCAACAAGGTCAAGATCGACAAGAGCTATGTCGCCAATCTCGATCAGGGCAGCGAGCGGGCCAAGCTGGTCGACGCCATCATCCAAATCGGCGCGAGCCTGAGTCTGCAGACGACGGCCGAGGGAATTGAAAACGACGCCAGCGTCAATTGGCTCTCCAACCAGGGCTGCGACTTCGCCCAGGGCTACCTGTTCGGGAGCGCCATGTCGAAAGACGAAGCGGACAGCTTCATCCGCTTCGGCAAGGCCGCGCCGTCGTCGCCGGGGGTCCACGCCGCTTGAGCGCGGGCGCCGGCGCGCCTAGGCGCTTGAGCCCGCCGCCGCGCGCGCAAGCCGGCAGAAGCCAACGACGTCGATCTCCTCGGCGCGCCGCGTCGGGTCGATCTCGGCTGCGGCGAGGAGCGCGGCGAGGTCGACGGCTTGCGCCGCGGCGAAGCTTCTCAGCGACTGGCGCAGCATCTTGCGCCGCTGGCCGAAGGCGGCGGCGGTCGCCGCCGACAACAGCCGCGCGTCGCACGGCTCCGGCTCGGCGCGCGGGATCAGCTCGACGACGCTGGAGGTCACCTTCGGCGGCGGCGTGAAGGCGGCGGGCGAGACGTCGAACAACAGCCGCGCCTGCGTTCGCCAGCCGGCGAGCACGGCGAGGCGGCCGTAGTCGGCGCGCTCGGCCGGCGTGGCGACGATGCGCAGCGCCACCTCGCGCTGGAACATCAGCGTCAGCCGCTGGTAGAACGGCGGCCACGGCTCGGCCTCGAGCCAGCGGGTCAAGAGCGCCGTGGCGACGTTGTAGGGCAGGTTGGCGCAAATGCGGATCGGCGCGCCTTCCGCCGCGGCGACCAGCGCCGTCGGCGCGACCGCCAGCGCGTCGCCGGCGACGACGTCGAGGCGCCCCGGCCAATGCGCGGCGATCTCGGCGAGCGCGGCGAGGCAGCGTTGGTCGCGCTCGATCGCGATCACCTTCTTCGCGCCTTCGGCGAGCAGCGCGCGGGTGAGCCCGCCGGGGCCGGGGCCGACCTCGACCACTGCGGCGCCCGCCAGCGGCCCGGCGGCGCGGGCGATGCGGCGGGTCAGGTTGAGGTCGAAGAGAAAATTCTGGCCGAGCGACTTCTTGGCGTCGAGGCCATGCGCGGCGACCACCTCGCGCAACGGCGGCAGGCCGTCGGCGGCGAGGCTCACGGCGCGAGGCGCGCCGCGAGGTTGAGCGCGGCGATCAGGCTGGTCGGGCTGGCGACGCCCTTGCCGGCGATGTCGAACGCGGCGCCGTGGTCGGGCGAGGTGCGCACGAAGGGCAGGCCGAGGGTGACGTTGACGCCGCTGTCGAAGGCGAGCGTCTTGGCGGGGATGAGCCCCTGGTCGTGGTACATGGTCAGCGCGACGTCGTAGCGCGCGCGCGCCGCCGGGTGGAACATGGTGTCGGCGGGCAGCGGGCCGACGACGTCGAATCCTTCGGCGCGCAGAGCCGCGACCGCCGGGGCGATTGTGTCGATCTCCTCGCGGCCCATCGCGCCCGCTTCGCCCGCGTGCGGGTTGAGTCCGGCGAGCGCCAGGCGCGGCTTCGCCAGGCCGAAGCGGCTTTTGAGGTCGGCGGCGACCACGCGCGCGGTCGAGACGATCAGATCGCGCGTCAGCAGCCGCGGGACCTCGGCGAGCGCGACGTGAATCGTCACCGGGACGACGGCGAGCGCGGGCGACCAGATCATCATCACCGGCTGCGCCGCCGCGCCCCATTGGCGTTCGGCCAGCGCGCCGAGAAACTCGGTGTGGCCGGGAAAGGCGAAGCCGGCGGCGTAGAGCGTCGCCTTGGCGATCGGGTTGGTGACGACGGCGCGCGCTTCGCCGGCGCGAACGGCGGCGACCGCGCGCTCGATCGATTCGATCGTCGCCGCGGCGAAAGCGGGGTCGGGCTCTCCCGGACGCGCGCCGGCCGGCGCCTTGAGCGCGACGACGGGCAGGGCGTCGGCGAACGCCGCCGCCGCTTCGGCGGGGGCGACTTCGGCGATCGGCGCGGCGAAACCGAGGCGGCGCGCCGTCTCGGCGAGCGCGCGCGGGGCGGCGATGAGGAAGAAGGGCGCGGCGAGCGTCTCGCGCGCGAGCCAGGCGCGCAGCGCGATCTCCAGCCCGACGCCGGCAGGGTCGCCCATCGTCACCGCCAGCGGGGAGCGCGGCGAAGACGCGGTCACGCTCGAATCCGATCGGCGACGCGGGGCGTCATTGCCCCAGGCCGATGTTGCCGCCGATGTCGCCCAGCGTCCGCAAGGTGAGCTCGATCAGCAGCGACTGGTCGCGCACCCGCGGCACCGACTCGTACAGCGTCGACGCGGTCGGGTCGCTGAGCGTCGACGAGTAGCGCACTTTGAAGGTCGTGCAGGTGTCGGCGTAGCCGAGGCCGACGCTGTAGTTGGTGGGATAGAAGCGCGGCGTCGATTGTCCCGGCGTGTCGTAGTAATGGCGCGACATGTCGAACAGCACGCTGCCGTCGATCGTCCAGTCGTGGGTGAACTTATAAGAGGCGTTGGTCACCACGCCCTCGCGGTCGTAGGGCCAACCGAGCAGCGGCTGGGCCGCGTAGCGGCCGTAGTCGACGCTGGTGGTGAGGCCGCCGTAGGAGGCGTTGGCGGTGAAGTCGAGTCGCTTCAGCGTGTAGTCCGAACTATCGAACTGCTGCTTGCTGGAGAGCGAAAAGGCCGACGAGAAGGGCGCGATCGTCTCGCCGAACACGTAATTGGAACGGCGCTTGTCGAGCCCCGACTCGAGCCCCACGTTGTCGGCCGAGGCGATGGCGTAGGAGTTCTGGCCGGCGAGCTGGATCGATTCGCCGCCGATGATTTTGGCGTAGCCGCCGTTGGCGAAGTCGGCGGTGTACTGCAGGCCGTAGTTCAGCCGCGTGCCGCCCTCGATGCGGTCGTAGCCCGAATACTTGTCCCAGGCGAACAGGTTGGTTTCGTCGAAGACCAGGCTCTGCGCGTCCTCGTTGGGCTGCAGCTTCGGCACCACCTCGTTGGGCCGCACGATCAACTGGGCGATCGGCTCGATCGTCTGCAGCCCCAGCGAGGTCGAGGAGACGAAGGGATAGCGGTATTCGAGGCCGACGCCGGCCATGCCCCGCGCGGCCGAGCCGCTCATCGAGTTGTTGAAGAAATTGGCCTGACTGCCGTTGTAGACCGAGCTCGATCCGTTCCCGCTGGTGTAGGTGAAGGTCCCGCTGTCGAGGCTGGCGCTTTCGCCGTCGAGGCGGGCGAAGACGAACGGCGTCCAGACCTCGCCGATCGGGTCGACGTACTTGTGCTGCCAGGAGACCTGCTCGGAAACGCGCGCGTACTGGCCGGCGATGCCCCGCAGGATGCAGTTGCCCGGCGTGTAAGCTCCCAGGGTCGCGCCGCCGACTCGCGTGCCGCCGTAAATTGTCCCGCCCGTCGCGCAGACATTGTACAGGCTGTAGGCGTTGTCGAGCGCCTGCGCGCCGACTGACTGAAAGAGCGCCTCGCTGCGGCTGATCGCGGTGGCGTTGAGGTCGAGCTTCACCTCGCCGCCGATTCCGGCGCTGATCTCAGGAGCGAGAGGAAAGGTGCGATTGTAGTCGAGCACCGGAACCACCGGCGGCTCGGTGCGCTGGTCGGTGGCGGCGGTGGTGCTCTCGAAATGGTAGGCGCTGAGGTCGAAGAAGCCGCGATCGGCCTGGCCGCGCAGGTAGACCGACGAGATGATGTCCTGCAGAAAGTACTGGGACGGATCGACGTCCTTGATCTTGTAGTCGTTGAGATAGAACTGGTCCGAGACCGCCGTGACGTCCCAGCCGAAGCGCCACTTGTCGTTGAGGAAGAACTCGCCCGCGCTCTGGATCGAGCCGCGCAGGCGACGATCGCCCGAATCGTAGGGCGCGGGCTGAAACGCCGTCGGATTCTGCTGCTCGATGCCGGTCAGCCGAATGTTGTAGGAGCCGTTGGCGAGACGTTGGCGCCATTCGACATCGGCGAGGAAGCCCTGCTTGGAGAAATAGCCCGGCGTCAACGTGAGGTCGTAGTTGGGCGCGAGCGCAAGGAAGTAGGGCACCTTCATGCCAGTGCCGAGGTTGTTGGTGTGCAGGTAGGTCGGCGCCAGCACGCCGCTCTGCCGGGTCACGGTCGGATCGGCGGCCGAGAAATAGGGGATGTAGGCGATCGGCACGCCGGCGACCTCGAGCCAGGCGTCCTCGAAGTAGACCGTGTGGGTCTGCTGATTCTCGATCGTCTTCGCCGCGCGCACCTGCCACAGCGGCGGGCGCTCGGGGTGTTCCTTGCAAGGCTCGCAGGCGGTGTAGACGCCGCTGTTGAACACCGTCACCGAGCCCTGCGACCGTTCGATGCGAGGCGAGGTGAAGCGGGTCTTTTCGATCGACATCGACTCGACGCCCTCGGCGAAGCCGGCGGCGAAATCGTCGGTGAGGTCGAAACGCTGCGCGTAGGTGACGTTGCCCTGCTCGTCGGTCAGCTTGGCGCGCCCCTCGGCGTAGAGGCGCTTGGTCGTGCGGTTGTAGACCACGCGATCGGCCTGTAGCACGCGGTGCTTGTAATAGAGCTGCACGCCGCCCACCGCCGAGACGATGTTGCGGTCCTTGTCGTAGATGAGCTGGTCGGCTTCGACGATCAGCTTGTCGGGGTTCTGCGCGGCCGCCGCCGGAACGCTCGGCGCGACGGCGCTCGACTGGGCCTGCGCCGGCGCGGCGGTTTGCGCCTCAGACGCCGCGCCGGCGAAGCAGAAGGCGACCAGGATCAGCGCGCGCGCAGCCGCGCGGGCGATCACGCGCCCGCGGCGTCCGCTCTCGCTCGGATGGCTGACGGGCGCCCCCATCAGCCATCTTCCTGGTGCAGAAGCACGTAAACCCCCGCTGCGCAGCCGACGACGGCCGGCGACCATCCCGCGACCGGCGCGCTGAATAACCCTGCAGCGCCGAGATCGTTCACTAATTTCGTCGCTACATAAAGCACGAAGCCGGCGGCGACGCCACCGGAAACCATCCTTTGCACGCCACCCATACGGAAGAACCGTAAAGAAAAGCATGCGGCCACCAGCACCATCGCCGCGAGCATCAGCGGGGTCGCAAGAAGCTCCTGATATTGCAGGCGATATCCCACCGCGTTGAGGCCCGCGCGCTCCGTCTGGTCGGCGAGCGCCGACAGTGACCAAAAAGACACGGTTTCCGGCGGAGCGAAGGCCTGGGCGACCTCGGCCCTGGTCAGCGTCGTGGCGAGCAGATAGGCGCCCGTCGGCAGCGTGTCGAAACCCGGCGTCACCACGTCGGCGTCGTCCAAGCGCCAGTAGCCGTCGCGCAGCGTCGCCTTGGCTGCGTCGACCCGTTCGACGAACTGGCCCTTGGCGTCGAAGCTGTAGACCTGGACATGGAAAAGCGAGGGACCGGCGTCGTCGCGGCCGTCGGCGTGAATCACCGCTTCGCCGTCGACGCTCTTCTGGCGGATCCACACCCCGCCTGATTCGGCGGCGCCGGCGCCGAACAGCTTGGCCTCGATTCGGTCGGACTGGCGCTTCATCGCGGTCGCGGCGGGATTGCCGAGCGTCACCGCGACGACGGCGACCGCGACGACGACCGCCAGCGGCGGCGCGATGAACTGCCAGGCCGAGACGCCCGCCGAGCGCGCCACCACCAGCTCGAGCTTGCGCGACAGGTTGAGGAACGAGATCATCGCGCCGAACAGCACGACGAACGGCAGCGCCTGCTCGGCGACGATCGGCGTGTGGAGGAGCGCCAGCCAGGCCAACAGCAAGCCGCCGGCTTGCGGCGTGTCGCCGGAGCGGCGCAGCGTTTCGACGAGGTCGAGGGCGTAGATGAGGGCGAAGACGCCGAAGAAGACCAGCGCGATGGTCTTGAAGAACCGCCCCGCGAAATAGCGGCCGAGGGTGCCCGCGATCATGGCTTCCCCGTCGCGGCGACGGCGAAGCGGCGCATCGCGCCGGCGGCGCGGCTCAGCGGTCCGCCGAAGATCGCGTCGAGGCTGATCGCCGAAGCGCCGATCGGCAGCGCCCACACCAGCGCCGCCACCTCGGGCCGGGAGACCACCAGCGAGATCGAGGCGATGCCGCTCATGCGCAAGGCGGTGAAGATAAGCACCGCGATCGCGGTCGCGAGACCGCGGCCCTGCCGGGTGGTGCGCGCCTCGCCGAGCGCGGCGAAGCCGATCAAGCCGGCGGCGAAGGCGTAGAACGGGCTCGCCAGACGGTCGAGCAGCTCGGCGCGCAGCCGCCCCGCCAGACGCGTCGTCGAGGAATCGTTGGCGGCGGGGGCGACGAGCTGCAGCGTCGAGCGCTCGCGCGGCCGCTTGACCCCCTCGCCCCTTTGCATGAACTGCGAAAGGTCGATCGCGTAATCGTCGAAGGTGACGATCGCCGAATCGCCCGATCGCTCCGGGCGCTGGTAGGAGCCCTTCGACAGCACCAGATAGGTCTCGCCGTCCCGTTCGAGCGTCTTGCCCACCTCCGAAATGTAAGTGACGATGTGGGCGGGATCTCGGCGGTCCTGCATGAACACGCCGCGCAGCGAGCCGTCGGCCCCCCGTTCGCGGAAGTGGAACACGAAGCCCGACTGCAGCTCCGAGAAGGCGCCCGGGCGCGCGTAGTTGGCGATGAAATCGGCGCGGATGAGGGCCGTCAACGTCTCGATGGCGTCGAAACTCCACGGCATGACCTCGAGATAGAGCGCCGCTTCGAGGACGAAGACGAGGCCGAACAGCGCGGCGAACGGCCGCAGCAGCCGGCCCGGCGAGACGCCGGAAGCGCTCATCACCACCAGCTCGCTGTCGCCGTTGAGCTTGTTGAGGCAGTAGAGCACGCCGACGAACAGCGCCACCGGCGCGATGATCGCGACCAGCGAGGGCAACGTCAGCCCGGTGATGGTGAAGAACACCAGCAGCGACTGACCCTTGCTGGTCATCACGTCGAGCTGCCGCAGCGCCAGCGTGACCCACATCAGCCCGGTCAGCGCGATCAGGCCGGCCAGGAACGCCATCGTCACGGTGCGGAAGACGTATCGTTCGATGCGCGACATCCGGCGGCCGTCTCTCGAGCTCCATCGCTCGCGGGCGCGCCGGGGCGGCGCGCTTCGCCGCCGAGCGCTAGCCCGCTCCGGCGCGTCTGGCAAGACTTCGCCCTTATTGACGGATAGGGCAAACCCCTTGAAGAGTCGTCGCGGAATCGGCGAGGGGCGGGCGGGTCCGTCCGCGGTCGCCATCGGAGTCGAGCATGAGTGAATTTGTCAAGATCGCCTTCGGGCCGCTTTCGCCGCCCAAAGGCGGGACCTATGTCGTTTTCGTCGGCGGGGACTTCAAGGCGTCGCCGCGCGTCGCGGAATTCCTCGGCGCCGCCGCGGCGCGCCTCGAAGCGGCCGCCAAGACCGTTCGTTTCCAAGGCAAATATTTGACCTCGTTGGATATTCTTGAGCCGGCGGGCGTCGAGGCGGCGCGCCTCCTGGTGGTCGGCGTCGCGCCCGGCAAGGACGGCAAGCCGTTCGACTTTCCCACCCTCGGCGGGTTCGTCTTCGGCAAGCTCGGCGCGGCCAAGAAGGTCGAAATCGCCTTCGAGGCGCCGTCGGGCGAGTGGGACGCCGCGGCGGCGGCCGACTTCGCTCTCGGCCTGCGCCTGCGCGCCTATCGCTTCGACGCCTACAAGACGGTGAAGAAGAACGGCGAGGACATCGACGATTCGCCGGTCTCGGCGACGGTCGCGGTGGGCGATCCCGCCGCCGCGCGCGCCGCGGCGGCGGCGCGCAACGCGGTGGCCGAAGGCGTCGAGCTCGCGCGCGGCCTGATCAACGAGCCGCCCAACGTGCTCTACCCCGAATCGTTCGCCGAACGCGCGGCGGGTCTGGAGACGGACGGCGTCGAGGTGGAGGTCCTCGACGAGAAGGAGATGGCCAAGCTCGGCATGAACGCGCTGCTCGGCGTCGGCCAGGGCTCGAAGCGCGGCAGCCGGCTGGTGGTCATGCGCTGGCGCGGCGCCAAGGCGAAGCGGGGCAAGCCGCTCGCCTTCGTCGGCAAGGGCGTGTGTTTCGATTCGGGCGGCGTGTCGATCAAGCCGGGCGCCGGCATGGAGGAGATGAAGGGCGACATGGCGGGCGCCGCCTGCGTCGTCGGGCTGATGCGCGCGCTGGCGCTGCGCAAGGCCAAGGTCGACGCGGTCGGCGTGGTCGGCCTGGTCGAGAACATGCCCGACGGCGGCGCCATCCGCCCGAGCGACATCCTCAAGTCGATGTCGGGCCGCACCATCGAGATCGTCAACACCGACGCGGAAGGCCGCCTCGTGCTCGCCGACGCGCTATGGTACGTCCATGATCGAATCAAGCCGAGGCTGATGGTCGACCTTGCGACGCTGACCGGCGCGATCATGACGGCGCTCGGCCAGGAGCGTGCCGGGCTGTTCGCCAACGACGACGAGCTGGCGGCGCGCCTAAGCGCCGCCGGCGACGCGACGGGAGAGACGGTGTGGCGGATGCCGCTCGGCGCGGCCTACGACAAGATGATCGACTCCAAGGTCGCCGATGTGAAGAACGCGGCCGGGCGCAACGCCGGCGCCATCACCGCCGCGCAGTTTCTCAAACGCTTCGTCGCCGACACGCCGTGGGCGCATCTCGACGTCGCCGGCGTGGCGATGAACGCGCCGGCCAACGAAATCAACCAGTCCTGGGGTTCGGGCTGGGGCGTGCGCCTGCTCGACCGCTTCATCGCGGAGCATTACGAGCGGTGAATGGCGGGCGCGTCATCATGACGACACGGACGGGTCGTTGGCTTGGGCGGCCGTCCAAAGGAGCGATAAGGAATGCGAAGGGAACTGGCGCTTGCGGCTCTGGGGCTCGGCCTCCTCGCCGCGCCGGCGCAGGCGCAGGCGCAGGCGCAGGGCGGGCTCGCCGGCTGCGACGTTTTCATCGATAAGCTGCGCGCCGCGGCGGGCGACTTGAGGATCGATTTCTCCCACGCGCTGATCGTCTCGCGCGCCCGCAGCGACCGCGACGTGTTCGACGTCACCACCAATTCCGAGGTCGACGGCACGCTGACCTGCCGAAAGGACAGCCTGTTGCGTTTCGAGGCGCGCGTCGCCATGCCCATGACGGCGCGCCAGGCCAGCCAGTTCGAGGGCCTCCAGGCGGCGGCGCTGCGCGCGGCGTTGGGCTGGGAGGCGGGCAAGGCGAAATCGACCGCGCGCGACATGAGCGCCGACGCGCGCGAATACCTGCGGGCCTCGCGCGAGCGCGGCGACGTCTACATCGCCGGCAAGACCGAGCAGCACGAGCCCGGCGGCGTCGGCGTCGGCCTGATCGTCACCGACAACGACAGCGCCTTCATCATCGTCGGCGGACAGGAATAGAACTCTGACGCTGCGCCTTAGGGAGGCTTGCCGGCGCGATGACCGAATTCCGCTTCTATCGCCTCGAGCGGCGGCGCATCGACGAGGCGCTGCCTGGCGTGCTCGAGGAGGCGCTGGCGAGCGGCCTGCGCGCGGTGGTGCAGACGCCTTCGGAAGAGCGCCTGCAGGCGCTCGACGACAGGTTGTGGACCTACGCCGACGACAGTTTCCTGCCGCACGGCGGCCGGCGCGACGGCGACGCCGAAGCGCAGCCGATCTACCTCACCGCGGGCGACGACAACCCCAACGGCGCTGGGCTCCGGGTGCTGATCGGCGCCGTCGACGCGGCGCCGTTCGCCGCCGGCGGCTACGAGCGGGTGATCCTCCTGTTCGACGCCCACGATGAAGAAGCGGTGGTCGAGGCGCGCCAGCAATGGAGCGCGCTGAAAGCCGCCGGCGCTCAGCCGAGCTACTGGCGCGAGGGCGACGGCGGCCGCTGGGAGCGGGCGCGCTGATCAAATCGCGCGGCGCAGCTCGAACGCGCCGAACAAGGCGAGCGCCGCCCCGGCGACCCGGTCGATCCAGGTGCGAATCGTCTCGCCGAGCGCATGGCGGAAGCCGCCGACCACGGCGACGACGACGCCCCACCACAGCGCCGAGCCGCAAAAGACGCCGGCGACGGTCGCCAGCGCGTCCGATCGCGTCAGGCCGCCGGGCGGCGACAGCACCGTGAACACCGCGGCGAAGCTGACGATGGTCGGCGGATTGGTGAGCGTGAGCAGCGTCGCGGTTGCAAGCTCGCGCGTCCAGGCGCCGGCCGGGGCGATCGTCGCCGCCTCGTCCGCGCCGCGGCTGGCGCGGAACGCCTTGAGGCCGAGATAGATCAGGAACAGGCCGGCCGCCGCGTGCAGCGGCCGCTCGTAGGCGAGCATGAAGCGCGAGACGCCGGCGAGGCCGAGCGCGGCGACGCCGGCGTAGGCGCCGTCGCCGAGCGCGATGCCGCCGCCGATCGCCAGCCCGTGACGCCAGCCGCGCGCCAGCGTCGTGCGCATGCACAGCAGGCTCATCGGGCCGACCGGCGCGGCGATGGCGACGCCGACCCCGGCGGCCTTGAGGAAGAGCGACAATTCGAACATGTGAGCGGGGCTCCCAATAAAGCAAAAGCCCCGCCGACGCGATGGTCGAAGGGGCCCGAAGGGTCGAGGCTTTTCGCGGGGATCTAGCGGCGCTGGCCCATTTGGACCGCCGCCGCGCTCCTCCGCGCCTCGAGCCGCGCGCGGGCCGCCGCCGGTTGGCGGGGCCCTCGTCGGTTGAGCTGCGGAAGCGAAACGATCATCGCGCGCATCAGTTTCGACGGCGGCGCGAACGATGTCAACCGACGGCGCCGCCGGTCAATCGCGAGAGGCGGACCGCCCTGGCTTTTGTGTCATTCCCGGCGGAGCGAAGGCGCGACCGGGAAGCGAGAGCCGCAGCGTGCGGCCGCTGGATTCGCGAACGCCCGCCGCGCGGGCGGCGCGAAAATTGCAAAAGACAAGGGCGGGGGCGTCGCCGCGGCCGGCGGCGCCGAGCGACGCTGTCCCATGCGCTTTTCCGTCCATCACCTGACGATCTATCGCTATTCGGCGCCGGTGCGCCTGGCCCAGCACATCCTGCGGCTCAATCCGCGGCCCGACGCGGGCCGGTTGCTCAAGCGCGAACTGGCGATCGATCCCGCGCCGTTCCTGCAGGAGGACGCGACCGACGCGTTCGGCAATCTCGTCACGCGGGTCGACTTCGAGGAGCCGTCGGATCACTTGCTGATCGACAGTCGTTTCGCCTTCGAGGCCGCCCCGGCCCCGCCGCTCGCGCGCGGGGCGCCGCGGCCGGTCGAGGCGGACGGCGCCGTCGCCGTCTACCGCGGCGACCGTCCGATCAACGGCGCGGTCAGCGCCTTCGCCGCCTCGATCGCCGCCGAATGCGACGGCGACGCGCTCGCCTTTCTCGACCGCCTCAACCGGACCCTCTACGCGCGGATCGATCGCCGCATGCGCGAGGAGGGCGCCGCTCGCTCCGCGGAGGAGACGCTGGCGCTCGGCAGCGGCGCTTGCCGCGATCTGACGGTGTTGTTCGTCGCCGCCTGCCGCAGCCTCGGCGCGCCGGCTCGTTTCGTCAGCGGCTATCAGGGGCAGGCCGATACGCCGGACGGCCGCCGTCATCTCCACGCCTGGCCGGAGGCGTTCGTCCCCGGCCTTGGCTGGCGCGGCTACGATCCGACCCACGGATTTGCGGTGAGCGACGGCCACGTCCCCCTCTGCGCCGCTCCCGAGCAGGCGCAGACGATGCCGGTCGAGGGCGGCTATTTCGGCGGTCCGGTGAAGTCGCGCTTGACCTACGAGATCGAGATCGCTGCCGAACGGAGCTGAGAAAAGGGATCGTTTGTGACCCGATCGTCGCGGTGACGCTGTCTGTGGTATATTGTTTTCCATGGACAAGGACGCGATCATCGCCCGCTTGCGCGCGAACGAAGCGTCGCTTCGTTCGCGCGGCGTGACCCACGCGGCGCTGTTCGGCTCGCGCGCGCGCGGCGATAACCGGCCCGACAGCGACATCGACATCCTCATCGACTTCGATCCGGAAGCGGTCGAGGACGTTTACGCCTACGCCGGCCTCAAGCTGTATGTCGCCAGCTTGTTCGACGGGCCTGTCGACGTCGTGAACCGTCGCGGCCTGAAGCCGGCCGTCCGCCCCACCGCGACGGGCGACGCCCTCTATGCGTTCTAGCGGCGCAGACCCGGAGCGCTGGCTCAACGACATCCGCGACAACATACGGTTGGCGGAGCGGTTCACGCGCGGCGTCGTCTACGAGGCGTTTCGCGACGACGATCTGCGTTTCTATGCGGTGACGCGTTGCCTGGAGATCATCTCCGAGGCCTCGCGGCGGCTGCCTCAGGAAGTGAAGGATCGCCACACCGACATCCCGTGGATCGAGATGGCCGCCGCCGGCAATATCTATCGCCACGAGTACGAGGACGTGGAGCGCCAACTCGTCTGGACCGCGGTTCGCAAGCGCCTGCCGGCTTTGCTGGCCGTCGTCGAAGGCGAGCTTCGCCGCGCCGCGCCGGAGCCGTGAATGGCGAGGGCGCCGGCGCTCTTCGCCAAGGCGCGGCGGTCAGTCACGAGAAGCCGCTGAGACGCGGGACGCCCGCTCAGGCCCGCTCCTTGGCGATGAACTGGCGGAAACGGTCCGATTTCGGGTCGCCGAACAATTCCGCCGGCGGACCCTCCGCTTCGATCAGGCCCTGATCGAGGAACACCACGCGGTCGGAGACGTCGCGCGCGAAACCCATCTCGTGGGTGACGATGAGCATGGTGCGTCCCTCCTCGGCGAGCGAGCGCATGACGCGCAGCACTTCGCCGACCAGCTCGGGGTCGAGCGCCGAGGTCGGCTCGTCGAACAGCATCACCTTCGGCCGCATCGCCAGCGCGCGGGCGATGGCGGCGCGCTGCTGCTGGCCGCCGGAGAGATGCGCCGGGTAATAGTCGGCCTTGTCGGCGATGCCGACCTTGGCGAGCAGCGCCTGCGCCTCCTCGGCGCATTCGCCGCGCGGTCGCTTCTGCACGTGCACCGGGGCCTCGATCAGGTTCTCGATGATCGTCAGGTGCGACCACAAGTTGAAGTTCTGGAACACCATGCCGAGCTCGGAGCGGATACGGTCGACCTGGCTCCGGTCGGCGGGAACGGCCCGCCCGTCGCGCGTCTTGCGCATCAGGATCGTCTCGCCGGCGACCGTCACCACGCCCTCGTCGGGCGTCTCGAGCAGGTTGATGCAACGCAGAAGCGTGCTCTTGCCCGAACCCGAGGAGCCGAGGATCGAGATCACGTCGCCTTCGCGCGCGTTGAGCGACACGCCCTTGAGCACTTCGAGCGAGCCGAAGCGCTTGCGCAATCCTGAGACTGTCAGCGCGTAGCCGTTGGCGTCGGACATGGGGGGGTCCTTCAGGTTGCCCGCGCCCTCAGGTGCGGCGACAACCAATATTCGATCAGCAGGAAGATGCGGGCGATCACGTAATTGAGCACGAAGTAGATCGCCCCGGCGACAAGCAGCGGCGTGTAGGTGACGAGCGTGTCGTTGCGGATCTTGAGCGCGACGCTCATCACGTCCCACAGCGTCACCAGCGAGACCAGCGCCGTCGCCTTGACCATCGAGATCACTTCGGTCGAGTAGGCGGGCAGCGCCTGGCGCAGCGCGATCGGCAAGATCACGCGGCGGAACAACAAGAAGCTCGACATGCCGCAGGCGCGCGCCGCCTCGACCTGACCCGGCGGCACGCCGGAGAGCGCGCCGCGGAAGATCTCGCTCTGATAGGCCGCGGTGCACAGCGCGCAGGACAGCGTGGCGCAGTTGAACGCGTCGCGCAGGAAGGGCCAGAATACGCTTCCGCGGACCAGCGGAAATGACGAGAGGCCGTAATAGACGACGAACAGCTGCACCAGCAACGGCGCGCCGCGGAAGACGAAGACATAAGCGCGCGCCGCCCACTCGATTGGCTTGACGCCGCTGATGCGCATCCAGGTGACGCCGGCGCCGATGAAAGCGCCGACGAACACCGACAGCGCCCACACGGAAAGCGTCACCTGCAGCGCCGCCATCAGGCGCAGGAAGGTCGTCCAGAGGAAAGCGAAGCTCATCATCTGCGTCGCCTACGTCGCTTCGCGCCGCATGCCGCGCGTCGCGCGCTTCTCGGCAAAATCGAACACGCGATCGGAGAAGGCGGTGAGCACGAGATAGAGCGCGCCGCCAGCGACGTAGTAGGTGAAGGGCTTGTGCGTCGCGTTGGAGGCGAGCTGGCTTGCGCGCATCAGCTCGGTGAGGCCGGTGACCGAAATCAGCGACGAATCCTTCAACGCGACCTGCCACAGATTGCCGAGGCCGGGGATGGCGTAGCGCAGCACCTGCGGCGCGATGATGCGGCGAAACATCAGCCAGCGGCCCATGCCGACCGCCCGCGCCGCCTCGATCTCGCCTTTGGCGACGGCGAGGAAGGCGCCGCGGAACACTTCGGCCTGGTAGGAGCCGGAAATCACGCCGACCGCGAGCGCGCCCGCCGCGAAGGCGGGCACGCCGACGAAGCCTTCGACGCCGAGAAGATGCGCCGTGGCGGTGAGCAACGCGGAGCTGCCGAAGTAGACGAAATAAACCACCAGCAGCTCCGGCAGCCCCCGGAACAGCGCCGCGTAGCCTTCCCCGATCGCGCCAGCGACGCGCGCGCCGGAGAGCTTAGCCCAGGCGACGAGCGAGCCGAGCGCCGCCCCGATCGCGAGACCGGCGCCCGACACGAACAACGTCATCACGGCGCCTTCGCACAGCGCCGGGCCCCAGCTGTGTTCGCCAAAGCCGAGCGCCGTCAACCAGTTCACGAGCTGGAGTCTTCCTATGTTAGGGCGTCGCTAGGGCGTCGTGTCGATCTTGAACCACTTCAAAGAGTACTTCTTGACCGACCCGTCGGCAATCGCCGCCTTGATCGCCGCGTCGAACTTGGCGGTGAGGTCCGCGTCGCTCTTGCGCAGGCCCATGCCGACGCCAATGCCGAAGTCGCCGCCGGTCAGCAGCGGGCCGAAGGTGGTGAAGTCCTTCGCGTCGTCCTTGGCGAGCATCGCCATGACCTCCGTCTCGTCGTCGAGCACGGCGTCGATGCGCCCCGACTTCAGGTCGAGATCGCGCTCGTCGGTGGTCTTGTATTCCTTGACCGTCGCGACGTCCTTGAGGTGATTGGTGGCGAAGGTCGCATGGGTGGTCGACACCTGCACGCCGATCGTCTTGCCCTTCAGCGCGTCCCTCAGCGCCTTGAGCGCGGCGTCGCCGGTCGCCTTGTCCTTCTCGAAGTTGACTAGCGTTCCCGCGCCGGCGAGCTTGGCGAGCGGGCTCGCCTTCGCCGACGCCAGCGCCGCCGGGACGTTGGCGTAGGGAACCGTGAAGTCGATCGTCTGCTTGCGCTCGTCGGTGATCGACATGCCGTCCATGATGACGTCGAACTTGCCGGCCTGCAGGCCGGGGATCATGCCGTCCCAATCCTGGGCGATGATCTTGCACTCGACCTTGATGCGGGCGCAGACGTCGTTTGCGAGGTCGGGCTCGAAGCCGACGATCTTGCCGCTCGGATCGGTGAGGTTGTACGGGTCGTAGCCGCCCTCCATGCCGATGACCACGGTCTTCCAGTCCTTCGCGCTCGCCGCGCCGGCGAGTACGAGCAGAGAGCATGCGAGAGCCGCACGCAAAACGTTTCCACTAGCCATCCATCCGCCTCCTCAAGCGAAGACCGACTGTCGCGCCGGCCTCAAGCCAAACTCATAGTGAGCCCCGGACCGGGTTGTAAATCGGCGAAAGCCACCGCGCGCCGGGCCAGCGCGGAACTGGGACATTCTGCCGCGGGTCGCCTAACCCATTGAGGGGCGGATCAATCCGCGAACCACAACCTCCCCCCGACCCGCATTCGACGGGCCGGTTCGCCGCAGGCGATCAGCGGGGCTCCCAATCGCGGCGACGTATGCACAAGCCCCTCTCGCGCGCCCCCCTTCGCGCCGTCTCGCCTCGTCCAGCGTCTTTGTCCCTCCGCCGCGCGGCCGTCAAGGGCGCGTTTGCGCCGCGCCGGCGTCCGCCTCGGCGAATTCGACGAGCAAGATTGGCGCCCGCGCGCTGGCGCCGGCGGCGTTCGCCGGTCTTTTGCTGTTCGTCGCTAACCAGCCAAACGATGCCGGTCGATCGGCGAAGCTTGCGCGCTCTCGTCTTCTTTCGTCTCGTGGCGATGATGGCGCTTGCCGCGAACGCCGCCCGCGCAACTCCGCCGCATCGGCTGCGGGGCGACGCGCAGCCGCGATTCCGCGCTCACGACTCCGCCGCTTCGATCTGCTCCGACAAGTCAAGCCACGCCTCTTCGGCCGCGACCAGCGCCCGCTCCAGCTCGGCGCGCTTGCCGGCGAGGTCGATGATCTTGGCCGGCTCGCCGCCCTCGGCGCCGGCTTGAGCGAGCGCCTCGTCGACCCGGCGCAACAGGTCCTCGAAGCGGCGCAGCTTTTCCTCGACCGCGGCGATTTCCTTCATCAGCGGCGCGCGCTCGCGCTTGGGCGGCGCGGGCGGCTTGGCGCGCGCCGCGGGGGCCTTGGCGGCGCGCGGCGTCGGCGCGCGCTGGGCGAGCACGAAACGGTTGTAGTCGGCGAGATCGCCGTCGAAGACCTTCACCGCGCCGCCGGCGACCAGCCACAGGCGGTCGACGCACGCCTCGAGCAGCCGGCGATCATGCGAGACAATGACGCAGGCGCCTTCGTAATTGTTGATCGCCTCGATCAGCTCGGCGCGGCTGTCGATGTCGAGGTGGTTGGTCGGCTCGTCGAGAATGAGCAGCTGCGGTCCGTCGAAAGTGGCGAGCCCCATCAGCAGGCGCGCCTTTTCGCCGCCCGAGAGCGAAGCCACTCGCGTGTCGGCGCGCTCGCCGGAAAAGCCGATCTGCGCCGCTCGGCCGCGGATCTTCGCCTCCGGCGCGCCGCGCATGCGCTCGGCGACGGCGCGGTAGGGCGTGCCGTCGGCGTCGAGCTCGTCGATCTGGTGCTGGGCGAAGAAGCCGACCTCGAGCTTGGCGGCGCGCGTCACCTTGCCGGCCATCGGCTCTAGCCGGCCGGCGATGAGCTTGGCGAAGGTCGTCTTGCCCTCGCCGTTGGCACCGAGCAGGCCGACGCGGTCGTCGTCGGCGAGCGTCAGGCTGAGCTTCGACAACACCGCGCGGCCGTCGTAGCCCACGCTCGCCTTCTCCATGACGACGATCGGCGGGCTCAGGCGCTTGGCGAGCGGCGGCCAGCGGAAGGGCGGCACGGTTTCGTCGACCACGGCGGCGAGCGGCTCCATCTTGGCCAGCATCTTTAGCCGTGACTGGGCTTGCGAGGCCTTGGTCGCTTTGGCGCGGAAGCGGTCGACGAACGCCTGCAGATGCTTGCGCCGCTCCTCCTGCTTCTTCAGCGCCTTGGCCTGCAGCGTCTGGCTCTCGCGCCGCTGGCGCTCGAAGCTCGAATAGCCGCCGCTCCACAGGCTGAGCTTGCCGCGATCGAGCAGCAGGATGTGGTCGACCGCCTCGTCGAGCAGGTCGCGGTCGTGGCTGACGACGAGAGTCGTCGCCGGGCAGGTCTTCAGATAGTCGGCGAGCCAAAGCGCGCCTTCGAGGTCGAGGTAGTTGGTCGGCTCGTCGAGCAACAAAAGGTCGGGGGCGGAGAACAGCACCGCGGCGAGGGCGACGCGCATCCGCCAGCCGCCCGAGAACGCCGACAGCGGGCGGTTCTGGGCCGCTTCGTCGAAGCCGAGCCCGGCGAGGATGCGGGCAGCGCGCGCCGGCGCCGCGTGGGCGTCGATGTCGGCCAAGCGCGTCTGAATCTCGGCGATCCGCAGCGGGTCGTCGGCCGCCTCCGCCTCGTCGATCAGCCGGGCGCGCTCGCGGTCGGCGGCGAGGACGAAATCGATCAGCGTCTGGTCGCCGCCCGGCGCCTCCTGCTCGACGCGGCCGATGCGGCAGTCGCGCGGCGTCGACATCGCGCCGCTCTCGGGGGAGAGCTCGCCGGCGATCAGGCGCAGCAGCGTGGTCTTGCCGGCGCCGTTGCGGCCGACCAGGCCGACGCGCGCGCCGGTCGGCAGCGCGACGGTCGCTTGGTCGATGAGCAGGCGCTCGCCGAGCCGGTAGGTGAGGTCGTTGAGATGCAGCATAGGCGGCGCTTTTGGCCCGCCGCGCCCGGCGAGGCAAGGGGCGGGGGCGGGGGGGCGGCCCGCCTGGGTTCGCTGCGACCGCCGCGGGTGCCCTGCCAGCGGCGTTGCTTTCGCCGTCGCCCCGGATATATATGCCTCGCTTTTCCCGCCCCCTCGTTCGGCGCGCCTCGCGGCCCGCCTCCGGAGCCAGCGCCTTGTTCATCACCTCCGCCTACGCCGACGCCGCCGGCGCCTCCCCGTCGGGATCGGTCGACGTCATGATGCAGATCGCGCCGTTCGCGATCATCTTCGCCATCATGTATTTTCTGATCATCCGCCCGCAGCAGCGGCGCGCCAAGGCGCAGCGCGAACTGGTGAAGGGCGCGCGGCGCGGCGACGTCGTCGTCACCAACGGCGGCCTGATCGGCCGCGTCACCAAGGCGATCGACGATCAGGAGGTCGAGCTGGAGATCGCGCCCAACGTCCGCGTCCGACTGGCCCGCTCGGGCATCGCCGACGTGCGCGCCAAGGGCGAGCCGGTCAAGGAGGCGCCCGCCGCCAAGACGCCGCCGGCGAAGAAGGACGCGAAAGACGCGAAGGACGCGAAGGACGCGCCGAACCCCTGATGCGCCGTTAGCGCCTGGTCGGCGCGGAAAGTCTCGCCCCCGATGCTTCGTCTCGCTCCCTGGAAGGTCGCCTCTATTCTGGCGCTGGTCGCCTTCGCCGCGCTGGCGCTCGTGCCGAGCTTTCTTCCCGCGGAGGTGGTGGCCGCGGTCGAGCGGGTTCTGCCGAGCTTCGTGCCGTTCCGCCAGATCGTTCTCGGCCTCGATCTGCAGGGCGGCGCCCACCTCTTGATGGAGGTCGACGGCGCGTCGGTGACCAAGACCCAGGTCGAGACCCTGCGCGACGACGTGCGCTCCAAGCTGCGCGACGGCCGCATTTCGATCAGCGGCGGCATCTCCGTGCAGCCGCGCGGGGTGGTGGTGCGCATCGCCGACCCGGCCGAGCGCGCCAAAGCGCTCGATTTGCTCCGCCCGCTCAACCAGAACGTCGGCGGGCCGCTGACCGGCGCGGCGGGCCACAGCCTCGACATCTCCGACAGCGGCGACGGCGCGATCCAGCTGCAGCTCACCGAGGCGGCGATCAACGACAAGATCCGCCACGCCGTCAGCCAATCGATCGAGGTGCTCAACCGCCGCCTCAACGGCGCCGGCACCAAGGAGACCAACGTCCAGCAGCAGGGCGCCGACCGCATCCTGGTCGAGGTGCCCGGCCTGCAGGACACCACCAAAGTCAAGGACCTGCTCGGCGCCACGGCGAAGCTGGAGTTTCGCCTGGTCGCCGATCCCGGCGACCCGCCGAACGAGGTCGAGGTGCTGCCGCAAAGGCAGGGCGGCACGATTCCGGTGCAGAAGCGGGTGATGGTGGCGGGCGAGGACCTTGTCGACGCCCAGCCGGGCTTCGATTCGCGCACCGGCGAGCCCGACGTCAATTTCCGCTTCAACCTGCGCGGCGGACAAAGGTTCGGCCAGGTGACGTCGGAGAACGTCGGACGGCCGTTCGCGATCGTGCTCGACGGCACGGTGATCTCGGCGCCGCGGATCTTGAGCCCGATCACCGGCGGCTCCGGCCAGATCACCGGCGATTTCACCGTCGAGAAAGCCAACGAGCTCGCGGTGCTGTTGCGCGCCGGCGCGTTGCCGGCCAAGCTCACCGTGGTCGAGGAGCGCACCGTCGGCCCCGGCCTCGGCCAGGATTCGATCGACGCGGGCAAGCGCGCCGCCTACGTCGGCGGCGCGCTGGTCTTCGTCTACATGCTGGCGACCTACGGCGTGTTCGGCGTCTTCGCCGACCTCGCCCTCGGCGTGCACATCCTGCTGATCTTCGCCTCGATGGCGCTTTTGGGCGCGACGCTGACGATGCCCGGCATCGCCGGCGTCGTCTTCACCATCGGCATGGCCGTCGACTCCAACGTGCTGATCTACGAGCGCATCCGCGAGGAGGGGCACCTCGGCCGTTCCGTGGTGTCGGCGCTCGACGCGGGCTTCAGAAGGGCCTTCGCCACCATCGTCGACTCCAATGTGACGATGTTCGTCGCCGCGGCGATCCTCTATCTCTTCGGCTCGGGCGCGGTGCGCGGCTTCGCGGTGTCGCTCGGGCTGGGCATCATCACCTCGATCATCACCGCGGTGACGATGACGCGCATGATGATCGCGCTGTGGTATCGGCGCACCCGCGCCGCCAAGCTGCCGATCTGAGGGGGCAAGAGTCCAAGCGATGAAACTGCTTCGCCTCGCGCCGGAAAAGACCAGGTTCGGCTTCATGCGGCTGCGCCGGGTGAGCTACCCGCTCTCGGCCGTATTGTCGATCATCGCCGTGGCCATGTTCTTCGTCGTCGGCATGAATTTTGGCATCGACTTCCGTGGCGGCACCCAGGTCGAGCTGCGCGCCAAGAGCGGCGCCGCTGATCTCGCCATGCTGCGCTCCAAGGGCGAGAGCCTCGGCCTCGGACCGGTCGAAGCGCAGCGCATCGGTACGGAGAGCGACGTCACCCTGCGGCTCGACGTCCAGCCGGGCGGCGAGCAGGGCGAGCAGACCGCCGTCAACAAGCTGCGCCAGGCGTTCGGCGACGCTTACGAATTCCGCAGCGTCGAGACGGTCGGGCCGCGCGTTTCCGGCGAACTGGTGCAGAGCGGCACGCTGGGCGTCGTGGTGTCGATCCTCGCCGTGCTCGCCTATCTGTGGTTCCGCTTCGAATGGCAGTTCGCCGTCGGCGCGATCATCGCCACCATGCACGACCTGCTGCTCACCGTCGGCTTCTTCTGCGTCACCCAGCTCGAGTTCAACCAGACCTCGATCGCGGCGATCCTCACCGTCGTCGGCTATTCGCTCAACGAGACGGTGATCGTGCTCGACCGCATCCGCGAGGTCATGCGCAAATACAAGAAGCTTTCGACCGCCGAGATCATCGACATGTCGGTCAACGCGGTGCTGCCGCGCACCATCATGACCGCGACCACCGTGATCCTCGCCCTGCTGGCCCTGTTCTTCCTCGGCGGCCACGTGATCCGCTCGTTCTCCGCGGCGATGCTGTGGGGCGTGTGCGTCGCCACCTATTCCTCGATCTTCATCTGCTCGCCGATGCTGATCTATCTCGGGGTGCGCGCCGACACGTTCGACCGGGGAGCGGACGCCGAGACGGAGACGGTCAAGGCGCAGGCGTGAGCTCGGCCGCCTACGTCCCCGGTCGTCATGTCGTCGAGGCCTACGGCGCCGGCGGGTTCCGCTTCGCCGGGATGAGCCATGTCGGCTCGATTCTCGCGACGCCGCGCGGAATCGCCGCGGTCCGCGCGACGTCGATCGACGAGGTCGACTTGACGACGCTCGCGCCGTTGTTCGCCGAGCTTGCCGAAGCGCCGGGCGCGATCGAGTTCCTCATCCTGGGCGCCGGGGCGAAGATGGCGCGTCCGCCCGCGGCGCTCGCCGCGGCGCTCGGCGAGCGGGGCTTGCGCTTCGAGGCGATGGCGACCGGCCCGGCGACGCGCGTCTATAACGTGATGATCGACGAAGGCCGCCGCGTCGCGGCGCTGTTGATCGCCGCGCCGTGAACGCCGCCGGCGAAGCGCGCCTCGAGGAAGCCTACGCGCACTGCGAACGGCTGGCGCGCGAGGGCGACCGCGACCGCTGGCTCGGCGCGCTGTTCGCGCCCGCGGCCGCGCGGCCGCGCCTGCACGCGCTCTCCGCCTTCTTCCTCGAGACCGGTCGCGTCAAGGCGCGCGCGCGCGAGCCGCTCGCCGGCGAGGCGCGGCTGGCGTGGTGGCTGGAGGCGATCGAGGGGAAACGCGAGGCGGAGGCGGCGGGGCACCCTGTCGCCGCGGCGCTGATCGACGCGGTCGGCGCCGGCGGCCTGCCGCTCGCCGCGTTCGCCGCCTATCTCGAAGCGCGGCGCGACGAGCTCGTCGCCGCGCCGCCGCGCGGGCGCGAGGCGATCGCAGCGCGCGGCCGCGCGCTGGTCGCGCCACAGTTCGCGCTCGCCGCCCGGGCGCTCGACGAAGCGGGCGCGGAGGAGGCGGCGCTCCGCGCCGGCGAGGCCGCCGCGCTCGCCGAAGCGTCGGGCGAGGAAGCGACGGCTCTTTCGCGCGCCGCCGCCGCCGACGAGGCGCTGATGGGCCGGCCGACGGTCGCTCCCGCCTTCGCGCCGCTGGCGACGCTGAGGCTTGACCTCCAACGCCGCGCGCGCGGCGAGGAGGGGCCGGCGTCCGCCTGGCGGCGGCAATGGGCGATCTGGCGCTGGGCGCGCGGCCGTTGAAGCGAAGCCGCCGGCGCTACGGCGCCTTCGCCAGCTGGCCGCGGATCTCGCCGCCCTTGTGGGCGGCGGTGTGGATGTTGAAGTAGACCAGGCCGTCGGCGAAGTCCTTGGCCTGTTCGTCGGTCAGCGTCGCCGAGCCGGAGAACGGGCTCGCCTTCGCCTCGACCGGGACGAGCACGGGCGCGTTCACGCCCGCCTTCGCCGGCCCGTGGAAATGCGCGGCGAGTTCAGGGCCGGTGAGGCCGGAATAGCTTCCCGACCAGGTCAGCGTCTTCGTCTCGGCGTCCAAGGACGCCTCGATCGTTCCCGTTCCCTTGGAGTCGTTGGGCGGAACTTCGCCGGGCCCGGCGAGGTCGGCCTTGTATTTGACGGTCTCGGCGTCGGCGGGCGCGAAAGCGGCGGAAAGCGTGAAAGCGAGGGCCGCGGCGGCGGCGAGCGCGAATTTCGGCATGGCCAGTCTCCGTTGTTCGCCCCCCGCAAGGGACCGTCGCCCGCCGCGACGATCGGCGCAAGCCAATTGTTCGTCAGCGCCCGCCGGCGCGGCGAAGCCTCGGGCCCCCGCTTCACCCGTTCTCCGCGATCCACTGGGCGAGGTTGGCCTCCGCCCGCGCCGACAGCGCGCGCTTGCGCGCGAGGCCGCGCTCCGGGCCGTTGAGCCGCTCGCCGTCTTCGTCGACGCGCGGCCCCTTGATCGGCGGGAAGAGGCCGAAATTGACGTTCATCGGCTGGAACGAGCGCGGCCCCGCCTCGATCGCCTCGATATGGCCGCCGGCGATGTGGTTCAAGAGCGCGCCGACGGCGGTGGTCGGCGGCGGCGGCGCGAGCGGCCGGCCAAGCCGCTCGGCGGCGGCGAAGCGGCCGGCGACAAGGCCGATCGCGGCGCTCTCGACATAGCCCTCGCAGCCGGCGATCTGGCCGGCGAAGCGCAGCGCGGGGCGCGCTTTCAGCCTCAGCGTCGAGTCGAGCAGGCGCGGCGCGTTGAGGAAGGTGTTGCGGTGCAGGCCGCCGAGCCGCGCGAACTCGGCCCGCTCGAGTCCAGGGATCATGCGGAAGACCCGCGTCTGCTCGGCGTATTTGAGCTTGGTCTGGAAGCCGACGATGTTGAACAGCGTGCCGAGCGTGTTGTCCTGCCGGAGCTGGACGATGGCGTAGGGCTTGATTGTGGGATTGTGGGCGTTGGTGAGGCCGAAGGGCTTCATCGGGCCGTGGCGCAGCGTCTCCGGTCCGCGTTCGGCCATCGTCTCGATCGGCAGGCAGCCGTCGAAATAGGGCGTTCCTTCGAAGTCGCGGAACTCGGTCTTGTCGGCGGAAAGGAGCGCGTCGACGAAGGCGCGGTACTGCTCGCGGCTCATCGGGCAGTTGAGATAGTCGGCGCCGGAGCCGCCGGGGCCGGCTTTGTCGTAGCGCGACTGCGGCCAGGCGACCGTCATGTCGATTGAATGGCGATGGACGATCGGGGCGATGGCGTCGAAGAAGGCGAGCGCCGCCTCGCCGGTCAGCGCGACGATCGCCTGCGCGAGCGCCGCGGAGGTCAACGGCCCGGTGGCGACGATGACGCTGTCCCAGTCGTCGGGCGGCGTGCCGGCGACCTCCTCGCGCTCGACGCGGATCAGCGGCTCGGCGAGGATCGCCGCCTCGACCGCGGCGGAGAAGCCCTCGCGGTCGACGGCGAGCGCGCCGCCGGCCGGAACCTGGCAGGCGTCGGCTGAACGCATGATCAGCGATTGCAGGGCGCGCAGCTCGCGGTGGAGCACGCCGACGGCGTTGCTCGCGGCGTCGTCGGAGCGAAACGAGTTCGAACAAACGAGCTCGGCGAGGCGCGCGGTGCGGTGCGCTTCGGTCGAGCGGCGCGGACGCATTTCGTGCAGAACGACGGGAACGCCGCCGCGGGCGATCTGCCAAGCCGCCTCGCTGCCGGCGAGGCCGCCGCCGATGACATGGACCGGGCGCATGAAAACTTGTCACAGAGCCGGGCGGCGGCGTCAACCCGGGCGACGCGCGGCGCGGCGGACAAAAAAACGCCCGCCGAGGGAGGGGCGGCGGGCGTTTCTCGGCGTCGGACGGGGGACCGACGCGAACAGGGGCGACCGGAGGGAGGAAACGGCGCCCCCTAAACTTCAACCCTTGATCGCGCTGGAGGCGACGAGCGGGATGTCGCCGCGCCGGATGCCAATGTCGTGCAACTCGCGGTCGCTCATGTGCGTCAGCTCGCGCACCACCTCGTGGTAGCGCCGCCAGGCGGCGAACTTCTCGGCGATGATCTTCAGCGGGGCCATGATTTCCTCTGTCTTTCGATCTCTCCGCCGGTCCCGCCCTTCGGCGATCGACCCGGCCTGTGCGCTGCAACATAGAAGAGCCGACCGGTTTCGGGAAGGGGCGCGCGCGCCTTCCAGCTATGCGCTCTTAGCATAAGTGAAGACGCGAGAGGTTAACCGAAGGTTTACCTTCCGAGGATTCGTCGCTTTCGTCGTTGGTATTGACGCCAGGATGCCCGCCTCGGTCGCTCCAGCGCGCGTGGGGAATAATTGCAACGGGTGTAGTAATGTGACAAATTCATGGCTGTGCCGCGACAATGCAACGCGGAACGGGCGCGTTGGGGCGCTTGCGGACGCCGCGCCGCGCTGCGTTGCAGCGCAATTCGGTTGCGGCGCCCCCTCGCTCGGCTCGCCCCGCCCAACCTCCCTCCGGGCGCGCCGCGCCCATTCGCCGCGCCGCGCTTGATTTTGCCGAGCGGAGCAGCGACATCGAAAGGGGCGGCGCCGATCGGCGCCGCCGTCAGGAGGGGAGCCGGCAATGGAAAATGCTTTGATCGCGCGCGTCGCCGCGGCGGCCGACATCTCGCGCGACTCGGCGCGCGAGGCGGTGGCGCTGGTGCTCGATTTCATCCTGCGCGAGGCGCCCGAAGACGCCGTGAAGATTCTGCTGGTCAAGGCGCCCGCGCTTCGAACCATCGTCGCTTCCGGCGCGTCGACCGGCGGCGAGGGCATGAGCTTCGCCGTCAAGGGGCTGATGGGAACCGGCGCTGGCGCGATGGGCGGCGGCGGCCTGAGGGCGCTCGGCGAAGGCCTGAGGGCGCTCGGCCTCGACCCGCCGGCCATGCAGGCGGTCGGCAAGGAGGTGGTCGACTACGCGCGCGAAAGGGCGGGCGACGACGTGGTCGGCGAGATCACCTCGGCGATCCCCGGTCTGGCGCAGTTGGTGGCGATCTGGGACGAGGACGCGCGCTGAAGCCGCCTAGCGCGGCCGCCGGACGTTTCGTCCGACGCGGCCGGCTTTCGGCCGCCGATGTCCCGAAACGAGACGAACCGCCGCCGCTCCCCTTTCGCGCGGCGCGTCGCGTCGCGCGCCCAAGCGATTGATTCGACGATCCGACTGGATTCCGGACGCCGCGCCGCGGCTCGCCGGCGCCGTTCCGTTTTGGGACGCGTCGGAGCTTACGTAAACGGCGCCGCGCTTGCCCGTGCCTCCGTCTCGAACATTTGCTTCTCGGAGTATGCAATGGACAAGGAGGTGGAAACGATTGTCGAGTGCACGATCCGCCACACGCGGGCGATTCTGACGATCTCGCCCGACCGATGGGACCACGCGCGGCGGGGGATGTTGACGATACGCGACAGTCTCGCCGCGCGCGCGCCGGGCCATCCCGCCCTCGAACGGCTGACCGCCTTCGTCCGCGCCGAGGACCGCTGGCGCGCGGGTTGGCGCGACGCACGCCGCCCGTGAACGATCAACGGCCCCACAGGCCGGTCAGCGTCGCCTTGGCGAGCGCATGGGCCTCAAGACGGGAGGCGACTTGCGCCGGCGAGGCGTTGCCGTCGGCGCCGAGCCGATCGAGGTCGAGCGCGAAGACGGTGAACCGATAGCGGTGCGGCTTGTCGCCCTTGGGCGGGCAGGGGCCGCCGTAGCCGGCCGCGCCGAAATCGTTGCGGCTTTGCGTCGCGCCCTGGGGCGCCGCGCCGCCGTTCGGGTCGCCGGCGCCTCGCGGCAGGCGCGCGACGGTCGCCGGGATGTCGAAGATCAGCCAATGCCAGAAGCCGCCCGGCCGCGGCGCGTCGGGGTCGTGGCAGACGACCGCGAAGCTCTTCGCGCCGTCGGGCGCGTCCGTCCAACTCAGCGCCGGCGAGAGATTCGCCCCGGTGCAGCCAAAGCCGTCGAAGATGTGAGCGTCAGGGATGCGCGCGTTCGGCTCGATGTCCGCGCTCGCAAGCGACATCGTTCGTCCCGCCGCGCTCCCCGCCGCCGCCATCGCGGACATTGCCGCTAAAGCTTGCGCAATCATCGAAGCCTCCCCTTTCCTAAGGTCACTCTATCTTTCTTGGGCCGTTCGATCCCTCGCACAATTGACTTGCGTCCACGCCGACTTGCAAGCGAAACTGCGGCTCTTTGGCGTGACGCGCGACAGGCCGCGGAAGCGGCGAAGAGGACGCGGCCCGGCGTCGATCTCGCGAAGGGGGAGCGCCGACGGCGCGTCGCGCGAGGGACGGGTCTGTGGAGGAGGCCATGAACGGGGCGACGCATGCGCGCGCGGGGCGCAAGCGCACCTTCACCACGCGGTCAGGCGCGGCGTTGCCTTTCACCGAGCTCGGCTTCGGCGCCGCGCCGCTCGGCAATCTCTATCGACCGCTGACGGAGAAGGAGGCGCGGGCGACGCTCGACGCCGCGTGGACCTGCGGCTGCCGCTACTACGACACCGCGCCGCTTTACGGCTACGGCCTGTCGGAGACGCGGCTGAACGGCTTCCTGCGCGCCAAGCCGCGCGACAGCTATCTCGTCTCCACCAAGGTCGGCCGCCTGCTCGAGGTCAGCCCGCCGGAGCCGCGCGCGCGCCAGAACCGCTTCTTCGAGACGCCTTCGCGGCGCGCCGTGTTCGATTATTCCTACGACGGCGTCATGCGCTCGCTCGAGTTCTCGCTCGAGCGGCTGGGCCTCGATCGCGTCGACCTGGTCTATGCGCATGGCCTCGACGTCTTCGTCCAGGGCGGCGAAGAGAGGTCGCATGCGCGCGCGCGCGAGCTGCTCGACGGCGGCCTGAAGGCGCTGACGAAACTGCGCGACGGCGGCGCCGTGCGAGCGTTCGGCGTCGGCGTCCACGAGTGGCGCCTTGCGGAGAAGCTCGCGCGCGGCGGCGACTTCGACGTCGTTCTGCTCGCCGGCCGTTACACGCTGTTGGAGCAGGAGGCTCTCGAGAGCTTCCTGCCCTATTGCGTCGACAACAAGATCGGCGTCGTCGTCGGCGGCCCGTTCAATTCCGGCGTGCTCGCGACCGGGCCGAAACGCGGCGCTTTCTACAATTACGCGCCCGCTTCGGAAGCGGTTCTCGATCGCGTGCGGCGCATCGAAGCGCTGTGCAAGGCGCACGAAGTGAAGCTCGCGCAGGCCGCGCTGCGCTTCCCCTTGAGCCACCCCGCGGTCGTCGGCGTCATCGCCGGCGTGGAGAAAGCCAGCGAGGTTCGCCGCAACGCGGCTCTGCTCGACGCCGAAATTCCGCCGGCGCTTTGGCGCGCGCTGAAAGCCGAAGGGTTGTTGCGCGCCGACGCGCCGACGCCGCGCTGAACGCCGCCCGCCCGCGCCTTCGATCCCGCCGCGACTCTCTCTCAGCCGACCGGCAACGCGAGCACCGGCCAGCGTCCGTCGTCGACGATGCGGGCGCTGGTCGAGCCGCGCATCGCGTCGATCAGGCCGTGGCGCCCGGCCGTCGGCATCGCGATGGCGCCGACGTCGAGCTCGCTCGCGGTGGCGAGGATCGTGTCGACCACCGGGCCCTCGCGCAGCAGGATCGGCCGCCCGAAGGGCTCGCCGTTCTCGCCGATCGGCTCCGGCGCGCGCTTTCCTACATGCATGATCTCGAGGCTGGCCTCGCAGGCCGACAGCTTGAGGATCGATTTGAGGCGACGGATCGCCGAGACGCTGTCGAGCGAGGCGTCGATCGGCACGAGGATTTTCTTCAGTGTGATGGCGCCGGTGTCCATGTCGACGAAGCCGCGCTCGCTTTCGCGAATAAAGAGGCTCATCAGCCGTCCCTGGCGCAGCAGACGGCCGTGGACCGAGCCGTCGAGCCACAGGGCCGGCGACCGGTTCGGGTAGCTGGCGAGGACGACCAGATCGCACGGGGAGTCGTCGAGGTAGTCGAGGACGCCGGCGCGTGGGTTGCGCGCGGCGATGCTCGAGCTCGAGACGCGAAAATCCAGCCTGGCGTCCCAGCGGTCGTAGGGCGCGTCCTTGTCCACGATTCCCCAGCGCGCGAGCAGATCGCGCACCTGACGGAGCCCGTGGGTCTGCGACAGGTAGGGACCGTCCTCGACCCGCACCCTGAGCAGGCGCAGCTCGGCCTTCGAGGCCACCGTCATCGCCAGCGCGTGGGCGAACGCTGCAGCGGCGCCGGCGGCGAAATCGGTGGGATGCACGATGGTGGCGCGAGTCCTGTTCGTCTCAGTCATCGTTGTCGTAGGCCCTCGAGGATGCGCAACCTATCGCCCCGGGATTGAGCGAGGCTGGATCGCCGCCGCCGCAAGTCGCGCGCTCGGCCGGCGATTCCGTCCCGGGGCGTCCAAGCCGCGCGATACTTTATTCCGGAGAAACGATCACGGCGATCTCCGGATTCTTCACGTCGCTAAGTTGGAGCGTCAACGGGGCGGCGGCGAGCGGGAACTTGACGCTTTTGCGCAGGTTCGGGCAGCCGGGCGCGCCGGTGAAGCCGAGCGGTTTTACGAAAGCGCCGCCCTGGATGACGTCGATCCAGCCTTCGCCGGACAGGCTGATCTTGTAGTTTCCCGCCGCCGGGGGCGCGCCGAGCGCCAACGCGCCGGCGAAGCTCCGCGAATTCCTCGGCGCGCGCTCGGGCGGCCGATCGAGCTTCGCCTCGGCGAAAGGCGCGAGGCGGACAGTCTCGGCCGTGTCGTAAGCGAGCGCGGCGCCAGGCGCGAGCGGCGACGCGCTGCGCGCGAGCGCCGCCTGCTCATAAGCGAGCGGCCAGGCGAGCTTGTCGCAGCCGCTCGGCTCGCCGGCCTCGGCCGCGACCGCGGCCGCAAAGAGCGCCGCGAGCGCGGCGAGGCCGGCCAGCCGCTTCATTCCACGCCGACCATGACGTTGGAGGCCTTGATGACCGCGAAAGCGGTCTTGCCTTTCGCCAGCTTCAGCTCGTCCGCCGATTCGTTGGTGATCGAGGCGGTGACGATCGTCCCGCCGCCGACGTCGATGCGCACGTGCGCCGTCGTCGCGCCCTTCGTCACCTCCACCACCGTGCCCTTGAGCACGTTTCGCGCGCTGATTCTCATCGCCCGCTCCTTGCCGTTCGGACGGCCGCCGTTCGGCCGCTCCTCCGTGCCGGGATGGTGGTCCAACCCGCGCGGCGGCGCAAGGGGCGCGGCGGCCACGGCGGCGACGGAGCGATGACAACCTAAACGCGAGCCCGCCGAAGCGCGTTCAACCTTGCTTCCGCAGCGAAAGGTTGCGCCGCTCCGGCGCCTGCCGTAAGGCTCGCGCCGTCGTTCCGCCCACCCTGCAGCTCTGAGAACCCGCCCGATGATCCGCTCCGCCCTGATGACCGTCATGACCGCCGCCGCAATCAAGGCGGGCCGCGGCCTGAAGCGCGATTTCGGCGAGATCGAGCAGCTGCAGGTGTCGATGAAAGGCCCCGGCGACTTCGTCAGCCTGGCCGACAAGCGCGCGGAGAAGACGCTGTTCGAAGAGCTGTCCAAGGCGCGGCCCGGCTACGGCTTCGTCATGGAGGAGGGCGGGCGCGTCGAGGGTTCGGACAAGAGCCACACTTGGCACATCGACCCGCTCGACGCGACCACCAACTTCCTTCACGCCATCCCGATCTTCGCCATCTCGATCGCCCTCGAGCGCGAGGGGCAGATTATCGCCGGCGTGGTCTACAACCCCGCCGACGACGAGATCTACGTCGCCGAGAAGGGGCAGGGGGCGTTCGGGGGCGCGCGCCGACTGCGGGTGGCGGGGCGCCAGGACCCGTCGCAGGCGCTGTTCGGCTGCGGCGTGCCGCATCTCGGCAAGCCGGCCGAGCACCCGCTGTTCCAGGCCGAGCTCGCCAAGGCGATGACTCGGGTGGTCAACGTCCGCCGCCTCGGCTGCGCCTCGATCGACCTCGCCTATGTCGCGGCCGGAAAGTTCGACGCCTTCTGGGAGCGCGGCCTCCACTCGTGGGACATCGCCGCCGGCGCGCTGCTGGTTCGCGAGGCGGGCGGCTTCGTTTCCGACGCCGACGGCGCGCCGGATTTCCTCAAGACCGGCTCGATCTGCGCCGGCAACGAGACGATGTGGCGCGAGCTGCTCGCGCTGCTGCGCTCGGCGCGCTGAGCGCCCTCGCGGCCGAAGCGAACGACAATTCGTTTCGACGCCGGCGCGAGGCGAGGCGGGTCGCGCTCGTCGTCGCCGCGCTTCGACTTGCCGACGATCGGCGCTAGAGTGCGCGGCCGCGTCGAATTTAGGGAGGTCGCCGCCTTGCCTTTCGCCCGCTATCCGAGCTTGCGCGACCGCGTCGTCTTCATCACCGGCGGCGGCTCGGGCATCGGCGCGGCGATGGTGGAGGCGTTCGTCGGCCAGGGCGCGAGCGTCGCCTTCGTCGACATCGACCGCGAAGCGTCGCTGGCGGTGGTCGAGCGGCTCGCCGCCGGGCCGCAGCCGCCGCTGTTCCTTGAATGCGACCTGACCAACCTCGCCGCGCTGGAGACGGCGATGGAGGAAGTCAGGCAGCGCCTGGGGCCGATCGCGGCCCTGATCAACAACGCCGCCAACGACGCGCGCCAGGACGCCGACGAGATCACCGAGGCGGACTGGGACGCCGCCATGGCGGTCAACCTCAAACACCAGTTCTTCGCGGCGCAGATCGCGCGCCGGTCGATGCGCGAGCGCGGCGGCGGCTCGATCGTCAATCTCTCGTCGACGGCGTGGATGAACGGCTATGCGCGCCTAGCCGCCTACTCGATCGCCAAGGCGGCGGTGGTCGGCATGACCCACGCCCTGGCGCGGGAATTCGGCCCCGACAACATTCGCGTCAACGCCGTCGCGCCGGGCACGGTGTTCACCGAGCGCCAGCGTCGTTTGTGGTTCCCCAAAGCCCAGGACGTGACGAACATCGTCGCTCGCCAGTCCCTGTCGTTCGCTTTGCAGGCCGAGGACGTCGCGCGCGTCGCGCTGTTCCTCGCCGCCGACGACAGCCGGGCGATCACCAAGCAATGCCTGATCGTCGACGCCGGGGAGCGCTGAGGCGGCGCTCCCGATTGAGGGGCGCTTGAACCGGTCCGCGCCGCGCCCCATCTTTCCGCGCGAGCGGCCCCGTCAGAGGGCCCGTCTGTGGAGGATCAAGATGAACGTCGCGAGCATCTTACGGGAAAAGGGCAGGGACGTCCTCGTCACTCAACCGGATCGCAGCCTCAAGGAGGCGGCCGCGCAGCTCGCGGCCCGCGGCGTCGGCGCGGTGGTGGTCTCGGACGCGGCGATGAACGTGCTCGGCATCCTGTCCGAACGCGACATCGTCCGGGCGATCGGCGGGCGCGGCGCGAGCGCGCTCGACGACCCGGTGTCGCGGCACATGACTCGCGAGGTCACGACCGTCGCTGAAGAGGCGACGATCGAGGACGCGATGGCGATGATGACCGAGGGCCGGTTTCGTCACCTGCCGGTGATCGAGAGCGGCCGGCTGGTCGGCATCGTCTCGATCGGCGACGTCGTCAAGCGGCACGTCGAGGCGATCGACGGCGAACGGCGGGTGCTGCGCGACTATATCGCCAGCGCTTGAGCGTTTCGCGGCGGCGAGCAGGAGAAGCCGACGCCGCTCGCCGACCGGCGGCGCGCGTGTCCGACGTTGCGGGCGACGCCAAGCAATTCGGGGTTCTTGGAGCGTGGGCGCTTTCGCGGTCAGGGTCGCTACGCTGGTCGCGATGACGAAGGTCGGGCTACGCGGGTCCGCTCGCCGGGACGCGCTCGCTTTCGGCGACGAAGCCCAGCGCGACGCCTTCGCCGGTCTTCTCGACGCGGCGGTAGAAGCAGCTCCGCCGGCCGGTGTGGCAGGCGCCGCCGTCGCCGCCGACCGCGACGCGGGCGACCAGCGCGTCCTGGTCGCAGTCGACTCGCAGCTCGACCACCGTCTGAATCTGCCCGGAGGTCTCGCCTTTCAACCACAGCTTGCGCCGCGAGCGCGACCAGTAGTGCATCAGGCCGGTCGTCAGCGTCTTGTCGAGCGCCTCGGCGTTCATGTGCGCGACCATCAGCACTTCGCCGCTGGTCGCGTCGACCGTGACGCAGGTCACGAGCCCGTCGGCGGAGAAACGCGGCAGGAACGCCCGGCCTTCCTCGCGGTCGATTGTCGCGTCGGGGGCGGGCATCGCCTTAGCGCGCGTTGCGCAGCAGGGTGAGGAAGCGGACCTGCTCCTCCGGCTGGGTGCGGAACACGCCGGAGAAGTGCGTCGTCACGGTCGAGACGCCGTGCTTCTTCACCCCCCGCATCGACATGCAGGTATGCTCGGCGTCGAGCATCACCGCGACGCCGCGCGTCTCGAGGGCGGCGTCGATGGCGTCGACGATCTGCGCCGACATCGCCTCCTGGGTCTGCAGGCGGCGGGCGAAGATGTCGACGATGCGCGCGAGCTTCGACAGGCCGACCACGCCGCGGCGCGGATAGTAGCCGATTTGCGCCTTGCCGAAGAACGGCAGGATGTGGTGCTCGCAGTGCGAGACGAACGGAATGTCGCGCACCAGCACCAGACCTTCGTAGCCGGAGACCTCCTTGAAGACGCGCGTCAGCGTCTGCTGCGCGTCCTCGCGATAGCCGGAGAACAGCTCCTCGTAGGCCCGGACGACGCGCCTCGGCGTGTCGCGCAGGCCCTCGCGGGCGGGGTCGTCGCCGGCCCAGGCGATGAGCGTGCGAACCGCCGCCTCGGCCTCGCTGCGGCTCGGTCTGGCGGGAAGGGGGCGGACCCGGGGCTCGCGCGAAATGACGTCGTCCATGTCGCCCTCATAGCAGTTCGCCGGCGCGGAGGCCACCGCCGCGGCGCTCCACTTCGTTCGTTTCGCGTCCTATATAGGAGCGGCGGGCGCTTCCGCCAGCCGACGCACGGCCGTCATGTCGAACGACGTTTACGAAACGATCTACAACAACCGCGTCTTGGAGCTCGCCGCCGACATCCCTCGGCTCGGCCGGCTCGCCCATCCCGACGCCACCGCGACCGCGCATTCGCGGCTGTGCGGCTCGACCGTCACCGTCGACCTCAGCCTCAGCGACGGCCGGGTCAGCGATTTCGCCCACGACGTGCGCGCCTGCGCGCTCGGGCAGGCGTCGTCCTCGCTGATGGCGCGCCACATCATCGGCGCGACGCCGGCCGAGCTCGTCGCCTTGCGCGAGACGATGGTGCGCATGCTGAAGGCGAACGGGCCGCCGCCCGCCGGCAAATGGGCGGAATTGGCGGTTCTCGAGCCGGTGCGCGACTACAAGGCCCGCCACGCCTCGACGCTTCTGACCTTCGACGCGGTGGTCCAGGCGCTGGAAATCTGCGCGGCCGGGCGGGCCGCCGCCGCGCCGGCGGAGGCGCCGGCGCCGTGAGCCCGATCGCCCTCGCGCCGCGCCGCGCCGCGCAGGCCCTGATCCGCTTCTATCAGCTGACGCTGTCGGCGCTCATCGGCCGCCAATGCCGCTACTTGCCGACCTGCTCGGCCTACGCCGACGAGGCGATCCGTCGCCACGGGCTGTGGGCGGGGGGCTGGATGGCCGCCGCGCGGATCTGCCGCTGCCATCCCTGGGGCGGCTCGGGCTACGATCCGCCGCCCGAGGCGCCGCCGCCCGGCGCGTCCGCGCTGGCGCCGTGGCGCTACGGGCGCTGGCGCTTCCCTTGCGATTGAACGTCAGAGGTCTGGTTTTTATCGCGCGTTAACCACGACATGATCTTCTCACGACGGAACTTTCTCCCGCTTGGTGAGCCCCGATGACCTCGCGCGTCCTCGTCCTGTCGCTGCTGTTCGCCTTCGCCGCGCCCGCCGTCGCCCTCGGCGAAGAGGTGCGGATCATCGGCGACAGCATTGGCGAGGGGCTGCACCTCGCTTCGGGCTATCCGTCGCCGGCGAACCGCTTCAACGTCGCGATCTACACCCCTAAGATCTTTGAACAAATCAGGGAGATGCCGCGCGGCGCGAACGTGGTGATGAGCCTCGGCACCAACGATGCGGTGGCCGGCATGGTCGACGCGTCGCCACGCGTCGCCGAGATCGCCGCGGCCGCCCGCGACCAGGGCGTCAAGCTGACGTGGCTCGGGCCGCCCTGCGTGCTCAAGCCTTGGGAGGCCCATTCGCAGAGGCTCGACCAAGTGATCGCCGCCGCGCTGGCGGGGACCTCGGTCGCCTACGTTTCTGCCCAAGGGACGGACGTCTGCGCGCCTTCGCTGCACGCTCCCGACGGCGTCCATTTTACCATGGCGGGCTATCGGCTGTTGTGGCAGAAGGCGGCGACGGTCGCGGGCATCCCGGTCGTCGTCGCCGCGGCGAGCGAGCACCGGACCGTCGTTCACAACCACACAAAAAGACCGCCGGTTAGGACGCACGCCAAGAAGCCGCCGCCGCATCCCCGGCCGCCGGCGACGCCGAAGACGCCCGCGCCGAGTTGAGGGCAACGCGTGTAGCGGAAGGCGATCGACGGATGTTGGGGAAGACGCGGACTGTTGTGGCGGCGTTGAGCGTCGCCTTTGCGTTCATTTCGCTCGCCGGCGCCGACGCGCCGGCCGCGCGGGCGGGCGAAACGCCGACGCGGGTCGCCTTCGTCGGCGATTCGATGGCCGACGGCTTATGGGGGGCGATGTTCCGCCGCCTTGGAAAAGACAAATGTTTGGCCGAGAAAATCAAGTTGATGCGCAACGCCAAGAACGGAACTGGCTTGACGCGCCTCGACCAGTATAATTGGGTGGAAGAGGTGTCGACGCTGGCGACCGATCCGGGCGTCGATTTGTTCGTGGCTTCATTCGGCGTCAACGATCGCCAGCCGATCGTCGACGCCGCCAAGACACGCACCGAATACGGGGGGGCCGCGTTTGACGCCCGTTACGAAGGATTGGTCGAGGACGTCGTGCGCAGCGCGCTTTCGCACGGCTCGTCGATTGTGGTGATGGGGCTGCCGGTGATGCTCGACCCCGCCGCCAACGCCGACGCGACCGCCAAGAACAAGCTGTTCGCCGACGCGGTGGCGCAGGTCGCTTCTCCGCGCGCCGTCTACGTGCCGCCCTGGCGCTCGCAGCCGGGCGTCGACGAGTACAAGCCCTTCCTGCCCAACGCCAACGACGCCATGGTGCAGGTGCGGGCGCCCGACGGCGTCCATTTCACCGGCGTCGGCTATGACCTGGTGATGGACGTCCTCTATCCTTTCATCATCGCCAGCCTGAAAGAACGGGGCCGCGACGTCGTCAGCGAGTGTGAGACGATGGGAGAGAGGTGACGCGATTGCACGACACGTCGGCGCTGCTCGGGTGGGCGATGGCCCTGCTGGTCGGCGCGGTGGGCGCGAGCTTCACCGCGAACGACGGCGCGGTCGGCGTCGCCGGCGACCCTGCCGTCGCGCGCTCCCTCGAGGCGGCGAGCCGGCTGGCGTTGCCGGCGAAGCTCGAGACCGTCGCGCTCGCTCGTTCCGACCCGCGTCTGGCGGCCGTGTGGCTTCCGTCTGAGCCGTCCGACCCGGCTGCGGCCTCCCCGCGGGCCGAGGAGACTCCGCCGGCGAACCCGGCGGCGAACATGCTGCGGGTGGCGATGCTCTCCAAGCCGGCGATCGACCGATCGCCGCTGAGCCGCGTGCGCGGGCAGGGGGCGCTGTCGGCGCTCGAGGCGGCGGCCTTGCCCGCGCGCCCCCGCCAGGGCGGCGAAGTCACCGCCTACGGGGAGATCGGGGCCGACGTCTTCGGCGGCCGCCGCCTGACCGTCCTCCAGCTTGGCGACAGCCACACCGCCGCCGACTTCTTTAGCGGGCGGGTGCGCCAACGCTTGCAGGAGGCGTTCGGCGCCGGCGGGCTGGCCTATCTCGCGCCGGGCAAGCCGCACCTCGGCGTGCGCTCGGCGCTGTTCGAAAGCGCCGCCAGCGACGGCTGGAGCTACGAGTCGGTGCAGCAGTCCGACGCCAAGCGCCGCTTCTATCTCTCCGGCTACAACGCCGTGGCGCGCCGCGCCGGCGCCGAGATCTCGCTCAAGGCGCGCGACGGCGTTTCCTACGACCGGGCGGAGGTCGCCTTCCTCAAGCAGCCGGGCGGCGGCCGCGCCGAGGTGCTGGTCGACGGCGCGCCCGACGGCGAGATCAACCTCGACGGCACCGCCGACGAGCGCGCGACGGTCGACGTCGAGGCGGGGGCGGGCAAGGGAGAGGGCTTCCACGACATCGCCGTGCGCGCGCTCTCCGACGCGCCGGTGACGGTCACCGGCGTTCAGGTCGATCGCGACGGCGACGGCGTCTCCTACGTCAGCCTGGGCTTCCCCGGCGCGACGGCGCAGGTCCTGCAACGGCTCGCCGCCGACAACCTCGCCGGCGACATGCGCCGCATCGCGCCCGACGTGATCGTGCTCGCCTTCGGCACCAACGAGGGCTTCGACGACGCGCTCGACGTCGCCGCCTACGCCGCGCAATACGAGCAGATCGTGCGCAAGATCCAGGCGCTGCGGCCGACCGCGCGGATCGTCATCGTCGGCCCGCCCGACGGCGCGCGCGCCAAAGCCGGCGTCGCCGAAGGCGCGGCCCCGTGCCGTCTGCCGACCCCGCCCAAGCTGGCGCAGGTGCGCGAGGCGCAACGCCACGCCGCGCAACGGCTTGGCGTCGATTTCTGGGATTGGTCCTCGGCGATGCCGAGCCCCTGCGGCGCGCAGACCTGGGCCGCCGCCGACCCGCCGCTGATGGCGCGCGACTACGTGCACATGACCGTGGAAGGCTATAAGAGAAGCGCCGATCGCTTCGCCGATTTCCTGATCCCCCTGATCGACGGCCGGCGGACTGGCGCCCATGTTGTTTCCAACAATTGATTTCGGGCTCTTCTTCGCGTTCTCGTTCGCGCTGGTGTGGAGCCTCAACGCCTACAACACGCTCAAGAAGATCGTGCTGCTGGCGCTCAGCCTCGCCTTCTACGCCTCGTGGAACTGGCGGTTCGTGCTGCTGCTGTTGGCGAGCGGCGCGATCTCCTATTGCATCGGCCTCTACGTCGACGCCGCGGGGAAGCGCCCTTTTCGTCGCCTCGCCCTCGCGCTGGGCGTCGCCCTCGATCTCGCCATCCTCTGCTATTTCAAATACCTCAACTTCTTCATCGCCCAGTTCCTGACCCTCGCCTACGCGCTCGGCTTCCACCCCTCCCTCGCCTTCGTCAACGTGACGCTGCCGGTGGCGATCTCATTCCTCACCTTCCACGCCATTTCCTACATCGTCGACGTCCATCGCGGCCGCCTTGCGGCGTCGCGCTCGCCGCTCGACATCTTGCTCTACATCAGCTTCTTCCCCCATCTGGTGGCGGGGCCGATCGTGCGCGCCCACGTGTTCCTGCCCCAGCTCGCCGAGCCGCCGCGCGCCGGCGACTTCCCGCTCGGCGAAAACATGCTGCTGATCCTCGGCGGCCTGTTCAAGAAGATGGTGATCGCCAACTATCTCGCGGTGCGCTTCGTCGACCCGGTCTTCACCGACCCGACGCAGTTCTCGCGCTTCGACCTGATCGTCGCCGTCTACGCCTACGCGGTGCAGATCTACGCCGACTTCTCCGCCTACACCGACATCGCCATCGGCGTCGCGGCGCTGCTCGGCTACCGCTTTCCGCAGAACTTCAACCAGCCCTACCGCGCGCTGGGCATCGGCGACTTCTGGCGGCGCTGGCACATGACGCTTTCGGCGTGGCTGCGCGACTACCTCTACATCCCGCTCGGCGGCAATCGTCACGGCGCGCTGATGACCGCGCGCAACCTGATGATCACCATGCTGCTCGGCGGCCTGTGGCACGGCGCCAACTGGACCTTCCTCATCTGGGGGGCGATGCACGGCGCCATGCTGGTGGTCGATCACGCCTATCGCAAGAGCGCGCTCTATGAGCGCTGGGGCAAGGGGCGGCTCGCTGCGACGATCGACTGGGCGATCACCTTCCACTTCGTCTGCTTCGCCTGGCTGTTCTTCCGCTCGCCGTCGCTGGACGCGGCGCTGCAGTATGTCGCCGGCATATGGAGCGACAACGGCGCGCCGAACACCATGCCGACGATCGTTCTGCCGCTGATCGCCTGCGGCGCGCTGACCCAGATCGCGCCGTCCTGGCTGCGCGGCGCGATCGGCGCCGCGCTCGACGAGCGCGGCCTGCTGGCGCAGGCCGCCGCGGGCTTCGCGCTGTTCTATTTCATCGTCGTCATGGCGCCGTCCGCCGCGGCGCCGTTCATCTATTTCCAGTTCTGAAGGAGCGCGCGTTGACCCCCGATCGGCCGCCAGCGCCGCAACCGGCCGCCAGCCCCTGGCGGTGGGCGCGCGCGCTCTACGCGGTGTTCGCGCTGATCGTGTTCTGCTTCCCCGGCGGGATGGTCGACTGGCTCGACGAGCGCAACGCCTCGGGCTGGCTCTCCGCGCCGCTCGCCGTCGCGCGCGCGATCGACGCGGCCTCGGCGGCGGTGGGGACCAAGGCGGTCGGCGAAGCGCTGCGCGGCCGCTTCGCCGCCTGGGTCGAGGATTCCGGCGGCTGAGCCGTTTAGGGCATCTTTCCGTTTGCTGGAATCGAGAGACGCGCCCTCATCCCGGCGCTTCGCGGCGCCTCCGCCTCCTCTCTCGCTTGCGCTATCGAATGCGCACAAGTCCGCGCAGTGGGCGGGGGCCACGTCGATGCGACGCTGTCAACCGGCTTCGCCGGTCCTTCGCTCCGCTCCGGCCGCTTCGCGGCGCCAGCGTCGCATCGACGTGGCGATGGCTCGCCAAGGCCTTCGACGGACGAATCCGGCCCGATCGGGCCGGATTCGTCCGTCGAAGGCCTTGGTTGCGAAAGGCCTGAAC
>Ga0326727_10004007_pt1 | contig 45515 bp, 29 predicted proteins | sample MB2enrmetagenome_FD_207643 | JGI IMG/M metagenome (GOLD analysis project Ga0326727, IMG submission 207643) | Lab enriched peat soil microbial communities from McLean, Ithaca, NY, United States - MB29MY | ecosystem: Environmental > Terrestrial > Soil > Wetlands > Peat | place: USA: New York... | reverse complement strand
CTTCGAGCGAGCCGTGGACGCTCCGGAGCAGGCCGCCCAGTTGCGGCTCCTTCTCCGCCAGATGCACTTCGAAACCCTGGTCGGCGAGGCTCAAAGCCGCGGTCATGCCGGCCAGGCCGCCGCCGATGACCAGGGCCGATGCCGTCACCGGCAACCGGCCGGTTGAAAGAGCTTTCACATGCCGCGCCCGGGCCACGGCCATGGATGTCAGTTCCAGCGCTTTCTCCGTGGCTGCCTCGGGGTCGTCCTTGTGGACCCAGGAGCACTGGTCGCGGATATTGGTCATGGCGAAGAGATACTGGTTCAGCCCGCTCTCGCGGAGCGTCTCCTGAAAGAGCATCTCGTGAGTCCGCGGCGAGCAGGAGGAAACCACCAGGCGGTTGAGCCGATGCTTCACGATCATGCTCCGAATGTGCTGCTGGTTGGTATCCGAGCAGCTGTACAGGTTGGCTTCGGAGTGGCAGACGTTGGGCATACAGGCGGCCTGCTCGGCGACCTGCTTTACATCGATGACCGAAGCGATGTTGTGCCCGCAGTGGCAAATGAACACGCCCACGCGGGGCGATTCGTCGGTTACGTCCCGCTCCCAGGGGTATTCGTGGTGCTGGATCATGGTGCCGCGGGAGTGGGCGAGCTGACCCATGGCGCAGGCCGCGGCCGCGGAGGCTTGCGCCACCGATTCGGGAATGTCCTTGGGTTCCTGGAACGCCCCGGCCACGTATATGCCCGGTTTGGACGTCGCCAGCGGAGCGAGCCGCTCGGTCCGGCTGAAACCGAATTCGTTGAGCTCGACCCCCAGTTGCCGGGCCATTTCCTTCACGCCGGCGGAGGGCCGCAGCCCCACGCTGAGCACCACCAGGTCGAACTCCTGCTGCTGTTCGGCGCCCATTTCGTCAAAGTAGCGAATGCGCGGCGTCCGGTCGCCGGGCATCTCGACAATCCGCGAGGGGATGGCGCGGATAAACTTCACACCATGCTCGTCGCGGGCGCGGTTGACATAGCTGTCGAACTCCTTGCCGAACGCCCGCACGTCCATGCAGAAGATCGAGATTTCAAGTTTCCGCCCGTGCGCGTGCTCCAGGGCGACCATCGCCTCTTTGGTGGCGCTCATGCAACAGATGGATGAGCAGTAGCCGGCGCCGCGGGCCGCATCGCGGCTGCCCACGCACTGGATGAACGCGATGCTCTTCACCGCGCCGCCATCCGAGGGACGCTCGACGATTCCGTCGGTGGGACCCGCCGCGGAGAGCATCCGCTCGAACTGGACGCTCGAGAGCACGTTGGCATAGCGCCCGTGGCCGAACTCGCCCCGCAGCGACGCCTGGAACTCCTCGAAACCGGGCGTGAGAATCACGCTGCCCACATCGAGCTGGCGTTCCACAACCTGCTGATCGTGGCAAATGGCGCCCGGCGAACAGGCTTTCACGCACTCCATGCACTCGCTGCACAGGCCGCACGCCAGGCAGCGTTTGGCTTCGGCAATGGCCTGTTCCGCGGTGTAGACTTGGTTGATCTCGGTGAAGGCGCGCTGCCGCGTGGGCAGGTCTACCTGCGCCATGGGTACGCGGTCTTCCCGCGGCGCGCCCGGCTTGGGATTGCGGGCCGGCTCGGCTTGCAAGGAAGGCAATGGCGCATCCGCTGGCTTGCCGCCCCGAAGGTAGGCATCGATGGCATCGGCTGCCATGTGGCCCTGGCCCATCGCATCCGCGATGGAAGCCGGACCCAGCACGGCGTCGCCGCCCGCGAAGATGCCGGGAATACTGGTGGCCAGCGTGCCCTTGTCGGCGGCGATCCGGCCGCTCGATCCAGTGGCGATGCCCAGGCCGGCCGAGTCGATGGACTGGCCGATGGCCACGATGATGGTGTCCGCGGGAAGGACGGTGGTCTGCGATTCGTCGAAGCGCGGCGCGGTCTGCCTGGTCTGGCCGGTCCCGGCGATGCGCGGATGAAACGCGATGCCGGAAACCTTCCCGCCGGCGGTCTCGATTCGGGCGGGTCCCAGATCGGGGTGCAAGACCACGCCTTCTTCGAGGGCTTCGGCAAGTTCCCAGGGATGGGCCGGCATTTCCTTGCGGCTCCGGCGATAAGCCACCTCGACCGATTGCACGCCCGCGAGGCGCCGCGCGCAGCGGGCCGCATCCATGGCGACGTCGCCGCCCCCGATGACCACAACTCTCGGGCCGATGCCCGGCGTCTTTCCATTGTTGACCTGGTAGAGAAAATCCAGAGCCTCCCAAACGCCCGGGGCGTCTTCGCCTGGAATAGCCATCTTGCTGCCGACCCATGCGCCCGGAGCCACGAAGACGGCATCGAACGCAGCCGCGTAGGGACTCCAGTTGGAGTGCCCGTTGGATTTCAACAAGCTCTTCGGATCGGCCACCCGCACACCGGTCTTGGCCTCTACCCCCAAATCGAGGATGTATTGGATCTCGCGATCCAGGACATCCTCGGGCAGCCGGTAATCGGGAATGCCATAGCGCAGCATGCCGCCCAGGCGCGGCTGCGCTTCAAACAAAGTTATGCCGTAGCCGCGCAGGGCGAGATCGGCAGCCACGGTCAAGCCCGCCGGGCCGCCGCCAATGATGGCGATCCTGGCATCCAGCCTGACGGCTGGCGCCTTCGCGGGTGGATACAGCTCGGAGTTCGCGTGGATGTAGTCGGCCACGAAGCGCTTCAAATCGCGGACCGAGACGGCCTGGTCGATTTCGCGGCGGTTGCAGTTCTCCTCGCAGGGATGCTGGCACACGCGCCCGCAGGCCGCCGGGAGGGGGCAGCGCTGGCGGATGAGATCGTAGGCTTCCTTGAATTTGCCCGCCGCAATCAGAGCCACGTATCCCTGGGCGTTCACGCCGGCCGGGCAGGCGGATTTACAGGGCGCCGGGCCGGCGGCTTTGGAAATGCCGAAGACGTTGGGAATGGCCTGCGGGTACGGCCGGAAGATGGCCTTGCGCGTCCCCAGGTTGCGGTCGAACTCGCTGCGCAGGCTGACCGGGCAGACCTCGGTGCAGTCGCCGCAGGCATTGCACTTGCTCGTATCCACGTAACGCGGGTTCTGCTTGATCTTGACTTTGAAATTACCGGGATCGCCCGATATTCCCTGCACGTCCGCCAGGGTGACGATCTCGATGTTCTTGTTGCGGGCGCACTCCACCAACTTCGGCGAGAGGATGCACATGGCGCAATCGCCGGTCGGGAAGGTTTTGTCGAGCTGGGCCATGCGCCCACCGATGGCGGGTGAGGAATCCAGAAGATAGACCTTGAAGCCACTCTCAGCGAGATCGAGAGAGGCCTGAATGCCGGTGACGCCGGCCCCGCAGACCAGCACCGCGCCGACAGCTTCGGGCGCGTCAGGCCGATTCCCGTTGTTCGCGATCATAGTCATGCCTCAGCGCCCGATTCCCCGGGCCTCGAGCAACGCCTTAGGTGCCACCACCAGGCTGTTCAACGACAGCTCATCCGGCCGGCAGCCCATCGCCAGGCCCAGCAATTGCGTGAAGTAGAACACCGGAAGGTTGTACCGGCGTCCGAACTTGCGCTCCATATCCGTCTGCCGCATGTCCAGGTTCAGTTGGCACAAGGGGCAGGCCGTGGCGATGCAGTCTGCTCCGGCCGCTTGCGCCATGGCGAGAATCCGGTTGCCCAGCTCCAGCACCACGCTCGCATCGGTGATGGAGAAGCTCGCGCCGCAGCACTCGGTCTTGTGAGGCCACTCGAGCGGCGTCGCCCCGGCGGCCTGCATAAGCTGGTCCATCAGGGTGGGATTCTCGGGGTCGTCGAAGCCGGTGATCTCGGGCGGACGCACGAGCAGGCATCCGTAGTAGCAGGCCACCTTCAGCCCCGTCAGCGGGCGGCGGATGGCGGCGGCGACCCGTGCGAGGCCGATGTCCCGGCAGAGGATCTCGAGCAGGTGCAGGACCGGCGTTCGGCCGTCGTAGTCGCGCCCCACCACGTGCGCCACCCTGGCGCGCAGGGCGGCGTCTCCGGCGATATGGTGGTTGGCCGTCTTGAGGCGGCTGTAGCAGGCAGCGCAGGCTACCGCGACCGTGCTGCCGCCGGCGGCCGAGAGGCTTTGGGCCGGGAGGGCATCGGCCAGCAGCGGATCGCTCGAGTGAGCGGCCGTCGAGCCACAACAGATCCAGTCCTTCAACTCGGGCAGTTCCAGCCCCAGCTTGGCGGCCACGGCCAGGGTGGAACGATGGTAATCCTTGGCGGCGCCATCCAGCGAGCAGCCCGGAAAAAACGTGTAGGTCACTGGGCGCCTCCCTCGGCGGCCCGGCCGAACAGAGCCTCGCGCCCGGCTTTCCCGCCCTTGCCCGCCACGCGCGGCGCGGAAAGCGGGAGCTTGCCTTTCGCGAGCATCATGGGTGCTTTGCCCACGTCCTCGAACAGCCGTCCAGTGCGGAGTTTGAACCCGACCATCAGACCCAGCTCGAAGATTCGCCCGCGCTCGCGGACGGCGTCGAGGAAGAGCTCGTTGAAGACGGGAACGGCAGTCGAGGGCGCGACCGACCCTGCGCGGCGGCTCATCTCGCGCAGAGCGTCGATCATGCCGGCGACATCCACTTGCTGCGGACAACGCGTGGCGCAGGTGTGGCAGGACGTGCATTCCCAGATGAAACGGCTGGAGAGAACCGCCTGACGCTGGTCCGTCTGGACCATCCGCACCAGCTCGTGCGGCTTGAAATCGCCTCCGGCCGCCACCGGGCAGCCGCTGGAGCACTTGGCGCACTGGTAGCATCGCATGGGCGAGGCCCCGCTGACCTCATTCACCTCGCCGGCCAGGCCGCCGCCGATACTCTCGATTTCGATTGGAGGTGCCATCCCGCCCGTCATTTCTTTTTCTCCGAACCGGCCAGCACCGACAGTTTCACGGCGCCGACCTTGCGATATACATCCCGCGGCGCGCCGGGGCGTCCATCCACGGTCAGCAGATCCCGCAGCTTGACCCCGAGGAGGCGCTCGTTTTCCTCCAGGTAGGGGCGGATCAACCGCCAGTCCTTGTCGGTGAGCGCGGAAAACACTCCGCCGTTGAGCTGGCGCTCGACAACCTGGTGGTGCGGATCGCGGATATAAATGGCCCCGCCGCTGGCGAGTGAAAAGAGGTTGGCGCCGGGGTACGGCGCCGCCAGGGGCGTCAGGCTGCCGCCGGAATCGAACTCGATGCCGTTGAGGATGACGAAGCCTCCGCCCGCCAGCGGATCGCCCGCCATGAACGACTCCGCCAGAAAGTCCAGGCAGGTGCCGTTGATCACCACGCGCGGGCGTCCCACCGCGTTGATCAGCGGCCGGCCCGCGGCGTTGCCGAGCACGTAGACCTCGCCTCCCTTGGCGCCATACATGAAGGTCTGGCCGACATCGCCATAGATGACCAGTTTTCCGCGCTTGGCGATCTGGGCCACCTGGTCCTGGGCATTGGCGTGTATGCGGATCTCCAGGCCATCCATGCCGCTGGCGTCGTAATCGCCATTGGAGCCGTAGAGGTCGATCCGGACGCCGTCGGTGTTGGCCCCCAGACCCGCTCCGTGGAAGCGCTGCCCGCGAAGCCGGTAGACGGCAAAACGCTTCCAGCCCATTTCATAAGCCCGCCGGAGCAGCCTGGCATCGCACTCCTCGCCCTCGGGTGGGAAGCCCTGAGCATCGATAACCAGCAGATCCTCGCCGGAGCGCGGACTGGCCAGGCGGTCGCGAGTCGCCCAGGTAATCCGCCGCCACAGGTTCGCCGGCGGCCCACCAAACAGCGGAGCGGCGTCGAGCAGGCGGTCGATGCCCTCTTCGACCACCTGAATCACCGTGGCGCGGCGCTTGTCGCCGGTATCGAAGCGGCGGTCGTGCAGCAGCGTAAGCACTTCGAGGGCGGCGGCGCGGGATTTGGGGCTGTCCGCTCCCCGCGCCAGGCCCTGGCAGAACTGCCGCAACTGGCTGGCCGGCCAGGAAGCCAGACCGAGCGCGTACTCGAAAAGGCCCTCCACGTCGCCCGTCTGCTGCATGTGCTTCACCGCGGCGGACGCTCCGTTGCCGTTCGTCTCGAAGCTCCCCAGGTCGCAGCGAACCGTGCCGCCCTCGAGCTTCACCGCGCGGCCGAACTTGTCCGCGCAGGAGAGCCGCTTGCCGCCGTTCTCGCCGGGCGACACGGTGAAGATGAACGCGCCGCCATCGCTGCTGGACCCGCCCCGCGCGTTCCAATACTTGTCCGCCACGGGACAGAACCGCGGGTCTTCCTTCGCCAGGCTGCGCAGGGTGGCGTCGATGGCCTGCTTCTCCGAGCAGATCAGGCCGATCTGCACGTTGCCGCTGTCGGAAAAGGCGAACACCTGGGGCCGCAGCATGGCGGTGTCGGTGATTCCCAGCAATTGGAAGTTGCCTTGATGGTTGCGCGCGATGATGAAGAACCACGGGCCATCCGGCGAGGCGTGAATGTGGGTAGCCTGGATCTGCCGGTAGATCGCCTGCTTCTCCGGCGGCAACTGGTCGAAATCGAGTTCCGTGGTGGGCGCCAGGGCCTCGATGATGTACTCCAACGGGTACTGATAGACGCGGTCCCACAAGTCGAAGAGCTGGACGGAAACTTCCGTGTCGGTGAGGAACTGCTGGCGGATGTTGCGTTGCCGCAGGTACTCGCATACGGAGTGATAGTTGGCGAAGTCGCCGTTATGCACCAGCGCTTCGTTCAGTCCCGTGAAGGGGTGCGCGCCGCCGGGGTGCCACACGCGGCCTTTGGTGGGGTAGCGTTGATGCGCGATCCAGACGTGGGCGGCGAAATCCTGAAGCTGGTAATACTCCACGTTCTGCTCGGCGTATCCGACCATCTTAAAGACCAGTTGGTCCCTGCCGTGCGAAAGAACGAAGGCCCGTTTTTCGCCCAGGGACGCGTAGAACGCGTCATTGAGCCGGTAGGAGTTCCGCCACACGAACTCGTCTTCCAGGCGGCGCGGCTCGAGACCCTGCAAACCGGACGTGCGCGCAAAATCATCCAGAACCTCCGGCTTGACGCGGACGACATAGCGGTGAACGTCCGGCGGGCGAACCTCCAGTCCGGGCAAGTCGCGATAGTCGTCGATATGGGGCTGCCGCATGGAAAGGGCAATGTCGAAGTGGGGCAGAACGAACTGCCGCTCCACCTCGGCGTGGGCTTCGGGGTCGAGCAAGGCGATCTGCAGCAGGTAGTGGCTGTCGAGGGTCTCGCGGGAGACGCCCACATGCTCGGGCACCAGGCCGACGGCCGCGATGCCGCCTCCCTTTCCATTGCCGCGGTTCTGCATCTGGATGGAGGGCTCGTAGATGAACCGACCTTTAACGGGCACGCTGCACGCAAATCCCGTGACGCCGCAGCCGCCTTCTTCCTCGCGTTCCGGCGTCCGCTCGATATCGGAATAAATCTGCGACCGGCCGGCCAGCAGCCGTTCGGGAAAGCCGCTCATGAGGAGACCTCCGTCGCGGAGACCGCATCGTCGCTGAGGTAGCACAACACGTCGGTGCGCCCGCGCAGTTCGCGGATGGATGCCATGCCGAGCCGCGACAGCGCATCGACCATCTCCTCGCGCCAGGCAAAATTGAGGTTGATCAGCCGCTGGGTGGCCCACTCCAGGGTCATCTGCATCATCAGCTCGGGATCGGTGGAGGCGATGCCGCGCGGGCAGCCCCGGCCGCTTTCGCAGCAGGCGCACCGCACACAGCCCAGGGCCACCATTTCGGAGGTGCCGACCACCACGCCGTCCGCGCCCAGCGCTATGGTCTTCAGCACGTCGTACGCGGTGCGGATGCCGCCCGAGGCGATCAGCGTCACCTTGTCGCGGATGCCTTCGGCGGCGAGAAACTTGTGCACCTTGGGGACGGCGTACTCGATGGGCATGGCGATGTTCTTCTTGGCGATATCCGGCGCCGCGCCGGTGCCGCCATAGCTGCCGTCCAGGTGGATGATATGGGCGCCGGCGAAGTAGCTGCCCACGGCCACCATGTCCACATCGGTGGGCGTCGATACCTTCACGCTCACCAGGCAGCGGGGATTCACTTCCTTGATCCAATCGAGGTGCTTCTTGTGGTCTTCCACGCTGTAGACGCTGTGGAAGGGGAACGGGCTGAACAGTGCGTTGCCCGCCACGGCCTCGCGCATACGCGCCACCGCGGGCGTGTTCTTGTCGCCCAGCAGGTGACCGCCCAGGCCGGGTTTGGCGCCCTGCGCGTACTTGAACTCGACGATCCGCACGCGCTGGATGGTATCCTCGCGCACGCCAAAAAGGCCGGTGGCAACTTGCGTGATCACATGGTCGTCGTAGGGCTTGAGACGGTCGTGATATCCGCCCTCGCCGGTGCAGGTGAGTGTGTTCCACGCCACGGCCGCCCGGGCCTTGCCCAGAATCGTGTGGATGCTGACCGACCCGAAGCTCATCCCCCCGCCATAGACCGGGAGGTCGATGTGGATCTGCGGTCGGCCATCGCCGCGGTGATTCAAGTCCAAGCCTGTGTCGATCTCCGTACCGGGTGGGACGCGGGGCGGCGGCTCGAATCCCGGGACCTCGAACTTGAACCGGAGGCTGTCGAACCCGCCGCCCGAATGGCCCGTGCGGCTTTCCAGGTGCGGCGGCGCGGGACGCCCGGTGGCGGCCGCGTGCCAGGTCGCCAGGATCAGGTCGCGCGACCAGCGCGGATCGCCCATGCACTCGGCGCTGGGGTTGGGCCGCACGGTGAGGGCCTTCTGTGGGCACAGGGACACGCAGGACTCGGCGGTTTCGGCGCAGGCGGGTCCGATGCAGAGGTGATCGGCCGGCCGCAGCACGAATGCGTACCCGGCCGGCCGGCTATGCACTCCGTACCGGCAGGCCTCCGTGCATCGCCCGCAGGAGGCGCACGAGGCGGACCGATCGACCTTGTATTTGCCCAGAGCGTTGCGGTAGCGGTCCGGCGCGGGCAGAATCTCGCGGGCCACGCTTGCCTGGGGCCAGTCGCTGTAGCCCGTAGACGGGGACTCGGGTTCCGGCGGACAGACCGGAACCGGGGCTGGAACGGTGGCGGTACTTGTGCTCATGCACTCACCTGCGACCGAGGCACGCGGCAGATGTCGCCGAACGCCTCCTTCTCGATGTCTTCCATGAAGATCGCCCTTCCCACCTCGCCGCGCAGACGGCGCACCTCGCGGATTCCCATGGCGCCCAGGACCTCGATCAACTGGCTGTGCCAGGCGCCCATGAGGTTCACCATCCTCTGGGCGGCGTAGGCGCGATCGACCGAATCGGTTTCGGCGGGGCACAATTCGCCCGAGCCGCACATGGCCTGGCCCTCCGCGTCCCTGGGATGCGCGTCGCGGCAAACGCGGCAGCCCAGAGCGACCAGCAACGCCGTATCCACAGCCACCAGGTCGGCCCCGCAGATGATCGCCTTGGCCATGTGCTCCGCCAGGGCGATTCCACCGGAGACGATCAACGTGATCTCGTCGCGCAGCCCTTTCTTGACCAACCGTCCGTGAACCTCGCGGAGGGCATCCTTAATATGCCGGCCGCGTTTTCCGTGGCCCAGCCTCTCGCGGCCGTGCTGGTCGGCGCACAGTTGGAATACTCTAAGGCCCGCGCGGTTCAGCTCGAGGATCCGATCGGCCGCCGCGGGCGAAAGCGGCAGCCGCACCGCGATGGTCAACTGCTCGTTGATGGCGCGCACTCTGCCGGCCAGGGCTGCTACGTCCGGGCCATCCAGCAATTGCGCCATCCGCGCGCCCTCCAGAATGTCCTCGCAGTTGTCGATGTCCGCTTCGGCCACCACCGGCGCGAGAAACGGCAATTGCTTGGGCAGCGCCTGGACCGCCTCGCCGGCGCGGACCACCGCCAGCGTCTTGAGTTCCTTCGCCGCCGCGATGCGGGCGGCAGCCAGGCGCGCGCCCTGCTCCCGCCAAGCCGGCATGTCCAGGATTATCGGAAGCTGGATCTCCAGCAGCCGCAAGGGCGGGGTCAGCATACGGCCATCGGGCGTGAATTCCAGGCGCAGCGGCTTGGGACCGATATCCACGCTCGTCGAGATGTACTCGCGCCCGTGAATGCCGTCGCGCGTGGGGCGGACGATTTCCGACATGTCCGTCCAGATCGAGTCGAAACCGGGACCGTGAAACCGGCCGCGATAGCCCGCCCCGGAGACCGGGATTCTGCCTGTATCGGCCTGGTTCCAGGTAGTCAGAATAATGGCCGGCGTCCAGTATTCGTCGCCCATATCCAGGAATTCCGGATTGATCGAAACATCCAGCAGCCCCTTGGTGCAGCCCTGGACGCACGAGAGGCAGGCTTTGCACTCGTCCAGGGTTGCACCGGGCGCCAGCGGGTCGCGGTTGAATGCCGACTCGTGCCGATAGACGTCGTAAAGGCAGCGAAGCTTGACGCAGTTGCTGCAACGGGAGCAGTCCTCGCGCCAATCGACATTGGCGAACTTGCCGATCCGGCGGAACCAACCGGGCATCGCGGCGGTGTGAATGTGGTACCGATCGGGCATATCGAGCCTCGCCTAAGACAATCCGGCCTTCCGGATCACGGTAGCGGCCGCCGATTCGCACCCGCCACACAGCACGTGAATGCCACGAACGCCGGGGATGGCTTTGAGTTGACCCGCCATCTCCACGGCGATCGCGATTCCCTCCTCGGCCGGATTGGAGGCGCCGCTCAGCCGGGCGGCCACACTCTCAGGCACCGGTCCGTAGGTGCGCCGCTGGTCGAGCAGCTTGGCTTGGCCCACACTGGTCAGAGGCAGCACGCTGGCGATGATCGCCACCTGTCGGTCGAGCCCGGCCGCCCGCACGGCATCCATCCATCTCTTGAAACCCGCCAAATCGAATACCGCCTGTGTCAGCAGGAAACTGGCTCCCGCCGCGATCTTTTTCCGCAGGCGGAGCAGGTTCAGCTCCAGCGGTTGCTGATAAGGGTGGGCGGCCGCCCCGATCGGCAATTCGGGCAGCGGGCCCTGGCGCATCCAATTTCTGAGGGCCTGAGTGAACTGGATGGAGTCGATGTCGTAAACGCCGGCCGCCTGCGGACAGACGCCCAGAGACTGATGGTCTCCGCTCAGGCAGAAGAGGGCCTCGACGCCTAGGGCTGCCGCGCCCCGGGCGTCGCTTTCCAGGGCGATACGGTTGCGATCCCGCGTCACCATGGACAGCGCGGCCGGGCGGCCTTCGCCGGCCAGCATGGCCGCGCACGCCAGCGCCGAGCTGTAAATCCCACCGGGGTTGTCCGCCACCACCACCGCATCCAGGTTGGCGGGCAGGAGGGAGGAGAGCTTCTTCACCGCGTCTGCATCGCCGCCGCGCGGCGGCAGGCATTCAGCCGTGAGGGCCAGCCGCCCGGAAGCCAGCGCCTGAGCCAGTCTACTGTTCGTTGTCGTCATTGCCGACCTCCACTTCCTGGTGGGAATTGTCGTCCGCTCCGGGCACGGAAGCTAGGTTCACTGGGCTGGGGGGCAGATCCCGCAGGATCTCGACTACCTGAACGCGAATGGCCGCCGCCTGGGCGTCCGAAACCGTGGCGGACAGCGCTTCCATGGTTCTTCCGGACGCGAGCGCCATATCTTCCGCCGCCGTGCCGGGCAGGCGGAAGAGCATCAAACGCTCCCTGCCCAAGCCGATCTCATCCAGAATTGAGCGGATGAGGGCCGCGCGGCGCGCGCACCGCTTGCTGCCTTGGACATGGTGGCAGTTATCATCCTGGCAGGCGACCATGCAAACGGCCTCGGAGCCCGATTCGAACGCTTTCAGGACGTGTTCGGGCTGAATCCGCCCCGTGCAGGAAACCAAGGCTTGCCGCACCGGCCAAGGCCAGCCAAAATCAGGCACCACCGGCCGCAGGTGGCCAGCCGAGGCCACAGCCCGCGCTGGACGGGCGCAGTTGGCGCACAGAAAGACCGTGATCGCGCGCTGGGGCGGCGCCTGATCGTTCGCGCCCCGCGACTGTACAGATATGCTTCCGGCGTCCAGGTTCATAAGGGAGAACCCTCGACAAGGAGGGTAGCGAGCAGTATAACAGACTTTCAGATTTAAATGTCTTAGTATTCATAACTATCATTTGAGCTTATAATGTCGGGCGGTGACTCTCGACCACTTCAAGCATTTGGCGTACGGAGCACTGGCCCGGAGTGTAAGCCGGGGGGCTGAGATGACGCTGTCTGATTTACCAGCGAAAGCTCACGATACGCCTCCGGCCCGGTAGGTCACAACGCAGCTTTCAGATTGTCGATGAGGCGAGGCCCTGCAGGAGGGAATCGGAGAGGCGCTGAAGGCTAGGGAGTTAAATACCGACCGTGGCGGAGTGGCGGCCGGTGCTGTGGGCGCATATGGCCCCACATGCGTGCTTGTGCAGGCTTTCCGCAAACGGCACTAAAACGGTCGGCACCTGTGGTTCACCAAAGCAACGCGTCAGGCGCAGATGGCCATCGCCGACGAGAGGGATCTCAAGATTCCACACGGGACTGCCGTTGGTATCCACCAAGATCTTCTTCAAACGCCGACCGTTCAACTCCAGCTCCGCGTGCGTGAAGCCGAAAGTGCGGCAGGCCTCGCAGATAATGGTCCAGCGGTCCTCGGTAGTCATCGCCGCAACCAGAGCTTCCTCGAAGGAGCGCACGGCCAAGTGGTTGTTGAGGTGCTTTCGGAACGCCCCTGCAACAAACATCCGCCCTGCCATGCCGAACTCTGCGTAGCCCAAGTGTTGGACGCCGATCCAAGCGGCTGCGCAGAAGACGATAATGATGAGGCCCCTGTACTGGTCTTGGGCAACGCTGCCCAGAAGAGACAAGCTTGCCGCGATTCCACACGCCGCGTAGACGATCAGCACGGTCTTGCGAGGCGTCAGACCGCGTGCCAGCAAGCGGTGGTGAATATGGGCGGCATCCGCAGACATAATGGGCTGCCCGCGCAGAAAACGCCGCGCTATCGCGACGCCTGTGTCGATCAACGGCACGGCGAGCGCCATCAAGGGCGCAGTCATGCCGAGAATTGTGGACGCCTTATGGCTCCAAAGCACGCCGTAGCACCCCAGCAGAAAACCGATTGTCAGGCTGCCTGAATCGCCGAGAAAGACCGAGGCCGGATTGAAATTGTAACGCAGGAAGCCGAGCAGCGCACCGGCCAGCGGAACCGTGGCGAGGGCCAGCGTCACATTGTTCGTAAGCAGGCCGCCAAGCAGAATTGTAATCGTGGCAAATAACCCGGCGCCGGCTGCCAGACCGTCTACACCGTCGATCAGGTTGAACGCGTTAGAGCATCCGACCAGCCAGAGCAGTGAGATCGGCAGGCTCAACCACGGGGGCATGGCCAACCCTCCGACCGCAGTCACCTGCACGCCGGCGCAGAACGCGGCGTAGGCGGCAACCGCCTGTCCCGCGAACTTGTGCCAGGGTCTGAGGCCCCGGATGTCGTCTAGCAAACCAACTGCAAACACCAACCCAGCGCCGGGGAGGATCTTCCATGCGATAGGCAATCCGGCCTCCACGAACCGTGTGGCCGCCAGCCGCGAAACCAGCAAAACTGCGAACGCGCCGAGATAGGCCAGCAGTAGCGGTACGCCGCCTACTCTCGGCACGGGAGATGGGTGGAGCTTCCTCAGGCCGTCCGGACGATCGACCATCCCGAAACGCCAGGACAGATTCCGGCACAAGGGCGTCAAGATCAGCGCCAGCAAGAAGGACACGGAAGCCAGTACCGCAAGAGAGTACATTTAGATTCGCTCATCCGGCGGCGTCAGGGGCAAACTCGCTTTCAACAGGTACGCTGGCGGCCTCTTCGAGAATCGCCAGCATCTCCCGCGCTTGCCGCTCACGACTATACTTCGGCGCCGCGCCGAGGCTGTTCGCGGCCAAGCGTCGGCATAGCGTCTGGTTGTCTTTGAGCAGCCGAACCGCGTCCATCAACTCCTGCGGCCGTTCCGGCAGAACCCACAGCCCGGCGCCGCTCTCCACCAAAATCTCGCTGGCCTCACCTTTCGGAGCGGCCAGCAGAATCGGCCGACCCATTCCCATGGCTTCGAAAATCTTCGATGGGATTACCGTTTGGAAAAGCGGCGTGTCTTTCAAGTGCACCAGAGCCACGTCACAGAGGCTCCAATAGGCCGGCATCGATTCTCTGGGCTGGGCGGGAACGAAAATGACATTTCGGAGCCCCATCTGCCCGGCTTTGGCGACCAGCCTTTCCCGCTCGGCGCCGGGTCCCACGAAAAAAAAACGGATCTGCCCGTCACGTTCCAGCGCCGCTGCGTGGAGCACGCTTCCAAGCGCGTGGGCCATGCCCAGAGTGCCGATGTATCCGACTACAAAATCCTCCGGCGCAAGACCGAGCGTTTTCGCTAAATGCTCGTCTTTCGGACGCGGGCTATAACGGCCCAGTTCGACGCCATTGATCACCACGCCAATTTTGCTCGCTTCCACGCTACGGTCGACCAGGTTCGATTTGAAAGCCTTGGTCAGCGCCACGATGCGCGCCGCCCGGCGATACATCCAGAGTTCCGCTTTCACCAGCAATTCGAGTCCGATGTTCGGCTTCATTGCGCCGACGGCGACGACCGATTCCGGCCACAGGTCCGACAATTCCAGCACAAACGGTATGCGCCGCAGCTTGGCCAGAACGCAAGCGCCGAAAGCCCCGAAGAACTGCGGGGAGGTGGCTACCACCAGATCCGGCCGTGGTTCGAACATGCCGGCGACGGACGCGGCGACCATGTACGAAAGGAAGTCGAGGATGCGCAGGCAGCAACCGGCGTTGGGAGCGATATAGGTCTTGAGCCGCACGACCCGGATGCCGGCCATTGTCTGGATCTGACGCCAGCGGTTCTGGTATCCCGGGAACACCCTTCCTTCGGGAAAGTTAGGCGCGCACGTCAAGACGGTAACCTCATGGCCCCAACTCACCCAATAGCAGGCACGCTCGTACACACGGGACGCTTGGGCGTTCCGCTCGGGAGGGAAGTTGTCGGCAAAGAAGAGAATTCTCACGGATTCAGGCCGCGAGCGAGGATCGGCGCGTCAGAAAGAAACTCGAGTCGTGAATTGGACAGGGCACTGGCCGGTCCATCGACCTACGACGGTCCGGTTCGGTTCGCTCCTGTCGAATTCGGGATGCCAGAGTGTTGGTTCCTCGGCACGGGTCAGCTTTGAATCCAACTGAATGCTGCCTTCCGATTGCGGATGCAGGTGGAAGTACATCTCGGCGCGGTGTTGGTGTGCCGCTTGCAGGGTGTCGCTGATTCGCAGTTCGCTTTCGCTGAGGTCAAGACGGCGGGTATGGATCACGGGATCTTTGAGACGGGTGTAGCCGTCGTGGCTGGCTTCGGCGAAGGTTCGGTGATCGGTTGTGATGTTGAATGGGCGGGCCCGGCGGGCTACCCGAAAGGCGGCCCAGACCTCCGACTGATCCTGGCCATCCAGGCGGATGGTATTGTGCGCCGCCGTGCCCCGCTGGGCGTGGCGGTCGGCATTATCTTCATAGGTCGAGATGCCGGAATTCACCAACACCCTCCGCCCCAGGTGCGACATCTCGAACGAAAGAGTGTCGCAATGCGCGTGGCCCGGCTGGTAGTCGGGGCCCAGCGGCCCGGCATCGAACAGTACCACCGTGGCGGCGCTCTCCAGTCGTATGTACCCGCTCTCCGCCGGCAGCACGGTAACGGGATCGATGCCCAGGCGTGCCGCGTAGTCGAAGAGCAGCCGTGGCTCCGGTGCCACCCCAAACGCCGAGTCGTTGAAGAACGCCACCTGCCCGTCCGGATGCAGCATCTGCTTCAGCCACCCCGACATCCGCGCCGCGACCCCCGACCAGTCCGGCAGAAGCCCCGGATAGGCGCGGCCGAGGTTCACCAAATCGAGCATGTCTTCGAAAATCAGGGAATGGTACATCGGACTGCGCTCGAAGTGGCCTCCATCCGCCAGGATCTGCTCCGGGATGGCCCGCTCCAGCAGCCGCAGGCCCTCGCCCAGCCACCTTTCACGGTCGAAGAAGCACCCGGCGAACGCCACGGCTTTCGCATTGGCGAACAGATGGTTGGCCAGCAGATGGTATTCGACGGTTCGGGAGAGATAGTCCGCTTGGGCGGCCAGGCTTTCGGACACGCCGCTGGTCGCCAACCCGCCGCCCATCATCCACTTGATCCAGTTCACAATCCGCCGCGAGAGCGGATACGGCTCCCACCCGGCTCCCCTTCCGGCCGGGTTCTCCCGAATCCATAACTCCACCGGTTCCACCTGGGGCCTGGGGTGATAGTGCACGGTGTAATCCCTTAACCGCGATGGGACCGTCAGCGGAGCCGGCTCATATACCACCGGTTCCACCCAATACCCCGCTCGCGCGCGCAACGCCGGCTTTGGGAACCTCGGGAACGGCGGCAGCCTCCGTGTAAACCGGTTGACGATCTGCACCGGCCTCAAGCATCGCACTGTCCGCAGTTCTTTCAGCACTAGGATCTCGTCGGGCGGGCGGCCCGCCTACCGCGCCGTCGTCCCCAGGTTCATAAGGAATCCCGGCAGCCCGCAGGCCTTTCCTAGCCAGCGGCTTGTAGCGTAACCCGGGCCACTTCCACCAATTCCTCAAACGGAATGGGCGAAGGACCGCCTTGGCGCACGGCTTTCAGGAATGCCGCCACGCACCCCGCATTCCCCTTGTCCTGCCGCCACAGCCGCATGGATCGGAAACCCGGCCAGCCGTACCCCTTCATCGTCCGGAAGTTGTTCAGCTGCAGAATCCGGCCGCCGCAGAAGATTTCCACACGCTCCTTGGGGAAGGCCTTGCTGCCGTTCGCAAAATAGTGGATGGCCGCGGTGGAACCGTCCTCGTAGCCCAGGCTGATGGTCACGGTGTCGGCACTCAATTTACTGCTTCGCACGGATCTGACTCGCGAGCCAACCAGGCACCGGGCCAGGTCGATGAAGTGGCAGCCCTCGCCGATAATTCTTCCTCCGCCCGCCAGCGAATCGAGCGTCCAGTGATCCGGCGGGACGGCGCCCGCATTTACGGTGATCACGATAGCCTTGGGCTCGCGGATGCCTTCCAGCAGTTGTTTCGCTTGGAGCGCGTGCCGCGCGAACCGTCGGTTGAAACCGGCCATCAACAACCCGGGCGCCTTCGCGACGGCGGCTTCAATGGACGCCAGGTCGTCTTCATTTACGGCTAACGGCTTCTCCACGAAGACGTGTTTGCCGGCTTGCAGAGCCTGACAAACCAGGCGCGCGTGACTGTCGTGCCGGGTGGCGATGAACACCGTGTCGATTTCCGGATCGGCCAGAACTCCGGCGTTTTCCGTCGTCGCGGCGCTGAACCCGAATTTTCGAGCCGCACACGCCGCCGAAACGCCATTCTGATCGGCGGCGGTCTTGAGACGCGCCGAAGATTCTCGCAGCTCCGGCAGCAGCGCACGGAGGGCCTGCTGCCCCGTCCCGATCACTCCCACCACCGGTCCGTCCCGGGTCTCCCTGGCTTTCCGAGGCGAAATTCGAATGGTGCGCTGGGGGGGGGCCTCTTCCGGGTTCTCCTGGTATTCAAGAAGGATCCCCAGGTGCGGTTCGCCGCTCAGCAACAATTGGTAAGCCTCTTCGGCGCGCTCGAACGGGAAGCGGTGCGTGATCAGCGGCCCGACATCCAATTTGCCGTCGGCCAGCAGGCCCAGCACCGCCTCGAAGTTGCGCTGCGCGGTCCACCGCACGAACCCGATCGGGTAGTCCTGTCCCTTTTCCTCGTAAGCGGGATCGTACCGACCCGGGCCATAAGAACAGGAAACCTGGAAGCGCAACTCTTTCTTGTAGAAGTCGTCGCGCGACAGTTCCAGCCCCGCCACGCCCACCAAGACGATGCGCCCGCGCTTGCGGCACATCTGCGCGCCCTGGTGGACCGGCTCATGGCTCTTGGTGGCTGCCGCCACGATGACCCCGTCGAGGCCGCGGCCGCCGGCAAAGGCTTCCGCAACCCGCAGCGGGTCGACACCCTCAGAGAGGTCGACCGTTTCGGCGCCCCATCGTCGAGCCAGTTCCAGCCGTTGTCGATCAAAATCGATGCCCAAGACCCGGCAGCCGTGCGCGCGCAGGAGTTGCACCGCGAGAAGCCCGATGAGGCCCAGCCCTATGACTGCGAAGGACTCTCCCAGCTCCGGCTGCGCCAACCTGAGTCCTTCCAGCGCGATGGCGCCGATCACCGTGAACGCCGCTGCCTGGTCCGAAACCGCATCCGGGATTTTGGCGCACAGGTTGCGGGGGACCGAGACCACCTCGGCGTGCGCGCCGTTCGAAGCCACGCGGTCGCCGGGAGCGAACCCGGCGACGCCCCCACCGGCATCCAGCACCGTCCCGGTGTTGCAGTACCCCATCGTAAGAGGCTGATCCAGCTTGGCTCGCACGGTATCGAGCGTGGCCACGAGGCCATCGGTGCGGATCTTGTCGAGCAGCATCCGAAGCTTGTCTGGCTGCTGCCGGGCTTTTCCTATCCAGCCGGCACGTCCGAAATCGAGGAGCATTCGCTCGGTGCCCGAGGATATCAGGGTGCGCTTGGATCGAATGACGAGGGCTCCCGGATTCGCGCCGGGCACAGGCACCTCGGCCACCTCAAACACGCCATTTAGAGGACTTTGAAGCACCTGCAGCATTAATCGTCTCCGGCGCTGCTGCGTCCTTTCGAAGCGGCCAGCTTGGCCTCGGAAAGCTCCGATACCACAAACCGGAGTTTGCCGGAGGGCGTTCGATCCAGATGATCCACGTAGTGGATTCGAATGTCCGTATGATCCCCAACCCGCGAACGGAATTCAGCGAGCAACCTCTCTTCGTCGGCAGGCCCGTATGCATCACTCCGAACCACGCGGATTTCGATCTCGCCGACCTTCCGCTGATAAATCTGAGCCTCCCGAATATTTGATAAATCCTTGAAGACATGGTCCATCCGGCCCACCCGCACCCCGTTGCGCAGCAGAATGTAATCTTCCTCGCGACCATCCACTTCCGCCACCAGGCGGCCGGCTCTTCCGCAGGGACAGCTCTTCTGGCTGGCAGGCTGGGCCAGATCGCCGGAATCGTATCGGATCAGTGGGAACGCCGGGTTTGAGAAGTTCCCGCCGACGATCCGGCAGCTCGAGCCGTTGCCTGCCGGGAGGAATTCCACGCAGGCGAAATCCTCGTCGACATGCAGGCGCCCAAATTCACACTCGGAGAAATTCGCCACGGCCTCCGCCATGCCGTAGTGCTGCCGTGGCCCCACCTCAAAAGCCCTCTCCATCAGTTTCCGTTGATGGGGCAGCAGGTTCTCCGCACCGGTGGTCACCCACCGGACCTGGTAGCCGATGTCGATCCGCCGCTCCCACACGTACGCCGCCAGAACGGACAATACGGAAGGATAGCCGTGCAGCCAGGGTGGGCGATGCTGGCGTAGCGCATCCACGTAGAAGCGGAGATTCTCTGGGGCGAGGTGATAGGTGCTGAATAGGATCTGCCGGCCCGGGTGATTGAAGCGCCAGAACGGCGGCCGAACCTGGGCGGGCGACACTACCGGGCGGCCTCCGAAATAGCCGCACCAGGTATCCAGATCGATTCCGTGCCACCGGCGATAGCGCCACCAGACGGCCCATTGCTCGCGCAGCGCGTCAGCACTGGCGACAAAGTGCAGTCCTCCGCCCGTAGTGCCGCTCGTGTGCACATCGCGGAGACCGCTGGCGGGACGCCAATCCGTGCGGATAGTGGAGTCATGATCTTTGACCTCCGATTTCGAGAGCACCGGCAGCCCTCTCAAATCATCTATGTCTCGAATGGCAGCCGGATCGAAACCCGCCGAGCGAAACCGTTCGCCATAGAACGGCGAATGGGAAGCGGCCCATGCGAGTGTGGTCCGCAGCCGCTGGTTCCGCAATTCCATCAAGCGATCTTCATCCCAGCGCGCGCGCTCCTCGACTTGCCTCAGCAGAGAGTGGAATCGGGCCGAGTAGCGGTCGCGCCGAACGCGCCAGCCTTCGAGTGAGCACGCCAAATCCTGCAGAGGGCCCGGAACGCTCGAATAAAGGTCAGCGAGCAGCAACATGTCAGGATCTCACGCTCCGCTCGATATGGCCCTTCCAGCCAAAGTGCGGCTCGAAGTGGAAGGTGGAATCCGGATCGATCTCACCGAGGGGCCGGTTCCACTCGGGCCGGTTGCTGACCGCACGGACATCACGCCAGTGCCATTCCGCCAGTGCCAAGGCCCGCGCGCGGAAGGCATTTCTGACGATTGGGATCCGGTCGGGGTCGAAACCCATGAGGACCGCGCAGGCTGCATCTACGCTCGCAGGATTGGTCCCGAACATGACGAGACCAGCTTCCACGGGGTCAGGATTCAAGGGGCCGCTGCCCTGGCCGGCTACGATGCCATCGACGATTACCAGGTGAGGCTTGCGATTCGTCGGGAGCGGCAAGCGAAAGCGCCCCTCCGGGTTGCCATAGGCCAAGATCTTATTGAGATCCAGGCACATTCGCCAGACGGTGTCGTTTCCGTACCAATTGCCGCTACGGATGACCGCCTCTGTGTCGCCAAATATTTGGCGGCCCGCATAGCGGGCGAGACGGTGGATCTGCGGACCGATACCAGGTATGCGCAGCGAAAGGCCCCGAACTCGGGCGACCATATCCCTTTCGAACCGGCGCATTACGGCACTTGGGTCAGGGTGCTCGTCACCGCGAGGGCCCTCGGTGTGGTGCGGCAGCCAGTTCTTATCGCCGTTAATGCCAACAAGGTTCTTGAGAGCACCGGTGATGCCGGCCTTTTTGTGAGTCTTCAGCTTGGGGAGGCTGATCACAACATCGGCCCGGATCGCGGTGCCTGAGATGAGGTACTCGTGCCGTCCACCGGAGTGATGGGAATTCAACTCGACCGAGTCGTAGTCGGCGCCATAGTAGAAGCCGGCACCAGGATGGTCGTGGAACTCGCTCGAACTACCGAGGTCAAATCGAATGTAGCCGTTTGGATCGCCCGCGAGCTTGCGCCGCGAGACGATGACTCCCTCGCGTGCAGTCCATTCTTCACAACGCAGGTCGATAAGGCCGAAACGAAGATCGCGCGACGCGTATGCGCGTTCCAGATCCTGGAGGCCCAGCAATCGGCAGATCGTGTCGAAAGACGAATCTGTCTGGGGGGCATCGGCGATAATGATGCTACCGCGTCCCTCAAGAGCGGCGAACACCCTATCGGCGACAGCGCGAATGAGATCTCCGGAAGTGGTCATGTAACACCACCCCCCAGCCTCGCGGGGATGCGATTCCTTGACCAGGTTGGGCTTCAACAACACCGTCTGACCGGGTCGGACCAATCCACGGAGCGGGTTCCACGCGGCCGTACCCGCCGCCGCCGAATCAAGACCGGCCAGTTGGAGACATTCCGCAAGGGCGGAATATGCGGCGCTTGGAACGCTAGGTTCGCCCTGAGGAGGCGCAACCGAAATGTCAGACGGGTAGCGGGCACCCGAGTGCACGACTATGGTCACGCTATCTTGTCGCACATGCTCGTCGCGCATATTAGACCCGAATGAAACGGGTTCGCCGTCTTAGGTGCTCACCGCGAAAGCGTTTTGGGGCTTCTCACGCAACCAATTATTCCCGTCCGCCTTCGTTGAATGTTGATCGACGTTGCGCGACTTTGAAGAGCTCGCGATTTCTCCGTAGGGTTTCCGGGTCCCGGCTTACAGTCATGCCGTAAACGACTGCGCGTTGCGAGCGCCTGGCAAACTCTTCAGGCGCCATATCGATCGCTTCCTGCAGCACATCCGCGAAGGATCCCGGCTCTTCGAGGGGAAGCGTCCATCCGACACCTTTCTCCTCGAGGTCATGCCATGGTGTCCGGTTGCTAATCAGGACCATGCAGCCCGCCAGCATCGCTTCAACCACGACGTGCCCAAAGTTCTCTCCGTGAGTCGGGAGAAAAAAGACATCGTTCTTGGCGAGTGTGGATGCCACGTCGGAGTGCTCAATGGGTCCAAAATACCGGACCCGGATGTTCTCCGGAAGAGAACGCATCAACTGCTGACATTCCCGCCAATATTTCGGGTCGTCAACTCCGCCATAGATGTTAAATTGCACGTCGCCGCGCATCCCCAGGCTTAATGTGCGGAGTGCGCCGTCCAGATTTTTCTTGCGCGTGATCCGCGACAGAAAGGCCACTCGAAGCTCGCCTTTCGCCTTCAAAGCTCTGGTCAGTATCGAGAGCGTCGCATCGGGACTGATTAGGTCGGGGACCACCAAAACCGGAGCCCGGACAATGGTCGAGCGGGGACCGAAGATAGAGCGGATCTCGCGTTCTTCCTGAATGCTGGATGCCTGCCAGACCACCTCGTCATACAGCCCGATGAAACCGGCGAGGTGAAGAAACAGCCTTTTTTTCCATTTCTTAAGGGCCAGCGCACCCGCCGTGAGTTCTCCCCGTGGCGCCAGTACAACGGGTCTATCGGGGACCATCCCGAAGTAGCGAAGGACCAAAACCTGAATCGAATAGCGGGGATGAAAGAAACTGTTCAGATAGACTACGTCGCATGGGGTACGAGACAGAAGTTTGCGGACGTGCCATAGCCTCATCGCCTTGTCGGCCATGTATAATACGTCTGCATTGCCTACGCGGTGCCATTTTCCCGGCACTACGTCGGAATAGGAGCGTTGATCGCCGAAATCACGATCGGTAGTCACAATCCTGAATTCGACCTCGCCGCCGAGATGTCTCACTAAATTCGCAATACTTCGGATCGGGCCACCACCACGAGAACCGGGAAGGTAGTAGTTGACGAATGTAAGGACCGTCATCCGTGGATCCCATGAGCTTTCCGAGGATGCGAGCCATGCGGCGCAAGACGTGCCGGTAAGAATGGCCAACGCCGACTCATGCCTTTACACGGACGATGATCGACGGAGATCCCCCGCCCCGTGGGCCGTGGCTCCTCGACGAACGGCGTTGAATACCTGATCCACGCTCAACCCGCTGATGCAGGGGTGTCCGGGCACCGGGCACGTTTCGAGTCCGCAGCCTTCGCAGGGCACCTCGAGGCGCAGTACGCGGTGCCCCTGGCCGAGCGGATCCCACTGGCCTGGGGGATTCCGGGCACCATAGATCCCAACTACCGGCGTGCCCACAGCCGCTGCCAGATGGGTCGTGCCCGTGTCCAGGCCCACCACCACGCGGCAGAGTTCCATCACCGCCGCGACCTCCAGAATGGAGAGCTTGCCGCAGGCGTCGATTGTTCCCGGTACCGAACGGCAAATCATTTGTCCGGATTGAGCGTCGGCGGGACCCCCGAGGAGGATCACTTCCCACCCCAACTCGCTGGTCACTCGGCGGGCTAATTCCACAAACCTGATAATCGGCCACCGGTTAGCAGAAGTTTTCGCGCCCGGGCAAATAGCCGCGAGATCTCGCTCTGGAGCGACACGATACTTTCTCAGAAACTCAGCAGCCGAACTCCGGAACTCTCGCGATGGAGCTAGCAGAGGCATCTCGAAGCAACCTTCGAGGTCCAGATCAGCACCCAGCTCACGCAGGCGTCTGACGAGGCTCCGCGACTGGTGGGTAGCCGGACGAGTTTCATTGCACTTACTTGCTGGCGGAATTGCGTTTCCTCCCGCCGCGAATCCCAACCGCACCTTGATACCAGCCAGTGCGAAGTAAATTCCGTCCCTGCGCACTGAATCGGCTGGCCGGTCGCGCAACAAGTAAATGACGGTATCGAATTGCTTCCGCCGGAGCGTACAGAGACACCGGATTGCACCTGTCATCCGCCTGAGTGATCCCCCGGTCGCTGGGTACGTGAGGAACTTATCCACTAGGCCCAGCTCGCTCAGAAGCTCCTCTGGCCCAGCCAGGTGCGGAGGAGTGGCATTGTGGAGTAGCGTGATCTCCTGCCCTCTCCAGTGCTTTCGAATCGCCCGAAGGGCCGGGATACTGATGATCGTGTCACCCAGCGACCCGGTATGAAATACCAGAACTCGGCTCAATGAATCTCTCTGCCGGATCAGAGGTTTAGGTTGCCGTCGAGCCTTCCTGTTTCGGCCCTCGCCGCACGGGGGATCGGCGGGGCCGATACTCCCGCGACGCCCATATGGGCAAGCATGTCGGTCAAACGGTCGCTGTACTTGTTCCGGGCGCCGCATATTTTCGCTTGACACGAGCCGGCGAGGCGCTCCCGGTCAGCTTGGTCGCTGGCCAAGAGCCGCACGGCTTCAGGCAGTTCGTCGGCAGATTGAAAATAGACGGCGGACTCACCCGGGGGCCCGAACATCTCCCGATGATCTGGCGTATCTTCCACAACCAGGCACGCGCGCATGGCCGGGAGCTCGAATGAGCGCATGGAGTGGCCGTCGCGGTTGGCTCGTCGCACCAGGCACACCGAGACCGTCGCGGCCGCGGCGGCCTTTCGGGCCGTGGTTGGGTCTGCGAATCCCAAGTGCGAGGCGCGGGTCTCGCGGTAGCGATCCCAATATCCGCCGTATAGGGCTACTTTGAAACCCTCCCGGATCAGCGCCGCCATATAGGGAATGCGGCTCTTGTCGGCGCCGCCGGCGAAAAACACATCCGACCCGAACCTGCTTCTTTCCGAAGCGTCGGCAGGCTGCTCGGGGAAGTGTATCTCGGGTGCGTAGGCGAAGGGCATGTACACGACGTTACCGCAGCCAGCCACCCGCAGGTCGGCTATGTTCGCGTGGCGCGGGGAGAAGATGCAGTCGTATTCGGGGAGCACTTCGAGGAACCAGGGTGCGCGGTGTGCCGGGTTGAAGGGGTCATCGGTCAAATAGTTGCACGTCCGAATGCCCAGACCGCGGATGGCTCGAAGATCGGCGGATTCAATGGGAGCGATCCCCGTCGCGAGCAGAACCTCCGGCTGGGAGCTGCGACAAGTCTCTACCACTAGCTGGCTGAAGCCGCTCAGGTGCGCTGGCCGGTGCCCGTGGAGGCGCCAATGGAACCTGTTTAGCCAAATATTGGACGAGGCGGCGCCCCTCACATCGAGGAATTTCGTGGGTAAACCTAATACCATAGCGCCGTTCAGAAGATGCGCGCCGACGTGCACAACACCGGAATTGGCAACCAGCAGCAACCGCGGATTCGGCCGGTAGGCCATTTCCATTTCCTCCGCACTCATACGGCCTGGTGTTTGCGAGACAGAATCTCGCGGTACATGGCGAGGCATTGCTCGCCGTAACGATCCCATCCGCCCGTAAGCTTCACTCGTTCGAGAGCTTTCGCCGCCATGGCTTCCCTTTCAACGGGATGTTCGATGATCCACTCGACCTTCTCGCGGATGGCCAGAGGATCACGGATAGGCACAATGAAGCCTTCGACACCGTCTGCGAAAAGGTTCTCGGCGCCGGAGTTGGAAGTGGCAATAACGGGCAGGCCGCACGCCATCGCCTGCGCCTGCACCAGTGCGAGGCCCTCTTGGATTGAGGGCAGCACCAGGACTGAGCCTTGGCTGTAAAGGGAAGCAAGAGACGCACGCGGATGAACGCCCTTGTAGACGAAGATCTCTCGGTTTCTTGCCAGCAGATCCTTGGCGGTGTTGTCCAGATTGCCAATCAGCCACAGCTCGCAGAGTCGATTCTTAACTAGCGGTCTCAGCGCGTCGAACAAGTAGCCGATGCCTTTCTGGATAGAGGCATTCCCCACGAACAGCGCGCGGAAAGTCGCGTCCAGTTTTGGCATCGAGTGGAACATCGACAGATCCACGCCGTAAGGGCAAACATACGTCTTTTCTGGTCTCATTCCGTGTTCCACGAAAGAGCGCTTGGCGAAGTCTGAGGGAACTACGACGGCGTCGGCCTCTGCGTACTCCGCAAGGCAGCGCTCCAACCCTTCGGCGCTGAAGTACGGCGGCGGCACCCACCAACGCCGATGTTCCTCTTCAAGCAACGCCTTCTGTGTCAAAATGTGGGCGGATCCTCGGTTACAAACCCAGGCTTTGCCATGCTTTTTCATCGCCCTCCCTGCCGCCGGTCCCGGGCCATCGAGCCCGTCGAGAATGTCTGTCGTCTCAGGATTCACCGACCGGGCAAGCCAGCGCCCCAGCGCCTCGAGATCTCGATCCTGCCACCACGTAGTTTTGGGCAGGGGTCGAATCCGCTGGCGCAGAGCGGCTGCCATATGCAGAAAAGGGTGAGTGCGAGCATGTGGCCTGAGATCCCGGTCCACGCGGCACAGGGGATTCCCGGTGAGGATTTCGACGCGCTGGCCCAGGCGGAGCATCTGGCGTGCAAGATCAAACATGTGAAACCGGCCACTCGCCGAGACCGCGATCCCCAGAATGGGCGCCTCGGAATCGGGATCACGGTTGTTCACGGCTTCCTCCGAGTCGACCGACGGCCTTCATCCTCCGGCCTTATCGGCGGCACATCCTTTGAGTAAGCCGGGGACGTCCCTGTTCCCGCGGGATCTTTGTCTGGCGATACGGCGCAGACCCGATACGACCCGCATGACGAGCAGAAGCACTACTGCGCTACGAAACGTGGAGAAGAACACCTCTACGCCTTGTTCGGTGAAGATGCAGCAGTAGCTCAGAGCCAACCCGAAAACGTAAGCCGTCAGCGCGTTTGAGGAATTGACCCACCGGTCGAGATACGCAAAAGCAAGTCCCAGCCCGACGGCGCAGAACATGAGGCCTGGCGCGCCATAGTATCCGAACAGGATGGTAAAGAGCGTGGTCGGCAGGTCGACCTCGCCCGGCAACCCGAAGTGGGCGTCCGCGTAAGCCCTCTCGTTGCGGTCTTCCAGCGCCGAATCTAACTTGCTCGTGTAGATGAAGCTCGGCGTAAAGGCGAAGAAGTCATGCGCAAACGATGTCAGACCGACCCCGGAGTAACCTTGGCGAAATCGCTCGTTCACCATGGCGGGGAAAATGTTGCCATCGAAGCGGTACAGGAAATCGTTCTTCAAGTCGAGTTCGGGGTCGTCGATGGCTGCGAGCCCCGCCTGGATGGTGTTCGCGATGCGTTCTCGCGCGGGGGCGTAGTAGGTCTCGCGACCAAAGTAAGACCGCGTCGAAGAGACCAGTGCAGACAGAGCTGCAAGGAGAAAGAGCCCGGCACTCAGCTCTCTGAACTTCAGCAGACGACCATACCGGGTGAGCGCTGCGGCTGTCATTACGAGGGCGGCTATCACGGTCAGCCGGCTGCCCAGAAGCGTGAACAACACGGCTTCGACGAGAAGGATGGGCAGCATCCACTTCACGGAGCTCCGCATAATCAGTGCGATGAAGCACATGACTGTCGACAATAAAAAGAGCGCTTGGGATAGGCCGCCGAGGAAGTACCCGTGCGCGCCGTAGGCGTCGTTTCCGGCAGTGGCCGCGAGGATGAACGATGGAACCGCGATGCCGAGAAGCAGCGGAAGGCTTGCTTCGGGTTTTCTCATGCATTTGGGCGGCTGGGCCTCCAGAAGGCGCTTGAACGTCCAGGCGTAGACGGTCGAGAATGACAACATGGCTACGCTAGCCAATAGAACCCACCGATCGACAGACTCCTGATCGATGAGCACCAGGTTCGGATTGTTCGCCGGATAGAGAATGTTGGCGATTTCCGTCACGCCGTGGAAAGTGCCCAGGACGACGATCAGAAGAGCGCCGTTGTACATAAGCAGACGAGAACCGACCAGGCGTAAGACAGCGACCACGGCCAGGAGTTGAAGGAGAAGGCCAGACAGTAGGGCTAAAGACACTTTGAGCAAGAAGCACGCAACGAACGCATGTGGCGGTTTGCTGCACATGCAGAGGCCCATCCACGCATGGCGACGACGAAGGCAAGATGCCGAATGGCCTCGGCCCACCGGCGCGCCGGTCGCCGATTGTAATGACGCGTCCGTGCTTCCCAAAACATCCGCTCCGTTTGCTCTTGCGTCAATTGCTCAGCTCCACCCCAGGAGCGAGGCACGGCCTCACGACTGGCGAGTGTGATCAGAGGGTCAGCCACATAGGCGACATCGAACTTCTCGGCCAGCCGCAGCCACATATCAACGTCAGCTACGAAGCCAAAGCGGGGGTCAAAAAGACCGGCTTCCAGATACGCCGAACGTCGCCCCATTACCGTACCCCAAACCGGAGAATCGAAGCGCCAGCGTCTAAAAAAGATCTGTTCCAACAGCACCGAACCTGGAACGCACGGCCCTAGGGACTCCTGGTATACGCGAATCGTCGTGCCGGCGCTATCGATGGTTCTATAAGCATTGAACACAAAGGCGGCTTGTGGTGCCGCGTCCAGTGCCGCCGCCCACCGTTCCAGAAGCCTAGGTGCATACAGGTCGCCATCGTGGAGATTAGCGATGTATTCGCCTGCCGACACCGCGATTCCGGCGTTCAGATTACCGGGCATCCCGACGTTCTTCAGCCCCCTCCGATAGCGCACTCGCCGATCGCGTGCTTCATACTGGCGGCATACACGCTCCGTGTCATCCTGCGATGCGTCGTCGCTGATAATGAGATCGAAGTCTTCCAACGTCTGCGAGAGAATAGAGTCCAAAGTGACCGCCAGCACGTGAGCGCGGTTGTAGGTTGTCAGGACGACGCTAACCTTGGGAACAGTCATAGAGGCCTCCTCCGACTCAGCTCTCGCTTAGCGCCCAACGAACATCCCTTGTATAGTGGTGATCAGAGCAAGGTCGAAACCAACAGAGCGAACCTGTTGGCCTGTTTCGGCAAGCATGTGCTCAAGCAGGAGTTTGAATAACCGACCTAACACGAAGCAGAGCAGAGCACCGGGACCTACCCCAACTCGCCACACGCGAACGATCGTCCTTCCGCAGACCGAGTTGCCATGAAGTAAGGGCCGCAGCCAGTGTCGTCAAAGCACCGACTTGGAGCCAACGGAACGGATCCGGGCCGACGGCGATGAAATGCCCCAGGTAACCGATGCCCCAGGCAGCACAAGACGTCGCAGCGAGCCCCAGCCATAGCCGCGCCGCAAATCGAGCGTATCCTTCATCGAGAATATTGCATGTATCTTTGATAACGAAGTGATAACAGGCGATTGCGTCCCCTAAAATCATTCCGATCGGAACGGCGAGCAGGCCGCACACGGGGATGAGACCCGCCATGGCCGCTACACTCAGAACAGCCGAGCCCGCGTAGGAATACGACAGATTGCGGTGCCGGTTGCTGGCAGCGGTGAACAACGAACTAGCCAGCCATGGGGACTGTAGAACGAGAGCAATCAAGAACAGCCGCAAGAGCCACATGTCCTGTCCCAACTTTCCGCGGGTCCAGACCGAAATAACTTCTGCCCCTTCGAACCAGAGAGCGGCAGCGAAGGCCGCGCACAATGCCGTGGAACCGGTGGCCAGGAGGCGGTGACAGAAACGTAGCGACGCAGCGTCCCCGGTCGCGTCCAGGCGCGTCAACTCCGGCCACAGAGCGCTGTTTAGCGCCCCGACTACCTGCCGAATGACGTTCGCCAGCGTCCGGCTGGTGACCAGAAGGGCGACTGCGAAACCGCCCATAAACCTGGAAACCAGCAGCACGGGCGCTTGCGCAGTCAGCGCCACGGAAATCATGATGAGTCCGAAGCTCACGCTTGGATTCATCAGCTCTCGAATACCGGCGATTCGGGCGCCGGAGAATCTAGGCAGGAGATCCGGATTAGAGAGTTCCAGCTTGCGCCAAGCGCCGAAGGTGACAGCAAGAAGCGGCGCGGATCCCCAAAAAGCCAGACTCAGGACGCCCCTGTGACACAAGAGTGCCACCGACGTGACAGCGAGAATCCCGATCGATTGAAAATTGCCGCACCACTGCGTAGCCGCTAGGTTTCCCATGGTCCGGTAGATGTTCCCGACTTGAGCAGCCGGCATCTGCCAACATATTCTGGCGGCGAGGAGCCACAAGACCCACTTGGCGGTTGATAGAGGAATCTGATGGATGCCGATCCAGACAGGTATAGGAGCAATCATCAAGAGGCCGCCAAACAACAGAACGGATCCCAGGGCCATGCCAAGGTAGAACACCATCGCCGAAGCCTGAAGAAAACGATACCGCAACTGGTCGCCTCGACTGTATGCCGCCGTCATGGCGTTGGCGGCAGCGGAGTTCATCCCCATATCCGTGACGCCAAAGTAGGCCACCACAGCGGACAGTGCGAGCCACTCGCCATACATTCTTATCGGCCAGCGGGACAAGAACAGAGGCACCACCAAGAGGTTGCCAAAGATATTCACCAACTGGCCCACCCCTATCGCGGAAATGCTTTTGAGTATTCGTGTGCGCAGGTCAATTTCCTGTCCCCAGGAGCAGGCTGAGAAACAGCGGCTATCTCGACGATCGGAAGCTGGCGGTGCCCTGGCCGACGGATACTCTCGCCCCGTCTTCCACTACAACCTTCCAACTTGGCGGCAGGCCATCGCTGATCTCGATTGAGGCGGGGCAGCCCGTCAGCGGCGGTGCGGGCCGCCCCCGTACAAACTTCACCATACGCTTTAGTCCATCCTCGATGCCAATCGCATCTGTGTAGGCCCTCGGAAATAGCTCCCTAGCCACATCATGGCGGCAATGGGCGTGCATAACCTCGTGCCGGGCTGGGAGCCACTCGATCTGTTCCGGGGCAGCCAGGAGCTGCAGAATCTTGCGAGCGAGTTCCACGACTGACATCGGTACGTCGCCCCCCACATTCACCGTTCTGTTGGCGGCCTTAGGGCTAACGGGTGCATCGGCAATGCAACGTGCAACCGTCGTAATGAAAGAGAAGCTGCGTGATTGCAGCCCGTCCCCGAAAATCGGAAGCGGCCTGCCAGCGAGCGCTCTGGACAGAAAGATTCCAATAACGTTGCGATATGGATCCGAGATGTTCTGGCGAGGGCCAAAGACATTGTGCGGCCGGAAGATCGTGAACTTCGGACGGCCAAAGTATTCAAAGAAGGCGCCGATGTGATGCTCACAAGCCAGCTTGGCAACGCCATACGGGTCGCACGGATGGCAGACGTCCTCTTCCGAAAGTAGACGATCGTGGACTGGATGACCATAAGCGGCAATTGAGGAGGTGAAGACGAAGTGCTCAGCTCCAGACCTGTAAGCCGCTTCGAGCACCCTGGCGGTTCCTACGAGATTGTTCTGGTAATTGAATACCGGGATGTGATGCGATAGCCCTTCGGCGGCATACGCGGCCAAATGATAGACTGCCTCAGGGCGAAAGCCTTCAAACACTCCGCTCAGATCGGACGTGATATCCAACTGCGCAAACCGGGCTCCCCGAGGCACGTTCTCTAGAAAGCCCCCAGACAGATTATCGATGGCCAGCACGTCGTGGCCCTCGTTTGCGAGCAGCTCCGCCACATGCGAGCCGATGAAGCCAGCCGCTCCGGTTACAATCGTTCTCATCGTAAGTCCCACGCGAGCTGAAAGCGCCGTACCGCCCAGACGATGGCTTTTGCATAGGTCTTGGACAACCGAAACGACTCGTTCGCCGTAGTCAGAGCCAATAGGACGAGGCGACTGCGGGAAGAACATAGCGATCCTAAGACGCTATTGCCAGCTACCGTCTTGAGCATAAATTCGCGCGCTTCCTCGGCCTGCTCATCTCGAGTGGCACTCCGGATCAGAGCGACCAGCCGCAGCACCAGCGCGTTCGAGAGTCGGCGCTGAAGCTGTCGCACCGGGACGGGTAATCCGGGCGGCGGATCCATCAAGTGTCGTTCGGCCAACGCGTAGTACTCGCGCACGTCGCGGAATCGCTTCTCCCAGCTATCTGGAGTGCGCGTCCGGAGGCGGTAGTGGCAGGCCACCTTCGGAACATGACCGACGGCAGCGTGCCGAAGAAGCTTTAGATACAGCGAATTGTCCGCAGGGTTGCCGGCATCGTTGTCCCAGCCGCCGACGGCGTCCCAAAGGTCCTTGCGAACTACCGCACTTTGCATGCAACAACCAGTCGCTACAAGGTACTCCGCCCACGCTTTCAAACCGTCGTCGACGAACCTGCCTCTATGCGAAACCCAACGGCCGAGTTCGGCACCGTCATCACCGATAAATCCGAAATCAGCATGGCAGAAACCGACCTCGTGGTACGTTTCCAATAGCTGTACCTGCTCGTCGATAGCATTATCCAGCAGCACATCATCATCGGCACAAAAGAGAAAGTACTTGCCGTTCGCTTCCGTGCAGACCCGGTTCCACGCACGTGCCATGCCGGAGGGTTTCGGTGTAGCGAACCAACGCAGCCGAGGATCATGAATCGACTCTAGAAGGGTTATTGAACCTCGGCAGCCGCCGTCGACCAAAACCACAATTTCAAGCGGCGAATACCGTTGGCGCAGCAACCCAGATAGACTTTCGTGCAAGAGGTCGGGCCGGGAACAGGTGGCCATGCAGAGGCTGACAAGCGGGAAATTAGGCATACTCATGGTTTTTCGAGAAACAACATCACGCCCCCTGTGGGCACGGCCGGACGCCCCGCGATCGATTACGCATTTGGACGAAGTTTGTCGGATCGGCCCCTTGTTTTTGCGACCGTGGCCCGCTGAACAACTATATGAGTGTTTGCGATTTGAGGCCTGATGGACTGTATTTGTGCTACGATCTGCGTGATTCAGGTATGAGCTCGCATGGGCATCGGCATCTTTCCACTGAGGAAAAGGCCCGCGCTGTTCTGAGAGCAGTCCGCGGCGAGCCGCGAGAACAGCTTGCCAATGAGCTTCGCGTGCCACCGGACCGCATCGGATTGTGGGAAGAGATATTCCTGAACGGAGGGAAGGCCGCGCTGGCAGCTTCGAGAGGCCGGCGATGGCGCGGCCTGAGAAAGCTGGCGGACCGGATCGCTCCGTGGTCCGCTTTGATTCTGCTTCTGCTCTTCGTTGTGTATTTCTTGACAAGGTTCATGGGCGCGGGCGCCGGTGAGCCATCATCTCCATGATCGACGTTCACAGCCATGTCTTGTGGGGCCTCGACGATGGAGTTACCAGCCTTGAGGAAAGTCTTGCGCTGCTTCGCGATGCATATGCGGCTGGGACGACGGATCTCGTCGCGACACCCCATTGCAATGGCGAGTTTCGTTTCGATCCGGAACTCGTCGACCGCCGGATAGCGGAACTGCGGTCGCAGCCCGATCTCATCCCACGGCTGCACCGCGGGTGCGACCTTCATCTTTCGGCGCGAAACATAGAGGAGGCACTGCGAAATCCATCGAAGTACACAGTCAATGGCAAACGATACTTGCTCGTGGAGTTCCCCGATGTGTTTGTCTCCTCCGCGATGGACCGGATTCTGGCGCGCCTGGCGGATCATGCTATGACCCCTGTGATCACCCATCCCGAACGCAATCCGGCCTTGCAAGCAGATCCGATCAGAGTTACGCGGTGGGCTGAAGCAGGATGGCTCATTCAGATAACCGCGCAATCGCTGCTCGGCCGGTTTGGGCCCAGAGCGATGGCCGTTGGCTGGAAACTGCTCGAAACCGGCGCGGTGCACATCTTAGCCAGCGATGCCCACGATCCAAGAGACCGGCACGCTAAGCTGGACGAAGCTTGGCGCGCCGTGGAGTCTCGTTGCGGGGCAGAGCGCGCAGAGATGCTTTTGATGGTAAATCCAGCGGCCGTCCTTGGAGGCTATGAACCGGCACGTCCGGTACCTGTTGTACGACGGAAGTGGTTTCAGTTCTGGCGGTAGGGGCGATCACTCGACGCGGGCCAGAATGATTTTGCCGGACGCTAGTTGTCCCCGACGGCCCGGATGGGAAGCGATCCACACCATCTCGAGTGAGTCTTCCGAGGCCATGTGAAGCCTGATCTCGCCGCGGCTGCCATCGGGGGAAGACCACGTTGTTCTCGCGGATTCTTTTTCCGCGGTGCCGGAAAACTGAAAGCTGGCCTCCCTTGAAACCGGCCCTTGCGGAGAAACGTACCGGCCCTCGTAGTAGCCGTAAATGATCCCCGATTGGCTGGTGATGCCGACCTCCACTTCCTGAGCAGCGAAAACACCGGTAAGCGCCGGTCGCTGAGCCGAGCGGGTGTACCGCCACAGCCCGACGAGGCCGCTATTCCGGTGGGCAGGACGAATCTCATCGGAGGGGAGAGACGCCGGCGTGTCAGCCGAGTCGATGTGTAGTCCGCCAACTGAATCGGACGGCGACTCAGAATTCGGCGGTGCTGGCGCCGGTGCTTTCACCGGTTTATCCGCACGTGCGAATTGAAATGGCGGAAGCAACGGAATCAGGTTCTGCCACGCGATGTCCGCTTGGATCGGTGGTAATGAAGCCTCCGCCGTCTCCACCATCCGCTTTCCCTCCATCGGGGAGAGCGGGACACGGCTAGGTTTGCGCTCGGGTTTAGCAGAATGCACGAGAGCTGTGTGAGCTGGGTTTGCGGCGGCCACGGGCGTGGCCGTTGCGCTGGCAGGCTCGACCCGCAGCGCAAGGATGCAGGTCAGACTTGCGGCAGCGCCTGCAACGAGCAAAAGGGCCACTTTGAACTCCGAGCGGAGCGGCGAGTGGGCAGCGCGGAAGCTTCTATTTTGGTTCGTATCCGCCGCAACGCCTTCGGCAGTAAGCGTGCGATCGTACCGGAGCCTCTCCTGAGGGTGGGTCAGGATAACGGCAATGTCGTTGACCCGCCGCATCTCGGCTTCGGCGATGGCTCGCAACTCGGCATTTGGATACCGATCGGGATGGAAGAGGCGAGCGCGTCGTCTGTATGCACCGCGGATTTCATCCAGGGAAGCGAAACGCGACACTCCCAGCTCCTCGTAGAAATCCATCGCCGCTCTGTCACCCCGCTGCCGCTACGGGCGACTCTGTGCCTCGCTTGGGGGGAAGGAAATGAACCCTCTCTCGCGTGCCGGCGCTAGCGGCCAGCGCTTGGGCAATACCTAGTACCGATGCGGCGGCCATCGCGTTGACCGGCACATACATGTTGAAATCGACCAGACTGTGGACTAGAATCGCCGCCAGCGACCCGAGGCACCCGGCCGCGAGGAAGCGCTCGACACAACTTGCGGCCGCGCCGGCTGCTTTGATGCAACACGCGACGGTGAATACGACAACCATTATCACGAGAACGAAACCGGGAATTCCCAGCTCGGCGAGCGCTTGGAGATAGTCACAGTGGGCAAAGTTGATGGTCTCCGTTCCCGGAACCGTCTGCCAGGCATAGAAACTGCTCTGAAAAGCGCGGGCTCCACAGCCCGTGAGAGGATATGCCCCGGCGAGACGAACCGTATCGTGCCAGATGCGCACTCGTGTATCGCCGGAGATGCTTCCGCCCGCGAGTTCGGCGAAGCGTGATAACCACAAGGTCGTCGGAAGCAGCACGAATGCGAGCGCGACGGTGCCGGCCATTGCCCCCGACCAGATCCATCGCGCCCGGCGTGAAAGGCGGCCTCCAAGTGCTGCCACCGCGGCAGTAGCCAGCCCGAACAGCGCGGCAACGAAGCCCATTCGCGAAAACGACAACAAAATGGCCGCCAATATCGTGGTAGCCGTAACGAGCAGGCTACAGCCAACCAGATAGAATCTATCGGCGGAACTTTCGCGATCGGCGGACAAACGATAAGTGACGAGCGCAACGACCAGGGGTAGGGCCAGTTCGAGCAGACCTGCGTAATGGTTGCGGTTAGCGTAGGTGCCGCGCGAGACGCTAGAGCCATCCAGCGGAATCGCCGTCTGTATCAGGCCTAGGACGGCTTCAAAAAGCGCGATGAGAATCAGCGGGAGAGCGGCGATCCAGGGGCGCCCCTTAAATGCCGCGGCGAGCCTGCGCACGATCACCACCGTGAGTATGAAACCACCAAGCTGGGATAGCGCCTGGAGCGTCTCGTTCGGAACGTTACTCACGGCTGCGAAGCGTGCCTGTCCAGCAATGGGAGCGGTTGCGCGCACGATTTCCGCGCGCGCCGGCGAAAGCACGCCGATCAGCGCGAGTGGAAGCGGTATGGCTTGCAGCAAGACCAGAACAAAAAGAGACACGAGCGCGACGCCGAGCGGCCGGCCTAGCGGTGGAATTGCAGCGCTTCGTCCAAACTCGCTGACCATTGTAAGCCCGGCCAATGCGCCCGCGCAGACGGCCCAGTCAAATGGATACACGCCGCCGCGAGCCACTACGGCGCAGGTTAAGACCACGGCGTACCCGGCCAGAAGCGCGATGTCGATCACCGTTTTTTGGTCAGTTCGAAATCGTCGAACCAAGCAGTACCTGCGATCTTGTTATCGAATCTTAGAGACGGCCGCCGAACGACGGTTACTTTCAAGAGGTGTGTCTGTGCCGGAAGCGTGAACGCATATTCGAGCTTCCGCCAGTCCGTCGAACCTGTGAGTGAGTCGGACACGAGCGCGAATCGATCCGGCCGCTGCGCATCAGCCACTGCTACACGGACACCTTCATTGGTCGTGATGTCGTTCGATTTGAAGAAGAAGGAAAGTCGGACGTTCGAACCGGTAACGACGGCACTATGGGAGACGCCCTGGAACGTAACGTTGTCCGTGCCCGGAAAGTCGATTCGGACGCTTGCGGCACCTGCGTGGGCGATTTTTCGATCGATGGACACCCGGACGCCGTTTGCCGACGATATGTCCCAATCGAGCGGACCGCCGGTGAGCGGGCGTTCGAAGCCGCCGTTGAAAAGGAGGTTACCATCGTCGGGACCGGACGAGCTGTAGAACGCGTCCTGTTCCCGGACAGCGATGCCGAGTTCCCCACCGCCGATCAGAAATGCCACATACTGGTTCAACAATATTGGTGTCGTCAGTGACGCACGCCGCATCCATGCCCAAGTGAGCGCCGCCGCGGGCCGGTCATTCCGTTCCATGACGTGCATCAGCCAGGCGCCAGCAGCTTCCGTCGTTCTGGGGATACCGCGTTCGAGGATTGCGGAGACGGGTAGCTCCTCGGCGTCGTAATATCGGAAGATGTAGGGGTCGTAATCGCGAACCAACGTAAGGACTTGTTTGCCGCTACGCAGCACCGCTTCCAGATTCGACTGCGCAACCCAGGCGTGGACGGCATCCAGAAGGGCTGGCGCCACGCGCCATCCCAGCCTTTCCGTGCGATGGGCGCACCAGGCAGCTTTATCCATGGCACTCGATTGCGAGTAAAGCTGGGCGAGATGAGCCCACACGTGGGGCGATGCAGCATCGTTGCGGAGAAGCGCCTGATAGTACACGAGTGCGCGTGGCTCGGCGGCCGAATCCGAAGCAATCGCCTGTAGCTTGGCCTCCTGTTCCAGCAATTCGACATCGCACAGTCCGATACCGCATAAAGCTGGCCGGCGAACGAATGCGCCTTGATTAGTCAGGATTCTGAGGCTCGATATGACGAGAACGACAAACGAGATAGCAGAGACGGCACTTCGCATGATGATACGACAAGGATTCCAGGATGGCTTCGCGCGGAAAGTCCGCTTGCCGGGCCGCGGTGATGTTTACCTGTAGGCGCTGACCGGGGGCGGGCCGGGACTGGTTGTCACGCCCGCGGGAACCGAGGTGAAAGTAATGGCAATTGGAGCGCTATAGGCTTGCGCACGGGGCTGAAAGGTCACGAAGTAGCTCAGGTCGGTTGGTGAAAGCTCGTCCAGCGACTTGAGGGATCCTGGCTGGGGGACCACCTTATCGACACCCGCCTTGAAGACATCCAAGGCGAGGTCGCTGCCACGGCCCAGCTTCGAGGATATCGATCCCTTGGTGACTTTAACCGTAAGATGCCCCGCGATGTTTCTAAGCACCACCTCCGAGTTTCTTTCGAGCAAAACCCGGCTGCCATCGCGGAAAGAAATCAGCGCGGAGGCGCCGAGCGTGGTGACGCGCTCGTTAACGAACACCGGCCAGCCGGTAACGCCCGGCCCCGATACGACTTTGCCTTGGATCAAGAACGGCCCGGTACTATCGACAAGCCCAGCAACGGCCGCAGCATTACACAACGCCGCAATTGCCAGAAAACCCGCGGTAAGATATCCATATCTCGTTTTGTTCATATGACAACCTAATCGTCCTTCTTCATCCACCGGCGGATGGCGCCGGAACGCCAAGAGTCATCCTGGCGCGCCGCCGGTCTTTCAGGGAACCTGGAACGGTATTGTGACGGTGGTGCTCGATACGCCGCCGACCGTAACGACAATCGGCACTTGGGTGCCCGCTGCCACACCTGACGGCACCGCGACGTTTACCTGGTACAGACCGACAGCCCCCGCCGCCAGCCCCGCAAAAGCCGGGGTGGCTGGGATGCCGCCAATGCTTACGACTACCGGCGAAGTGGTCTTCGCGACTGGACTGGACGGGGAGATCTGATCCGGTGCAACGTCCGTATCGACCGGGCCCATACCGAGGGCGTATAAGACGACGGTGTCGCCGGGGTTGACCGGATGTTGTGCATCGACGAGAAAGTTGGTGTTGTCCCGGTAATCGACAACGAGTCCTAGATTGACCGGCGCCGGGCCAGCCAGAAAGAGCGCCGGATTCTCAGCGACAATCGTGAGCTCCACCGGGACCGACATTGTCGAGCCACGTTGGACTTGCAGGGTCGCGCTAGTATTCAAGGGGATTCCGAACGGCACGAAAGCGTTGATCTGGTCCGGCGACACATACACCACATCGATCGGCTTCCCGTCGAGGAGGACAGACGCATCGCTCAGCGTCTTCGGGAACGGAGGACCGCCCGCAGAGACGACAGCGGCAGCCAGGTTATTGCCGAAGATCGAAATATACTGGCCGGGTGCGCTGGTCAGTGGTCTCGAGTAGTCGCCTGCCAGCACGATGCCGCCACTGCGTACCTGCGGAACCGCCGCTGCGCCGGTGAGATACGTGCTAATCGCGGCCGATCCTTGTAAAGTTCCAGTCGCATTTAGAGCCGCAATGGTAACCGTCACCTGCGGATTGCTGCCATCGGCCGGAACCCAAGTCCCGGTCCATCCGCCGACCATTGCTCCGGCGCCGAGCGGCACAGCCGGATCGGTGCTTGAGAACGTGGCAGTAACTGTCCCACTGGTAAGGATGTTGCCGCAGTTATCCTCAACTACAACACTGATCTCGGTTGGCAGGCCGGCGGGCAGCCTCTCGCCAGTCGCCGGCTTGAGCGGAAGAACAAGAAGCGTAGAAGCCGCACACGTCGCATTCGGGCGAAACTCGGCGCGCGCCTTTAGACCGTGCCCGCTCTGAAGGCCGAGGGATAGCAACGCAACGGTTCGGTTGTACGCCACTCCGCCAACATTAAAGATGATGTTGGCCGCGTAAATGCCGACTGTGTCGGGAACTTGGCCCGTGATATGAACTAGGGCGAAACTTGACGCACTCAGGGTTCCAGATGCGGGCGCGGCACTCGCACCGAGGCTCCCGAACCCTGCCACATCCGCCGCCCCAACCGTGAACACCGCGCTGTTCAGAGAGGAGTTGTCGATTGTGAACGGTATATCGAACGTACCCGAAGTAGTGGCGGTCTGGATAGCCGGGGCATCCGAAACGTCGAAGCCGCCCGCCGCCGGCGCCTGGAGCACGAGTTGGAACGTCTTGGTGACAGAGGAGCCGCTCGCCGTGCCGACAACGTCATAGTTGGTGAACGAGACATTACCGGCTGCCGGGATGTTCACCGCCGGAACGGAAACCTGCACGGTCCCGCCCGGAGTTAGGTAGCCGCTCCCCGGGCTCGTGTTTGCCGCCCCAGACGTCGATATCGAGAAGTCCAGCGGTATGTTGCCGGTGTTCGTGATCGTGAATCCGGCGGCGATGGTCTGCCCGGCGGTCACGGTTAGAGTGTCCGCGGAGGGTGAGATCGCGAAATCGAGTTGGCCGGGTTGGACGGTCAGAACGGCGGAGCCCTGACAGACTGTTCCTGTCGTGCCGGAGATCGTGAAATCGGATTGATAGACGCCTGGCACGGTTGGAGCAGTGGAGGGGTTGATTCGCCCGATCACGTTGACGCCGGAGGCAGCGACCGCGAGGGACGACTGGTCGAAAATAAGCCAGGATTGTGCCGCGGTGACGGTGGCGGTCAGAAATCCGGTGCCGGCATTTGAAAGCTGCGCGAGCACGGCCGACGCCGGCACAGCTCCTGAGGCGCCTTGCTGAAGTGTGAACTGAACCGGCGGAACCGAGGCCGCGACGATCTTTGCGGTTGGCCTCTGACGAACAACCAGCGTAACCGGCACGCTCTGGTTCGGGTTGGTCAAATTAGCGCCCGAAGCGGTTCCGGCGATGGCTACCGAGCCGGCGTAGGTGCCGGGCGCGAGTGTCGATGGATCGACCGTGAGGCCGACGGTGGCCGGCATGGAACCGGTCGCTCCCGAAGCGATCTTCAGCCAGGGACCGCCGCTGGTAGTGGTGGCAGTCGCAGTAAACGTAATGCCTGCACTCTTGGGAGCAAGTGCGATCGAGGGCGTTTGAGCCCCAACATCGGCATAAGTTGTAATGGAAATGTCGGTGGGCGCAGTTGCGAAGGAATTGTTCACCGAGGTCGTGATGGTCATCGATACCGGAACACTGACGCTCACGTTGGACGCCCCCGATTCGGTCACCATGACCGTGCCGTCATAAGTGTTTCCTACCCGCATGTGCTGGGGGTCCGCGCTGATCGAAACAGAGAACGGAACCACACTGGTATCGATGGAGGCGCTCAGCCAAAGAGTGCCATCGGTCGTGGTCGCGCTGGTAGTCCACTTGTAAGCCGCGTACGTGGCAGCTTTCGTGGGATCAAGGCCCTGCACGCTGGCGATTGTGGTTCCCGGCGTTGGGCGGTTCACGTCCAGCGAGAAGTTCACGGGGGACGGTGAAACGGAGAACTGAACGGGCGCGGGCGCAGCCACGGTGAACTGAACGTTGATTGTTGCCGTGTTACTGCCACCCGTTATGGTGACGGTATCCGAGAAAGTCCCGGCGCCGAGCTGGCTGGCGCTGGCGGAGATCGTGATCGGCTGTCCGCCCGTGGAGCTGGCGGACGTTACGGTGAGCCATGGTTGGGTCTTCGCAAGAGCGAACGCGAGCGTGCTCGGATTCGTGACCAGGTGCACCGTCTGGATTACCGGTTGAGACGAACCGGCCACAGCTCCAAGCGATACGGAATTCTGATCGAGTTGGAGAGGAGGGGCTGCTGCGGCGATGTTCAACTGGACAATGATCGTGACGGTAGGGGCCACCGAAGACGTGATCTGAATACTCCCGGTCGTTGTGCCGGCGGAAAGCGAGGTCGCATTGAAGTCGACCAGCAAAACCTGCGGCGATGTGCTGCTAACCATTCCGCTCTTGGATCCGAAGAGCACTGCTCCCGGCGTGGATGTGGAAGCCGAGAAGTCGAGGCCGTTCGCAGACGCTGTGCTCAACGTAATCGCGATCGGCGTCCCGATCGAGGACTGGCCCGCGGTGGTTGCCGCGGTAATGGTGACGGGGTTCGCCGTGATCGACGGAGCCACCGAGAGGTTGAGGCTGACGCTTGCGACATGTGGGCCATCGGGGCCGGTGACGGTAACGGAGCCGGTCTGCGTTCCAGCAGCCATCGTGGCAATATTCGGAACCGATATCAAGATGGAGCCCGGAGTGATCCCCGAAGAGGGCGATACATTCAGCCATGCGGCATTCGAACTTGCGGTGAAGGCGACGCCGTTAGCCGGCGCAGTGCCCTGCGTGCCGCTCACGGCTACGGAAACGGTCGGAACAACAGTCGTGCCGGCGGTGCCGACGAAGCTTACGTTCGATGGGGAAACCGAGACCACCGGCGCGGGAGGCGCATTGATGGTCAGGTGAACAGGAAGAGTGTAGCTGGACGGCGTGGCGTTCGACAAGGCCACTTGCAGTAGCCCGTCGTGGCCTCCGCTGCTCAACGTGCCGGGATCCACCGCCACTTGCACCGGGGCCGGAGTGGTGGCCGAGGCGGGAGCGGCCGATATCCAGGCCACGTTCGGCGTAACGGTGTACGAGAGCCCCGCTGTGCCTCCGCTCGGATCGAAGGACTGCGCCGCGGGCGGCGCCCCGTTCTGAACCGCGGTGAAGCTCAGAGTCGCGGTGGGCGCCGTAAAAGGCGTGGAAACCTGGGTCAGCGTGACACCTACCTGCACGGCAAAAGACGACGGTGTGCCGCCGGGGACGCTTACCGTGAGGGTCCCGGAATAGGTGTTGGCTGCGAGCCCGGTAGTATCCACGACAACCGCGATCTGAGGTGCCGATTGGGAGTTGCCGGCTGCCGGATTCACACTCAGCCACGGCTGCGAACTGGTGATTTGGAATGACGCTACGCCTCCTGTTGAAGAGAAGGCGAGAGTCCTCGGGGCCAGCGGCTGCCCTGCGTTACCAGAGAAGGTCACAGTTGTCGGCGTCAGGCTCGGGACCAACTGAACAGGCGACGGGGACACTACAAGAGCGATCGTGGTCGTGTCACTGGCATCTAGAGTCTGGCCGTTCTGGTGAACCGTCGTGGATACCGTGATGGATCCGACGTATGTGCCAGGGGCGAGACCGGCCGGATTAATCTGAATGGTGAGATCCACCGGCGTTACCGCGCTGTCGGTGATGACGCTGATCCACTGCGCCGTCGCCGAAATCTGGTACGGGACGCTGCCTATGTTGGAGGTTATAACTGCTCCGATTGGCCCTGGAGGCGGAGTACCGATTGTCCAATCGACAGTGAGACTGTCCGCGTGCGGGTGGAAACGGTCGGGGGCGACCGTGAGCGTAAGGACCTGCGCGGGCGCGCCGATTCCAGCGGCGGCGATCAGCGCGAAGATGAATAGCACCCGGGATTTCACCACTCTTCCTCCGGCGATCTCAATTATGATTGAGAATGGTTTATTGACAACGACTAAGTATGCCTAAATCAATGACATGCAAGTGACTTCACGCTATGCGGTCGAGACACAAGCCGATTACCCTGACCGAAGGCTCCCCAGGGACATACCGCTCACTGGCGTCGCCCGGAGCTCCGAACGGCAAGGCACCGGCAAAACACGCTCGCTCACGCTAGTACTTGTACGATTTGGCGTAATACCCCTTGTAATATCCGTAATATCCATTTGCCGAGACGTTTGGGTTCCAGTCGTTCAGGATAATTCCCAATATTCTCGTCTTGTCTTCCGTGAACCGCTGCGAAGTCGCGAGCGCCGCATCTCGCGTAGTGTGCCCCGCGCGGATCACCAGGACCACCGCGTCCGCTTCTCTGGCCACCACCCGGGCGTCCGGCATCTGCAGCGACGGCGGGGTGTCGATGACCACCATGTCGTAATCTTCCCTAAACCGCTGCAACAGCAAGTGCATCACCGGCGAGAACAGGAGGTTTGCTGCACCCGACGTCGGGGGGCCACTAGGGATCACGAAAAGGCTGGCAACCTGCGTCTGATGGATTACGGCGTCAACCTCGGCTTTCTCCAGGTTCCTGCTCTCTAACAGCGACGTCAGACCAGCCTCATTCGCCAGTTCGAATAACGTATGAATTCTCGGTCTTCGCAAGTCGGCATCCACCAGCAACACCTTGCGGCCGATCTCCGCCATGGAAATGGCCAAGTTGGTCGCCACCGTCGTCTTGCCTTCTCCAGGGCCAGCGCTAGTCACCACCAGAACGCGCGGACGGCTGCCATTGTCGCTCGAAAACAGAATCGAGGTCAGCACAACCCGAAATGCCTCCGCCGTCATCGTCGGCCTCTCACTCAAAGTGATCAGTTCGACCGCCGATCTGCTCGATTTCTCATCCTTGCCGGACAGCAACAGGGAAGTTCCATTTTGTTGCCGGGTCAGTCTCTTGGGCGAATAGTAATAGAGGCGGTGACGCGCTGCATCGGCGCTCGGTATTACCCCGAGTTCCGGCGTCTCGAGCCAGAGCGTTGCTTCTCCGGGCTGTTGGAGAGTCTTGTCAGCGCGCTCTCGCATCACGACGAAGGCGATTCCCAGAAATCCCCCGGACAGCAGACCGAGTCCGGCGTTCAGCGGCAGGCTGGGCTTGGACGGCTTTCGGGGCGGCTTCGCTTCATCCACAACGCGCACGTTGCTGGCCTTCATTGCGGAAGCGATGCTCGACTCCTTAACGCGCTGCAGCATGGCCTCATACAGTTGGCGGTTGGTATCCACCTCGCGCTTGAGGATGTTGTATTGGATGGCCTTCTCGGATTCCTGCGTGACAAGCTGAGCCTGTGTGCCGTAGGCGGCGGCCAGCAGATGCTCGCGTCTCGACGCGGCTTCATAGTCGTTCCGTATGCGGCCGAGAATCTCGTTGCGGGAGCGGTCGAGCGCGGCCTGGAGCGTCCCGATCTGTGCCTGGATGCGTCTAACCTTGCTGTACTCCGGTTTGAAAGTTGACGAAAGCTCGGCGTCTTGGCGCTCGAGGTCGGTAAGCTTCGACTGGAACTCCCGCAGATTCGAATCGTTCACCACATCCGGGAGAGTCTCAGGCGTAGCGTTGCGGGTCAGCTCGTAACGCGACTGCTGCGCTATGCGGTCCGCCTGAGCCTTAGACAGTTCTTCCTGCAACTGGCGCAGTTTCTGCTCGGACACGCTTCCTCCGTTACTGCTCTCGCTGCCACCTGTGAACATCAATCCGGTCTGCCGGGCATAGCTCTGCAAAGCGTCGTCGGATCGCTCCAGCTTGATGCGCATGTCATCGAGCTGCCGGGAGAGCCAGTCACCCGTGCGCTGGCTCATCTGCCAGCGGGCTTCCATATTCTGTTCGATGAACTCGTTGCCGAGCGTGTTAGCGAATGTTGCGGCGAGCTTTGGGTCGGTGGATTCAACCAGGACCTCGATAATGCGCGTCTGACCGGACGCGCGGACCTTCATCTCCTTAGGCATCGTCTTCAACTCGGCGTCCTCTCGGTCCGAAGCGCTTGGTACAGGCAGGTTGAGCACTGAGCGGAGCATGTCGGTGCGGGTGGGCTGCACCTCGCGAGCCTGCGTCAGAGTCGGGCGCAGTTTAGCTATGGTTCGTTCGGCGAGCGTGTCGCTCTGGAGGATCTTGATCTGGGTCTGGATGTCGGACAGTGCAGTATACGTCGGTGACTCTGTAACCGGGCTAACCTGCTTCATGTTCATGAAGTCCTGGTTCAGGTCCTGAATCTCCAGCGACGTGCGCGCCTGGTAAACGGGGGTTTGCGGCAGTGTTACGAGGAAGCCGGCAAGCACTCCGGCACAGGCAATTACAATGACACCGCTTTTACGGCGGCGCAGGATGCGCCAGTACTCCAGCAATCCGACTTCCGGCTCGTCGCCGGTCGCCTGCTTAGCGTACCGGCCAGGCCCCTGCCCCGCCCAGATATACGAGTCCGCGGCCGCCGACGGGCTCGCTGGCGGCACCGGCACAAGGCTCTGCGACCGCGGGTTTTCGTGTGGATTTTGTTCCATTATGGACCTTGTCGGAGGCTACCGGCGGTATATAGCTATGCCTGTGCCGATGGAAATGGCCGCTTCGAGGCCGCGGTAGACCGCATTCTTCGACGCGCTGGTGGGAACGAACAGGATATCGTTGGCAAGCAGCGGCACATCGTCCCCCTTGCCCGCGAGTATTCTCTTCAAATCGACGGGAATCTCGACCCGGTTATCCGAATTGCCAACCGGCCGTAAAATCTTCGCGTTCGAAGCCGCCGCGGCACGGTCAAGCCCTTCTGCGAGCGAAAGCGCCTGAAGGGCGGAGATCTTCTCGCGCTCGCTGAGGACGAAGCCGCCGACTTTGTGCACCG
>Ga0326727_10004006_pt1 | contig 45526 bp, 43 predicted proteins | sample MB2enrmetagenome_FD_207643 | JGI IMG/M metagenome (GOLD analysis project Ga0326727, IMG submission 207643) | Lab enriched peat soil microbial communities from McLean, Ithaca, NY, United States - MB29MY | ecosystem: Environmental > Terrestrial > Soil > Wetlands > Peat | place: USA: New York... | reverse complement strand
TGGCTGCGACGCCCGACCAGCAACTCGCCGCTAGCGACGCGGTTCTCGAGCTATCGGCAGGAGCCTAGTCGGCGCCAGGCGCGACCGCCCCCGATCTCCGTCAAGACGGCCCTCAGCGGACGCTTACGTTACTTGAGGCAGGTCTTGCAGCGGGCCGCCGAGCGGGTAGTATTGATAATTCGTCGTGCGCGTCGTGCCGGACGTGTCGAGATTCTCCTTCACCTGCGTCGGCCCGGGGTACATGTACGGGCCGGCGTCGCGCCCATATGCGTACGTCAGCGTGTGCTGCATCGAGCCGTTGACGCCGTTGTCGCTGACGGTCTGAAGCCGTTCGTCGCCGTCGTAGGTGTACAGTCGGGTCTGGTCGCCCCCGCAGCGACAGAGCGGTCCCGCGATTTGGTCGATTTGGTAGGTATTGAGGTCGTACGTATATTGTGTCGCGCCGCCCAGACCGTTCGTCACCGTCGTGACGTCGGTACCGCTATTTGCGTACGAAAAATCCAGATAGCCACCGGTAGCCGCGCAGGGAAATGCGCCCGAGCAATTACCGGTATATTGCGTCACGACCTGGCCATTCGAGTAGGTTTCGGCTTCTTCGGCGTGTCCGAGCGGGTCGACGACCTGCGTGAGGGCGTTCGGTACGAACCCATCACCGGCAGCGTATTGGTACGTCCACGTTTGTCCATCAGGCTCGGTGACGGCACACAATTGGCCGGTCTTGCAATTCGTTCCGCTATCATACTGCATTTTTACGAGCGTTCCGCTCGTCGGCGCCGATGCGGCGCAGACTCCCGATCCGAGCCACGCCAATTCCGTGACCCGATTCGAACCGTCGTAGTAGAAGCATAGCTGGCGCCCAAGCGGATCCACGACGCTCGTGATCCGGTCGTTCTGACCCGCCGTCGACGAGCGATTGACCGTCTGCGCGTTGCCGATGCGATCGAGGACCTCGATGAGCTGGCCGTTCGTATTGAAGATCCATCGCCGGTTGTCGAACGACGTGACCGTCCACTGTGTGCCGGCGCTGTTGATAGCAAATGTCATCGCGGAGATAGAACTGTACTGCGAGCCGCCGCTCGCGCTCGGCCCGTTGAGATAGTGGAAGCCCCCATCCTCATCGTGGAAGACGTATTGCCCTGATGATGGGTCGTGATACACGTAGACGTCGTAGTTGCTTTGCCAGCCCGCCGCACCGAGGTCAGTTGGCCCTACCGCTGATCCATCGACGTTCGTCAGACCAGTAGGCCCGATCGACATGCTTCCGTAGTGGCGGGTGAAGCTCAGGCCGAATGGACCGGAAAAACTGACATCCGTGTTCGAATACTTGTACTCACCCGTCGTGACATCGACGGGTTTACCGGTTCCCGCACAAGGCGGCCCGGGATTGGCGCCGCAGTTTGGAGACTCGGGCATCGAAGAGATGCTGACCGTCTGTGGCTGTGCGGACCCAGTGCCCAGCCCGGCGAAGCATTCGAACGACGCCTGCGTTCCCGGCGTTTGGCCGTTTGCGAGGTTTCCGATCCCCGCCGCGATGGTCACGACCGTCGTGCGGCCTTGCGATACGTTGACCGGGTTAAAATAGATATGCACACCTGGGCTCGGCGTACTGTTGCCGGGCGTCGTCGAAGTCATCGTGCAGGCGCCCGACACGCCACCTTGCCCGGGGGCCGGGTATTGGCCTGAGACGCTCTGGCCCGGGGAGAGAACGCAATTAAAGGTACTCTCGATGCATGAACCGTTACTGACAGCGTGTCGCTTTGCATGCCCTGTATGCTGCTGTTCGGGCACCGGGCGAGACGCGGGTGCCGTCACCTGGACGCTAGGGATCGGCACGACGACGCGAGCTAGCGTCGTGTCTACCGTATTGCCTCTCGGCGGACCCATTGCCACAACTCGCGGAGCGGCAGCACTCAATGCCGCCTGCGGAGAAATTGTCAGTAACGCGAGGACGAGCGAGAGGCCAACTCTCGGCAATCGGGAACCAAACATAATGACAGCCTCGCGCCGTATAATGAGCGTTGTGAGCTTGCTGTACAAAATATAATATTGGATTTCCTCCAGATCACCTCTGACCAATCCACAACGGTGAGGTGGAGGGTAAGAAATTAGCCTTTATTATGCGTCGCGCCTCTGGGGTCGCATTATTGGCCTTTTCGTGGGTTGTTAACGCCGTCGCTGAGATCGGCTGACGGGAATCGATCGGCATGAGGGCGCCAACGATGCGAGGACAGCGAACAGGCAACGGATATTCGGGGGAGGACATACCGGAATACTGGACGCGGATGCGGACGCGGGAGGCGCCTTGAGGCGTGGGGCGACGAGGTTGGCCGGTGCTCGATGATCGTTCTCTTGCTTATGACCCATTGAGGTCGAACGTGCGTTCGAGCTGGCCGACAGGCCGGGAAGAGGTCCGGACACCCTATGAGGACGAACTAGCGGGGTCGGCGCGGTGCTCCCGCGTCCTTTTCGTACCAGGGATGCCATGGTGGAGCGGCGCTCAGGCGGCCGCTCGCCGAAGAGTCGATCGGGGAGATGCGTGAACGATAAAGAGCTGGTTCTCACCAAGGAGGGCCTCCAGAAGCTCGAAGAGGAGCTTGACGATCTCAAGACGGTTCATCGCCGCGAGGTCAACGAGCGCATTCGCCAAGCCAAAGAATTCGGCGATATCTCGGAAAACGCCGAGTACGAAGACGCCAAGCAAGAGCAGGCGTTCGTCGAAGGCCGGATCCTCAAAGTCGAGGCGATGATCCGCAACGCCCGGATCATCGACGCATCGGAATACGATCAGAGCGAAGTCCATCTCGGCGCGACCGTGAAGGTCAAAGAAACCAAATCCGGCGCGTCGCACGAGTTCACGATCGTCGGGTCGACCGAAGCGGACCCCGTCAACGGACGGCTCTCCAACGAGTCGCCGCTGGGTAGCGCGCTGATGCAGAAGAAAAAGGGCGATTCGGTCGAGGTCACGACCCCGCGCGGCGTCGCGACCTATAAGATCGAAGCGATCAACTCGAAGAAGAAGGCCGCGAAGAAAGCGTCTTGAGATGAGCGACGTTCCGGGTTCCGGCGTCCTCGAGGACGCAGGCGACCTCGGGCGGCGTGAAGCGGAGCTGCGGGCGGCGAGGCTTGCGAACCTCGCTGCTCTGCGCGAGCGCGGGCACGACCCGTTCCTCGCCACGCGCTTCGACGTGACCGCGCACGCGGCCGACCTCGTCGCGCGCTACGCCGAGCTGACCGCCGACTCGCCGCCGAGCGACGCCGTCTGGGGCTTAGCGGGCCGCTTGATGGCGGTCCGCAAGATGGGCAAGGGCGCGATCTTCGCCGACCTCTGGGATCGCAGCGGGCGCATCCAACTCTACGTTCGTCGCGACGCGCTCGGCGACGAGGCGTTCGCGCTCTTCGACACGCTCGATCTCGGGGACATCGTGGGCGTGACCGGCACGGTCTTCCGCTCGAAGACGGGCGAGCTCACCTTGCGCGCGGCGAGCGTCGCCCCGTTATCGAAGGCGCTCGTGCCTCTGCCCGACAAGCACCACGGGCTGCAGGACGTGGAAAAGCGCTACCGCCAGCGCTACGTGGATCTGATCGTCAACGAACGCGTGCGCGAGATCTTTCTGACCCGTTCGAAGATCCTCGCGGAGATGCGCCGCTTCTGCGACGCCAAGGGCTTCGTCGAATGCGAAACGCCGGTCATGCTCGCGATCGCGGGCGGCGCCGCCGCGCGACCGTTCCGCACGCACCACAACGCGCTCGATCTCGATCTCGATCTGCGCATCGCCACGGAGCTGAACCTCAAGCGCCTGATCGTCGGCGGGCTCGAGCGCGTGTACGAGATCGGCCGCATCTTCCGCAACGAAGGCATCGACACGACGCACAACCCCGAGTTCACGATGCTCGAACTCTACGCCGCCTATTGGTCGGTCGCGGAGATGATGGAGTTCAACGAAGAACTTTTCGCGCATCTGGTGACGGCGGTGCGCGGCACGACCGACCTCAACTACGGCGAGAAGAAGATCTCGTTCGCACGGCCCTTCAAGCGCATCGCGTATTTCGATGCGATCCGGCAGTGGGGCGGCTACGAACGCGACGTGTTGCTCGATCCCGAGGCCGCGCAGCGCGTGCTCGCCGAGATGGGCTTGCCGCCGTCGCAAACCCACGGCCAGGCCCTCGATAAGATCTTCGAGCGCGTCGTGGAGCCCCACCTCGTCGACCCGACCTTCGTGTACGATTATCCGGTCGTGATTTCGCCGCTCGCCAAGCGTAAGGCCGGCGATCCGGATATCGTCGATCGCTACGAGCTCTTCGGCGCCAACTTCGAGCTCTCCAACGCCTTCACGGAGCTCAACGATCCCGTCGATCAGCGCGCGCGTTTCGAAGCGCAAGTCCTCGAGCGCAGCAAAGGCGACGATGAGGTGCCGCCACCCGATTGGGATTACGTGGCCGCGCTGGAATACGGCATGCCGCCGACGGCGGGCATCGGCGTCGGCGTCGACCGGCTCGTCATGCTGCTGACCGATAACCAGTCGATCCGCGAGGTCATCCTCTTCCCGCTCCAGCGCCCGGTGTCGTAAGGGACGTGTTCCTGCGCGAGGTTCGGCGCAACGACGAACCGGTCGCGAACGAGGACGCCTTCCCGTGGTCGTTACCGTTCGTGCGGGCTTTCGAACGGCTGCAATTACGCGCGCCGGTCACGTTCTTCGTCGGCGAGAACGGCAGCGGGAAATCGACCTTACTGGAGGCGCTCGCGGTCGCGGCGGACGCCGCCGCGCTCGGCGGCAAGGAAGTGCGCGACGATCCGACGCTCGGCGCCGCGCGGGAGTTCGCCTCGGGCTTGATCCTCTCGCGTGTGGGCCGTCCGCGCGCGCGATTCTTCCTGCGCGCGGAAGACGTCTTCGGGTATACGAAGCGACTCGCGCGGGAGATGGGCGACCTGGGTGAAACCGCGCGCGGATTCGCAGGCACCCGCGCCTACGGCTACATCGCAGCGCAGCGCGGCGCGCTGTCGGGCCGGTACGGCGACGATCCCGACGCGCGCTCGCACGGCGAGACGTTCCTCGCGCTCTTGCAGGCGCGCATCGTTCCAAAGGGACTGTACTTTCTGGACGAACCCGAGACTCCGCTCTCGCCGGCCCGCGTGCTGGCCCTGCTCGCGATCCTGGCCGACGCCGTGACGCGCGGTTCGCAATTCGTCATCGCGACGCACTCGCCGATCCTGATGGCGCTTCCGGGTGCCGACATTCGTCTCTTCGCGGGCGGCACGATAACGCCGGTAGCGTACGAGGACGTCGAAGCCGTGCGCCTGACGCGCGATTTTCTCAACGCTCCCCAGCGTTATCTGCGGGGCTTGGGGCTCGCACCGAACGGGGACGGGGACCGCGATCGCTCGGACTGGTGAGCTCGGTCGCAGCTTCGTCGCCGGCTCGAGGACGCGTCGACATCTTCCGGCTCTGGCCGGAGTGGCTCGCCGCGCATCTGCGCTGGGCCGTTACTTGAGAACCTCCGATAGCAAGACCCACACCGTCGACGTCTTGACGGTTTTGGTGAGCCGGCCGGTATTTTCGGCATTGTAGTCGTTTTCGAGGTTCTGGTCGATCGTGCAGATCGTGCCCTTCCCCGGAACGACGAAATTCTCGATTCCTTCCGTCTCCGTGATGCCGAGGATGGGGTCGAGCTGCGAATATATCGATTCGAGCCGCGTGGCGACGGTGCCGGCCAGCTTGTCGCATTCCGCCGGCGCTTTGGTTGGGCCGAGGTCGCGCATGGTCTCGCTCGCGAGCGGGTTAGCCGGCGCGCCGCCACCGGGATACCAATCGGGCACGAGGTTGGAAGTCCCCGTTTTTCCGTCGTAAGACTCGGTCGCCGGAATTACTTCCTTTCCGGCCTTATCCTTTTCGGGCAGACCGTAGGCCCACTGAGTCGCACCGGTGGGCGGCCCGTCGACGACGTACCCGGTACCGTCGGCGCGTAGGAGTCGCGTTTCAGCGACATCGTAGTTCATGCCCGAACCGTAGTACGATCCGTCCGCGGAAATCGTCTCGGTACCGCTGAGGATGTTCGGCGAAATCTGCGGAGTCTGGTCGTAATCGTGTACCGTCTTTTTGGCGGCGATGGGCTCGGCCCACGCGGAACCGGTCGACTCCGGCAGGACGTCGTTGACGAAGGGCGTCGCGTATGTCTGCTTCGTGTCGTCGTATTCCGTCACGATGTTGCTCCGTTCGAGCGAGTCCGCATGATCGTAGCCGTAATCGACGTACTCGGTATGGTTGCCGGACTGGATCAGATTGACGTAGTCGACGTAATCCAGCGTCGCGGGCACCGTACTTCCCGAACCCGTGCGTCCGGTCGAGCGCAGCTCGTAGACCGGTGTGCCGTTATACGCTGTGGGACCGGAGACGACCGATGTGAGGGTGGCGTTCAACTCGATGTAGGTGTCCGTACTGCCGACGATGGTGTCCTTGCGGTACGCGAACGAGTACGTGAACTGATCGCCGTTCTGGAGCGGATATACGGCAGGGGTCGGCTTCGGCGTGGGGGTCGCGGTGGGCTTTGCGGTCGGCTTCGGCGTGGCCGCGGCGGCTTCCGGGACCGCTTGGGCGACGCCCTCCCCAGGAGACACTTGAGCCGGGCTCGCGGCGGACGGGAGGGTTGCGGTACTCCCGGAACATCCGGCGACCCCGGCGGCGGCCGCAACCGCGGCCAAGAGCACGACTCGATGACGCATAGAGACTCCAAAAGACGGCAAGACGTGGGAGCAGTCTAGCCCATCCGTCACGACAAGCATATGTGGGGAACCCCTACCTGTCAGCCTCTTCGGTGGACCCGCTCCTTACTGCACGAAGCCCACGCCGTCGACGTACCAGAGGTTGTCCTCGAGGCCGGTCTGGTCTTGGATGGCGAACTTGTAGATGTCCGAGCGCGCGACGCCCAGCTTCGCCAGCGGGATCGTATAGACGGCCCATTTGCCAGGCTGCGGAGCGGGGCCGTAGTCCGTGACGTTGACGGAGATCCCGACCGGAACGTCGCCCACGTAGAGAAACTGGCACGACCAGGTCTGGTTCGCCACGGTCGGTTTCAATGCAAAGCGGAGCGATTCATAGCCGGTCGTAGCGAAGTTATCGGCGGTGGCATACGGTTGCCACGCGCCCCACGAGCCGTCGACCTGCTTGACCGAAATATCGTATGCGCCGTTCAACGGGCGGCCCGCCGTGTCCGCGTAATCGATGAAGATGTTCTTTCCGGGATACGGATACGAATAGTCCCCGGGCCAGAAAAATTTCCCCGCGTTGTAGACCCAGAACGTCGAGTAGATCGTCGCCGTGGCGGACGCCGCTCCGAGCGTCGCGCCCTGTGTCGGCTGCGATAACGCCAGTGCGAACGATCTGGCCCCGCTGAACGGGGCGTTCTCCACGACCGGCACGTCGAACGTCGCGGAGTTCTGGCCCGGCGCGAACGCGAGCGTACCGGTCGCCTTCGTGTAATTGCGACCGGCAACGGCGCTGCCGTCGGCCGTCGCATACGAAACGCCGGCCGCGGCGGACGTGCTGCCGGTCCGGTTCACCGTGACGGCCAATGCGGGGCCGCGTTCGCCGACCTCGTAGCTCGCCGCCGAAAACGACAACGTGCTGCTCGCGGCGGCCGTATGAATATCGGCGGCTTCCGGTCGCGGGGCGCCGAGCGGAGCCGCGGACTGCCCCGCGCACGCAGCGAGCGACGCCGTTATCGCGAGCAGCGCGGCACGGCGAAAGCCGGCGTTCACAGGAGTTATCGCCACACGTGCCTCACCTCTGGGGATTGTGTCGAATCTCCCGGTGCGGCAGTTCCGTACGAACTCCTTCGGACCGATGCGACCGTGGTAAGCGGCGCGCGGGAACGCGGTCCGATGGATCGCGCGCTGGTCGTGGCACAAGCCCGCGCGCTCTTCGACGGCGAACGCGACGCCGTCGCTAACGCCGCGAACCTCTCCGCGTTGATCTTCGGGTCGTGGCCGGACCTCAATTGGGCCGGCGTCTATTTCGTGCGCGGAGCGGAGCTCGTGCTGGGGCCGTTTCAGGGAAAGACGGCCTGCGTGCGGATCGCGCGCGGCGCCGGCGTCTGCGGCACGGCCTGGGCCGCGGGCGAGACGCAAGTCGTCCACGACGTGCACGCGTTTCCGGGTCACATCGCGTGCGACTCCGCGTCCAACTCGGAAATCGTCGTTCCGATTCGCTCGGGCGGACGGATCGTCGGCGTGCTCGACCTCGATAGCCCCGAGCTCGGGCGTTTCGGCGATGCAGAGCGCGAAGCGCTGGAGGAGCTTGCGGAACTCTACGGCGCCGCCTCCGACTTTCCATGAGCGCGCCTGGTCTCGAGACGGACCGATTCGTCCGCGCCTCCTTTGCGGTCGAACGCCGGCAGGCCGGCTTCACGATCGTCGAAACCCCGCAGCGCCGCGATTATTGGTTTGGCAATTGTCTGATTCTCGATCGCTCGCCGGAGCCCGCGCAATACGATCCGTGGTTGGCGCGGCACGCCGCGGCGTTCGCGGGGACGGGTGCCGGCAAACGCGTCGTGAAGTGGGAGACGAGCGGCGAGCGTAACGATCCGGAGCGGCCGGCGCGCGGCGAGGTGGAGTTCGATATCTCGACGGTCTTGCTTTCGGATGCGACGCCTGCGCCACCGGCGCGCCGAGACGTCGCCGTGCGAGCGGTGGCGGGCGACGGCGATTGGGCCGAGATCGAGCGCCTCGAACGCGCCGAAGCGGCGGACGCGCCTCCGAACTTCGCGGACTTCTACGCCTGGCGGACGCGCATGGTCCGTGCCGACGTCGCGCGCGGCGTAGCCCAAGTGTATGGCGCGTTCGGCGAGAGAACGTTGCTCGCATTCGCCGGCTGCTACGCCCGCGCGGAATGGATCCGGCTGACGACGCCCGTGACGGCGAACGAGTATCGCCGTCGCGGGCTCTTCTCGACGCTGTTCGCGCTCGCGGTCGGCGCCGCGCGCGAACGGTTTCCGGCCGCGCGCGTGGTGGTCGTCGCGGAGACGGACAGCGCTCCCGAACGGCTCTATCGCTCGCTCGGGTTCGCCGTTAGCGGCTATCAATACGCGCTGGTCGAATAGCGAGACGCTTTTCTGTCCGCGAGCGCCGGCCGCGGTCGCCGATGGCTGCTTCGCTTTGTGAGGTAAGCGCCATCCCGCGTACCCGCGATCACTTCGGCTCGTACCGAGCGTAATTTTTCACGTCGCTTTAAGCTGAGCGGGTCGCGATGCCGGAACTCGTGGCCCCCCAGCCGGTAGGGATCGCCGTCGTGCAAGCCGGCCCGCCGTGGGTACGACCAGCTATGCCGCCGTATAACCCGTAGCCCCACCCCGACCGGAGGTCCCGTTGCTCTCCCCCCTCCTTCGCGCCGCCGTTTCGCCGGCAGTCATCCTCGCGCTCGCCTTGCCCTCGGCAGCCCCCGCGCAATCGCCGGCTCCGGCCGCGTCGCCGGCTCCGGCCACTTCGCCGGTACCGATCGCGGTGCCTCAGGCGTCAACGGACGTCACCCGCGCCACGCTCGACAACGGGTTGCGCGTCGTTATCGTGCGCGATCCGCTGGCGCCCGTGGCGACGGTCTACGACAACTACCTGGTCGGGGCGAACGAGACGCCCGCGGGCTTCCCCGGGATGGCGCATGCGCAAGAGCACATGGCCTTCCGCGGTTGCTCGGGCGTCACCGCGGATCAGACGTCGGCGATCTTCGCGCAGCTCGGCGGCGACGGCGATGCGGATACGCAGCAGACGATCACGCAGTACTTCTCGAGCGTGCCGGCCGCCGATCTCGATATCGCGCTGCACGTCGATGCGGCGTGCATGCGCGACATCGACGATTCCGATGCCCAGTGGAAACAGGAGCGCGGGGCGATCGAACAAGAGGTGGCCCAAGACAACAGCAACCCGCAATACAAGGCCGTGACGCGCATCTTCGCCGACATGTTCGCGGGTACGCCGTACGCGCACGATCCGCTCGGGACGCGGCCGTCCTTCGATAAGACGACGGGCGCGCTCCTCAAGCAGTTCTATCGCAGCTGGTACGCACCCAACAACGCGATCCTCGTGATCGCGGGCGACGTCGACCCACAGAAGACGCTCTCCACCGTCAAAGAGCTCTACGGTTCCATTCCGTCGCACGCATTGCCGGCGCGGCCGGCGGTCGATCTCCAACCGGTGAAACCGGAGTCGTTCTCGCTCGATAGCGATTTGCCGTACGTGCTCTCGTACACGGGTTACCGGATTCCGGGAACGAGCGACCCCGATTACGCGGCAATCCAGGTGCTCTTCGACGTGCTGGGCAGCGAACGCGCGGACATCTACGCGCTCGGGCCCGACGGGAAAGCGCTGGCCGCCGGCGCGCAGATCGCGCAGACCTATCCGAAGGCCGGCCTCGGCATCGTGTACGGCGCGCTGCCCGCCGGCGCCGACGTGGCCTCGTTCACCAAGACGCTGACCGGCATCGTCGCCGGCTACGCGAAGAACGGCGTGCCGCCCGAACTCGTGGACGCGGCCAAACGTCAGGAGATCGCGTCGGCGCAGTACGAGCGAAATTCGATCGAGAACCTCGCGAGCACGTGGTCGGAGGCGCTGGCCGATGAAGGCCGCCAGTCGCCCGATGAGGACGTCGCCGCGATCGCGGCCGTGACGGTCGCCGACGTGAACCGGGTGGCCGCGAAGTATCTCGATCCCGCGAACGCCGTGACGGCCAATTTGATCCCGAAGCCGTCCGGGAAGGCGGTTTCCTCGCACGGCTTCGGCGGCGGTGAAGTGACGACGTCGCAGCCGACGAAGCCCGTCACGTTACCGGCGTGGGCCGCGGCGCAACTGGCACGCGTGACCGTGCCGGATTCGACGCTCGCGCCCACCGACACGACGTTACCGAACGGTTTGCGCCTGATCGTTCAACCGGAAACCGCCAGCGACACCGTGACGGTCTACGGCTCGATCCGCCACCAGGACGACGTACAGACGCCGCGCGGTAAAGAAGGCGTCGAAGACGTTCTCGAAGGCCTCTTTTCGTACGGCACCACGTCGCTCGACCGCTTGGCGTTCGCGAAAGCGCTCGACGATATCGCGGCGCAAGAGTCGGCCGGTCCGTCGTTTTCCCTGCACGTGCTCAAGGCGAATCTCGATCGCGGTGTGGAGCTGCTCGCCGATAACGAACTGCATCCCGCGCTGCCCGCGCCGGCGTTCTCGATCGTGCAGAAGCAAACGGCCCAGACGATTGCGGGCCAACTGCAGAGTCCCGACTACATCGCGGGCCGCGTGCTCGACCGCGCGCTGCTGCCGGCGGGCGACCCGGGACTACGCGAGGCGACCCCCGCCACCGTCGATGCGCTGCACCTCGACGACGTGCGCAAGCAGTTCGCGACGGTCTACCGTCCCGACATGACGACGATCGTCGTCGTCGGTAACATCACGCCCGCCGAGGCGCGGACGACGATCGAAAAGTACTTCGGCGGCTGGACGGCCACCGGACCGAAGCCCGCAGTCGATTTACCGCGCGTGCCGCTCAGTAAAGCGTCCGCGGCGGTCGTGCCCGATGCGAGCCGCGTCCAGGACGAAACCTCGCTCGTCGAGACGGTCGACGTCACCCGGACGAGCCCCGACTACTACGCGCTCGAACTCGGCGACCACGTGCTCGGCGGCGGCTTCTACGCGACGCGTCTCTATCACGATCTGCGCCAAGTCGCCGGCCTCGTCTACAACGTCAGTAATCGGCTGAGTGCGGGCCGCACGCGGGCCACGTACTCGATCACGTACGGTTCTGATCCGCCCAACGTGTCCAAGGCGCGCCGCCTCGCCGAACGCGACCTGCGCTCGATGCAGACGACCGACGTCTCGCCGGGCGAATTACAGCAGGCGAAGGCGATCTTGTTGCGTCAGCTACCGCTCGCGGAAGCGAGCGAGGACGACGTGGCCAGTTCGCTCGCGGGCGATTCGCTGGCGGGTCTGCCGCTCGACGAAGCGCACCGCGCCGCCGAAATCTACGCGAAGCTCTCGGCAGGCCAAGTCCGGGCCGCCTTCGCGAAGCATATCCGGCCCGCCGCATTCGTCCAGGTCGTGCAGGGTCCGAACCCGTCGTAAGACGGGGCGGGCCCTCTAGAAACCGCCGAGCCCTTGGGGGACGCCGACTCCGGCCGGCCCGTAGACGCCGCTTCCGGCAGTGCACAGGTAGGAAGGCCAGCAGCTGCCGTTCGATCCGCTCGTCACGCTCAGGAACGCCGACGCCGGCGCTTCGTAGAGCGGCGCCGCGCCGGACTGCACCTCCGTGTGGCCGGAGAGCGCGAACATTCCGGTGATGATGGGCGCGGCGACGCTGGTGCCACCGGCGACGGTCCAGCCGCCGCTCCAACCATTTAGCGTGCTATCGAAGACCGCCACGCCGTCGTTTGGGTCGGCCACGGCGGCGACATCCGCGACCTTCCGGTTGAGGCAACCGCCCGCAACCGCGTTTGAGGGCTGCCACGCGCCCTTGCTGAAGTATTGGCTGCAACCGCTGCCGCTGCCGCTCCAGAGCGTCTCGTCGACCTGATTGCCGGAGAGATGGAGCGACGTTCCGGCGACGGCGATGGTCGCCGTGTCCGACGCCGGATAGTAGACGCCGTATCCCCAATCGCCCGATGCCGCGACGACGCGTACGCGTCCGTTCTCGTAGACGGGGATGAACTTCCAGTCGTAAGACGCTTCGGGCGTTCCGAAACTGGCGTTGACGATGTTCGCGCCGGCAGCCATCGCGGCCGACACCGCGCTGGTCAGATCGTCGATGCTGTCCGACGCGGCTTCCGCCACCATGATATGACAGTTTGGGCAGACCGCCGAGATCGCTTGCATGTCGATGTCCGTTTCGGCCGCCCACCCGATCGCGTCGGGCGTGGTCGGGTTTGCGGAAACGGAGGTCGGAGCGCCGAGTTGCCAAGATTGTCCGGCGGCCGCCGCACCCACTTTGCTCAAGCAGCCGTCTTCGGTCGTGCACGGAGGCAGATTGAAGTACCGCCGGTAGACGTTCAAGTCGTATTCCGCGTACGCGTAGTGGCCCGCCTCGACGACGGCAACGGTCTGGCCGCTTCCGAGCCGGCCTTGATTGCCGGGGCCGGGGTATGCGTACAGTCTGCTGAGGTCGGCCGGCGTGATGCCCCAGACCGATTGCGACCCGTTCGGTCGCAGCGCCGCGGGTTCGGCCGTCGCGAAGCAGCCGGCGTGCTGCGGACTGTTCGGCCTCCGGCAGAGCTGGACCGAGCGCAGCTTCGAACCCGGAAAGATACTATAGGGACCGAGGGCCGCGCGCATCGTACGGTGCGCCGAACCGCTTTGCCCCATCTGCCTCGCGACGTGTGGCGTTGCGGCTTGAGCGGCCGCGGCCGTCCCGGCGAAAGTGAGAAGAGAAAGCGCCATAGAGAGCGCCCTACGTGAGTCGCGCATCTTCGATCCTCGAACGAGCCTGCATTACGAAGTCGCCGCCGGCAATAGAGTGAGCTGCCAAGCGCGACTACCCACATCTTAGTGCGGACGCGCAATTCAGGCGATATATTTTTGCTCACACTTTGACGGCGACGCTATCGAAAACACTGTTCGCGGTCGAAGAAGCGACTTACTCAAACTTTACATTCGTCGAGAACGATTAAGATTGTGTAAGACGACGGCACGGCGAAGGTGTGGACGTTGGCATCGACACGTCCGGCCGGGCGAAGTCGAGCGCTCGCGCTGCTTCGCCCGGCCGCGGCGTGCCGTGCTAACCCGTAACCGGGACGCTCTTGCTCTCGATCGCTTTCGTCGGCCGCAAGCGGATCGTCAGCAGGCCGTTTTCCAGCTTTGCCGCGATGCGTTCGGTGTCGATTTCCTGCGGGAGCACGACGGTGCGCACGAACGACCCTTGACGGATCTCCATGCGATGGTAGTGGTTTCTCCGGTTGCTCTTCTCGTGAGAATAAGAACCGGCGATCGTGACGCGGTCGGCGCGGGCGTCGACCTTGATATCGTCCTTGCTATAACCAGGTACCGCGCATTCCAGCGTGTATGCGCCGTCGCTTTCGTAGAGGTTGACGGCCGGTTCGAACTCGGTGCCGAATTCCGGCAGCAGTTTCGTATCGAACATCGGATCCATCATCTGCCGCATCGCCTCGAAATTCCTGAAAGGATCTCGAGCGAAGAGGCCGCCCCGCATCCGTTCCGGGGTCAAGCTCGCCATACGTAATCCCCCTTCGTTGTGCCTACGGTGGCCTGGGGGTCACCTCATTAATAGTAGACCCGAAGTTGGAAGACGCCATAGAGAAAAGTCGCCCTTCACCGCGAATTCCAACGACCGCCGTAGCCTGGGTGCATGACCCTACGAGGAGCGGCAGCCGTGGCCGGCGCGCTGGCGTTTGCGCTCGAGGCGTGTGCTCCGGCACCACCTGCCTACAGCGGCACCGTCCAGACCGAATCGGTCTCGGTGGGCAGCGAAACCGGCGGGCGCGTGACCGCAGTCGCCGTCGCGACGGGCAGCCGCGTACGTCGCGATGAGGTGTTGCTGCGTCTCGATAGCGCCGGCCCGAGCGCGCAGTACCAGCAAGCCGTCGCGGCGACGGCGGAGGCGCGCGAGAAGCTCGCGGAGGCGCTCAACGGCAACCGCGCCAGCGACGTAGCGCGCGCGCGAGCCGGTAGCGCCGGCGCCGAAGCCGCCTACGTTCAGACGGTTGCCCAGAGTCCGCCCCAAACGGCGGCGGCCGCGGCAGCGATCCGCGACGCCGAGTCGGCGGCTACGCTGGCGCGCATCGATCTGACGCGGGCCCGGTCGCTGGCCTCGACGGGCGACGTCTCGCGCCAAAGCCTCGACGATGCGCGCGCGGCGGATGCCGGCGCGCGAGCCCGTCTCGCCCAAGCGCGGGCCGACTACGCGGCGCTCGTCCGCGCCCAACTGCCGGGCGAACGGTCTGCCGCGGCGGCGAATGCGACGGCGCAGGAAGCCGCCTACGATACCGTCCGCGCCGGCTCCCGGATGGAGGAGATCGGTCAGGCGCGCGCGGCGCTCGCCCAGGCGCAGGCCGCCGAACGTTTCGCGCGCACGCGGCTCGACGAAACCGTCGTGCTCGCTCCCGCGGACGGGGTGATCGAGAGCTTCGACCTGCATCCCGGCGACTTGCTGGCGGCAGGCCAGGTAGCGGCGATCGTCGACACGTTCGCCGATCCGTACGTCTACGTGTACACCTCGCAGCGCGACCTCGGAGGGCTGGTGCGCGGACGTGCCTTGCGCGTCGTCTCCGACGTTGACGGCGCCGGATACGACGCGGTCGTCGAAGCCGACGATCGCAACGCCCAATTCACGCCGCAGAACGTCGAGACCGCGGATCAGCGTGCCGAACTCGTGTACGGCGTGAAGGTGCGCATTCACGACCCGCGGCACGCGCTCTTGGCCGGCACGACGGTCGAGGTGCGGCCCCGGTGACGGCGCCCGCGATCGCGCTCGATGCGCTCACGAAGCGTTTCGGCGAGCGTACGGTCGTGGACGCGCTCACGCTCGATGTCGAGCCGGGCAGCATCTTCGGCTTTCTCGGGCCCAACGGCAGCGGGAAGTCGACGACGATTCGCATGCTGTGCGGGTTATTGAAGCCCAGCGCCGGTAGCGCGCGCGTCGCCGGCTTCGACGTCGTGACCCAAATCGATAAGGTGCGGCGCGCGATCGGTTATATGGCGCAGGGCTTCACGCTGTACGGCGAACTCACCGTCGACGAGAATCTGGAATTCTACGCGCGCGCGTACGGCCTGGGGCGCCGCTCCGCGGCGCGCAAGGCACAGGTGATCGAGATCGTGGGCATCGAGGCGTATCGAACGTATCGCGCGTCGAGCCTCTCCGGCGGTTGGCAGCGACGGCTGGCGCTGGCCGCGGCGCTGATCCACGATCCCGCGGTCGTCTTTCTCGACGAACCGACGTCGGGCATCGATCCGGTCGCGCGCCGCAACCTCTGGGACTTGCTCTTTCGCTTGGCCGCGGCGGGCAAGACGTTCTTCGTGACGACGCACTACATGGACGAAGCCGAACGTTGCGCGTCTCTCGCATATATCTACGACGGGCGCCTGCTCGCGAGCGGTTCGCCCGCGGCGATCTGCGCGCTCGCGGCCGTGACGCCGGCAGGAACGCGGCGTTATTCGATCTCGACGGACGACCTGATGGAATCGTTCCGGCGCGTCCGCGACCTGCCGCTCGTGCGCGACGCGACGATCTTCGGGCGCGACATCCACGCGATCGTCGACGCCGCCGTGACGCCGCTAGCGCTCGCGCGAGCGTTGGGTACGTCGCCCGAGCGGATCGCGCCGATCACCGCGTCGCTCGAAGATGCGTTCGTCGCGCTGACGCGGGCCAGCGCGGCGTGAGTTCCGCGTTCGATCTGCGCGGCTTCGACGCCGTCTTCTACAAGGAAATCCGGCAGATCGCGCGGAGCCCGGCGGCATTCTTATTGACGGTCGCATTACCGATGATCCAGATGCTCTTGCTCGGCTACGCGATCAATACGACGGTCGAACACGTGCCGGCCGCGATCTTCTTCGGCGATCGGGGCAGCGGGGCGCGCGCCTTCGCGGAAGCGATCGAGGGCTCTCGTACCTTCGACGTCGTCGTGGTCGCGGCGAGCCGCGCGGCCTTGCACGAAGCGGTCACGGCCGGCCGCGCGCGCGTCGCCTTCGATATCCCCGAGAACTTCACGGCCGACGTGATCGCGGGGCATAGGCCCGCGATCGGCGTGCTGGTCGACGGCTCCGATTCCGCGATCGCGCAGGTCGCGTACGGTGCGGCGGGAGCCTTCGCGGGCATTGCGCTGCGCGACGTCACGACGGTCCGGCCGCCGGCCTTCGAAGTCCGGCCCCTCGTGCTCTTCAACCCGTCGATGCGCAGCGCCGATTTCTTCGTGCCCGGCCTGATCGGCCTCGTGATGCAGAACATCACCGTTCTGTTGACCTCCCTCGCAATCGTGGGCGAGCGCGAAAAGGGGACGCTCGAACAACTGCTGGTCACGCCGATCGGCGCGGCGGGGCTGATGCTCGGGAAGCTCATTCCGTACGCGATCGTGGCCGGCTTCGATTTCACGAGCCTGCTGCTCGTGATGCGCTTCGTCTTCGGCGTACCGATCGCGGGCAGCGTTCCGCTGCTGATGGCGCTCTCGAGCGGCTTTCTGTTGACGGCCCTCGGCCTGGGGCTGCTCATTTCGACGATCGCCCGCAGCCAGATGGAAGCGTCCCTGCTCTCGATCTTCATCCTGCTGCCGTCGGTGTTGCTCTCGGGTACGATCTTCGAGCGCAGTCTGATGCCCCCGGTGATGCAGGCCGTCTCCTACGTGATCCCGCTATCCTATTACGTTGAAATCCTGCGGGGCATCGTGCTGCGGGGCGCGGGCTTGCCGGAGCTGTGGCCCTTCGCCGTCCCGCTCTTCGCCTACGGGCTGGCGATTTTTGCTACCGCCAGCGTCCGGTTCGCTCGCTCGACCCGATAAGAGGCGTGGCGCAACTCGCCGCGGGTTCGAGCGGTCGAACACCGCGGAGCAATCCACGTCAATCAAGGAGCAACCATGGATCTGACCAAGAGCTATCCGCGTAGCGTGCGGGAAACGGTCGCGGGCGTCGTCATGCTGGGGCGCACGGCCGACAAGGCCAAAGCGAAGCTGTTCGGCGACATCGGGGAGTACCACTACAACTGTCCGATGGACCAGGCGGTGTTCGGCTTTCTGGGAATCGATCACGAAGCGTTCCTCGAAGCGGTGAAGAACGCCAAGAGCGACGCCGACATCGAGGCCTATGCGAAAACCTTCGCCGCGAAGAAGACGCCGGCGGAAATCGAACACTGGAACGCCGAGTTCCTCAAGTACAAACCGGCCCCGGGCAGCGACTCCGAGACGTATTTCCTCGACCTGCGCAATCAGGTGGCGCCGGACCGCACCGACGTCGTCGCGTGGGCCGACCTCCTCGATCTCGACGAAAAGCGCGAGGTTCCGCGCCGCACCGCGGCCGCGGTCTAGCGATTCCCGACCGGACGTACCGTGTCGTCGTCGAGTACGACGGCACGGACTTCTGCGGTTTTCAATTTCAGCCGGACTTGCGCACGGTCGCGGGCGAGCTCGAGCGGGCGCTTTCGCGGCTCTTCGACCGGCCGGTGAAGGTCACGTGCGCGGGCCGCACCGACGCCGGCGTGCACGCGTCGGGACAGGTGATCTCGTTCGTATCCCACGACGCGTTCCCGGTCGATAAGCTCGCGATCGCGCTCAACTCCGCGCTACCGCAGGATTTGACCGCGCGCGATGCGGCGGTGGAAGCCGGCGGTTTCTCGGCGCGCCTCTCCGCCCTCGAACGGCGCTACACCTATGTCGTGTTGAACCGGCGCGATCCGTCGGCGGTGCTGCGCCGCTTCGCGCACCACGAGTATCGCCCGCTCGATCTCGCGCGCATCCGCGCGGGGGCGGCGCACCTGATCGGCGAGCACGACTTCGTCACGTTCTGCGGCGTGCTGCCCGAACGCGGCGGAACCGTGCGCACCCTGCACGCGATCGACGTCGAACCCGACGGCGAACTCGTGCGCTTCGAGTTGCGCGGCGCGGGATTCTTGCACCGTATGGTGCGCGTTATCGTGGGTACGTTACTCGACGTCGGCGCCGGGCGCCGCGAGCCCGGCGACGTGGCCGCGATGCTCGCCGTGCGCGACCGGCGCGCGGCCGGTTTCACCGCACCGGCGCAAGGCCTGTGCCTGACGGAGGTCGTCTATCCGCACTTCACGTCGGCGCGCGCGCCGCTCATTCGTCGTAACGGTTGACGAGGATCTTCACCTCGCGCGTCTTACCATTACGTAAGAACGTGATGTTGACGTGCTGGCGCGCGAACGTGAACGGAAAGACGTAATCGAACGATTCCGCCGCGTCGCCGTCGCCTTGCACGAAGCGCTCGAAGCGGCCCATGAAATCTTGCACCGCGGTGCAGGGCGCGACGTCGCGAAAGAAGTTGCGGCCGATCACACGCTCTTTCGAGAGCCGGGCGAGCCGCGACTCGTAGCTGTTGTACTGAAGGATGTTTCCCTCGTGGTCGACGGAGATCAAGCCGAACGGCAGTTCGTCGATTTCCGCTTCGGAGAGCTCGAAGAGGTCTTTCGCATCGAACATGGATGCGGCGTCCTTAACCGGGTAGCGGAGCTTCACCCGTCGCGTGGGCGAACTCGCGCGCATCGCGAATCGTTCGCAAGGTGAGAACCTCGGGGATCGGGATGCTGGGCTCAGACGACCTCGACCGGCTCGCCGGCGACGGTCGCGTGGAAACGGTTCCACGCCGCGGCATCCTCCCGCTCGACGGTCCGACGGTAGCGATCGTGGTTGGAGGCTACTTTCGGATTTTCCGCAACGCGGCGTTCGTGCGCGACGTGACCCTGGGACTCGCGGGCCGGGGCGACGTGCTCGCTCCGGGCGCGGCGTTCGGCGACCGGTCCGCCGAGACGGGCGCGGAAGCGCTTTCCGAGGGCCACGTGCTCTTGCTCTCGGCCGACACCTGGAACCGGCGCGCCGAAGCGGCGCCGGAACTGAACCTCAAGATGGCGGCGTCGGTCGGCCGCCGCGTGGCGCGGCTACAACGCAAGCTCGAGGAACTCAGCCGGGCGGGCGTCGAGGCCCGGGTCGCCGCAAGCCTGCTCGACTTGGCCGACGACTACGGCGTGCCGACCGCCCGCGGCGTGCGGCTCGACGTTCCGCTGTCGCAGGAAGACCTCGGCCGGCTGGCCGGCACGACCCGCGAGACGTGTTCGTCGACGGTTGCGGAATTCGCGCGGCGCGGGTACGTCAAAGGCGGCCGTCTCAAAGGGATGCTCGTCCAAGATGTGGCCGCGCTGCGGCGCTTAGCGGAGTCCGGGCTGTAGGCGGCTCGCCGCTATTTCCATTCGACGTCGCGTTGCCACAAGCTCGGTTCTAAAGTCAAGTACTGTACGATTCGCGGACGCTCGGCGCGGTTCGGACTGCTGCCGTGCGGCAGCGCGTGATGCCAGATGATCAGGTCGCCGGCGCGTCCGGCGATCGCGACGCGGCCGAGTGCGTCGAGGTCTTGCGTCCGCGGTTCGGCGCCGGGCGGCAGCGAGGCCAGCCACGCTTCGATGCGGCGGTGAAAGCCCGGCACGCAGCTGAACGCGCCCTGGTTGCCGGCAACGTCGACCAGATAGAGAATTCCCTGTAAGCCGAGCGGCATCGGCTGCGCGAGGCTCGCATCCCAATGCAGGTGCGGCCCGGGGAACGCGCGGCCCGGCCGTTCGGGCCGGTTGAAGCCGACCTGGTCGATCGTGGCCCACACGTCGCCGCGACCCCAGAGTTGCGCGAAGGCGCCGCGCACGCGCGGCGCGCGGCGATTCGCGTCGAGCGCGGGATGGTGGAACAGCGGCACCCAAATCGTCGGCCCCAGTTGTGCGCCGTACCAAGTCTCCGGGTCGCGTGGGTCCATGTCCAGGAATTCCCAGACGGCGCGCTCCGCCGCGGCGCACTGTTCGGGCGTCACGGCGTCGTGCACGACGACGTATCCGTGCTCTTCGAAGAACGCGAGATCGGCCTCGGAAAGTACGGGTTCTCCGGCCGGCGGTTCGTGCAGCTCCCCGCGCAGGGCAGCATCGAGCCGCGCGAGATGCTCGGCAGGGAGGGCGTAGCCGCGGCGCTCCTCGACCCACTGCTCGAGTTCCTCGAGCGACGGCGAACGTTCGAGCACGAACGAGAGGGTCTCCCGTAACCCCACGCCGAGTCCACGCAAGAGCGTCATCTCGGCGCCCCACTCGCGGTTCTTCGGGGGCGCCGTTCCGCTATCGCGACCGGCCAGCAGGCGCGCCAGCATGCGGCGCAATTGCGCGCGCCAGGGGCGCTCCCCGGTAGCGACCGCCTCAGCCTCCATCGAGTTATGTCCTACGACGGGCCGGCGCGCGACCCTCGCAGCCCCGTCGTCCCGGCCGGCGTACCCGGCTTCCACGGGCGTGCTTGCCGGTACCGAAAGCAGGCGGTCACTGGTACGTGGTGCGCGAAGGGTATATCGACCCGAGGCGGTTCGCATGCCGCCCTCCGCCATTCCCATAAGGTGGTGACCCTCAATTGATCACGCTGCCCACCGGCTCCGTTCTCAAGGTGCTCGGACCGCCCGAGCATTCCGCCTCCCGTTACTGGGATTCGCCGACCAACGCCCAGCCGCGCGCCGACGCCTGGTTTTGGGCCTGCGGCTGTTGCGCCGAACCGGAAGCTCCCGGCCGTTTCTCCGTTGCGCCCTGTGCCGCGCACCACGAAGCGCTCCAGCACCGCTTCGAACGCAAGGTACGGCGCCTTTCGGCATACACGCGCATCTACGCCCGGGGCGCCTGAACGCGATCCTCGAAGTTCCGGCACGGGGTCCGGGAAGCGCGAGAAATCCACGTCGGGCAGCGTTTCGAAGCCGGGTTTCGCAAAGAGGTAGCCCTGGAAGAGGTCGACGTCGGCGGCCGCGAGCCAGGCAAACTCGGCAAAGGTCTCGACGCCTTCGGCCACGGTTCGGATGCCGAGCTCGCGGCAGAGGCCGACCAGTGCGCGGACGATGGCCTGTTGCGCGGGGCGGCTGTCGATGCCCCGCACGAGGCGCATATCGAGCTTGATGAGGTCCGGCTGAAAATCCGCTAGGAGCGCCAGCCCCGCGTAGCCCGCCCCGAAATCGTCGATAGCCGTCGAAAACCCGAGCCGGTCGTAGGCGGCCAGGACGTCGCGCAGATGCGCGGGGTCGGTCACTTGCTCGCATTCGACGACTTCGAAGACGATGCGCTCGATCGGGAACCCGTGCGTGCGCGCGGCTTCGAGGGTCGTGCGGATGCAGAGCTCGGGCCGGTAGACGGCGTTGGGCATGAAGTTCAGATTGAGGTTGGTCGTCAGGCCCAGGCGCGCGGCTAGCGCGATCGCCGTGACCCGGCAGGCCTGATCGAACCGGTATTGCGAACGCTCGTCGACCCGCGCGAGGATCTCCGCCGCCGGTTCGCCGTTCCGCCCCCGCACCAACGCCTCGTAGGATTCGATCCGGCCGTTGCGCACGTCGACGATCGGCTGGAACGCGAAGCTGATCTCGAAGGGCAGGCGGTCGCCGGAACATCCTGTGCAGGCCTGGATTTGCATGTTCTTCAGCTAATCGGCCGCGACGCGGCCCCGGTTCACAGCCTTCAACCGAGCCGTCCGCGGGCGGCCCGTGGCGTCCGACGTAGGAAGCGAGCCGCCCGCGGGCAAGAGTGTTCCATGCGCTTCCATGCCGTGCTTTTGTCGCTCGCGTGCTTTTTCGTGGCTTCTGCGACGGGAGTGCCGGCGGCCGAGGGCGCGCTCGCGCAAGCGCAGCAGCTCTTCAACGCGCAGAAATACCGGGAGACGATCGCGCTCCTCGATCCCTACATCGCAGCCCATCCGCGCGACGCTCGGGCCCTGGTCTTGCGCGGCGACGCGAAGGCGGAGCTCGACGATAATCAGGGCGCGCTCGCCGATTACAACGTCGCGATCGACGCCGCCCCGGATTACGCGTATGCATACCGCACGCGCTGCGAGACGCGCTTGCAGCTCGATGACGAGGACGGCGCTCTCAGCGATTGCAACGCGGCGATCAAGCTCGACCCCACCGACGGCCGCGCTTTCGAGGATCGGGCCGACGTGTACTTCGAGGTGGAGGCCTACCGCCAATCGCTCGCGGACTACGATAGCGCGGAATCGCTGGGAGTGTCGTCGGCGTACTTGTACGGCGCGCGCTGCGACGCGAGCCGCATGAACGGCTTGCTCGACCGCGCCGCCGCCGATTGCGCGAAGGCGCTCCTGCTCGACCCGCACAAGATGACGGCGGTCTGGGCCAACGGCCGCCTCGCGCTCGTGACCGGCCGCTTCTCCGATGCGTTGAAGTACTGGAACGACTACGTGGCGCGCGAGCCGGATTCGATCAACGCGCGCTACTGGCGGGCGGCGGCCCTCGACCGCACCGGCAACCCGAAAGCCGCGCTCGACGACTTGAACGCCTACATCGCGAAGCGCCCGGGCGACGGCGACGGCTTCCGCGAGCGCGCCTTCGCGCGCGCCGCCTCGAGCGACGCGGCGGGCGCGCTCGCAGATCTGCAGCAAGCCGCGGTACTCTACCGGCACGACGGTACGTACGATAAAGTCGACGGGCTCGACGCTTTCGCGAAGGCGATCCAGGCCAAGACCGCGCTCCCGCCGTTGCCCGCGCCGTAGGCGGCGCGCGGCGACGTGCTGCGGGTCACGAGCTTCAACGCGAACGGTATCCGGGCGGCGGCACGCAAGGGGTTCTTCACCTGGCTGCGCCGCGAATCGCCCGACGTGCTCTGCATTCAGGAAACCAAAGCGCAAGAACATCAGCTTCCGCCCGAAGCGCTGGACCTCGCCGAGTATAGCTACGCTTTCGTCGACGCGGAGAAGAAGGGATATAGCGGCGTCGCCATCTACGCCAAGCGCGCGCCCGATGCGATCCGGCGCGGGTTCGGTCTGCCCGATATCGATGCCGAGGGGCGCTTCGTTCGTTTCGATTGGGGCGATCTCTCCATCGCCTCGCTCTACGTTCCGTCGGGGACGTCGGGCGCCGTCCGCCAGGCCGTGAAGAACGGCTTCCTCGAGCGCTTCCTCGCTATCTTAGCGGAACTGCGCCACGACGGGCGGCGCTACATCCTCTGCGGCGATTACAACATCGCGCACCGGGAGATCGATACGTTCGATCCGGTCCGCAACGCGAGCGTTACCGGTTTTCTACCGCACGAACGCGCCTGGATGGATACGGTCGTGGAACAGATCGGCTGGGTCGATGCGTTTCGCGAGGTCGACCGGGAGCCCAAGCGTTACACCTGGTGGTCGAACTGGCAGGGCGCCTTCGAACGCAATCTCGGCTGGCGCATCGATTACCAACTGATCAAGCCCGACCTCGCCGCCTTCGTCCGCTCGGCCGCGATCTATCGCCAGGAGCGCTTTTCCGACCACGCGCCGCTGACGATCGCGTACGATATCGATCTTCCGGGAACTTAACGGCGCCGTTCGAGTTCGGCGACTTTCGCCGACAACTCCGCTAACTGGTCGCGCACGGAGCGCAGCTGCACTTTCAGATCGCGGTTCTGACGGGCGAGCGCTTTGATCGAGGCCAGCGCCACGCCGTCTTCGTCGATCGAAGTGATGTGACGGTCGTCTTCGCCGATTCGGAAGGCCGCGTAGAAGTCTTGCGCCATGGGGCCGACGTGGCGTACGCCGCGTTCCGTGGTGTAACTCCACTCGCTGACCGGCAGCTCGAGCACCTTATCGAGAACGCGCGCGTCGTCCAGCGGGACGATGCCGACCTTCAACGCGCGGTCGCTCACGTTACTCCACGTGCCCGAGCCCGGCGCGAGTTCCACGCCCGACGAAAGCGAGGCGTCCGTGAAGAGTCCGAAACCGCCGGCCGCGCGCGCGACGAATTGGTTGGGTCCGGTCGTGCGCACGTGAATCGTGGTCGACGATTCGTCCGACCACACGAACGAACCGTTGTTCACCGCTTGCGCGAGGTAGCCGGCCGCGAAGCTCGCGACGCCGCTCGCGAGGTTGTGGTAACCGCCCGGGACCGTGGCGAGGGAGGCCGATGCGAGGTTGCCGTCGCCGCCGCCCACGGTCGCGGCGGCTCCCGCGGCTTTGCTTTCGTATCCGCCGGCCACCACGCCGTAGTTTCCGGTTATCTGATTCCCCTGGCCGCCGCCGATGAACGCGTTCGTCGCGGTCGCGGCGATCGTGTTCGCCGCGCCGCCGCCGACGAAGCCTTGAAGTGCGGCGATCGCGTTCTGATTGCCCGCACCGATGAACGAGTCGACTCCCGAAATTTGATTGCCGGCCGTGGTATGCGAACCGGCGGCGTACGTCGAGCCGCCCGCGCCGATGAACGAACCGGCGCCGGAGACCTGATTGAGATCGCCCGCGCCGACGAACGAGTCCTCGCCGGCGGCGATGTTGCCGTCGAGCACCGATGCGGACCCTTGCGCGGCATAGAACACGCCGTCGCCGGCACCCACGAACGACGCCGCGCCCGCGGCGTCGTCGTACAAGCCCGCGCCGACGAACGAATAATCGGTATCGGCGCTATTGTAGACGCCCGCGCCGACGAACGAATACGCTCCCGTGATGCCGTTACCCTGACCGGCGGCCACGAACGAATCGATCGCGCTGCCGCCGGCGCCGATGCCGTTCAACCCGCCGCCCCCGATCGCCGACTGCTCGTCGCAGGCTTGATTTTGAGCCCCGCCGAGCACGGCCGCCCCGGGCGCGCCCGCGACGTCGCTCAAGCCCGCGATCGCCGCGAAGGACGTCTTTCCCCCACTCGTCGTGCATCCGGTCGGCGCGAGCATACCGCGCGAACGGTGTCGCCTCACCATCGGCACCGCGAGATGCGGCGGCCCGGCGGCGCTCGCGTCGCTCGGCGCGGCTGCGATCGCCGCGAGCCGCGAAGCTCCCAGCAACAACGCGGCGCCGGCAATGCCGGCGCCGAAAACTGTGACGTAGCGCACGATAGCAGCAAGCCTTTCGAAGAGCCGAGGCGCTACGATCGCGATCGTAGCGAGGCGGGTTACTACAGCAGCTTCCGGACGAAACCCTCCGCTCGGCTCGCGCGCGCTCGAGCGTTCGCGCGGTGCAATTCGTACAGTACCGAAACGTCCGGTCGTGCGACGCCGGCCGGCGCCGAGCCGTCCACGCGGCGCTGGCCGGGGGAGCGCCGAGCACGTGCGGACTCTTCAATCCTAGGCCAACCGGACAAGGGGGCGACCCCCGTGCCCGTCGTAGGAATGCCCCTGCCGGAAGCTGAGGAGCGCCTGATGTTGACGATTGAGGAGCGGGACGCCGCCGTCGTAATCCGGGTGCGTGGCGATATCGACGTCACGACGGCGCCCGGGCTCGCTGAAGTGATCGGTAAGACGGCTGAGGAAGCGCCGGATCGCCGCGTGGTGGTCCATTTGGGCGCCTGCAGTTACTTCGACTCCTCGGGCATCAGCGCGCTGTTGCGCTGCAAGAAGCGGCTCGGGGGTCGCTTGGGCGTCGTCGCTCCCGGCGGCTCGAACGTCCGGCGCGTGCTGGAAATGGTGGGGTTGATCGACGCGTTGCTCGTCACGGACACATTGGATAGCGCGGTCGGCCTGTAGCCCTCCCGGCCCACGCGTTCGTATCTCCGCGCGCCGACCGTGAGGATCGCGCTCGTTCGGGGTAAGCGGTGCCCGCGGCGTCGCGCCGGACCCGGCCTACCTCGATCTCGGACTGTTGTCACGATCCGGACGGTGACCGGCTCGAACTCAAGGTGCAAGGCACGCCAAGGAAGGCTAGAGGATCCATGGTCGAAACCGTCCCTGACATCACCACCGTTCTGCTCGACGTCGACGGAACGCTAGTCGATACCAACGACGCTCACGCGCGTTCTTGGCTGCTCGCGTTCGAAGAAGCCGGCTATGCCGCCACGTTCGCGCACGTGCGCCCGCTCATCGGTATGGGTGCGGACCATCTGCTGCCGAGCGTCTCGCCGGATTTGCGCTCCGATCAAGACCCCGGTAAGCGAATCGCACGGCGGCGCGGCGAGATATTCAAGGAGCGCTTCTTGCGTTCGGTGCGCCCGATGCCGGGCGCGCGGGAGTTATTGCTCGCGCTCAAGGAGCGCAACGTGCGTTGCGTGATCGCGACGTCCGCCGGTGAATCCGAGCTCGGCGCGCTGCTGCGCATCGCGCGGATCGACGATCTCGTCGACGCGGCGGCGAGCCATAACGACGCCTCCTCGTCGAAGCCGTCCCCCGAAATTCTGAAGGCGGCACTCGATAAGTCCGGCGCCACGACGGAGAATTCCGTGATGCTCGGCGATACGCGATACGATCTCGCGGCAGCGCGCGCCGCCGGCATGCCCGCGATCTCGCTCCGCTGCGGCGGGGCGAGCGAGGCCGACCTTGCAGCCTCCGATGCCGTCTTCGACGCTCCGGCCGATCTCGCGCGAGCCTTACTCTCGCGTTCGCTGCGCGAGATCGTGAGCGACCCGGCGCCCCGTTGAAACCCGGCTACGGCGCCTTCGAGTCGCCGAGTGCGACCGCCATGGCCCGGTACACGTTGAGCCGGCCACAGCCTTCCTTGGCGTCGCCGATGTCGTCCGACGTCGAGCAGAGCAGCGCCTTCATCCGCGCGGGCGATTGGTAACCCGGGGCGACCGCTAAGATCAGGGCCGCCGCGCCCGCGACCGTGGGCGACGCCATCGAGGTGCCCGCGATCTCGGTCTGGCAATCCGTCGCACCGCTGACGCCGGGGTAGTCCGGGCCGCAGTATCCGGCGAAAGCGTCGTCGAGCGGAGTCGAGGTCCAAATATCGTTGATCCAGTGCAGATCGTCTGCGTCCGTATCGCTCGCGGGATCGCCGCCGGGAGCGACGATGCCCCATGCGTTCGCGTTGCGGTACGACGCGCCGGGATTGCCGTAATCGGAATAGGAAGCGACGTACTCGACCGGCGAGTTTTGGGAGCCGCGCGACGTACCGGTTCCGTTCGGCTGGCCGTCGGCGAGCGAGGTCGCGCCCGCGGCGATGACGCCGCTATCGCAGCCCGGCGCTTCGAGGGCTTGGGAGCCGTCGTTCCCCGCGGCGGCGACGACGACGACGTTCGCGGCTAACGCGTCCGCGATCGCGTTGCCCTCGACCGGATCGGGATCGACGCCGTTCGTGCACGTCCCGCCGCCGAGGCTGAGGTTGATGATCTGCACGTCGTGGGAGACGGCGTCCTCGACGGCCGACGCGATGTCGGCGGGGTCGATCCCGCATTGCGCATCCGTGCTCTTGGGATTGGCGCAGTTGTCGTCCGGCGCGGCCTCCACCCGGTAGGCGTAGAGCGACGAGTTGCCGCCCGCGCCCGCGAAGCCCAGCGCGTTACCGGTTGCGGCGGCCGCGATACCGGACACGTCGGTGCCGTGTCCGATCTGATCGGTCGTGAAATCCGAGCTGCTCTGCACGCCGCTCGGGCTCGTGATGAAGCATTTCTGATACGCGATCTTGGAAGCGATCTCGGGATGCGTCGTGTCCTCGCCGACGTCGACGATCGCGATCTTCACGCCGCTCGAGCCCAGGGCGCCCGGATTGGAGACGTTGCTGCCGTTCCCCGAACGGCTATACGCGAAGGCGTTCTGCAACCCGATCGCGTGGAGGTTCCACTGGCCGGGCACCTGCGCGTTCTCCTCGTAAGGCCCGACTTCGTAGGTCGCGGGCGGCGGCTCGCCGCCGTTGATGCCGGCGGTCGAGCGAAAACCGATAAAATACGGATCGTCCGTGAAGTACGGTGCCGAAACGGTTTGCGGATAGCGCAGTTCCGATCCGACGGCCACCGCGCGCACGCCGGGTTCCGCGCGGAGCGTCGCGGCGATCGACGCGGCGCGTGCGACGGGTACGCTCAGGATCCGCGTCGCGACGCCTAAACGGGTGAAATCGAATTCGCGCACGAGCGACGCTCCGGCGCCCGACTCGCGCACCGCGAGGGCCGCGTGCGCCGAGCGCAGGGCGTTCAAATCGTAGGTGACCTCGAGGCGGCCCGGCAGTACGGCCGCCGCCCGCCGCCCGGCCGCGGCGCCGCGTCCGCCCGCCGCGTGAAAGGCGAGGCTGCTGCGCGCCGCCGATGCGGGCGCCGCGTCCGAGGAGGGGCATGCGTAGGCCGACTGGGACGGTGTGCTCGTGGCCGACGGCGTCGGGTTCGGCGTCGTGGGCGCGGGCGAAGAACCGCCACCGCCGCTGCAGGCGGATACGAGGGCGGCGCTTGCCGCGACGGCCAGGAAGCGGAACGCGAAGTGCACGAGGGTTCACCGTGGGACGACGGAGAGCGTTATTCTCCGACTCGTTGTAGACGAGTTCCCTCATACCATGCTGGGAATGGAAAAGCGCGGCGATTCTCATCGCGATTCAAGGTTCGGTTACTTCCCGGCCGCCGAGGGTGCGATCTTGACGCTCGGCAGCGTCGCGCTCGACGAGACCAGCAGGTAGTCGTACATGCCGCCGACGGCATGATCGGGAACGCCGCAGAATATCCAATATTTGCCCGGCGTGTCGGCCGTGAACGACAAATCGTCGCTCTCGCCGACCTTCATGCCATCGATCAGGTTGTTCGTCTCCGCGCCCGCGAACGCCGGCGGTTCGGAACCTTGGCTCGGGATCGATTCGGTGATTTGCAGGATCTCCAGCGAGTGCGGGATGGCGCCCGCGCCGTGATTGACGACGTGCATCGTCACGGTCCAGCCCTTCGGCACGACGAGCGTCATCTCGCCGTGGCCGTACCCGTTGAAGTTCAGGGTTCCGTTATTTCCGTTGGCCGCTTCTTGGATATCGAAAGCGACGGTTTTCTTCGCGGCGTCGATCTTCATCCACGCGGGCGCCGCCGCGGACGTCTCCGCGGCGACGCCCGGCCCGGGCGAGAGTAACGCTACGAGCGTGACGAGCGAGCTTGCCCGAACCAGGTTCATGGACCGTCCTTACATCGCGTGGGGGAGCTTGAATACGTAGAGCGAGTCGCCGTACTGCGTACCGATTTGGAAGCTGCCGCCGGAGGCGACCGCAACGTACTCCTGACCGTCGACTTCGTACACCATCGGCGCCGCGTTGACGCCCGCCCCGGTGTTGAACTGCCAGAGCAGCTTCCCGGTCTTGGTTTCGAAGGCGTCGAACATGCCGTTGGATTCGCCGACGAATGTGACGCCGCCGGCCGTCGAAACGCTGCCGCCGAGCAGCGGATAGTCGACTTTGTTTTGCCACGCGATCTTACCCGTGTCGGTGTCGATCGCGGAGACAAGCCCGTATTGCTGCTCCGTCGGGATGCCGGCGAACGCGCTGCCGAGCCACAGGGCGCCCGGCTCGAGTTCCTGCGGTTTGGTGGAATAGAGCATCGGCTGGTGCAGCGCCGACACGATCGCGTAGTGGAGGCTCGGATCGTAGGAAACCGGCGACCAGTCGACGCCGCCGTTGGCACCCGGGAGCATGCGCACTCCGGCCTCGGTCGGCTGCGCGAACATGTTGGCTTGCGGTACGAAGGCGTCGGATTTGCGGATCAGCTTGCCGGTGTCGCGGTTGAGGATGTAATACCACCCCGTCTTTCCGGCCTCGCCGAGTGCGGCGACCTTATTGCCGCTCGCATCTACCGTATCGAAGAGGACGACCGGCGACACCGCGTCGAGATCCCACACGTCGTGCGGAACCTCTTGGAAATACCATTTGATCTTGCCCGTCGCCGCGTCGATGGCGACGACCGAGTCGGTGTAGAGGTTGTCGCCCGGGCGGGGAGCACCGAAGAGGTCGGGCGACGGATTGCCGGTCGAGACGTAGATCGTATTGCGTTCGGGATCCAGTGCGGGCGTCATCCAGGTCGCGCCGCCGCCTTTCTTCCACGCGTCCGCGTACTTCGGGTAGGCGGCCTTCTCGGCGGCGATGTCGCGGTGCAGGTCGACGCCGTCGGGCGTCGTGGGCGAGAATTTGCCGGCCCAATGTTCGGCGTCGGTCGAATACCAACGCCATACTTCGTGGCCGTCGCTCTGCGCGTACGCCGTGACGGAGCCGCGCACGCCGTATTCGCCGCCGGCGCCGCCGACGATGATGAGGTCTTTATAGGCGAGCGGAGCCATCGTCAGCGAATAGCCCGCGGCGTTATCGCCCGCCTGGACTTCCCACTTGATCTTTCCGGTTTCGCTATCGAGCGCGACGAGTTTTCCGTCGAGCTGCCCCATGAACAGCGTCCCGCCCACGAGCGCAACGCCGCGGTTGACGGGGCCGCAGCAGAAGACCGTCTTGCCGAGCTTGGCTTGATAATGCCAGATCTTCTTGCCGGTCGCCGCGTCGACGGCGAAGGCATGATCGTAAGCGGTGGTGAGGTACATCTTGCCGTCCGCGACGATCGGCGTCGTCTCAAACGGAGCCGCGACGCCCGTCTGGACGACGAAGGCGGGCTGGAGGGCCGCCGCATTCTCCGGCGTCACCGCCTTGAGCGGCGAGAAGCGCTGGTTGCTATAATCGTGTCCATACGTCAGCCACGAGGAGCTCTCGTGGGCGTTCTGGAGGTCGGCGGCGGAAATCTGCACGTCGGCGAACGCCGGCAGGGGCGCCAGCGCCAACGCGAAGGCTAGTCCGATACGAATCGAGCCTGTCAATCGATCTCACTCTTTCCTCGAGCCGTGCACGCGACATCGCGATGTCGCCGCGCACGATGCACATCCCAGCCCCGGCGCAGACTCCGGAGAGCCAACCGGCGGGTAGGTGTCCCGTTTGACGTTCGGCACCGCGAAAGGGTTGCCGTGCCGGCGGAAAGTTCCGCTAGGCGGGCGACGCGCCCAACGCCGGCGCACGTGCCTCCGCGACGCCGGCCGCGGCAAGCGCGCGCAGCGCCTCCTGTAACGCGCCGGTATCTTCGTAGAGGCGCGGTCCCGGGCGGCCCGTTGACGACGACCTGCAGCGGCGTCAAGCGCAAGTCCGGGAAGAGGCGATGCAGCCGTTCGAACCAACAACATGCTACGCTCCTTATGCGATGTCGAGAGTGGTCCGGACCGAGGCGCGTGCGAGTTCCAGGATCTCGTTCGAGGCGCGCGACGGTCCGAGCGCTCGGGCGATGGTGAGCGCGCCGACCAAGGTGCACAGCGTCGCCACCGCCTGCGGACGCCTCGCGCTCCCGCCGCCGAGCATGCCGGCGACCCAATCCGCGTAGCTCTCGTACTCGTGCTCGAAGAGCCGCTGCAGCGCTCCGTCGCCCAGGCCGACGTCGCGTGCGAGCGCCGCCAGCGCGCAACCGTCGGCGGGCCGGTCCCGGTGCTGGGGTGAGAGATACGCGTCCACGAACGCGGCGATCGCCGGCCCGCGCCGCTTGCGCACGCGCTTTTCGAGGTCGGCTCGAGCCTCGCTCAGGGCGCGAGCCGCACCTTCGAGCAGGAGCCGCGCGCGGCTCGGGAAGTGCGCGTAAAAGGCGCCGTGCGTCAAACCGGCGGCGTGCATGACCGGACCGACCGTTACGGCCGCGAAGCCGCCCGCGCGCATCCGCCGCGCCGCCGCAGCGACGATGCGCTCGTGGTGTACGGATTTTTGCGCCTGCGAATGTCCCACGCACGACCCGTTGGTCGCGAGTCTGCATGATACCTATCATGCAGATTAGAGGCGAGGGATTCCCCGTCGCTGCCGACCAACGAACGGCATGCGCGTGAATAACCTAGCGAGGCTCGTGCGGCTCGGAGGCGCGCTGGCGTTGGCCGTGGCGCTGTTCGGCAGCGTCGCCGCTACGGCCAGGGCGCAACTCGTGCTGCCCACGGCCGGGCCCACGACGGCGCCGGGCGGCATCCGCCAGGAAGGCGCGTTCCTGACCGCGCCCGTCCGCGTGGACGGCCGCGAGTTGTTCCGCATCGCGACCCCGATCGGTCCGAGCACCGTGCACATTCCGATCGCCCAGCGGCAGGGCTACGTGCAGGCCGCGATCGCGCAGATCTTGGCCTCGCGCGGGAGCGGCTTCGGCTCCAAGACCGAGTACGATCCGCGGACCTTGCGGATCGGCATCGAGGGCGGCGGCGACGTCGCCGTCCTCCAGGCGATCGACGACAAGCATCGCGAGCCGCTGCCGATCGTGACCGTGACGTCGGTCGACGCGCGCTACAATTCCGATTCGATCGGCGGCGTTGCCGCGCAGTGGCAAGGCGTGTTGCAAGGCGCGCTCGTGACGGCGCTCGATTTGCGCCAACCGATGGAGCGCGCCGAGAATTTGCAGCGGGTCGGCCGCGTCGTCCTGGTATTGATGGTGTTGACGGCGCTGATCGGCTTCGTGCTCGCCTCGTTGGGGCGGCGCATTCGCGCTCTGTTCGCCGAGGTCGAGGCGAAGACCGATGCCGTCGACGCGCAGGTCACAGCAGGTGCGCAGAACCAGGAGAGCGGCGGCCATCAGACGCGCCGGAACATCTTGGCGCTCTCGCTGGAGGCGATCGCGCCCGCGCAGCAGCTGGCCCTCTACCGCGCGACCTCGGCCACGCTCTTCGCGCTGACCAACCTGCTCTGGTTCGTCGCGGCGACGTGGGCGTTCTCGCTCTTCCCGCTCACCGAGTCGCTCGGGTTGACGCTGACCAACGACTTGTTGGCCGTGATGATCACGGTGTTCGCCGCCATCTTCGTCGACCGCGTCCTGGATCTGATCATCGCGCGCGCCGCGCGGCTCTGGGGCCGCGGCGCGCTCGGCGCATCGGAGGATCGCGCGCGCCAGGTGCTGCGCGTGCCGACGATCTCCAGTGCGATTCGCGCGGCGAAGTCGCTCGTGCTGACCTTCGTCGCGGGGCTGACGATCCTCACGCAGATCGGCGTTCCGGTAGGCTCGGTCGTGACGATCGGCGGCCTCGTCGCGCTCGCGCTCTCGCTCGCCGCGCAAGGTTTCGTGCGCGACTTCGTCAACGGCGCGCTCGTGCTGGTCGAGGATCAGTACGTGGTGGGCGACTACATCTCGGTCACGCCGGCCAGCGGCACCGCGACCTACAGCGGGATCGTCGAGCGCCTCACCCTGCGCATGGTCCAGTTGCGCGATCACAAAGGCTCGCTCGTCACGATGCCGCACGGCGTGGCATCGACGGTCGTCAACCGTTCGCGCAATTGGTCGCGCGTCGACTACCGGATCCCCGTCGCCGCGGCCACGGACGTTTCCCAGGCCATCGCGCTCGTGAAGGCGGCGATCGACGACGTCGCGGCCGATCCGCGGTGGGCCGATTCCGTGCATCTCCCGATCGATATCGCCGGCATCGACGATCTCAGCCGCGACGGCATCCTCATCCGCGCGTCGGTGAAGACGGCGCCCTTACGCCAGTTCGAGATCCGCCGCCAGATCAACGCGCGCGTACAGCGCTCGTTCGCCGCGGCGGGCATCGCGTACGGCGCATCCGTGGCCGACGATTCGCCGAGCTGAGAGGCTCCCTGGCTAGATCTCCACGTTCATCATGAAGTCCAGCGGCGAGAGCGAACTCGGGTCGAAGCCCTTGAGGTCGACGCTCGCGGCATAGAGCGCGACGCTCTGCGCGATCGGGAACGTCGGGCAGTCCTCGGCGATCTGCGCTTGCGCCTGTTGCAGCAGCGTCTTCTGTTCCGCGCGCTCCAGGGTTTGCGTCGCGCGGTGCAAGAGGTCCGTCACCTTGGCGTTGCGGTAGCGCAGATCGTTTTGGCCCTGCGGCGGGATGCGGTCGCCGGCGTAGAGGTTCACGATGCCCGTTGGGCTCGCGGTATTTCCCCATTGGAAGGCGCAGATATCGAACTTCCCGCCCTGCACGATGCCGCCGTTCTGATACGGCGCGAAATAGATGTTCGTCTGATACGATTTCAAGTCGAAGGTGACGCCGAGCCGGCTCCACGACGCGCGAATCAGTTCGAGCATCTGCGCCCAGGTGGCGCTCCCCGCGCCGTAGGCCACCGTGAAGTGCAGGCTCTGGCCGTTCTTGCTGCGGAGGCCGCCCGCGCCGCGCTTCCAGCCGGCCGCATCGAGCAGCGCGTTCGCGCGTGCGAGATCGTACGGATATTGCTTGACCGCCGGGTTGTACGCGAACGAGAGCGGCGAAAGCACCGACCAGTTTAGCAGCCCGGCGCCGTGCAACACCTTATCGATGATCGTCTTGCGGTCGATTGCGTAGTTGAGCGCTTGCCGCACCGCAACTTCGGCGAGCGCCGGCTGCTCGCAGTTGCAATCCAGATGCCACCAATAGACCGACGGCTTGCGGATCACGGTCACGTCGGGCACGGTCAGCGCCTCGTCGAGTTTGGTTGCGTTCATCTGCACCCAGAGATCGATGTCGTGCGCGCGCAACTGCGTCATCATCGTCTCGTCGCTCGGGATGATGCTGTAGACGACGCGCTTGAGCTTCGGCAACCCGCGCCAATACTTCGGGTTCGCGCTCAGCTCGACGGATTGGCCGCGGTTCCAGGCGTCGATCACGAACGGCCCGATCCCGATCGGCTTGCCGTTGTAGGCGCCGGTGTTGACGTTCTGCGAAGCGACGATGTGCTTGGGCAGCAAGCACGGGTTCGCGCCACCGGTCGAGAAAAACGTCGAGGCCCACGCGCTGTAGGTGTCGCGTAAATGGAGGATCGCGGTGCGGTCGTCCGGCGTCTCGACGCGTTGGATCAATTCCCAACCTTCGCGCGACGTGACGATCGTGTTTGGATCTTGGATCAGGGCGACGCTGAAAGCGACGTCGTGCGAGGTAAACGGCACCCCGTCCGACCAGACCGCGTCGCGCAGCTTCAAGGTGATGCGGCGCCCGTCGCGGCTGATGAGGCCGTTCTCTACGGTCGGGAGTTCCCGGCACAGTTCGGGAACCGGATCGAACGCCGCGGTCGTGCGGAAGAGCCACGCGCCCCACAGCTCGGCGAGCCAGCTCGAGGCCGCGTGCGTGTTGCTCAGCGGATTGAGTCCGACGGGATCCTCGCCGTCGGCGTAACGCAACTCTCCGGCAACCGTCCAGGGGTGGCGCCCGCCGTTATCGCCGCCGGCGCCGCCCACCCGCGTGCATGCGGGGAGCAGGGCCGAGGCCGCGAGCAGTCCGAGGACGTCGAAGCGTTTCATCGTGGCGTGCGCCGTGCTGTCATGGAGCGGGCCTGTTCGCGGCCTCCGCCGCGTCTCCCGGGGCGACCTTATCGGCGGCGGAGGAACGGGCCGCGTCTTCGGCTCGGCTCGGCAGCGGACGCTGCGCCGTTTGCCGCGTCGCGGCAAAAGCAGATAACGCCGCCTGAGGCGGCCGCGGCGTCGCTCGCAGCGTGCCGGCTTGGTCCCCCCTCCCGGGGCTTCGGATTGGGAGTCTTGCATATCGGCGATATATCGAGTAGCATACGAGACATGATGAGATTCAAACACGATCACGACCATCCGGGAGCTCGCTTCCGCCACGGGTTCGGGCGCCGCTTCGGCCGCGCCATGGGCCGCGCCGCCGGTCGCGGCAACCTCCGCTTCGAAATCCTTTCCGTGCTGGCCGAACGGCCGCGCCACGGCTACGACATCATGCTCGAGCTCGAGCAGCGCCGCGGCGGCTTCCGCCCGAGCCCGGGCTCCATCTATCCGGCCCTGCAGATGCTGGAGGATTCCGGTCAGATCAAGGGACGCGATGAGGACGGCAAGCGTATCTTCGAGATCACCGACGACGGCCGCGCGACGCTCAAGGAATATACGGAAAAGGGCGGCTTCGATACCGACGCCGATGAGGATGCGGAACGCGCGCGATTCGGGCGCGGCGCGCTCGCGCTCGCCGGCCTGGTCGGCGCCGCGAAACAGGTCGCGCGCCTGGGCAACCCGCGCGCCGTCGAACGCGCCACGGAAGTCCTCGACCGCGCCCGCCGCGAGATCTACACGATCCTCGCTGAGGAAACGTAAGAGCTTCCGGCAAGTCCGGGCGCCTCACGACATCGAGAAACGCATCGCACGGAGTGCCGCTGTTTTCGCACCTCGCCTGCCCGGATCGCCGGAGGCGTCCGCAGCGTGCTCCTCGGCGCGTCCGTGTCGGTGAAGACGACCGGCTCATCACGAGCGTCGACGAAGACGGCGTGGCGCTCGCGGCGATCAAGGCGCTGCACGCCGAGAACTGCCGGCTGCACGCTGAGAACGGCGAGCTTCGCGCGCGTCTCGAAGTGCTGGAACGGAAGGTCGAAGCGCTCGTGCGACGATAAGGTGCTTCGATCGTAGGTTTGGCACGAGCCAAAGATAAGGTGCGAACATTCGGGCTCGGGCGCGTGGAGCAGCCTGAGCGACCGGACCATGAAGACCGACGTCGCGCCGCTCGACGACGCGGCGGTGCTCGATAAGGTCGCGGCGTTACCGGTCGGCGTGTGGAGTTACCGTACCGAACCCGGCGTGCGTCACGTCGGCCCGATGGCGCAGGACTTTTACGCGGCGTTCCGTGTCGGTGAAGACGACCGTCACATCACGAGCATCGACGAAGACGGCGTGGCGCTCGCGGCGATCAAGGCGCTGCACGCCGCTGATCGTTTAGATCTGCGGCGGCGACGCCGCGGCTTTCGCGGCTCGCGCGGCCGTGTAAAAGTCGGCTTGTGAATCCGTCACGCCGTCTCCGGGGGTTGGAAACTCCTGGAACTGCGCCGGTTGTTTTTCGAAGTCGAAGCAGTCGTCGAGATCGTTGATCGGATGAAGCGCGGTTCTCGCCGATGGCTGCGTGTACGGTTTCGGCGGCGGCTCGAAGCCGGCGAACGGATAGCCGGCGTTCTCCGAATAGACGTAATTGTCGATCGCGCCGTCGTAGTCGTTGCGGGGATTCAGCGTCCCGAGACCCAGATGTTTTTCGACGAAGCGAAGCACGCTGCCGAAATCGTACGTCACGTGCGAGACGTAATGGTTTTTCGCGTACGGCGAGATCACGATCAAACCGGTCCGGTTGCCCGGACCCATTCGATCCGGAACGAGCTTTCCGGACAAGTTCATCCATCGCGTGAACGGAGGCACGTGGTCGTAGAACCCTCCGGAGTCGTCCCAGAGAATCAGGATCGCCGTACTATTCCAGAACGGGCTCGTCCCGATCGCGTTGACCAAGTGTTCCACGTACGATGGTCCGTAACACCCCGCGCCGGCACCGGGATGGTCCGACATGTTCGTGTAATTGCCCGCGTGATAGCCGCAGACCGGCGTTACTTGGCCTTGGAACGTGAAACCGGGGACGCTATCCGAAGAGACGACCCAGGTGAGGTTCGCAAGGACCGGCGCAATCCCGCTCAACCCTCCGGCCGCGGGATTCGCGTCCAACGCCACGTTGGTCATCGGCCACGAGACGTGCCGATCCCAATCGTCGCGGGCGTACTTGTGCGATTCGCGCTTGATGCTGTCGAAGGCGTTCCCGGGCGAGGTCTCTCGCGGACCGTACATCCGCCACGTGAGATTTTGCGCATCGACGAGAGACCCCAGGGAGAGATGCCCGAAGCATGGCGGCTCTGCGTCGGTTGGACCCTCGACGCCGGCCGGCGAGAGCCGTCGCGTTTCGTTCTCGCCTTTCCGATTGCTGCAGCCTTCCCACTCGAGCGCGCCCTTGGGCAGATCGGCGATTTCATCGTCGTGACCTGCGATGAGATACTGGTGCGCCGGCCACGACGGTCCGCTGTTCGCGGTGAAGAACCGGTCGGCTACCGTGTAGCGCTTCGCCATCTCGACGTACGGACGACGCTCGCGCTCGCGGACGTACGAGTAGGAAAGCGCCGGATTCCGCGCGCCGCAGTTTGCGGGAATGTAGGCGTCGTATCTGCCGAAATCGTTGTATTCGGCCCATCCGCCGACCCCGCATCGGTCATGGGGAGGATCGTAATGATCGTGGTCCGGGTCCGGGTCGTCGGCGAGCGAAGCGGGGGTGAGTAGCCGAGGCGTTCCGCCGAGCACTCTTCCGTAAGCGACCGCGTCGATTCCCGGAATCGTCGCTTCGGGGCCGCCGAACAGATCGTCGAACGAGCGGTTCTCTTGGACGATGATCACGATGTGCCGGATCTTCTGTTGGTCCATGCCGCCGAGCGGCGGCATCGCCGCGATGGGTGCCGACGCGCCGCCGGAGACCCCGGCGCAGCCCGAAAGCAACGCGACGCACCCGATCGCCGTCAGCCCACGCGTGACCATTCGCATCGACCCTCCTTGGCGTTCCGCACGGGGGGACGTGATTAGAAATTACGATAGTAACCTATTCATCCAAGTCGGGTAAGGGTTTTCGGAGCAGCCTTTCAAGGGACGAAAATCTCAATTTTCGGTCGCGGGGCCCGTTCGGGAAGAGCGCGGCAGCGTCGACTCCCGAAACGCCTCCCACGAACCCGAGGAGATCGCGTCGCGCGCCTCGGCCATCAGCTGGGCCAGTCGCGCCAGATTGTGGTACGACAGCAATCGCGGCCCCAGCATCTCCTCCGCGCGGAAGAGATGCGAGAGGTACGCGCGCGAGTACGTCGCGCAGACCGCGCACGCGCACGACTCGTCGAGCGGGCGCGGATCGCGCGTGAAGCCCGCGTTGCGGATCGCGAGGTCGCCGGCGCGCGTGATGGCGCGGCCGTTGCGCCCGCAGCGGGTCGGGTACACGCAATCGAACATGTCCACGCCGGCGTCGACGGCGGCGATCAGATCGCGGATCGTGCCCACGCCCATCAGGTAACGGGGTTTGTGCTCGGGCAGCAGCGCGGCGGTGAAGCGGGTCATGCGGTCGAGATCCTCGCGCGATTCGCCGACGGACAAACCACCGATCGCGTACCCCGGCAGTTCCAACGCGACGAGCTCCGCGGCGCTACGCGCGCGCAAGCGTTCGTCGAGACCGCCCTGCACGATGCCGAACAAGTCGGTCTGCGCGCGCGTGCGCGCTGCGGCGCAGCGCCGCGCCCACCGCGTCGTCAAGCGGACGGCTTCCTCGATTTCTTCGCGTGCGGCCGGCAGCTTCACGCAGACGTCGAGCGCCATCGCGACGTCGACGCCCAGCGCTTCCTGGAACGCGACCACGTTCTCGGGCGTGAACTCGTGCTCGCTGCCGTCGAGATGCGACCGGAAACGCACGCCGCTCTCCGCGAGCACGCGCCGCGACTCGAGCGAAAAGACTTGAAAACCGCCGCTATCGGTGAGGATGTTGCGGTCCCAGCTCATGAACGCGTGCAGGCCGCCCAGGGCCTCGATCGTCTCGCGTCCCGGCCGCAGCCACAGGTGATACGTGTTCGCCAGGATGATCCGCGCGTCGAACGCGCGCAGGTCGGCGGGCGTCAAGCCTTTCACGGTTGCGGCTGTGCCCACGGGCATGAAAGCGGGAGTTTCCACCTCGCCGTGGGCGAGCGTCAGCGTGCCGCGGCGCGCGGCACCGTCGACGGCGTGCAGGACGAAGATCGGCTAACGCCTCAGTGCGTCGCGCGCCGCCACGTAATCGACCGGCGGCGGCACTTCGAACGCCATCGCTTCGCCCGTGACCGGGTGCGCGAAAGTCAGCTGCCACGCGTGCAACGCCTGGCCCGGCAGATCGACGCGCGGCTCGATCTTCCCGTATACGGGATCGTTTACGATCGGATAGCCGAGCGCGGCCATGTGCACGCGGATCTGGTGCGTGCGCCCGGTCTCGAGCGTGAACGTCAGCTCGCTCGCGTGCACGAGCTTTTCGCGCAGCTCGTAATGCGTGACGGCGGGCTTGCCGTCGGCCGTTAACGCGTATTTGAGGCGATTGTTGGGGTCGCGTCCGATGTTGCCTTCGACCGTGCCCTTGGGATGCTCCGGGATGCCGATCACGAGGCCGAGGTATTTCCGCCCGATCGCTCGCCGCATCATCGCCTTGCCGAGCGCCCGTAGCGCGCTCTCCGTTTTCGCCACGACCAACAGGCCCGAGGTGTCGCGATCGAGCCGGTGCACGAGCCCGGGCCGTAGCGGGTCGCCCGGTAACGAGCCCGCATGCGAGAGCAGTGCGTTCACGAGCGTGCCGTCGCGCGCGCCGTGCGCGGGGTGCGTCACCATGCCGGCGGGCTTGTCGACGACCAGCAATTCGTCGTCCTCGAAGACGATGTCGAGATCGATCGCCTCCGGCTGCGCGTCGAGCACCGGGCGCTCGGCGATCGAGTATTCGATGACGTCGCCTTCGGCCACGGGCGTCGCTTGTTTGGGAATCGCACCGTTGAGGCGGACGGTGCCGGCCCGAATCGCGCCGGCGACCTGGCCGCGCGACGCTCCGGAGAGTTTCGCGACGGCGACGTCGCAGCGCGCCCCGGCTTCGAGCGCCGTCACCGTGTGAACGGCGAGCGATCCGGTCGCTATTGCGGCGATTCCACGCGCGGCGCCACCGTGCGTTCGCGAGCGAGCGAGGAGAGCAGCAGTAAGCCGACGCCGATCGTGATGCACGAATCGGCGACGTTGAACACCGGCCACCACCGCAAATCGATGAAATCGACCACGAAGCCATAGTGAAAACGGTCGACGATGTTGCCGATCGCGCCGCCGACGATCGCGCCGAAGGCGACGCACACCAGCGGCGACTCGGTCGCCGCGTCGCGGAACGCATACCAGAAAATGGCCAGCACCGCGAGCGCCATACCGACGAGCAGCCAGATCTGCGATCCGAACAGCCCGAACGCGCCATGGATGTTCTGGACGAACGTCCAGTACAGCAGGTGCGGGATCGCGACCCGGCTCTCGCCGGGCTCGAACGTCGTGGCGACGTAGTGCTTGGTGAACTGGTCGAGCGCGAGCACGGCCAGGGCGGCACCGCCGAGGACGATGGGCGTGGAACGATTCGAAGTGGCGTTCATGGCTGGACCACTTTGGTTCAACGCGCGAGCCCGAGAAGCCCGCGCGGGGGCAACTCAGCCGGCGTCTTTACGCCGTGCGAAACGCTCGAAGAGGAAGTACCACACGATCGCGCAGAGCGCCGTACCCGCCAGGTTGTAGGCGAGCGTCGTCGAGAGGAGCACGGCCGGGCTGGAGTTCCCCTTGAGCGCCACGTCCCGCTCGAACCACAGGAGAAAGACGATCGGCAGCACGATGCTGAAGGCGACGTAGGTGACGTACCCCGCCGCGATCGCTCCGATTCCCATGAGGAGGCGCGCCACCCGGTGGTCCATGTGGATATGGGTCGGCGGCTTTACGCGAACCTTACAGAAGCCGGGCCCGCGCAGGGCGCATCCGTGGTTCGCATCACCGGTGGAACGTGGTGGCCGAGCACCGCGGTGCTGCAGCGCATCACACGTGAGGACGCGGTTTCCGCGGCCGGGCCAGCAACGCCCGGTTGAGCTGCGGGTGCTTGGGCTCAGAGGCTCGGCGGTTTGACGTACTGGTAGAAGAAGCCGGCCACGCGGGTGAACTGATCCGTCGCGACGATTACGCCCGTGGCGACGAGAATCGCGCCGGAGGTCGCTTCGATCACCGGCAGGTAGCGCTTGATGCGCCCCAGCGCGTCCAGCGACTGCGTGATCGCGGCGGCCGTGATCAGGAACGGGATCGCGAGGCCCATCGAGTACACGAAGAGCAGCAAGGTCGCCTCGCCGAGCGTTTTCTGTTCGGCCGCGAGCAGGATGATGCCCGAGAGGATCGGCCCGATGCACGGCGACCAGCCGGCCGCGAAGCCGAGGCCCACGAGGAACGAGACCCAGAGCGACTGCTTGCGCGGCGTGAGGTGGACGCGCTTGTCCATCATCAGGAACGGGATCTTCAAGACGCCCATCATGTTGAGGCCCAGCACGATGATCACGAACCCGCCGACGATCTCGACGATTCGCTTATTGTTCACGAAGACGCTGCCGACGGCGCTGGCCGAGAGGCCGATGGCCATGAAGATGACCGTAAAGCCGGCGATGAACGCGAGCGCGTGGGCGAACACGCGGGCCCGTGCCCGGACGCTGGACTCGGTTTTGAGATCCTCGAGGCTCGTTCCGGTGAGGAAGGAGAGGTAGCTCGGCACCAGCGGCAGGACGCACGGCGAGATGAAGGAGACGAGTCCCGCCAGGAACGCCGTCGCGAAGTTGAGTTGGTGCACGTCGTTTCCTTAGACGGCGCGGTGGCCGAGCCCGGCCGAGGCCAGGTGGCAGCAGGTTGGTGACCCAGGTCCTGGGCTTCCGGCTCTCGCCGTGCTACCGTGGACTCGAAAGATGCCTGCGCGGAGGTGCGACGTACCTCCGCGAGGCCGGTAAGCGATGATTCACCACCTCCACCCGCCCGCGAAAGTCCCCGACGAGCTGCTCGAACTCCAGGAATCCGTCCGCGTCCTTTCGGCGGTGGTCGCCGAGCTCTCGGAGCGGATCGAACTCCTGGAGACCCGCGAGGCGCTCGCGCGAGCGCTCCGGCCGGCTACTGGTCCCAACGGCTGATCGTATCGAGCTTGTGGAACGCCGGCCCGGGCGATAGCTCGGAATTCACGACGTCGCCGCGACCGTCCATCCAGTGACCGCCGCCCAGTCCCGTGGGCACGACGTCGTTCTGACCGGTTTGCGGGTCGCGCGTGTAGCTTTGGCCGAGCAGGACGTCCTGCATGGTGTCGCTCTGATGCGCCATGTCGGCGCGCCACTTCGCTTGGCGAGCGTTGGTCGCCGCGATGGAATCCCAGTTGGATTTCGCGACGCCCAGAAGCACGCCCGTAGCCGCATTGATGCGGGCCTGCTGACCTTTCGCCCACTCCGGGTTGAAGGCGATCGATTCGCCCGCGTGCTTCAGCATCGCGCCCGCGGCCTTGGCCTGCGCGACGGGCGCGAGAAAACTGCCGAGCGCGACGACGAACCATTTGTCGCTCGGCCCGTAGGGAGAGCCGACGAATAACGTCTCGGCGTAAACGTAGCCGGCCATGGCGTGGCCGTTCTGGTGACAGGTGAAGATCGCCTGACCCGCGGTGACGCGATACGGTCCGCTGCCGGCTTTATGATATTTTGGTTCCAATGCGTTGCCGCGGACGAGCGTCGCCGGTCCGCACAGGCTGCCGAAGCGCGCCGCGCCGTACTTCGCGGCGAACTCGTCGCCGCTCGCGTAGGGCGCGACGAACGGCCCCGGGTCGGCGCCGCGCACCCAGCGATTGGGTGTCGAGTACGGCGCGATCGTCGCGTCGCCGAGACGAATGTTCGTGTGTCCGTCGGGCGACGTCATGTCGACGTACGGCCGGGCGTCGACGGGACCGAAGCGGATCATCCCCCCGCGCGTCTTCCATCCCTTCGGAACGTCGACCGAGAACGCGGACTCGTAGGGGTCGCGGACGGAGATCCAGGCGACCTGCGAGCCGGCGGCGCTCGCGGGCGCGGTGCCGGCGGGCGAAAGCGCGCTCGCGAGAAGCGCGGCGGTCCCGATTGTGCCGAGTGAGGCGAGGCGCATCGAAAAGTCTCCTGTCGTCGCAAGCGGCTCAACGTCCGCCCAATCCAACGATAAGCGCGACGCAGCGCTGCCAATAGTCGAGGAAACCCTACAAATCGCCGTCGGCCGCGGCCGGCGGCGAGTAATCTTGTGGGGGAACCCCTACTGCGCAACGCGCGCCCCCGCACGTATCCTGTCGGCATGCGCAGTATTCGTGTTCCAATTCTCGCCGCCGCGCTCGCGGCTTCGTCCGCGGCTGCCGTCGCGGGACCCGGGCCCTCGCGTTTTGCCTCGTCCGGATTTCCCGCGACCGCGCCGGCTCCGTTCGCGGCCGCGCCGGGTACCGAGCACGTGCTGTACCGCTTCAAGGGTGGCGCGGACGGGGCGAATCCACACGCCGGGTTGATCGAGGTGGGCGGTAATTTCTACGGTACGACCACGCTCGGTGGAAGCGGCCACGGCACGATCTTCGAGGTCACGCCGAAGGGACAGGAGCGCGTGCTGCATCGCTTCGCGGGCGGCGACAAGGACGGCGCCGACCCGTTGGCGCCGTTGACGGCCTTCGGTAGCGAACTATACGGCACGACGGATAGCGGCGGCGTGACGGCGTTCGGCGGCCTGGGTACCGGCACGGTCTTCTCCACCGACCTCACCGGCCACGAGAAGATGCTCTACGCGTTCGAGCCCGTTCACCACGATGCGAACAGCCCGAATGCCGGGTTGATCGGCGTCGGCGGCGCACTCTACGGCACGTCGCTGCACGGCGGCGCCGACTTTGGCGGCACGCTCTACAAAATGGTCGCGCCCACGAAGGAGCAGGTCTTCTACAGCTTCCAGACCGACGAAGCGCTGATCGACGGCTCCGACGGCGCCGGTCCCGCAGGTCAGCTGATCTTCACGGGCGGTTCGTTCTACGGCACCACCGTCTACGGCGGGCCGACGGGGAACGGCACGGTGTACGAGGTCACGTTTGCCGGCAAGGAACGCGTGCTGTACCGCTTCACCGGTACGCCGGACGGCGCGGGGCCGCGTTCGGCGCTCGTATCGATCGGGGGCCTGTTGTACGGGACGACGACCTTCGGTGGAAAGAATAATTCGGGGACCGTCTTTGTGGTCGATCCGAAAACCGGGAAGGAGCGCATCTTATATAGTTTCACCGGCGCGGGCGACGGCGCGGAACCGTTCGCGGGCCTGACGTTTCTCGACGGCGCCTTCTACGGCACGACGCTCTTCGGCGGCAACGATCACCTCTGCAACGTCGGCGGGTGCGGCACGGTCTTCCAGATAACGCCCGCCGGCAAGCTCAAGACGCTCTACGTCTTCCAAGGCGCCGCCGACGGCGCGCAACCGTATGGGGATCTGCTCTACTCCGGCGGCCTGCTGTACGGGACCACGATCGTCGGCGGCAGCGCCACGAGCACCGGCCTCGGAACGGTCTTCACAGTAGTCCCGTAGCGGGAGCGGAATCGGGGACGCGGCCGTTGTGGGGTTTCCTCGACTATTCGTGGGGGCTCCACCCGCGTAGAATCGATGTATCGCTCGCACCCGGAGGGGTCGCCATGTCCGCTTGCCGTCTCGCTGGAACGGGAGTCGTCGTCCTGGTCTGCCTGACCGCGCTATCCCTCGCGCTGACGGCGAGCGCGATGGCCATACCGTTCACGACGCTCTAGCAGGTTGCGGAAAATCCACGATTTGAGTTGTGCGCAGGCTGCGTAGATCTGGTCAGGGATCCACGTCGACTACTCACTTCGGCCCTTTCGGAGAGCCGGGATCGGCAGTTTGCTTCGCTTT
>Ga0326727_10004004_pt1 | contig 45535 bp, 37 predicted proteins | sample MB2enrmetagenome_FD_207643 | JGI IMG/M metagenome (GOLD analysis project Ga0326727, IMG submission 207643) | Lab enriched peat soil microbial communities from McLean, Ithaca, NY, United States - MB29MY | ecosystem: Environmental > Terrestrial > Soil > Wetlands > Peat | place: USA: New York... | reverse complement strand
CAGAGACAACGTGGTCGATGAGGTCGCGATCTATTTACCGCTGCGCTCTTGTTATGAAAATGCCGCGCAAGTGGCCTCGCTGTGCGAACAACATGGAATCACCGTCCGCTGCGAGTCCGACATCTTCGGGATACACGCGGCTCGCACCTGGCGCGCGGACATTGATGAGGAACACGTGGTGGCCACGCTCTCCGCACCACATGATGGCTTGTCGCTAGTGGTCAAACGGGTGCTGGACATCGCCTGCGCCTTGACTTTGTTGATCCTTCTGTCGCCGTTGCTTGCCCTCGTTGCCTTGCTCATTAAGGTGACTTCCAAGGGGCCCGTGTTCTTCCGCCAGGAACGCATCGGACTCAATAAGCGCCGATTCCGGATTTTCAAATTTCGAACCATGGTTCCGGGAGCGGAACGCATGCTTGCCAGCCTCGAGAGATTCAATGAAGTTTCTGGGCCGGTGTTCAAGATAAAGAAGGACCCGCGGATTACGCCGATCGGGATTTGGCTGAGGAGGGCAAGTGTCGACGAACTGCCTCAACTCCTGAACGTATTAATGGGAGACATGAGTCTGGTCGGTCCGAGACCGCTCCCGGTGCACGACTATCAGGGATTCGGGAAAGATTGGCAGCGCCGCCGTTTCTGCGTACGGCCTGGAATTACTTGTCTTTGGCAAGTTCAAGGGCGCAGTTCGATCGGATTCGAGCAGTGGATGAAGCTCGACTTGCAGTACCTCGATCAATGGTCGCTCTGGCTAGATCTCAAGATTCTTGCGCGGACCATTCCAGCCGTCTTGAAGGGCACGGGCGCAGCTTAGGTTCGTATCCACAGGCCAAATTGCCTTTCGCTCTTCCCTAATGCGAATAAGCACAAAACACCCATCCTCAAAACCATAAGGAGGCACATGCGTATTGCCGTCATAGGTTCAGGTTATGTGGGTCTGGTTTCTGCGGCTTGCTTTGCGGAGATCGGTCATGACGTAATCGCAGTAGATAACGACGCCGCAAAGATTACCATGCTGGAACACGGGGAGGTCCCTATTCACGAACAGTATCTTCCGGAGTTGCTGAAGCGGCATCTGGGCCGCGGTATCCGGTTCTCGATGTCTAATACCGAAGCAATTCAGGATGCCGAGGCCGTATTCATCACCGTGGGAACGCCGCCATCCGCAACCGGTGAGGCGGACCTTTCATTCGTCGAAGCCGTCTCGAGCGAAATTGCTTCAGCGGTCGAGGGAGGCAAAGTAATCGTTGAAAAGAGCACTGTTCCCGTGCGCACCTGTGAGTGGCTGCGCAAGTCTCTCTTGCTCAACGGGGCAAGGCCGGGATCTTTTTCGGTCGCTTCGAATCCGGAGTTCTTGCGCGAAGGCACGGCCGTAACAGATTTCCTTTATCCCGACCGCATTCTTGTTGGCGCGGACGACGAAATCAGTGCCGGAACTTTGCAAGCGATCTATGACCCGCTCACGTCGGGAAAATACTACCAGCAACCCGGTGTGGTGCCGGCTCCGGGTGTGCCACCCGCCAGGGCCAGAATCATCATGACAAATGCCAAGAGCGCCGAACTGATCAAGCATGCGTCGAACGCCTTCCTGGCCATGAAGATTTCTTTCGTCAATGCGGTAGCAAACATTGCAGAGTGTGTCGGCGCGGACATTAGTCAGGTGTGTGCCGGAATGGGCGCGGATTCGCGAATCGGCCCAGGATTTCTTAACGCCGGACTTGGATATGGCGGCTCATGCTTCCCCAAGGACGTTCAAGCCTTCCAGGCGGTCGCCAAGCATTGCGGCTATGAATTCGGTCTGCTATCAGAAGTCATGCGGATCAACGCCGAACAACGACAGCGCTTCCTTAGAAAGGTTCGGAGCGCACTATGGACATTGCGCGGTAAAAGGCTAGCCGTTTTGGGCCTCGCTTTCAAAGGAGACACAGACGACATTCGAGAGTCTCCCGCGGTCGAAGTGATTGAAGCATTGCTTCAAGACGGCGCCAAGGTCTGCGTCTACGATCCCGCAGCTACTGCCAGGGCACAGGCGGTGCTGCCTGCGAACGGTGTCGAATACGCAAGCGATCCGTACGAAGCTGCCGCCGGCTCGGACGCTTTACTGATTCTTACTGAGTGGAAAGAGTTTGCCACCCTCGATCTGGAGCAACTCCGCAATCTTTTGAAATACCCATTTGTCATTGACGGCAGAAATCTCTACGAACCGCATCAGATGGCCGAAGCGGGACTGATCTATTTCAGCATTGGCCGTGGCGTAGGAGTCCCGAAGAATATGGCCTCCCTGGTGAGCCGCCGCGGTGATGAAATCCAGGCATATACCTCTCTTCTTGATCCTCCCAGTGTGGCGCAAGCGGCCACAGTCGCGTGAGCAGGGCTGCGGCACTCAAGGATGAACTGCCCGAGGCGACAATGAAAATTGCGGTCATTCACAACACGTATCAACACCCCGGTGGCGAGGATGTTGTCGTGGTGGAGGAGACGCGTTTGCTCCAAAGCCATGGGCATTCGGTGGTTTCCTATCAGCGCAGCAACCAGGATCTCGAACGAATGTCCAAGCTGCGCCAATTATGGGCAGTGAAGGACATCGTGTACTGTGATGACAGCAAGCGTGAGATCGGGAAGATCCTTCGGAGGGAGAAACCGGACATCGTTCACGTACACAACACCTTCATGATGATATCACCGTCCGTATTTGAAGCCTGCCGGGATGAGGGGGTTGCCGTCTTGCAGACGCTACACAACTACCGTTTGCTGTGTCCTTGTTGGACTCTCAGCCGCGATGGAAGGGTTTGCGAGGAGTGCCTCGATGACAGCCTCTGGAGCGGAATCCGGCACGGTTGCTACCGAAAGTCTCACGCGATGACCGCCGCGGTGGCACTCATGTTAAAGGTTCATCGGATGAGGGGAACGTGGAAGGATTCCGTGAACGGCTATGTGGCGCTTACCGAATTTGCCCGTGGCAAGTTCGTCCAAGGTGGTCTGCCCGCGCGCAAAATCTATGTAAAGCCCAATTTTGTAGGGTCGGATCCGGGGGCAAAGCGCGAGGTGGGGAGCTACGCACTCTTCGTGGGAAGGCTGTCGAGGGAAAAGGGCGTGGATATTCTTCTTTCGGCGTGGGCGATGCTCAAGAATTCGCTGCCCCTAGTTATCATCGGTGATGGACCGCTTAGTGAAACGGTCGGCCAGGAAATTGCGTCGCGCGGTCTCTTCAACGTGACGTTGCGAGGCTGGCTCCCCAGAAGCCACATCTTGGCCGCCATGAAGGAGGCCACCTTCCTCATCACGCCGAGCGTCTGGTACGAGGGTTTTCCGATGACAATGGTCGAAGCATTTGCGTGCGGCACCCCAGTGATTTGCTCGCGACTGGGTGGGATGCAGGAAATCGTAAAAGACCAACATACCGGCCTGCATTTCACACCCGGAGATTCGGCAGACCTGGCGGCAAAGGTCGAGTGGGTATGCGCTCAACCCGGGCGGCTTGTTGAAATGGGCCGCGCGGCGCGTCAGGAATACGAAGACCTGTACACCCCCGAAAAGAATTACTCCGCGCTCATGCAAATCTACCAGCAGACGATCGCCGATTGTTCACGCCCATAACATCCACAGGTTCCTTCCGGTCTTTTCGCAAGAATGCCGTGAAATCAATAATCACTAAGTAAGGAGAAAGAGCGAATGAGCGTTGCCCTTATCACCGGTTCTGCCGGACTCGTTGGTTCCGAGGCAGTGGAATACTTTTCGGCGCAAGGGATGGATATTGTTGGAATCGACAACGACATGCGTGGCACGTTCTTTGGGCAAGAAGCCTCGACACGGTGGGTACAGGAGCGTCATCGCAGGGGCGTGCCGGGCTATCGCCATTACGAGGTGGATATCCGCGACACGAGCGGAGTGGAATCTATCTTTTCGCGGTACAGCCGGGACGTGGCGCTGGTCATCCATACGGCCGCTCAGCCCTCCCATGACTGGGCCGCCAGCGATCCCGCAACGGATTTTACCGTCAATGCCGAGGGGACCTCTGTAGTCCTTGAGGCTACGCGAAAGTTCGCCTCCCAGGCCGTGTTCATTTTTACCTCGACCAACAAGGTGTATGGCGACCGGCCCAACCAGTTGCCGCTCGTCGAACTCGATACGCGTTGGGAAATCGACCCGACTCATGCCTATGCCGAGCGCGGCATTCCCGAGACGATGTCGATCGACGCCACCCTGCACAGCCTGTTTGGGGTGTCCAAAATCGCCGCCGACGTGTTGGTGCAAGAATATGGGCGCTATTTTGGCATGAAGACCGCGTGCTTTCGTGGAGGTTGCCTTACGGGCCCCAATCATTCGGGCACACGGCTTCATGGATTTCTCTCCTATTTAATGAAATGCGCCGTCACCGAAACGCCGTATACGATCTTCGGTTACAAGAAAAAGCAGGTTCGCGACAACATTCATAGCGCCGACCTGATCCGGGCGTTTGATGAGTTTTTCAAGCAGCCGCGCTCCGGGGAAGTCTACAACATGGGGGGCAGCCGTCACAGCAACTGTTCGATGCTGGAGGCAATCTCGATCTGCGAGGAAATCACCGGCATGAGGTTTCATGCCAAGTACATCGACGAAAATCGGCGGGGCGATCACATCTGGTGGATCAGCGACGTTTCGCGCTTCCAGCAACACTATCCGCGCTGGAAGCTCCGATATGACGTGCCTCAAATCCTACGCGAAATCTTCGAACTCAATGTCGAGCGCTGGAAGGACGAATGCGCAACCACGGCAAGAGCAATATCCTGGGCGTCTTGATCGACGCCGTAGATTACGAAGGCGCTGTTGACCAAGTCGCTCGCGCTGCAAGAGAAAAAAGGCCGCTATCGGTTTCGGCGCTGGCCGTGCATGGTGTGATGACCGGAGCCCTCGATCGCGAACATAAGTTCCGCCTCAACCATCTCGACCTCCTCGTTCCGGATGGCCATCCGGTTCGGTGGGTGCTCAACGGGTTGTATGGAGCTCACTTGCCGGACCGAGTGTATGGACCGAACCTTACTCTTCGAGTGTGCGCCCTCGCCGCAGAAGAGGGCCTCCCGGTGTTTTTCTATGGAAGCACGTCAGAAATTATCGACTCTCTGCGGAAATCTCTCAGAAACAAATTTCCCGGGCTGGCCATTGCCGGCATGGAGCCTTCGAAATTCCGCCGGCTTGACCGGGAAGAAAAAACCGAGCTCGCAGTGCGCATACGCGCTTCGGGAGCAGCGATAGTCTTTGTTGGGCTTGGATGTCCCCGCCAGGAAGCCTTCGCTTACGAATTTCGTGAAATTCTGCGAATGCCTATTCTTGCCGTAGGCGCGGCGTTTCCGTTTATCGCCGGGGCTCTTCCGCAAGCGCCGGGGTGGATGCAAAACGCGGGCCTCGAGTGGTTATACCGTTTGCTCCGCGAGCCTCGGCGCCTATGGCGGCGTTACCTGCTGCTCAATCCCGCGTACGTGATCCTTGTCGTTCTACAGGCCCTAGGCATCTCCCGGTTTTCGCCGGAGGGACAATCGCCGCGCATGGAGTGCTTGTTTGGGTGAGGCCGCATGTTGGTGAGACTCCGGTCTTTGGCCATCCGAATTTTGGTTCTTCCCCATAATGCTCAAGGGCCTCTTTAAAACAGCGTTCGCACGGAATACGGGCTGGATGATTGCTGGCCAAGGGCTCCGGCTGGTCATCCAAGCGCTATATTTCATCGAGATCGCGCGATCGCTCGGCGTTCGGAACTACGGAGCGTTCGTCGGTGTCGTTGCGCTCGTAGCCATGATCTATCCGTTTGGATCGCTGGGGGGGGGGAACTTACTCATCAAGAATGTCGCGCGGGACAGGCGACTATTTGCCGCGTATTGGGGCAGGGCTCTCGCCCTCACGGCTTGTTTCGGCACACTCCTTATCGTTGGCGTATCCTATGTTGCTCATTGGGTATTGCCTGCGGCGATTCCGCTACGCCTCGTGGTTTTGGTGGGGGCAGCGGATATCCTTGGGCTGAATGTCGTCACCATTTCGGCGCAGGCGTTTCAGGCGTTTGAGCGCTTGAACTGGACGGCTTCGATTTACGTGTTGCTAAGCAGTGGCCGGCTGATTGGCGCGCTTTTACTGATCGTTCTTCATCCCCACCCTTCGGCCCTTAATTGGGGATTCCTGTACTTCGGCAGTACGGCGGTGATCACCCTCGTGGCCTCCCTTTTGGTTTGCACCAGGCTAGGTCTTCCGGAATTTGAATGGCCCCATTCTCTGGCCGAGATGCGCGAGGGAGTCTATTTTGCGGCCAGCCAAACGGCCCAGACGGTTTACAACGATATCGACAAAACGATGCTTGCGCGCCTCAGCACATTGGAAGCTACCGGAATCTATGGCGCCGCGTACCGGATTGTCGACGTGAGCTTTGTTCCCATTTCAGCGCTGCTCTGGTCCGCCTATCCCAGTATGTTTCGCCATGGGGCCAAAGGGATCTCCGCCACCTTGGTCTACGCGAAACCGCTGCTCCGGCGCGCGCTGCTTTATGCGGCTTTGGTCTGTGCGGCTCTGCTCGTCTCGGCAGGTGCTGTCCCTTATTTTCTCGGGAAAGAATTCGAGCCGACCGCCGAGGCTTTGCGTTGGTTGGCAGTTCTTCCGATTCTTAAGTCCACGCACTATTTTCTCTCCGATACGTTGAGCGGTTCGGGGCACCAATTGGCGCGCACATCCATGCAGGCGGGCGTGGCGGTTTTCAATGTGCTGGTGAATCTGTGGATCATACCCGCCTATTCATGGAGAGGAGCGGCATGGTCGAGCATTATGTCGGATGGGGCGTTGGTGCTCGGCGTGGGCGCGGCTGTGTTCTTCTTCTCCCGTCGATCCTCGCAAGCCGTGGGCAGCGTGATCGTCGCTCCGCTCTGCGGGTAGGAGGCAGAGGGCGAGCGGACGCAATCGTTCAACAGTTTCTGGTGATGGAGGTAAAGTTTGCGAAGAGCGGTCGAATGGGTCTTCATGGTCGCGGCAGCACTCGTCTTGTCGGGAGCCCTCTGGCGCCTTTTCGGGGGGGGCAGCAGCGTCACTAATGATGGGGATTCGCGAATTGAAGTAGTTCTTGTCATCATTTATTCTGCCGTCGCCATCCTGGCGGTGGCCGAATTCCGTCGCACGGTGGGGATTTTATGGCGCAACCCGGCGTTAGTCGCCTTGCTGGCGCTGGCCTGCCTTTCATCCCTCTGGTCGGATTCGCCCGACCTGGTGTTTCGCCGCACTCTGGGGATGGGCGGAGCGACGTTGTTCGGTGTCGTCCTGGCATCGCGCTATTCATTTGACGAACAGCTCAAGGTGCTCCGCTGGGCATTCCGAATCGCCGCGGCCGGAACGCTGGCCGTTATAATGGCATCACCAAGCCGAGCCCATATGCCGGACGGCGACATGGGTATAAGGGGAGTTTTCACCCACAAAAACGGCTTAGGCGCCGCGATGGCGCTCGCGTTTCTGGTGGAGTGGTACCTCCGTGACGCAAGCCTCAGCGCCAAAGCACTGAAATGGCTCTCGCTGTCCGCCTTCGCCGGTCTGCTCGTAATTTCAAATTCCATGACTTCCGCCGTCACTCTGGTCGCCACATTGGGTGGGGTGTGGATGATTCGAGCGCTTTGTGTTCGCCGTGGCGTGCCGTTATCCGCCGTTGCCGTCTTTGCAGCTATTGCCGTGTTGGCCGTAACGGCGATTGGTATCGGTCCCGGCGACCTTATGGGCGTCGTAGGACGCTCGCCGGACATTACCGGTCGAACGGAATTGTGGAGTGGCGTGGTGGATGCCATTCAACAGAAACCCCTTTTGGGATATGGCTTCTCGGGCTTTTGGCGGGGCGCCACGGCCGGCTCCGATGCCATTGCCGGTCAACTTCAGTGGGCGCCGATGTACTCTCACAACGGCTATTTGGAAATTTCGCTCAGCCTCGGTCTCGTCGGGCTGTCTCTTGCTATCTTGTTATTGGCCGTGGGCTTCAAGCGCGCGTGGGCCGCATGCAGCTCTGGAGATTCTCCGCTGGACTACTGGCCTTTAGCACTATTGATGTTTATCGCGATCCACAACCTGGCGGAGTGCTCGATTGCTTGGCAGAATTGCCTTGAATGGTCCGCCTGTATAGCAACCATAGCTGGGTGCGATCCATGGGTGCGGACCATGTTCGATCCCCCCGAAGAAATCGAAGATCCGTTACCCGATGCCGCCGAGGAACTGATCGCTTAATCAACCCATGCGCGTAGCTATCTGTATTGGAACCTTTCGCCGGCCTGACCTTCTTCGCGAGCTGTTGATCGGTCTTTCCCGGTTGGCCTTTCAAAAGACGCCGACGCCAGAGATCGAGGTCATTGTCGTGGACAATGATTCACTCGGAAGCGCGCGGGAGATCTGCCAAACCGCACAGTTGCCCTTCGCCGTGAAGTACGCAATCGAGCCCCGACGCGGAATCGCGCACGTACGTAACCGTGCCGTGCAAGAAGCCGGGGCCTCCACGTTTTTGGCTTTCATTGATGACGATGAGATTCCCTGTCCCGCCTGGCTCGATGAACTGCTCTGGGTCCAACATGAATACCACTCCGATGTTGTGGCGGGGCCCGTACAGCCAGAATACGTCGGAGAGGTTCCAATTTGGATCAAGAGAGGTGGTTTTTTTGACCGGCCTGAATCCCCCTCTGGCACGTTGCTGGAGAAGTGCGGTGCGGGCAACGCCCTGGTTTCTCATCGAGTCTTCACGCGGGTTCCCGGGTTCGACGAGCGATTCCAATTGACCGGTGGCGAAGACACACACTTCTTTCTTAGGGTTCGCAAGGCAGGTTTCAGCATCGTATGGTCGCAAGCCGCGGTCGCACACGAAGCGGTTACGGTCGATCGAGCCAATCTACGATGGATTCTTCATCGAGGGTTTCAGAGCGGCAATAGCTGGGTGATGTGTGAACTGTTTTTGGATGGACGACGGCGGGTTCGCGTAGCTCGGTTCTGTAAAGCGGCGGCGTATCTATTGAACGGTCTTGCGACTGCCCCGGCGAGTCTCCTTTTTGGAAAGGTGGCTTTTGCCAAATCCCTGCGAAAAGCGTGGTGGGGAGCGGGTATGCTCGCAGGACTCTTCGGCCGCCGGTACCTGGCGTATGAGTCCGCAGGAACAACGCCGATCAAACAACCCGCCTCCTTGACCGAGCGCATTTCCATTTGATTTCTGAAGGGATTTTTCCTTGCTTCATCGAATTCCTGTCCCGGCACTACGCGCTGCTTTCTATTTTCTGCTTTTGGCTGTCCTATGCGCCGGCGGACCATCGCCGAGCGTTGGGAAGGCTTCGCAAGCTGAAGAGCCCGTTATTCCAAATTTCTTTGGCCTGCACATTCATCACGCCGCCGACACCACTCCTTGGCCGGAGGTTCCGTTCGCCCAATGGCGGTTATGGGACGCCTACGTTGCCTGGCCTAATCTCGAGCCGCGAAAAGGGAAGTGGCGATTCGAGACTTTGGACAAGGACTGGGAGCTTGCCAACCACCACGGCGTAGGTCTGCTGCTTCCCTTGGGACTCTCCCCCGATTGGGCCTCGTCGCGGCCGGAGGAAAAGTCAGCCTATCATCCCGGAAACGCGGCAGAGCCAAAGGACCTGGAGGATTGGCACAATTACGTAAGGTCGGTCGCGACGCGTTATAAGGGCCGAATTCACGACTACGAAATCTGGAATGAGCCGAACCTGAAGGAGTTCTGGACCGGCGACGTCGATCAGATGGTCGGTCTAACGCGTGAAGCATCGCAAATTATCCATGGCATTGATCCGGGCGCCATCGTCGTTTCTCCATCCGCCACCGGCCCCAATGGCGTGGATTGGTTACGCGAGTTTCTCGCCAAAGGCGGGGGGCAATACGTAGACGTCATCGGCTATCACTTTTATGTAACCCCGCAGCCGCCGGAGATGATGGTGCCTTTGATTCGCCGGGTGAAGCGCGTGATGGAGGAGAATGGCGCTGGCGAGAAGCCACTCTGGGATACTGAGACCGGCTGGGCAGGCCCCAAACCATTTCCGTCTCAGGAGTTGGCCGCCGCATACCTCGTGCGGGCGTATCTTTTGGCATGGAGCTCCGGCGTCCAACGGCTCTACTGGTATTCCTGGGATAACCATACCTGGGTAAGCGTCCAAACCACGGAAGCAGACAACCACACCCTCACGCCCGCAGGACGCGCCTACGGGATCATCCATGATTGGCTTGTCGGAGCGCGCCTGGATGAATGTAAAGAAGATGCCGCCCACACCTGGAGTTGCCATCTCGAACGCGGCAGTGAGACACGGTGGATCGTTTGGAATCCGCAAGGCGCGAAATCAATGGATTTGTCGGAGAAGCGCGGGGCCAAAAGCGTGACCCCATTGTTGGGCGTGATGCGACGAATGGCGAGCCCGAGTCTTCAAGTCAGTGAAATCCCTGAGCTCATCAGTTCCACGGAACCCTAGCCTTCAGAACAATTGCTCGATGGTGTGGAGACACACCAAAACTCGTACACTCCCGACTCCTTTGCGCTTACGCTGGCCCGGAACCGCCGCCTCCAGAACACGCACAATCATCCGGACAGGAGTTAACTGTCCCAGAGGCAAGCCCCTGGTTTGACCAGGGAGACTCGAAGAGGTTTGACCGTCGCCAGTCTCCCCGCAAGGGGAACACCGTGAGTAGCCGCAGGTGAAACCTACGGTATTGGTGATTGTAAAAACCTCTCGGCCCTCGCGGGGCCGAACCGTTCGACCCATTCAGGGTCGGTCAAACCGGTAGCGACACGATCCGTGGGCGGCGAGCACAAAAAACGTGCCCTTGCCCACGGCTACTCAAGTTTAACCCCTTCGGGGTTCGGACGGCGGCCGGCACAGAGGCAAATCGAAGGTTATGGGGAACCGCCTTCGAGGCGGCCCCACTCATCAATCCACCCGCTTTGCGGGGGGTGTCTGACTCAAAACAGGGAAGGCATGCAATCCCCGGCAAACTCCAGAGCCGCTAGTGGCGCCCCACGGCTGCCGAAGCTCGCTCTGCTCGTGAACATTGTCGCGCCTGCGAGGATTCCGATCTACCGCGGACTCGCGAGGCACTTTGATTTATTGGTGCTTCATGGAGGAAGCGAAAGCAATCGCGATTCCTGGCGCGACATGGGCAGGGCGCTGCCGGAAGCAAGGGTCGTCAAAGCCTGGGGGTGGCAGATTCGGCTCGCGCGAAAAGTAAATGGCCTGGCGTTTGACCATCGGTACCTTCATATCACGCCCGGTTATCTTTGGCATTTGCTCCGATTTCGCCCCAACCTTGTGGTCAGCAACGAGATGGGGCTGCGCACTCTGATGGCCCTTGCCTATGGCGCGATGTTTCACAAACCCGTGTGGGTCTGGTGGGGCGGAACACTTCATACGGAGCGCGGCATTGGACGCGCCAAGCGCTTCGTGCGCGGGATTATTGCTGGTTGGGCGAAACACTGGATCAGCTACGGGCGATCTTCGACCGAATACTTGTCCAGCCTCGGGATCAGCAGCGACCGTATCCTCGAAATTCAGAATGCCGTGGATGAGCGCCGCTTCTTGAGTATATCGGAGGCGGCATTCCAGTTTCCCCAACGGCCGGTATTGCTGCACGTTGGCCAATTCACCCGGCGCAAAGGAGTCGAGTTGCTGCTGCGGGGGGCTGCCGCTCTCCAAAAAGAGGGTGCACGATTCTCACTGCTGTTGGTCGGCAGCGGACCGGAAAAACCCGCGGCGGTCGAGCTAGTCAGAGAACTGGGACTTGCGAACGTGTTCTTTCAACCGTCGCGCAAGCCGGTCGATATGCCTTCCGTCTATCGCAGTGCCGACGTTCTGATTTTCCCGACACTCGAAGATGTCTGGGGACTCGTCGCCAATGAGGCCATTTGTTCTGGACTTTCGGCGCTGTGCTCGAAATACGCCGGCTGCGCCGCGGAATTATTCGATCCTGATTGCATTTTCGATCCCGAGAATTTTGAGGAATTTGCCGTCAAACTGCGAAAAGCGATTGCGGGTGAACTCCCGCGGCCTGACCTTTCGCGGCTCCGGTCAACGCAGCAGCTCGTCGCCGATTTGGTCCGGGCGCTCGAATGCTCCATGTCCAAATCATTAAAGGCCACGGCTGAAGTTCGAGCTCATGGGGTTTCCGGATGACCGCGCCTGCGACCCGCCGAGAGGGATGAGATGGCCGAACCGAAGAAACAGTTATTGCCTCTTACCGGAATGCGGTTTTTCCTTGCGCTCTGGGTGGTGGTTTTTCACCAACCGTTCCTTCACGGCTATTCATGGATGTCGGCGTTTCCCATGCCGCTCCCCAGCCTGTTCAACACAGGGTACCTGGCGGTTGGCGTATTCTTTACGCTGTCAGGATTCGTTCTCTCGTACAACTACCCACTGGATAAGCCCTGGTCATTGGGGTACGTAAAGAGCTATGCCGTCGCGAGATTTTCGAGGATTTATCCGGCCTATTCCCTGGGTCTGGTGCTGTCTGCGCCCTGGGTTGCTGCCGCTCTGGCGAGAGACTTCACGCCAATCAGAACGTGCGCGGCGTTGATCCGGGCTGGTCTGGCCTGGACGCTTCTCCAAGCGTGGTTTCCACCGGCCGCGGAGGCTTGGAATGCTCCGGGTTGGTCCTTATCCGTTGAAGCATTCTTTTATTGTTGCTTCCCTTTCCTGGGCGTGGCTCTCTGGCGAATTTCCCGTCCCCGGAGCCTTCTCACCGCAGGCTTGGTGATATGGGCGGCATCGATCGTTACCCCTTTGCTCGCCGTATCGCTACCGCTGATCGACGCGCACGGTGTCCCGGGCATCATGTGGACGCGAACAAGTGCCGGTCTCTGGGTGAATTTCATAAAATTCACTCCCCTGCTTCAGATTCCGCAGTTCTGTATGGGTGTCGTGATGGGCCGGGTCTATTACCTGTTGCGCAGCCGGAACTCGGCGTTGTTGGGTCGGGGATACTGGTTTTATCTTCCGGGGATACTCCTGGAAGTATTGGCCATCGTGGCGGGACAATCGAAATTCTATCCCTTCTTGCACAATGGTCTCCTCTTGCCACTTCATTCCCTGGTGATCCTCGGATTCGCCCTGGAGGGCGGCATTATCGCGCGATTTCTCTCCCTTCGCCCGTTGGTCTTTTTGGGGAACGCAAGCTACTCGATGTACATTTTTCATGCGGTCATCGCAGAATGGATGTCTGACATCGCCAAGCGGTTGTTTTCCACGAAGCTGGAAGGCCTGGGCGTCACTGCCCTCTACGTAATGGTGGTGATCGCCTTCTCATCGATCGTATTCAAGAGTTTCGAAGAGCCAGTCCATCGCAGTTTGAAAAGGAAGTTGGTTTCCTGGTTTGATACGCCACGCCATAAAAGTGAGAACGCGGTCCTTGCGGGAGTTCGGTGTCCCAACTAAGTAGGTCTATTATGCCAAGACTGAATGGCAAAGCCTTTTGGATAGCCTTTCCATTGGCAGTGACGGCGGTAAGCATCTTGGGAGCATGAGGCGGGACCGTTAAAAGGTGTGGCAGAACTTCGACTGGCGCTTGATTCGGTGCAGAGCGAGGGAAACTACTATGACGTTCACAGCAGCACCCTCACACGCTTTGGCCACAATGATAGGAAACGGAATTGGGAGATCATTGGCGGCGGGAGCGTGGGCGGCGCCTTGCTGGGGGCCCTGCGAGAGGTGGCAAAGGCGCTTTGATCGGCGCTCCTATCGGCGCCGGTGCGGGCGTTATCGGGGCGGCTTCGACCGGCAAGAAGGATATTGTGATTCCAGCGAAAACGGCGATGACATTCCAACTCCGGGGTGCATCTAAAAGATTAGTGCTGTCGAAGGTTGCAGGGGACTCCCCTGCCAAAATGGCAAGCACTGGTAAGAAGGAGCCAATCAATGAGACTCACAATGCGTATGGTCTTTTTGCTTGTGGTCGCCGGGGCCTTTGGCATTTATGGCTGGAGCCAATCGACGGAGGGGCCGGGTACAGCGGGCCCGGAGAAGGCGGCCTCAGCGGAGGCGCCGAAGACTGGCTCAGCGGACACACAGAAGCCGGCCACAGAGGATTCGCAGAAGATTGCTCACCCGAAAGAAAAGGAAGTGGGACCTGGGAAGGAAATGGGAAAGGGCGGGGAAGACATTGGGGTAGGCGCCGCCAAGGGTGCGGGAGATTTGGCCAAAGGTACGGCAGGGGCGGTTGGACACCTCGCGACGGGCAATTTTGGTAGCGCCGGAGCGTCTTTTGCCAAGGGAGTGGGCGGGATGGGTAAAAATGCCGCCGTCGGCTCCGCCAAGGGAGTGGGCAAGATCGGCAAAGGCATTGGCAAGGCGCTTAAAAAACTTTGAGGTAAGTCGATTCAGCACGTCAGGAAAAGCTGGGGCCATTCCAACTTAAAGGGCCTTACAGATCTTCGTCGCTTCTACATGTGTATTCGGGGTTGGCCGTGCGCGAGCAAGGCTTTGATCCCGCTCCTCGACGGGAGAGGATGGGATCTCCGCTGCTTGGACAACGAACCTCATGGGTGCCGGCCCAAGGTAATCGAACGGATAGCATGTGATCAGGGTCAGCTCGGGGTGATCCGATGCCTGGAGGACTTGGACATCCTGGGGCCCAACTTTTTTAATTGACCCAACCTTATAGTGATAGATGCCCTGAGTGGTAGTGAAAATGATTGCATCATCGTTGCGAATCTTCCTGAGGGGGCGGAAGAACGTGTCGCGGTGACCCGCAATCACGACGTTGCCAGCTCCGCCCGGCAACGCTGTGGCGGGAACGTGCCCCGCCGCCTTCCCCAGGATCTCATCGCCATCGCCTTCCAATACCATGACGGAAATCCCGACCCTGGGTATGTCCAGTCGTCCGATCAGTGAACCGAGGGGAGGGAATGGCACAGATGGCATTGAACCGCGGTGTGCCGGTCCAGGAAAATTATCACTACTGATCGCCGGGACGGGCTTTGCCCGCTGTTCGCCCATCTCTGTGGAGAACGCCTGGTCGACCCATCTCATCAAAGGCGAGCTCGGCGATGGCCGCTCGCGTCGCATTGCCCGATCGAACTGCCAGCGTTGATAGGACTGAAATATCCTGGCGCGGGCATAGTCCAGTCCATCTTTGCCGAAGCACACGCCAGCTAAGAACAAACAGAGGTATTGGCCAAGCGTGAGAAGCAGCCGGGCATTCGCGTGGGAGACCTTCAAGGGCCAAGACCGCATTTGTGCACTCGTACCCTCACCATGAGAGCTTCCAGTCAAGGAGAAATCATCCTTTGCCGGGTGAGTATTCGGCTCCGCTACAGGCCCCTTCATAAGGAGGCCTTGGCCGGCGTGGGCAGCGGGGTTTGTGGTTCAGCGGGCATCAGATAACCGGCGCGAGTTGAAACATGCAGCCTGCTATCGGCAGGGCCTTTCGCCGTGACGCGGATGGCGTGATACTTGCTGCCCGGGTTTGGGTTGTGGGGGTAGTATCCGATGGTGTACTGATGGCGAAGGTCACGGGCAATCTGCTGGCAGATTCCAATGATTTGGGAGGGAGACTCGGGGAAATACGCTTTACCCCCTGTTGCCTTGGCCAACAGCTTGAGCACACTCGAATCCTTGCCCGAGAACATGTCATCGAAAACGCCGAGGGCGTAAATCTGGGTGTTCGACGCTCCCGCGCGTTTCAGCAGCTCTCGGAAGCTTATCCGACTGCAATTGTCCCCGCCGTCGCTAATGAGAATAAGAGCCTTGCGATTCGTCGTCCCTGTCTTCACATGGTCCAGGGCCACAGCGAGTCCGTCGTAAAGGGCGGTGTTACCAGAGGCCGGTATTCTGGAAACGGCGCCGAGGAGCTGACGGACGTCGCTCGTAAAGGGGACACCATTGGGTAGCCCCATGGAAACGGTTTGGTTGAAGTTGACCACAAACATTTGATCTTGGGAATTGCTCGATTTGGCAAACTCCGCGGCCGCGGCGACAACCTCCTGACGCTTGCTACGCATGCTCCCGCTATTGTCGATGACCAATCCGATCGCCACCGGCACATCTTCGGGCTCAAAAAAGGCGATTTGCTGCGGAAGGCCGTCATCAAACACGTGGAAACTATGCGCCCCCAAGCCGGATACGACTTGCCCCTTGCGGTCGGTTACGATGACCGGCAAGACGACCATGCCAACGTCAACAGATATTTGGTATTCGTCAGCGCCCGGCGGGCCGGAGGCATAGCCTTGCTCGAGAATTGGAAAACTCGTTAGCAAAGTCATCAGGGCGAGCGCGGCTGCTTTCAGGAGTATGCCAATTCGAGAGTCGCAGAGTCGGAACATCGAGCCTTCCTGAGTGAGTGTCTTCTACAGTTCCCATCCACTGACAAGCCGGCGTTAAAAGCTGTGCCTGGGGCCATAGAAGACGCCAGGCGCGAATTTCGGAAAGCGCATCAAGCCGACATCTTCAAAAAGATCCGTAGTGATGCGGCCGCTGCCAATGAGAGGATCCCAATCAATCCTATCAACGGCATCGGGCTGGCAGTATGGGGCAACTCCGAAGGCGCTGCTGGTGGTTCGGCGGCGGGGGCCGTCTGCGCCACCTGTACAGGTGCGGGCGGAGTCACTGGCGCTGTTTGTTCTTGTGTGGCCAGCGCCGCAGTCGTCGCTATCGAGGATGGCGCGGCGGGCGTCACAGCCTGAGGCGATTCAGCTTGTGGTATGGGTGCCGCCTCGGGTTCTACTGTGGGCTCGGGCTGAACTGCACCGATCTGCTGTTGCGGCACAACCCGGAATTCCTGTCCAAACTCGTCCCCCGGATAAAACCACTCTTTAATCGCGACGCCATTGCCGGGCAAAGTCCCCGACGTCTCTGAGCCGTTGCCGGTTTCAGCAAATTTCACTGTGGTTTCATCAGCCGGCTCCAGCCGGTAGTCCGGATTCGCCAGGATGGTGGTAATCAGTTGTGTCTCATCCTGGTTGAAGATTTGGACGATGTGGCGATCCCCTGATGACTCCGCCAACTTGAAGACGTAAGTTCCGGCCGGGAGTTGGGTGTTTGCAACCTGCACTGGTCCGCTGAAAGTGATTATGGTTTTCTTATCCCACTCGTCAGCCTTGAGGCTGGACGAAAGCAAAAACAGGCTGACGCAAAACAGTATCGCGAATGACTTAAGGATTTTCATTCTTACCTCCTATTGTGGATAAACCACCAATAACCCCTAATACGTGATTTAGTTCACTTCGTGTGGGGGTGGGTGTCTCTTTAACCCCGATACATCACAGACAAATTGCCCACGCCCCACGCTCCAGGAGGGGCAACTTGTGCGCCAAAATGTCTGTTGCGCCCTTAACTCTAGCGCGATGAATTGATTAAATGGGATCTGCATCAGACCTCGCCGCCGGGCGCTGCTCCCAATATTTCAAGGGGCGGGTAAAAACTTCGTAGCGCGATGGCCACTCGGAGGAGGCAACAGTTTCAACTCACCTTTTGTTCGAACCCCAGAGCGAAGGGTTAGAAGGCTTCCCGGGGCGAGGGCGCAAAAACTACTTGGTCGAGGAATATTTGTCGCCCCAGGTGAGAGCAATTCGTCCCTCAATTCTCATGTAAGTGGCTCGTTTCGCTGGGGTTGTTCTGTTGGCGGGCAGATTGCTAGTCTTATTTCCAAGGATTGCTGCCTTTGCGGCTGTGGGGCGTTCGGCGGACAGAAATGGTAAGGGGGGATGCGCGGTAGAGTTTGATCTTGCGAGGAGAGGATTATGCTTTGGACGATTGCGGCAATCCTTTTGGTGTGTTGGTTATTGGGCATGGTCACTTTTCACGCGCTGGGAGTTTACGTCCACGTCTTGCTGGTTCTGGCGATTATTGCCATCCTCATCAGGATTATTCAGGGACGCTCCCCTCTGTAAAGTATTGATGACTGACGGGCGCACCGAGGCCCGGACGGGCGGGGAAGCAATCTGATGCTCCGACGGGCGCATGCAAACACGATAACGGGTGGGCATGCCGGAATCCCGAAAGCCAGGGAAACGGTAGTGACGCATTTTGAGGTGCCACGGGCGTCCCGCCGGTGAACGGGCTCGGCCAAGATGGCCGTGGCACATCAAAGGGTCACTGTCAGGGGAACACCGGATGGTTTCATCAGGTATTCCCTGGATTGCCTCGATCCGCCACATTACCTACGTTACATGCTATGGGCCGGGGCGAGCGCCGCAAATCCGGTTGTCCCGCGAGAGTAAATGGAGCTCGGGCATTTTCATGATCGCCCCCTCATCTCGGCGGTGGCGCTTTAGAGTGGGCAGGGCGGTGGCAACATTAGCCCGAGGCCGGACTTATGGCGATTCCAATCCCGTGGCGGTGCATCGAAGGGCTGGTAGATCCATGCGGATGAGTCTTCGCTTGATCCTCTCGCTCGTGGTCGGCGTCACTCTCCTCTCATTTCTATTTGCGGTATTCCAAGTTAAGGCGGAGAAGCGCGGACTGCAAAAAGAACTGGAAAACCGCGCGGCGATGGAGGGCGAAAATTTACAAGAGAGAGTGGACCCCTTACTCAACCCACGCCGGCAAAAACACTTGCAGGCGGTGGTAACTGACCTTGGAAGCAGCGCGCACCTGAAAGGAATCGCCATATTCGATAAATCGGGTGAAAGCCTGGCCACAACTCCCGGCCTGGAAGATTACTGGCGTGCCATGCTTCCCCAAGTGAGTCAGGTTTTGGCAAGCCAATTGAGATACGCGAGCTTCACCATGTTGAACGGGAAGCTGACGCACATCTATATTCTTCCCCTGCATGACGAATCGGAGTTATTGGGAGCGCTGGCCATTTTTCATGATGCCAGCTTCATCAAATTACAGACCTCACGACTTTGGTGGGAAACTTTTCTGAATGTGCTGGCACAGGCGGTCTTCATCGCCCTGGTGACGCTGCTGATCATCCGCTGGAGCATCGTGGGGCCCATTTCCCGGGCCACCCTATGGGTCAAGGAAATCCGTGCGGGTAAGCGTGCGGAGCGGTCCGGCCTTGAAGACGAGGACTTTTTCAAACCCTTGGCGCAAGAGGTGACGCACTTGGCGAAGAGCCTGGAAGCTGCCCGGGCGGCGGCGGAGGAGGAAGCGCGCCTTCGCGAAACCGCCGAATCACACTGGACGCCAGAACGCCTGCGTGTCCACGTGCGGAGCAAGCTGGGAGACCGGCCGTTTTTCGTCGTCTCCAATCGCGAACCCTACATGCACACTTACCGGGGAAAAAACGTGGAAGTCTCCGTCCCGGCGAGCGGTTTGGTTACGGCGATTGAACCCATCCTGCGAACCTGCCAGGGCACTTGGCTGGCGCACGGCTCCGGAGATGCCGATCGCGAAACCGTGGACGAACGGGACTGTCTGCCCGTGCCTCCCGATGAACCCCAATACACGCTGAAACGAGTCTGGCTGACCAAGGAGGAGGAGGGAGGCTACTACTTCGGGTTTTCCAATGAGGGCCTCTGGCCTCTTTGCCACATTGCCCATACGCGCCCCACCTTTCGCGCCAAAGACTGGGAGCATTACCAAGCCGTAAATCAAAAGTTCGCGGAGGCATTACTCCAGGAAATGCAGGGCAGGGAAGAGCCTGTGGTGCTGGTGCAGGACTACCATTTTGCCCTGCTGCCACGGCTGCTGAAGGAAAAAGTCCCGGGCGCTCGAGTCGCCATCTTCTGGCACATTCCCTGGCCGAACCCTGAGGCCTTTGCCATTTGCCCCTGGCAGCACGAATTGCTGGAAGGTCTGCTGGGCGCCGACCTGGTGGGGTTCCACGTCCAATCCCATTGCAACAACTTTCTTGAAACCGTCGACCGCGTGGTCGAGTCGCGAGTGAATTGGGAGAGGTTCACGGTGGAACGCGGGGGCCACCTCACGCAGGTGCGGCCTTTCCCCATCAGCGTGGCCTGCCCGGAAACCTCCGGACCCGACCGCCCCGCCCCGGCGTCACACTACCTGGATCGTGCGGCGTTATTGAAGGAACAGGGTGTGGAAGCGAGGTATATGGGCATTGGCGTCGAGCGCGTGGATTACACCAAGGGAATCCTGGAACGATTCCAGGGGCTGGAGCGCTTCTTCGAAAGGTACCCCACGTATCTGGGGCAATTCACCTTTGTCCAGATCGGAGCTCCCAGTCGAACCCACATCAAGCGCTATCACCAGCTTCTGGCGGAAGTCGCGGCGGAAGCGGACCGTATCAATTGGCGATTCCAGACCCACCAGTGGAAGCCCATCCTGTATTTGAATCGGCACCATAGTCACCCGGAAATCCAAAGGTACTATAAGGCCGCAGACCTGTGCATGGTCACCTCACTGCACGATGGCATGAATCTTGTTGCCAAAGAGTACGTGGCGGCGTGCGAAGACGATCAGGGTGTCCTGATCCTTAGCCGCTTTACCGGCGCCAGCCGGGAATTGCGCGATGCCATCATCGTTAATCCTTACGACATCGAGCAATTGGCCGAAGCGGTGCGCTTTGCCTTGCTTATGGATCCCGAGGAAAAAGGCGCCAGGATGCATCGCATGCGGCAAATCGTGAAAAACTTCAACATCTATCGTTGGGCCGCAGACCTGACCACGCACCTCAGTGAAATCCGGCTGGATACGCGGGTGGAGGTGGGATGACGGCGCCTCGGACGCATCTCGCGATGGGACCCCGCCCCCTTTTGGGTTATTGGCCGGAGGTGGTGAGGCGGCTCCGGGCAACTGACCGTTGGCTGTTGCTCCTGGATTTTGACGGCACGCTGGTGCCCATGGTCGACGACCCCAACGGGGTGAGTCTCGACCCCCCCGTGCAGCGGGTGCTTTGCCAGTTGGCGCGACATCGAGGATCGAGCGTCTACATCATGAGCGGGCGGCGGCTGGCCGATCTGCGGCGGCGGGTGAGAATCCCCGGGGTTCGACTGCTCGGTCTGTACGGCTGGGAAAAGCCCGGGGCCACACTCCCGCCCGAGCAAAAACGCCTGTTGCGCCGGGCCAAACGTTGGCTGGCGCAGTGGCTGCCCGCCTTGCCCGGCATCGAGCTCGAGGATAAAGGTTTTGCCTTGGCGGTCCATTACCGTGGAGCCAGGCTGCCCGTGGTGCGGCTTGCCGGGCTGATCGTGCTCCTCGCCCGTGATCTTTCCCGCGCGGGATTGCATTTGCTGAAAGGGAAGAATATTTGGGAGTTGCTTCCTCGCGCCGTTGGCGGCAAGGGTCGCGCCACCCAAGGCCTTCTGGAGGGGCTTCCTGCGGGCACGATGCCCATCTTCATCGGCGACGATACGTCTGATGAGTCCGCGTTCGCGGTCATTCGCCACGGCTTGGCTGTTCGCGTGGGTGGACCTACCAAAACCCAAGCCCCTTTCTGCCTGCGCAACCCCGGTGAGGTCCGGGAATTCCTGGAAAGATTGGAGGCGGTGATATCGTGCAAGGAATCGCATCCCCATTTCAATTCTTGACCGCGTCCTACCTGATCCGCATGCAGGATTTGAAGGCTAACACGCTGGCGGAGTTTGCCGCGGCCATGGAAACTTGTAGCGATGCCTCCATCTTTTTCCATACCTTCCAGAGTCTCAGCCGCCATCACTTTATCACCAAGGGGTTTTCTAACGACTTTGCACAGTGGGTGCTGGCGGCTTCGAACCGCCCGGAACTTGCTGAGCAGCTTGCCAGCTTCGATATTCGTGAGTACACCTCGCTGGCCGAACTGCGCGCCGACTTGCGCCGCACGGTGAGAGATTACTGCGAACAGTACCCGCCATTTGCCGCCCAACAAGCGTTTGAAGCCTTTGCGTTTTGTGAGGCCATCGGAGTGGCACTTCCCTTGGGATTTGAGGCCACAACCCTGAGGGAATTCATGGAAGGTCTACAGAAATTGAGCCGCGCTTCCCTGCACTTTCACTTTATCGCCTCGCGCCTGCGCTTGCACCTTCAAACCAACGATTTCTCCTACTGGTTTGAAAACACCTTGGGTCTCCCCAACCTCGCGCGGCGCGCGGACCACATCGACATCTATACCAACACTCTCGAGGGCGTGCGGACGATCTTGACCCAGCTCATCGAAAAGGAGTTGTGCACGTGACGGCGCCGAGGACAGCCGTAGCGTGGGCGTCCCGCCCATGCGGGGCTGTACGGGTACGCCATGGCGTGCCCCTACGCCAGCGGGCGGGAGGCCCGCGCTACGTCCGCTGGTAAGGAGTTGTATACATGACTACGACGACCATAATGACCACGCCGCCGAAGCCTATCCCCCTGGACGAGTACGTACCGATTATTGGCCAGCCCGAGTTGGATGAGCTAAAGGCGCTGGCCGGTTCGCTCCGGGGGCATTCCATCCAAATGGTGAACTCCACGGCCGTCGGAGGCGGAGTGGCGGAGATCCTTACCCGCCTGGTTCCCATCCTTCAGGAGCTGGAACTTTCCATTCGATGGGATGTGATTACCGGGGGGAATGATTTTTTCGGGATTACTAAAGCCTTCCATAATGCTTTGCAAGGTGGACCCTACCTGTTACCGCCGGAAAGTTTTGAGACCTTTCTGGCCTATAACCAACAGAACCTTTCCCGGCTATCGATGGAGTGCGAGTTCACGGTGATTCATGATCCCCAGCCTGTGGCTTTGATCCAAGGGCGCAGCAATCACTCCGGCCATTGGATTTGGCGCTGCCATATCGACCTTTCCCACCCCAACTCCACGGTTTGGGGATTCCTTGAACCCTGGGTCAAGAAATACGATGCGGCGATATTTTCCTCACCGGAATTTGTGCAGAGACTTCCCATTCCCCAATACCTTTTCTTCCCTTGCATCGACCCGCTCTCGGAAAAAAACCGGGAACTTTCGCCGAAGACAGTGCGCGGAATCCTGGACCTCTACGGTATAGACTCGGTTCGCCCCATCCTGACCCAAATATCACGCTTCGATCGCCTCAAGGACCCGGTGGGAGTCATCCAAGCCTATCGAATCGTCAAACGGTATTTCGACTGCCAACTGGTTCTCGCCGGGGGCAGCGCCGATGATGACCCCGAGGGGGAGGCGGTTCTGTCAGAAGTGAAAGAAGCCGCGGGCGATGACCCGGATGTGCACATTCTCAACCTGCCCCCTTGGAGCCCGATAGAAATCAATGCTCTTCAGCAAGCCTCGACGATTATCATCCAAAAGAGCTTGCGCGAGGGTTTTGGCCTGACCGTGGCGGAAGCCCTATGGAAGAAGAAACCGGTGGTGGCTTCCGCGGTGGGAGGGATTCCCTTGCAAATCATCCACAAACACACGGGCTTGCTTGCCCATTCCGTGCAGGGAGCGGCATATCAGATCCGCTTCCTGCTCTCCAATCCGGCCCTCGCCACCAAGCTTGCCCAGCAAGGGCACGAACACGTTCGCGAACACTTCCTGCTGACCACCAACGCCAAGCGCTACCTCACTTTGTTCCAGTACCTTTTGGCGGGGGGCTGAGAAATTGTGGCGCGGGCGTCCCGCCCGCTGTGGCACGGGCATCTTGCCCGTGCGTTGCCGTAACCAGCCGCCAGGTTCGTTTCGCTCCACTCCAACCTGAGAGTTTGCGGGAGCGGGACGCTACCGCCCCGGCGGGCGAGACGCGCGCGCTACGGCTCGTGGCATGGCCATCGTGGCCATGCCGGTTCACGGCCAAGATGGCCGTGCCACACCCCATGACACCCCTACTCAGGTTCCTGGTAGTGGTGTCATGGGGAAGTGGCGCGGGCGTCCCGCCCGCTGTGGCACGGGCGAGGCGCGCGCGCTACGGCTCGTGGCATGGCCATCGTGGCCATAACGGTTCACGGCCAAGATGGCCGTGCCACACCCCATGACACCCCTACTCAGGTTCCTGAATTTGATGTGGTGTACAACTTACGCTGGCGGGGAAAACTTTATATGGTTAGCAAAACGCGCGGCGGCGGCGAGCGCCCATTGATCGGTTGAAATCATCAAGTTACCCATCCACCAAACGGCCATCCGCCTGCAAGGAATTGCTCGACGGGCTGAGCTAAAGTTCGGCGCTCCAGTGCGCTATCAATGACCCCCCGAAGGAGGCGCGGCCGATCAAACGAATTGTTACGACCAGTTGGGATGGCGGAGACCCGATGGATCTTCGGGTGGCGGATTTGCTCGCCGCGCGAGGACTCCTGGGAACGTTTTATATCCCCGTCAAGGGTCATCACGGGTCCAGGCTCACGGGTCTTGCGGAAATGCTGGAAGTTGACTCCCGGGGTTTTGAGGTCGGAGCCCACGGTGTCTCCCATCCCCATCTCACCCAATGCGACAAGCAACAACTGACCCTGGAAGTAGACACCTGCAAAAAACGTCTGGAAGATGATTTAGGCAAGAGTATTTCCATGTTTGCCTATCCGGGAGGGCAGCACAATCGCCAGGTCATTGCCACCCTGAAACAGGCGGGATACGTGGGGGCGCGCACCACGGCCCTGCTGGGTCGCGGGCTGAGGTTTGATCCCTTTCGGATGCCGACTTCCGCACACGTTTTTCCCCACACGCGATTTGACTATCTGCGCAACCTCGCCGGCGCAGCGGATTTGAACCGCGCTTGGGTGTACGCCACCGAATTCCGGCATGCCATCAATTGGGTGGGATTGGCCAAGTCTCTTTTCGACTCCGTCCTGCGCGACGGCGGCCTTTGGCACCTCTGGGGACGCTCCTGGGAAATCGAGGAACTTAGACTCTGGGCCGGACTTCGAGAAGTCCTCGATTATGTCGCCAAGCGCCCGGAAGTTTCATACCTCTCAAACGGCGCCGCAGTCCGCGTGGGGGCCAATAAAGTCGCCGGTACTGCGCATTCCCCCAGCCCATCACTCCTTGAAAGCCGTCACCAGTGAACCCGCGCTCCGGAGATTAGCTATCCAGCTCTTCAGGAGTTTGAAAATCCAGCAAAAGGGAGCTATCCTGTGAAACTGGGAGTCGCATGGGTAGTGACTCATTTTGAAGTGCCACGGGCGTCCCGCCCGTGAAGGGGCACGGCCAGTATGGCCGTGGCAATTCAAAATGAGTCACTACCGTCGCATACGGTTCAGCCCACGACGGAGAAGCCTCCTCATAATCAATTATGCCCGACATCGATAAGCTCTTTGAAAAAGCCGACAAGTATCTCCAGCGGCAGAAGTACGATGCTGCCATAGAAACCTACCAGGAAATTCTTCGCTATGAGCCTGACGACGAGGTCTCGCTCGTCAACCTTGGCGACCTCAGCCTGAAACTGAATCGCACGGCTGACGGGCTGCGCTATCAGACGCAACTGGCGGAGTATTACGCCAAGCGAAATGACCTCATCAAGGCGATCGCCACCTATAAGAAAATCTTGAAGCTATCGCCTCAGGATGTGGCAGCGCTGGCCAGGCTGGCGGGACTGCTGGAGAAATCCCAGAAGATCAGCGAGGCGCTGGAGGTGTATCGCGAGGCGCTGGGACATTACCGCCGAGCCGGCTCGATCCGCCAGGCTGTCGATTGCTTGACCCGAATCGTCAATCTCGATCCCAACAAACTTGATGAACACTTGGAGCTGGGGGAGTTGGCCAGCCGATTGGGCCAGGTCAAGATTGCCGCCCCCGCCTTCCTGCGGGCCGCGCAACTGGTACGGCAGGTGAACGACGAAGGCCGCTGGGAGAAACTTGTCGAGCAGGCGCATGGGCTTGATCCGGCGGATGAGGCGGCTTCGATCAGCGCCGCGGAGCTTTATTTGAAGCGCGGGCTCTTTGCCGAAGCGGTGAAGCTGCTCGTGCCGGTGGTGGAGAAGCGGCCCGATGACCTGAACGTGCTGGAACTCGCCTACCGGGGCTACTTCGGTGGGGGCGACTACATCCAGGCACAACCCCTTTGTTGGAAAATCTACGATGCCAAACCCGAACGCGTTGACTTGGTCTTGAAGCTCATTGAAGGCCTGATTCAGAAAGGTGAGACGCAGCAAGTTTTGGAGATAGTGAACGGACTCAGGGAGCGGTTCTCCCGACGGGGCAAGCGGGGTGAGTTCCTGGGGGTCATGGAGAGGGTTTACGAATTCGACGAATCGAATCTGGACGTCCTGGAGATCCTTACCGGCCTTTATAACGACGCCAACAAGGAGGACGGGCTGCGCCGCTCGCTGGCACGCTTGTTCAACCTTTACCTGGCCGGCGAGAAATATCCAAAGGCGGCGGACACCTTGGAACGGATCCTGGACGTCGATCCTTACGGCGAGGGTCACTACGATCGGCTGCTCAGCCTGGAAGGGCACATCGACTCCATCTGGTACAAGAATATCCAATCGCGCGTGGAACCGCCCTCCTCGTCGCGGGCGTCGGCAGCGGCGGGTTCGGCAGGCACTGCGGTGGCAAGTGAAAGGACCGAATCCCTCGAGGACATCCTCGTGGAAGGAGAGATGTACCACCAATACCAACTCTCCGCGAAACTGCAAGACACGTTGGAAAAGATTGATCGCCTGTTCCCCGGCGCGGAGGAGAAAAACCAACGGCTCCGGGAGCTTTATGAGGTGTCGGGATTCGTGCCGAAGTACAAAGCCCCCGCCGCCGCGTCCAGCGCTGCAAGCGCTTCTCGCACCGAGGCGCAAGGGGCACCCCCGTCGTCCTTCCAATCGCTCGATGAGATGCGCAAAGTCTCGGAGATTACCGCCAATATTTATCGTGAATCGACTCCCCAAGGAGTCATGCAGGTGGCGGTGAATGAAATCGGCCGTGCTCTGAACGTAAGCCGTTGCTGGGGCGCGCTGGGGACGCCCGACCGGTCTCTTATGCTTTCCGCCGAATATTGCTCGTCGCTCACTTTGCCCTCCGATCCGGCTGCGGCGCTGAAACTCTTCACTTTCCTGATGAGTCATGCCGCCGCCAACCCGGACGGCTGGTTAGTGGAGAATGCCGCGCAGGCTGCCTGGCTCTCGCCGCTCACGCCGGAGATTCAGAAATTGGGAATTCGATCCCTACAGGCGCTGCCCCTCATCGACAAAGGCGAAGCCACGGGCATACTGCTTCTGGAGCAATGCGACGCGCCACGCGCTTGGTCACCTGGCGAAAGCATGCTGCTGAGGGCCATCGCGACCCAGGTCGTCATCGCCGTGAATAACACCCGGCTGCGGGGGCTGGTGCACACTCTGGCCGGCACCGATCCGGAGACGGGGCTGCTTCCCCGCAGTGCGTACCTGGAATGCTTGCTCTCCGAAGCCCGGCGCTCCAAGGATCAGTCCCAGCCGCTTTCCGTATGCGCCCTGGAACCCGAGAATCCCCGCGCGCTGATGAAACTTCTAGGCGATGCCGGCGTGCAACGCTTCGTGCAGCAGATGAGTAAGGCCCTGGCCTCCACGTTGCGCCTGAACGATATTTCCATTCGTTATAGCCCGCTGGCGGTGGTCGTGGTGTTTCCGGATACAGCCTTGCCGCAGGCGGCGCTGGCGCTGGAGAAGGTGCGGCGCGCGCTTGCACAAGTGCGTGTGGATGGGGCGGAGCCGCCGCATTTCTGCGGGGCCGTGTGCGACGTTCCGCTGGGGCCGGCCTTTGATGCCGTGGATGGCGTCACCGAGGTGATCAACCGGCTGGAAGCCTCCCTGGATCAGGCACGTAAAGAGGCCGGGAAGCACATTCTGATTTCTAAATTCACGACTTGATTTCATTTCAGTATATCGATTCCCACGCAGGGTCATTCGAGAATCCGGCCAGCTACGGAAGCGTGGCGCCGCGAAACCATTCGGAAGGAAGGCAAATGATGGACCAGGGCTCGCCAGGGGTCCATCCCTGGATTCCGCCCACCGGCGCCGTTGGGCCTTCGGCTGCCGGTTCCGTTTAGACGGTCCTTGCCTTTCTGCCCAGGAGTCGAACCATGACAGTCGAGACCGTCGGGGTGGTGGGTTGTGGGCTGATGGGATCGGGGATCGCCCAGGTTTCCGCTATGGCAGGATTCCCCACGCGGGTGCGAGAGGTTGCCCAGCCGTTGCTCGACAAAGGCCTTGCCTCCATGGAAAGGTCGCTTGGAAAATTTGTGGAGAAAGGAACCCTGACCGCGCAACAGAAAGCCACCACCCTTTCGCGCCTGCGGCCTACCCTGCGCCTGGAGGACTTCGCGGACTGTGATGTGGTGATTGAGGCGGTCACCGAGAATGTGGAGAGGAAACGCGAGCTGTTCTCCGAACTCGATAAGATCGTCAAGCCCGAGGCGATCTTTGCCAGCAACACTTCTTCGCTCTCGATCACGGAGATGATGACCACCACCCGGCGCGCCCCCCGCTTTCTGGGTCTACACTTCTTTAATCCCGTGCCCCTTATGCAACTGGTGGAAGTGGTCAAAACGGTGGTGACGGAACCCGCCGCGGTCAATTCCGGCCTGGAATTCGTGCGGCGGCTCGGAAAGACTCCCATCCTGACCACCGACCGGGCGGGCTTCATCGTGAACCGGCTGCTGGTTCCTTACCTGCTGGATGCGATTCGGGCGCTGGAGGAAGGTTGCGGGACCATCGAGGACATTGACCAAGGGATGAAGCTAGGGTGCAACTATCCCATGGGACCTTTCACCCTGCTCGACTTCGTGGGAATTGATACGACCTATTATATCGCTGAAATTCTGTTCGGCGAATATCGGGAGAAGCGTTTTGCGCCCCCTCCTCTGATGAAACGCATGGTGATGGCCGGGATGTACGGGCGCAAGACGGGGAAGGGCTTTTACGATTATCGTGATCCCAAAAATCCTCAAGTCAATCGTCTACTCGTGGGGTAAATGGGGAGCGCTGGTCGCGGCGTGTGCAGGCGTCCAGCGTCCTGATCACCCATTAGTTTGCCGCCCCCGGAGAGAAATCCATGGCTTATGAAACGCTGCTGTATGAGATACGCCACGCCATCGGTTACATCACCATCAATCGGCCGGAGAAGCTGAATGCGCTGAACCGCACCGTGATGCAGGAATTACTGGAATGCTTTCAGGGCATGCAGAAGGATAATGACGTGCGTGTGGTGATTCTTACCGGAGCGGGTGACAAAGCATTCGCGGCAGGGGCCGATATCAACGAACTCGCCGTCCAAACCCCGGTGGTGGGGAAAGAGACTGCCATGCGCGGTCAGAAGGTGCTCGACCTGATCGAGAATCTTGGCAAGCCCGTGATCGCGGCGATTAACGGCTTTGCTCTGGGCGGCGGCTGCGAACTGGCCATGGCGTGCACCCTGCGGGTCGCCGCAGAAAACGCCCGCTTGGGACAGCCGGAGGTGAAGCTGGGACTTATCCCTGGCTATGCAGGGACGCAACGGCTGCCGCGCTTGGTTGGAAAATGCCGGGCCCTGGAAATGCTTTTAACCGGTGAGCCGGTGACAGCGCCGGAAGCGCATCGCATCGGACTGGTGAACCAGGTCGTACCCGCTCCGCAACTGGTGGCGGCGGCCGAAAAGCTGGCAGAAAAGATTATCGCCAACGCTCCGTTGGCGGTAAAGTTCGTGCTGGAGGCAGTCAACCACGGCATGGAAATGTCCGGAGCCGAAGGCCAGTTCCTTGAGGCGGCCCTGTTCGGCCTCTGCTGCACGACCGCGGATATGAAGGAAGGAACTCGCGCCTTTTTAGAGAAACGGCCCGCGAAATTCACGGGGGAATAAGCGTACGGTGGGAGTTGCACGCCCGGCGGCGCGGGCCACCTTAAGTCGAATCGACCGCGCCCTCAATCGGCATGGCCTCACGACGAAAATCGCGTGAATACGCAATGCAAATGCTCTACCAGTGGGAGCTGGGGGGTAACACGCCCGACCAGGTGGTATCCACTTTTTTCCTGGAGCAGAAAGCCGACAGTGAGGTGAAACGCTTTGCCCTGGACCTTTTTCAGGGTGCGGTCAACGATATCGAGCGTCTTGACCAATCGGTCCGCGCCCATATGGAGAACTGGCGCCTGGAACGCCTGGCGGCCGTGGACCGCAGTATCCTGCGCATGGCCCTTTGCGAGTTGCTCCACCACCCCGAAACTCCCCCCAAGGCGGTTATCAATGAAGCCCTGGAGATTGCGCGCCGCTTTTCCGGCGAAGACTCGGTGCAGTTTATCAATGGTGTGCTTGACGCCATCTGCAAATCGCTCCCACCTCGCGACTGAAAGTCTCGCACTTTCCATTTCGACCCAACGTTGAAGCGGGTGGCGATCACCCGCAAATGAGTCAAGGTTGATTCGCAGAACGCGTGGGGGGCATCGTGGTGAGCCAGGGACGGCAGGGGTGTGAATTACCTCGGCATCCGCTGCGCAAAGGCAATGCGTTTGGCGATGGAAGGATGACTGTGAAAGATGAACTCGATCCAGGGATGCGGCTGGCGCTCCGCAAGGTTGAGCGCGGCCAGTTTTTCCATGCTGGAGATGAAGGCGTCCGGGGAAGAAATCGCCCGCAGGGCGTATTCATCTGCCTGGCGTTCCATCCGGCGTGATTGCGCATTCACCAACGGCAACAGGAGGAGCGACAACGCCATGGTGATAAGCACCAAAAGCGGCAGGTTGGCAAAATCCGCGATGCCTTGAAAACCCATACGCGGGCCCAGCCCGTCGAGGACGCGATGGACCAGATAGAACCCCAGGAACGTCGCTCCCCCCTGGACCGCGATACCCTGGAACATGTGATGGTGCACGTGGTGGCCGAACTCGTGCGCCAACACGGCCTCCACCTCCTCATCCTGGAATTGGGCAAGCAGGGTGTCGGAGAGGATGATCCGGCGCGTATTGCCGAGTCCCATCAGCGCGGCATTAGCCTTCTTGCTCTTTTCGCTGAGTTTCCATTCGAAGACGCCCTTCACGTGTGTACCCGCACGCCGCGAAAGTTCAAATAAGCGCTGGATCAGGGAAGGGTTCTCCAACGGCTTATACTTAAAGAAAATCGGGAAGATCACTATCGGTGCGAGATTGGCAAGCAGAACAAAGAAGCCTGTGAACACCGTCGCGCATAGAAGCCACCAATGCCGGGGCGAGTGGCGCATGATCGCGTAAAGCAATTCGGTTCCCAAAGCGGCCAGGGCTCCTCCGACCGCAATACCCTTCACATGGTCTTTGACCCAGCCCGTCAGGGTCAGGTTGGAAAGACCATAGCGGTGCTCTAACCAGAAGCTCCGCAAAAAGTCGAGCGGCAATCCTGCCACTTCGTTGATGAGCCCGAAGAGAACCAGATAAATCAGCACTTCGACCCAAGGACGCACGCTCCAACGGAGCGCCAAGGTGCGCAAAGCAAACGTCCATCCGGTGAGAAGCAGGGCAAGAAGAACGGCAAGGTCGAGGCCAAAACCCGCCACACTCAGGATGCGGCGGGTCCTGTGATACCCCTTGACGTTGGCGGAGTCTTCCATTAGCTCATTAGCTCATTAGCTCTTTTGCTCTAAGGCCGAACCTGCGAGCGGTTTAAGACTGTTCGGTGGCAATAGCGGCCATTTCCCTGAGCAGTTCTTTCACTTGCTCCTGGGAGGGGGCCTCCGCATAAAGGCGCAGGAGGTTCTCTGTGCCCGAGGCGCGCACCAAGAGCCAGGCGAGATCTCCAAAGCGCAGCTTGGCGCCGTCCAGATCCTCACGGGCTGTCACTTTGAGCCCCGCCACCTTTTTGAATTTCCCCCGCGCCACCTGCTTGACCAGCCGCTGGGCGGCGGCAAGTTCCACTTCCAGGTCGACGCGTCCATAGAAATGGGGGCCGAACTCGCGGCTCAAGTCTTCCACGAGTTCGCCCAGTGTCTTCCCCTTATCGGCCATCACTTCCGCCAGCAGCAGCGTATTCAGGATGCCGTCGCGCTCGGGCAGATGCCCCTTGATGCCGATGCCTCCGCTTTCCTCGCCGCCAATCAGAATGTCGCGGGTCAGCATCAGCTCGCAGATGTACTTGAACCCGATGGGCGTGATGTGCAAGGGCAAGCCGTACTTGTGCGCGAGTTTGTCGATCATCTGCGTGGTGGAGAAGGTTTTCACGACTTCGCCTTGCAGTCCCAAGTCCCCGGCCAGATGTTGGAGGAGTATGGAAAAGATTTTGTGGGAATCGACGAACCACCCGCTGCGATCGATCGCGCCGACGCGATCGCCGTCGCCATCCGTGGCAAAGCCCGCGTCGTAATTACCGGCGATCACCGCTTGCCGCATGTCCGCAACGTGGGGCTCAATGGGCTCAGGGTTCAGGCCGGGAAATAAGGGATTATGCTCGGAGTGTATTTCGCGATAGGCAATATCGAACTCGTCAAATAAGCGGGCAATGCATCCACGCGCGGCCCCGTACATCGGGTCGACCACAAATCGTTGACCGGAAGAGCGAATGCGATCCAGGTGGACCAGGGCCTTGAGCCGCTGGAGATAGGGAGTGATCAGATCGACCGTCTGGATGGGCGCAGGCTTGGACCGGCGCGGGCGCGAGCGACGGCGATCGAGCCGGCGCAAATGGATCTCAATGCGATGGATGATCGCCGGGGAGGCGGAGCCGCCATACGGTGCTTTAAACTTCAGGCCATTCCAGCGGAAGGGATTGTGGCTGGCCGTGATCATCACCGCGCCCGCGGTCTTGCCCGACACCACGGCATAGCTTACCGCGGGCGTCGGGGTGGCGGCGCCGGCCAGCCAGACCTGGATCCCTGCCGAGGAAAGTACTTCCGCGGTAGCCCGGGCGAATTCCGCCGAAAGGAACCGTGTGTCGTAGCCAACGATCAGGTCGCGCTCGGGCTCGCCTTCCTCGCGGACATACTGGGCGATAGCCGCCGCAACGCGGCGCACGTTGGCGAAAGTGAAGTCGTCTGCAATCACCCCTCGCCAGCCATCGGTTCCGAACTTGATCTTGTCCATGGCTTAGAGCCGAAACTCGAAATTCGAATTTCGAGTTTCGTCCTTTCCTGAAACCAGATACCTAACACACTTCAAGCTTACAGCAGCTTTCGGTGCCCAGCTTTTTCCAGCGCCTGAACCGCTTTGCCGACGTCCTGCGAACGCCCGCGCGCACAGACCAGCAGGGCGTCATCGGTTTCCACAATCACCAGATTCTGAACACCCACCGTCACTACAAAAGCCCGCTGGGCAACAATCATGTTGCCGCGTGAATCCAGGCTCAGGCTGCGCGCGGGGCGGACGTTCATCTCCCCATCTTTTGGGGAAAGGTCGTAAACCACCGCCCAACTCCCCACGTCGTTCCAGCCGATGTCGGCGGCAACGACGTGGATATCCGTGATTTTCTCCATGATGGCGTAGTCGATGGAAACCTTCTCCAGCTTTGGAAAAAGCGCCCGAAATGTTTTCGGCGACCGGATACCGCCCGCCTGGGCGATACGTGCGAACTGCTTCGCCATCGGCGGTTGGAAAAGCTCGAAGTTCCGGAGCAGCGTCGAGGCCCGCCAGATGAACATGCCGCCGTTCCAAAGATAATGGCCGGAAGCGACGTAGCGGCGGGCCACCGCCAGCGGAGGTTTCTCCGTGAATTTCCTGACCCCAAATATCTCTTGCCCGGCGCGGGGCGCTTCGCGCTTACCCACACGGACGTAACCGTAACCGGTGTCGGGCCGGGTGGGTTTCAAGCCAATGACGACGGACCGCCCTTCGCTGGACGCCACCTCACAACCGGCCCGTAATACGCGGCGAAATTCGGCGGGCCGGGTGATGACGTGGTCCGCCGGCAACACCAGCATCAGCCCTTCGCGGTCGCGGCGCAGGAGCTCATGCGCGGCCACCCCCAGCGTCGGTGCGGTATTGCGCGAGGCGGGTTCGGCTACAATCTGCGCCCTCGGAACATGCGGGAGGGCACGGCAAACCTCGCGCCATATCAGCTCATTCGTGAAGATGTAGATTCGCTCGGGGGGAATGAGGGGATGGAGTCGTGCCACGGTTTGGGCGAGGAGCGTGCCGCTTCCAAAAAGCTCCAATAATTGTTTGGGATGCTTGCGGCGGCTGAGCGGCCAGAAGCGGGTGCCGCTGCCCCCCGCCATCACCACGGCATAGGCATGAGTGAAAACTGATGGGTGCGCCATGTGTGCTTCAGTCGAAAACGATTTGGTGGATCTCGGCAGCCGGTATCCCTCGCCGCTTCAAGGGCTCGCGGAAATCCCTTTCCAGGTCGGGTACATAAAACTTCAGAATCCGGGTGTCCAGCAGCGGCACGAGGCGGTAAACGTTTGCGGCGGGCGGAATCAACCACGTGTCGCCCGTCCGGTAGGCAAGCCATCCCGCTTCGTTTTCAATGCGTCCCTCTCCTTCGAAAATGGACAGGATCTCGACGCGGTCCGCCGCGCTGCGGAAAGAAGCGGTGTCGCGGACGGTCAATACCTCCAGGGCGAAAAACCTGCTGGCCAAAACGAACCGGCGCAGGCCATATTTCTCTTTGAACTCGAAGAGCGGTAGGTCGCGAAGGGCCGGCAAGTCTGGCCGCGTGACGGCGAGCCCCTTTTCGAGATGCAGCGGGCGGGGCTTGCCGTCCAGGCCCCGCCGGCCAAAATCATCGAGCCGATAGGTGAGGTCAGAGTTTTCCTCGACTTCGAAAACCACCAATCCCGGCCCCAAGGCATGCACGATTCCCGGCGGCAGAAACACGGCTTCTCCGGGTTGTGGCCGGAAGCTTTGCAGAAGGTCGCGGGACGTTCCCTTGGGGAATGCTCGCTGCAATTGCCCGAGTGTGGCGGTGGGTTTCAGCCCAAGCAAAATCGCCGCCTCCGGCTCCGAGCGCAGAAAATACCACGCCTCACACTTGCCGAGGTTGCCCGGGTCGTGCACGGCGGCGTAAGCGTCATCGGGATGGACTTGAACGGAAAGCCAATCGCTCGTGAAGATGTACTTCGCCAGGATGGGAAAACGGCGGTGCGGCCAGGATTCCCCGTGCAGCTCAGCACCGTATTTCCCGGAAGCTTCGGCGAGGGTCATTCCTGCGGCGGGGCCGTTCTGGAAACGCGAGAGGTCATCAGTGATCCACACTTCACCGATCAATTGCTCCGAGTTCTCCTGGCTCGCCGGCCTTTGGGGCGGGTGGTGCGCCGTGAAAAGTGGCGCCAAATCCCGTTGCCCCCAGATTTTTGGTTTGATGACGCCAGAGAGTTGGAGTGGACCGTTAAAGGTGGGCATGACGCAGTCAAAACTTGGCAAAAAACACGGCCATTCGCCTTAACCCCTCCTCGATCTGTCCCAGGGAAGTTGCATAAGAAATTCGCACGTGTTGATGAGTCCCAAAAGCCTGCCCGGGCACCACCGCGACATGCGCTTCTTCCAGGAGCTTTTCCGCAAGCACGGTTGTGTCCGCCAGGCCGTCACGATTCAGATAGGCCGAGATGTTTGGGTAGGCGTAAAACGCGCCTTGGGGAAGCGTGCACGCGATGCCGGGAATGGCCCGCAGGCCTTCCACCACGCGATCGCGGCGGCGGCGATACTCTGCCAGCATGGCGCGCACGGAATCTTGGGAAGCCCGTAAGGCTTCAACCGCCGCCTTTTGCGCGATGGAGGTGGGGTTGGAGGTCGAGTGGCTTTGCAGCTTCAGCATGTTGGCAAGAAGCTTGGTGGCGCCCAGGGCAAATCCCACCCGCCAACCGGTCATGGCGTAAGTCTTGGAAAGCGAGCCGACGATTAAGAGGTTCTCGCGATCCTTTGAACTCCCCAAGGAAAAGGGCTGGTCATCATATAAGAATTGGCAATAGCATTCATCAGATAACAAAAGGAGTTTATGGCGGAGGGCCAAACTCAGCAGTCTCTGCATCTCCTCCGCAGGGACCACCGCGCCGGTGGGATTGTTGGGGGAATTCACAATGATCACTTTGGTCCGCGCCGTGATCAGGTTTTCAATCGCCTCCGCGCGCAGGGCAAAGTTTTGAGCCTCCTCGGTCTCGAGCAGCACCGCCTTGCCGCCCGCATACCGGATGATGTCGAGGTAGGAAACCCAGTAGGGGACGGGGAGAATGACCTCGTCACCTTCGTTGAGCGTGGCTACCAGCGCCTCAAAAATGGCCTGCTTGCCCCCTACAGTGACCAGGCATTCTTCCACGGAGTAGTTCGAGCCGAAATCCTTGGCGTGCCGGTCCACGAGGGCGGCTTTTAGATCGCGGATGCCCCCGGTGGGAGTGTACTTGGTGAAATTCTCCTCCAGGGCCTGGACCGCGGCTCGCTTGATGTGGTCGGGTGTAGGAAAATCGGGTTCGCCCGCGCCAAAGTCGACCAGCTTCACGCCCGTGGCGCGCAGCCGGTCGGCCTTCTGTAAAACCGCCGCCGTCGAAGAAACGGCAATCCGCGAAATCCGCTCGGAAAATTGCACCTTTACTCCAAACTCAAGGCTTGCTTTGAAAGACCTTTTGATGAAGCCGCTCTTCGACCAGGGGGGGAACCAGATCCTTCACGGAGCCCCCATGCTGAAAGATCTCTCGCACCAGGCGCGAGCTGACGTACGTATAGGAGAGCGCCGGCATCAGAAACACCGTTTCCAATTCGGGCTCCAGCTTGCGATTCATCAGTGCCATTTGCAGTTCGTATTCGTAGTCCGTGAAAGCTCGAATCCCGCGCAGAATTACTTGCGCGCGCTTCTCCCCCGCGTAATCCACCAGCAAACCACTGAAGGTATCAACCGAAACGTGCGGGATGCCATGCGCCACTTCCTGGAGCATTTCGACGCGCTCGGCAACGGTGAAAAGCGGGTCTTTGTCGAGATTGGTCAGGACCGCGACGATGAGCCGATCGAAGAGGCGGCTACCCCGCTCAATCAAGTCGAGGTGGCCATTGGTAATCGGATCGAACGATCCGGGATAAATTGCAAGAATCTCAGCCATGAATTTTAGAAAAGACAGTGCCTGAACCCGCGCGCCAACTTCTCTTTCATTCTAGCGTCGGAGCGAGAAAATTGTAAACGAGATTCTAGGCGTGGCACACCTGTCTCGTGGCGGCTCAGGCCACTTGGGTGGCGTAGCGCGGGCTTAGGTTTAGCGCTGACTTACGTTCTGTCGATTCCCATCGAGCGCAACGGCCCATGGCCGAGCTGAACCAGCTTCTCCTCAAAAAGCGTCATTGACTCTCCAAAACTCTGCACTTCTCTTCGTAAACCAAGCGTGACCCGCTAGAACCCCATATGCAGGGCGATACCCAATGCCAGTGCACCTGCAAAACTCGACCCTGCAAAGTTCACGATGCCGTTTGTAACCAAACCACGCCGCTCCAGTGTAGCGCCGAGCAAACTATCCAGCAGGTTCCCGGCCACGGCGCCCGCAAGTGCCATCGTCGCGCCACCCTTCCCGCACAGTCCCAGGCTATAGCCGAGTCCCACAACCAGCACAGAGGCGAGCACGCCCGCCAGGCTGCCTCCCACGGAAACGCCGCCGTTTTCACCGGCGGGGACCGGTTTGAAGGTCGTGATCAAGTAGGCGCGGCGGGAAAGCCATTGTCCGATCTCGCTCGATACGGTATCGCCCGTGGCTTCCGCGAACGCCGCAATCAAGGCCATCAGAAACGCGCCTTCGTGATGAGTAGTAATCACGAGGATGGAAAAGAACGCACCCGCCAGAGAGTTGGCCAGGGCCTCGCGCCAACTTCTGGCGCCCCCGCGCTTCTCCGCCACCCCGCGCGCCGCCTTACGGGCATATCCGAAGCGGGTGGCAACGGATCCTATCAGGAAGAAGGCGAACATGAGCAGAAAGCTCTTGTAGCCATAGCCAAGATAAACCGCCACACCCAGCAGGAACCCGCAGATCGCCCCCGAGCGCGTCACCATCTTCAGCCCCAAGGCCAAGGCAGCCAAGGTGAGATTGATGGCCACGGCCAGAAGGACACGCCGCCCAAGGTACGGCAGGTTACTATCCAGCGCGCTGCGCTCGACAAAATACACGCAGAACATGAAGGCCCCTGCCACCAAGGGAACCGTGGCGTTGTCATCGAGGCGAATCGGGGTGGACTCAACGAGCGCACCCACGAGCGCGGTGGCCGCGCAAACCCTCAGCGCGAGGCCGGGTTCGACCGCGGGCGCCACCCAACGCGTCAAGAGGTACGCCCCTGCCGTACCGGCCACGAGAAATCCCACAAAGCCCGACCACGTCTTTTCATGATCCCAGGGAAGCGCTGGGCCGCGCAAGGCGCCCCCCGCCACACTCGCCATGCCATCGCCCAGCGCCATGATGGCCCACACGGCTGCGACAATATGCAGGTTGTGCCGGTAAAGCAGAATCAGCGCCAGGACGGATAGGGGATAGATGACGATGCCGGTCCAGACGCCGGCACCGGGAGCGCCCACCGGGCTTTTGCGCAAGTCGACGTCAAGCCGGGGCAGAACGGCCAAGTTGAATAGCAACGCCAGCAGCGCACATCCCGCGGCCTGTGTCCAAGTGAGATAGGGCAGCAGGAATGCGAAGCTCAGCATCGACATGTGCACGATCTTGCGTGTGGAAAGGAGGGGGGCGTGCGCGATCGTGCCCGAAGAGGGAAGTTCCGATATGCTCATCAGTAGCCGACCACTTCTTTGCACCAGGGTGCGGCCGCCCCAACCCGCCGCGGGGTTTAGTGTGGGCCGTCGTAAGCTTTCGTGATGTCGAGCGTCTTCAGCAACCCCTCTTCGAGCGGCGCCACCCGGTAGCCAAGTTCGCGAATGGCCTTGGCGCTTGAATAAACCCAGTCGTGCTTGAAAACTTCCACGACGCCGGGCGTGAGCTGTGGGGGGTGGCCCCACATGCGCGCGCGTGCCACTTCGACAGTCCCCAGGAGCTTCCCCACGGCGAAAGGGAGATGGCGGACCGGCTGCTGGACGTGCGTGAAGCCAGCCAGTACGCGGAAGAAATCATTCAACGTGCGGTTATCGCCTCCCAGCACGTACTCTTCGCCGGGCTTTCCCTTTTGGAGAGCGGCCAGGTGCGCGCCCACTACGTTGGCATTGAACGCAAAACTCCAGCGCTGCTCGCCCGAACCGAGTAATCCGGGAAATTTCCGGTCGAGATACTGGTTGATCATCCCGCCCACCAGGTTGCCTTCCGTGTTGGGTCCGGGGCCGTAAATGACACCGGGAAGCAGCGCGATGACCGGGAACTGCCGCAGGCCCTCGCTGCGCAGCCACTCGAGTGCCTGCGCCTTGCTCTCTTCATACTCATTCGAAAACGGGCCGGGGTTGCGCAACCCCTCGCCCGCGTTTTCGTCCGCCGAGGGTCCCAGGGCTATGAACGAGGAGGTATAGACGACGCGCCGTACGCCCGCCTGCGCCGCCTCTTGCAGCAAATTCTGCAAACCATCCACGTTGACGCGCCGAAAATCGCGCCGGTCGCGCACCCACATCCTGACCAGGGCGGCAGTATGTAGAACCTCGTCCACATGCTGTAACGCATTGCGCAGTGCCGCGCGGTCAAGCAAATCGCCGGTGGCCACTTCGCATCGACACTCTGAGGGGACAAACCCCAGGCGGGTGGGATCGCGAGCCAAAACGCGGAAGGGCTCATGTCGCGCGATAAGTTCCCGCGCGATCGCAGAACCAAGGTAACCAGTCGCGCCAGTGAGGAGAATCATTGGTTGCTCGGGTGATCGAGCGAGCCCCCTACCCTGCCAAACGGATTAAGTATGCCCCAGCCAGGCCCAAATGGCCAACCATCATCATCCAATACATGTGGTGCCAGGAAGGATGGTTTTCCCCCTCCGTAACCAACCGGTGTGGGTCCTTGTTGATTAGATAGACCACGTACCCGCCCCAGGTCAGCATGATGGCGCTCAACGCCAGGATGGCCGCCGGGTCACCGCTGAGTATATGGAGCCGGAGGCCGAGTGGTAACAGCAGCCACGGCGCCAGGAATGACGGGCTGATGGCGCGCGCGCTCCAGGTGGCGCCATACTTGACCGGTAAGGTGATGCAGCCGGCGGCGCGGTCACCTTCGATATCCGCGAAATCCTTGGTGGTTGTTGCGCCCAGGAGAAAAACAAAATAGATGGACCCGATGTACCAGGGCTCAATCGAATGGAGGACCGTTGAGACCGCCGCCCATCCCGCAACTTTGAGTAACCAACCGCGAACGAGGGCAATAATCAGATTGGAGCCTATGGGGTGGCGCTTCAGGCGAACCGGAGGCGCAGAATACGCGACGGTGGCGAGCGCGGCCAACACGTAGATCGCGAAAGTTTCGCGGTTCACAACCGCTACCATGCCGAGCGCCAGGGCGTAAGTCGCGGCGGTAAAAATCCAAGCTTGGCGCAGCGCGAGCTTGCCGGAGGGCAACGGCCGGTGCGGCTTATTGATGCGATCGTTGGTAAGGTCGCAGATCTGATTCAGCCCGTTCGAGGCGGCGTTCAGCACTCCCGCGGCGAGTACTGCCAGTGTGACGCGGACAGGATGAAAAGCGGCGTGCGTGGCTCCATATCCCAAAAGGGAGCCGGAAAAAATCCCAATCATGGGAGGAACCAGGGTGAAAGGCCGGGCGAACGTCCAGTAGGTGCGCGCTGAAGTCATCCGCGCGTATTTTCAATCTTCCCTCTGTTGCTGACAAGCAGAAAAAAACGCGAACCGCCCGCCGAGGTCCCGGAATCGGGGAACGCTGAGGCCGGTAATGGTGTCATTTGCTGTGCCACGGCCATCTTGGCCGTGACCGTTCACGGGCGGGACGCCCGTGCCACTTCCAAATGACACCACTACCCTGAGGCCGTACTCCTTGACAGCGAAGAATCACTGCGTCATGCTGAAAATACGATGACGCTCACGCCCCTTTCGGTCCTTTGCCCACACTGCGGCTCCAGCGAAGTCATCTATTCCTGCAAGCCGGAGTGCTGCTTCAACCACGTGTGCAATGATTGCTACACAACGTTTGAGCTGGAAACTACCCGGGTGGGCGAGGTCGAAGATACTTTCGAAATTCCCCCTGATCCTGATCCCAGCGGGCCCACGGCTCCCTGTGCGCGCTGCGGCGAAATCAAAGTCTTCGCCATAGGCGATGCTGGTTCGCCCCTTGAGTGCGTGTGCGTGGACTGTAAGGCTCTGCTGAAGCTTGGATTCACGGCGATTGCTCCACCCTAGAGGGCACAGCAGCACCACCCTGCGGGCCACTGTGATCGAGCCCGACCGTGAATTTCCGTGCGCGTTCCCGGCGTTGGATGTAACGCTTGTTCGCGAGGTTGTCTTGCGCACGAGGCCGAGCGCCTGCTTTCTACTGCTTCCTGTCTGATGTTCTCTCCGGGCAGCAGGCCCCTCGGGGGATGGGCGAGCCGTGGGGGCAGGTCTGCGGGTGGTGAAGGAAGGTGCAGATCTTCTCGGTCACCTCCGGGCTGAGGGAATGTTCAATCTTGCAGGCGTGCTCGTCGAGCGCGTCTTTATCGATACCAAACGTTTCGTAGAAAAGGCGTTCCGAGAGGCGATGCCGGCGGAGTACATGCCGCGCGCGGGCCTCCCCGCGTGGGGCAAACGTAAGCGCTGCGCCTTCCAGGTGAATCAAGCCCTCCCGCGCCATCAGCAGGAACGTAGCCCGATTGGGCGAGAAGTCGGGCAGGGCATCAGGTTCTAGAACGCTGCGGCCGCTATCTTCCTGCGCATGCCAGACGGCCTTCAGCAGGTTATCGATCAACTCCTGTTCATAAGTGGGGAAGACGGAAACCTCCGTAAGCCGACCGTGGTGAAGCTCGATGCGGCGCTCGGCCATACGCCCGATTTCCGGGTCATGCGTGACCAGCACGATGGTGTGACCTTCGCGGTGCAATTCCGTCAGCAGGCCCATCACCAGGGTTTCGTTCACCTCATCGAGATTGCCCGTAGGCTCGTCAGCAAGAATCAGATTGGGCTGATTGATGAGCGCCCGCGCTACACACACGCGTTGCTGCTCGCCTCCGGAAAGCTGCGAGGGCAAATGCTCGAAGCGGTCGCCGAGCCCGACGTGGCTGAGCGCCTCGGCGGCTTCGCGTTCATCCGCGAGGCTGTGAAAGTACTGCGCGAGCATCACATTTTCGAGCGCCGTCAGATAGGGAACCAGGTGGAATTGTTGAAAGACAAAGCCGATTTTTTCCGCACGGAAACGGGCCAGGTCATTGGGAGAAAGCCTGGATATTTCCTGGCCATCAAGCAACACGCGGCCGGCGGTGGCTGCGTCTAAGCCACCGAGAATGTTCAGCAGCGTGCTCTTGCCGGAGCCGGAGGGGCCCATCACGGCGATCCACTCGCCTTTCTCGACCGTGAAGGAGACGTGGCACAGCGCATTCAGTGATGCGCCATAGCTCTTGGTCACATCTTCAACTTCGATGAAAGCCAATTTTTTTCTACTCCCCCTTCAGGACCAAGGTGGGCATAAGGTCTCTCACGATGCGAGAGGGCAATTGCGCGGCTAGGACGGACAATATGAGCGACAGGCCACAGACCAGTGGCAACGTCCACCAATTCACGCTGAGGGCGACACCGAAAAGCCGTTCTCCCAGGCCGCGCGCGAGGAGAGCGCCCACCGAGAATCCCACGGCGCCTCCCACTCCTCCCAACGCTGCGCCTTCCGTCATGAACAGGCGCATCAGCAATGCGTCGCCTGCCCCCAGCGCCTTCATCACGCCGACATCCTTGCGCCGCTCCAGCACGATAGCCGTCATAGTGGCCATCACACAAAGGGCAATGATAACCAGAATTAGAACCGTCAAGGATAGCATCAGCCAGCGAATGGTTCCCAGGACCTTCCCTTCGGAGTAAACAATCTGCCGAATGGGGCGCACGGCAAGCCTGGGTAAGAGACCGGAGAGCCGTCCGACGGCCCGCTCGACCTCCTGTGTTTCGCCCGGAATGGCCAATTCGACAAGGCTGATTTTTCCGTCCGTGCCCAGCAAGGACTGGAGCGAGCTGAGCGGGAGAAAGACCTGGTCGTCTTCCGAAGCGCCGCTCGAGAGAACCGCTGCAACACGGCACGTCCTGGGTGGCGGCGAGTTCGTCGGGGTTGCGTCTCCCACCGGTCGCAAGTTGATGAAATCGCCTAGGCGCGTATCGAGCCTGGAGGCAAGGTGCGTGCCGACGGCGCAGCCGCCGTCCGGCAAATCGCCTAACCCCTGGTCACCGGCAACGCGCCAGCTTGAATTTAAATGGTGCAGCGCGCCAAAATCTGTACCCACGGCCACCGCGTTCTCAAACTCGGGCAAGCGTGGATTGGCGGCTTGTGGCGAAACACGGACCACGCCGTAGAGAAGGGGAACCGCAGTCGTTCCCGGCATATCGCGGGAGAGTTCGGCCAGGGGCCCGCGCCACACTTCTTCCGGAATGACGCCGGCGGCCACGCCCGATGCTCCCGACGCAGCGGGGGCGATGACGACATTGGCTCCGTAGGAGCGGAATTCCTCCGTCATTTTTCGCCGGACACCACCGTAAAGGTTCAAAAGCATCGAGGTGATGGCCGCTCCGACCACAAGCGAGCCCAAAGCCAGTGCGGCCTGCGGGCGCTGGACGGAAATCGCCCGCCACCACAGGCGCCAGAACATCAAGCCATTGGAAGATCGGTTCATCGGGTCATTGATTCATTGAGTCATCGGGTCATCGCGCCATTGATTCATCGGGTCATTGATTCATTGGGCCATTGAAGGATTTAGCGGTTGATTGTGCCATTGAAAACAAAAAAAGCATAGGTTCGATCACGAAATCAGCAGATCATTCGATGACCCAATGAATCAATGACTCAATGGCCCAATGACTCAATGACCCGATTCCCCTCACTTCCGCAATGCAACTGCGGGCGAAACTTTCAAGGCGCGGCCCAAGGGCAGGGCGCTGCCCACCAGGGTGACCAGCACAGCGAGCGCCAGGCTGGCCGGCAGGATCACCCAATGAATCTCCACCGGCGTTCCGAAGACTGCCCGGGCCAAGCGCCACACCAGCAGGCTGCCGAGGAAATACCCCGCCACGCCGCCGAGGGTGCCGACCGCGCCAGCCTCCAAGAGGAAGATCGCGGCCACTCGCGCATCCGTGGCGCCGAGCGATTTGAAGAGGCCAATTTCCTCACGGCGCTCCAGCACCGTGGCCAGCATCATGGAGGCGACGGCCAGCGCGGCGGCGACGAGTGCGGCCACTATCAGCAGACCCATCAGCACGCCCACGCGATCCAGAATTCGGCCTTCGGTTTCCGCCACCTGGTAGACCGGCTTTGCCTGCGCCTCAGGAATTGCCTGTTGGATCTGATAGGCGATGGCGCTCGCGTAAGGCGTGCAATACCAACGGTCGAATTCTTCACCGGATAGGCGCGTCACATCCGAGCGGGCAAAAGCATCTTCGGGTTTGGTGAGGGCGCTGATTTCCACGCGCCGCACTTTACCCTCCAAACCGGCCCAGCGCTGGACGGAGGCGAGCGGCGCGAACACTTGTTCATCCTCGGGACCTCCGGTTTCGAGAATCCCGCGAACCACAAACTCTTTCACCGAGGATGGCGCCGGCAACACCGCGGAGTCTCCGGCCCGCGCGGCCAAGGTTGGCTCGTTATCCGCTCCAGCCATTTTCAGTGTGAGCTTCCCTCCGGGGAGCAAGTTCAGACGCGCGGCGAGGAGAATTCCGACCAGCGCCCCCGCCGCGTCATCATCCGACGGCCACGCGCCGGTAATTTTCCACGCCGGGTGCAGTTTCTCGAGTCCCGTGATAAACACTTCCGACTTATCGACGGGCAAGGCTTTTTCGAACCAGCTTCCGATGACGACCACGTGGATTCGAGCGATCGTCGCCGGCACATAGAGAAACGGCGCGAAGGCGACGATGTTGTTCCGCCAGAATATTTTTTTCAAATTCACCAGCGCCGATTCCGGCAGAAACGCGCCGGCGCCGGCCGGCCGGTAGTCGATGCCACCCACGGCTACGGCCAGGCCGTCGGCCGCGGGGGTCAGGGCGAGGTTGGCGCCGAAGGAGCGCAGCTCACGGCTGACCTTGTCGCCCACATCGAGCGCCATGGTCGAAACCGCAGCCGCCACCGAGACCCCCAGCGCCACTGCCAGAACGCTCAGCAGCTTGCGGCGGCGCCCGCGGGCAAGAGATTCGAGAACGATGCGGAACAGCATAACGCGCTCAGTGGAAGTGCCGGGCGGCCTCGGCGAGTGCGGACGAGGCGATATGCACCGAGTCGCCCTCCACGCGGTAGTCAATGTGGATGGGATTGCACCCGCCCGCGAGGCCGATGGTGGGGATGTAGATCACGGCGCCACAGTTCCGGCAGATCACATTCTTGCCGTCCTGGTAGTAGCCCTGATGCCCGCAGATCTGACAAGCGTCCAACCCGGCGCGCAGCGTGTCGGAAGAATCGACAATAGCGATGATCCGCACTTCCACCCCCTCCACGTCGATCACAAAGCGGTGCAGGTTGTGGTCGGCGAGCAACGCCGTGGGGATTAGCGCCTCACCGTTGGTGATGCTGACGCGCTCCGGCGGCGTCATGGCGTGGGCCGTGCGCGAGTAGATGAATTGCGCAGAAATCAGCACGATCACCAGCAAACTGGCGGCGGTCGCGGTGAGCTTCCAGAAGCGGTCGCGCTGGAGGCCGGCAAGCTGCTTGCGGCGTTCCGGGGCTGACAACCGGTTCGATTCATTGTCAGGGGAACTGGCGGCTTGGATGCGCTGCGCGATGATCAGGAAGAGCGCCAGCGCCACGATAATCACGAAAAAGAAGGAGTCGTTGTTGACGATGGGGCCGATCAGCGCCATCTCGCGGGGACTGGAGGGTATCACCTGGGCTTCGGAAAGTTCGTGCACGCCGGAGACGAAAAGCTGTGCTGCCACGACAAACAGAACCAA
>Ga0326727_10004003_pt1 | contig 45554 bp, 34 predicted proteins | sample MB2enrmetagenome_FD_207643 | JGI IMG/M metagenome (GOLD analysis project Ga0326727, IMG submission 207643) | Lab enriched peat soil microbial communities from McLean, Ithaca, NY, United States - MB29MY | ecosystem: Environmental > Terrestrial > Soil > Wetlands > Peat | place: USA: New York... | reverse complement strand
CAATCGCGTCAACTTTCGCGGAGTGAAGCGCAAGATGAGCAACTACAACCTGCGTCCGCGGAAGCGGCAACGCACCCGCCGCATCGATATCTCCGCGCGGATAAGAATCGTTAAGTGAACAGTATTGAGGCTAGACCGGCGGCCAGGAAAAGCACCTTTGAGGTCTTGCCGGTAATCGAGTTTAGAGCATAAGTCAGGATTCGCTGGAATGTGACGCAACCCTCCTTTACCGAAGCGACAATGCCGCCGAGTCCCGGTTTCGTCAACACGATGCCGGCCGCCGACTTGGCAACGTTGGTGGCAGTCGAAACCGCGATTCCCATCTGCGCCTGGCGCAGCGCCGGCGCGTCGTTGGCGCCATCGCCGCACATACCGACGGTGTGGCCACTCTTCTGGAAGGCCTTGACGAGGTTGTACTTTCCCTCCGGGAGGACGCCGGCGAAGACGGCGAAATTTTGGGGGCCGGAAGCGTCGGGGATCGGTCCAGGTGGACAGACGGCCCCGTCGAGACCGACCGCGCGAGCCACGATTGCCGCCGTCGCCGGGGCATCGCCCGTCACCATTACGGTTTGGACGCCCAACGTGCGCAACTCCGCAATGAGCGCCGCCGAATCCGTTCGAGGCGGATCGCGGAGAGCGATCAATCCCGCGAGCTTCGCTGGCTTGGGTGGACGTGCGCTGTTGTGATGCTGGTTGCGACTGTCATCATGTTCGTGACCGCGTATGTGGCATGATGCAACCGCGCATGGTCATCCTCGGTGGAGCGCTTGATGCGGTCCCTTGCGGCGCTCAGTCGGGACGTTGAGGTTGTCATCCGCAATCGGCCGCGGGCTTGCCGCCCAGGGCGGGCCTTTGTAACGGCGGTGTGAAAGGCCTCGCGGCGCCGGTGGGTGCTATCCTGGTTCTCGCCGCGCAGGCGCCGCTCCGCCAGGCGCGGGCGGCCCGAAAACCCGGAGACCACCGGAATGACTCCTTCACAGCCAGCGCTCACCGCCGCCGCTCCCGCCGGTTCAAGAGCCCGGTTCAGCCCCGCTATCGGGTACCTGCGCGGCTTCATTGTCGCGATGGTGGTCGCGCATCACGCCGTGCTGGCGTATTGTCCGTTCGTACCGGCGCCGCCCGCATCGCTCTCCACTGTGCCCCGCGCGTGGGAAGCGTTCCCGATCGCCGATGCCCGGCGATGGGCCGGATTTGTTCCGTTCGTTGGCTTCAACGATATATTCTTCATGTCGCTGATGTTCTTTCTCTCCGGCCTTTTCGTCTGGCATGGTCTCGAAAAAAAGGGCGGCGCCAGATTCCTGCGCGATCGCCTGCTGCGGCTGGGCCTGCCGTTCGCGGCGATGGCCGCGGCCGTTGCGCCCCTGGCGTACTACGCCACGTATCTCCAGGCTTCCGGCCGCGCGGATCTGGCCGGATTTCTGCGCCAATGGCTTTCCCTGGGGCATTGGCCCGCCGGACCGGGCTGGTTCGTGTGGGTGTTGCTGGGGTTCGATGGTCTCGCCGCGCTGCTCTTCGCCGCGGCGCCGCGGTGGGGCGAAACCCTCGGGCGGATGACCTCGGGAGCGTCCCGCAGGCCGGTGGTTTTCTTTGCCGCCCTCGCCGGCATCTCGGCGATGGCTTACATTCCCATGGCGCTCCTCTTCACGCCCGGCTCGTGGACGGGTTTCGGCCCGTTCGTTTTCCAGACCAGCCGCATTCTCCATTACCTGGCGTACTTCCAGATCGGGGCCGGCGCCGGGGCGTGGGGCGTGGACCGGGGGCTGCTGGCGCGGGACGGAGCATTGGCGCGCCGCTGGCCGCTGTGGGCGATGGCGGCCCTGGTGCTGTTCGGAGCGGCCGAGGCGCCGGTGGTTCTCGGCCTCGCATGGCCGAAGTGGGCGGCGGACTTTGGGTTCGTTCTCTCGTGCGCGGCTTCGAGCTTCGCGTTCCTGGCGCTGTTCATCCGTTGGGCGAGCGGGCGCTTCCGCTGGTGGGACAGCCTGAGCGCCAACTCGTACGCCATCTTCCTGCTCCACTACCCATGCGTGAGCTGGCTGCAATACGCGCTTCTCCCGGCTGCGCTTCCCGCGATGGTCAAGGGCGCCGCGGTTTTTGTCGGGGCGCTGGCGGCAAGCTGGGGCGCGGCAGCGGCGATCCGCCGCATTCCGGCGGTGGCGCGGGTGGTGTAGACGCGGCCGCCGTCTTCGCTCCCGGCGAATGGTGCCGATTCTCACGCTCCGGCGCTCCGGGCGCGCTGAAACCCGGCGCTCGGATGTAAACTCTGCGCATCCAGGCGGCCCAAATGGACATTCTTGCCGGATAATGAAAACCCAGCGCTAGCGGGCAAGTTCGAGCACCCCGTGGAAGCCCAAGCGTTCCTAGCGCGGATGAAGCCAAGGAGGGAAGCATCATGACCTGGAACTTCAGCTTCGCGACCGTCCGGAGGAATCTGAACCTGCGGGCCGCGATAATCTTCGCAACGATAATCGCCGCACTTGCCGGTGCTCCGCCGGTGGCGGCCGGCATGATCGCCGCGAGCGACTGTCTTCCGCCATCGCTCGGCCAGTACACCGGAAGCGTTGAGAGTTACGCCGTGGGCGGCCTGGGCACCGTCAGTCTGGTGGACCCGGTCCACAGTCAGTTCAGCGCGTGCGTAGTGCCGCTGCCCAACGTGGGCGACACGTGGACTGAGAGCTTCAACTCTCTGGTATCCGGCGAATTGTTCGTCAACGGCAGCGACCTTGGCCCCGCCGTCGGGCCGGCCGCGGTCATGGTCAGCCTCACGGTGGCATCCAACGCCGGCGGCGTGGAGACGCTGAATACTCAGATGACGGAGCTCAACGTGGTTTTGGCTGGCGGCCAGTTGATCCGCATCGATCCCATCATCCCAACCACCGGTCAGACGACCATCACCGATTTGGGCGGCGGGAATTATCAGATCTCCAGTTTCTTCGACGTCTTCACCGATCTGAGCCTGGACGGCGGCAACACCTGGACCCCCGCGACCGCCCCCGTGGTGATGACCTTGGGAGCGGAAAACACCCCCGAGCCGGGCTCGATTGCGCTGGCTCTCGGCGGCTTCTTGCTGCTGGGCACCCGCAAACTGCTTCGGCGGTAGGCCGCCGCTCCGGCGAAAATTCTCAACTATTTAATTTCATCCGCGCCCCGTTCCGCTCTTGCGCGCTCCGCCCGCAGGCTGTTATCGTCGAGTCAGTCAGACTCACTCCATGTCGCTCGCCATCGCCGGCAAGGAAGAAGAACTTCACTGGCTGGCTCTCAAACTGATCCCGGGCCTGGGTACCAGAAGCTCGGGGAAACTTCTGGACCGCTTCCGGACGCCGCAGGCCATTTTCCGCGCGTCGCGCTCGGAGCTCGAAGCGGCCGGGCTGAGCGGCGCCGTGGCGCAGTCCATCTCGAGCGGCTGCACGTTCGAGGACGCCGTGGTGCAGCAGGAAAAAATGATGGAAGCCGGCGCCATGCTGATCGCGCTGGGCGATCCGCGCTATCCCCGGCCCTTGCGCGAGATCTTCGATCCGCCTATCGCGCTGTTCGCGCGCGGCCGCGTGGAGCTGTTCGAATCGCTGTCGCTGGCCATAGTCGGCACGCGCCGGCCCACGCCGTACGGAGTGGCGGCGGCGGAACGGCTGGCGGCGGATATGGCGCACGCCGGCCTGGCCATTGTGAGCGGGATGGCGCGCGGCATCGACACCGCCGCCCATAAGGGAGCGCTCTCGGTGGGCGGCGAGACGGTGGCCGTGCTGGGCTGCGGCGTGGACGTGGTGTACCCGTCGGAGAATCGCAAACTGGCGGCCGAACTGGCGGCGAAGGGCCTGATCGTGTCCGAGTTTCCCATGGGGGCGGTGGCGTTTCCGCAGAACTTCCCCATCCGCAACCGCATCATCAGCGGCATGAGCGTGGGCGTGATGGTGGTCGAAGGGGCGCAATACAGCGGGTCGGCGATCACCGCCAAACTGGCCATGGACCAGGGCCGGGAAGTGTTTGCGGTGCCCGGGAATATCACCTCGAAACTGAGCTGGGGCCCCAATCTTCTGATCAAGCAAGGCGCCCGCCTGGTGCAGGACTGGAACGACGTGATCGCCGATCTTCCCGCCGATGCGCGCCGCCAATTGATTGAAAAGGGGCGGCAACGCCTGCTCGCCGAAGACGGCGCAACCGCCGGGGGCTCTCAGGCGTCTCTATTGGATAGCTGCGGGCCGGAGCTGGGCGCAACCGCCCGCCGCGCGCTCGAGGCACTGCATGTCGATCGCGCCATTCACCTGGACGATCTCCTGGAAATTGTGCAGGATACGTCGCCTTCCGAGCTCATTGCAGCGCTCTTCGAGCTGGAGATGCTAGGCTTGGTGAAGCAGCTTCCCGGGAAGAACTTCGTTAAAGTGTGGTAACGTCAACTGGGTAATCTGCTGGTAGTGTTGCCGTCGCGAGGGAGGGTTCGCGAAATTTCCGAAAGTTTCCTATGGCAAAAGCTCTTGTAATCGTGGAATCGCCCGCCAAGGCGAAGACCATCAACAAATACCTGGGCAAACAGTTCGTGGTTAAGGCTTCGCTGGGTCATATCATGGATCTTCCCAAGCGGGACCTGGCGGTCGACGTGGACCACGGTTTCGAGCCGCGGTACGAAATCATCGAGGGGAAGAAGAAACTCATCCAGGACCTCAAGCAAGCCGCGAGAAGCGTGGAGGATGTGTACCTTGCGGCCGACCCGGACCGCGAGGGCGAGGCCATCTGCCACCACCTGCAGGAAGTTCTCCGGGAGGGCAAGAAAAAAGGTCCGCGCATCTACCGGGTGATGTTCAACGAGATCACCAAGAAGGCCATCCAGAAGGCTTTCGAAAGGCCCGGCCAGGTCAACGTGGCGCTGGTGGACGCGCAGCAGGCGCGCCGCGTGCTCGACCGGCTGGTGGGCTACAAGATTTCCCCGCTGTTGTGGGACAAGGTGCGGCGCGGGCTCTCGGCCGGCCGCGTGCAAACCGTGGCGCTCCGCCTGGTGGTGGAGCGCGAGCGCGAAATCCGCGCCTTCCTGAAGCGGGAATACTGGACCATCGATGTCGATCTGGCCGCCAAAAAGCCGCCCATGCTGGCCGCGCGCCTGATCAAGCGCAACGACGAGACGCCCGCTGTCGGCAGCCAGGAAGCCGCCGGCGCCGTGGTCGAGGCGCTGGACGGCGCCGCCTACACGGTCGGGAGCGTTGGAACGCGCGAGAAGCGGCGCAACCCCGTGGCGCCGTTCATCACCTCCACTTTGCAGCAGGAGTCCTCGCGCAAGCTGCGCTTCAGCGTCAAGCACACCATGATGATCGCCCAGCGCCTGTACGAAGGCGTGGATGTGGGCAAGGAATCCGTGGGCCTGATCACCTACATGCGTACCGACTCGGCGCGCATCTCCGAAGACGCCATCCAGGACGTGCGCTTCCACATCGGCGAGCGCTACGGCCAGGAGTTCCTCCCGGATACGCCCAACTTTTACAAATCCAAGAAGGACGCCCAGGACGCCCACGAGGCCATCCGGCCCACCTCCATGGCCTACGCTCCCGAGATGGTGGAGAAGTACCTGGGCCCGGACGAGATCAAGCTCTACCGGCTCATCTGGAACCGCTTCGTGGCCTGCCAGATGCTGCCGGCGCTCTACGACCAGACCACCATCGACGTGGGCGCCAGGGGCAGCGACGGCGCGGACTACACTTTCCGGGCCACCGGCAGCGTCCTCAAGTTCGAGGGCTTCCTCAAGGTCTACCAGGAGAGCAAGGATCAGGCCGACGAGGAAGACGAGGAGATGAAGCATCGCCTGCCGGTGGTGGCCGAAGGCGAGCGCCTGCGCTTCAAGGCCATCCGGCCCGAGCAGCACTTCACCGAACCGCCGCCGCGCTACAACGAAGCCACGCTGGTGAAGCGCCTGGAGGCCGACGGCGTGGGACGCCCGTCCACCTACGCTTCCATCCTGTCCACCATTCAGGAACGCGAGTACGTCAAGAAGGAAGGCGGCCGCTTCACGCCCACCGAACTGGGCATGGTGGTTACCGACCTGCTGCTCGAGAGCTTCGACGACATCTTCGATGTGAGCTACACCGCGCGCATGGAAGAGGAACTCGACGAGATCGAAGACGGCAAGCTGGATTGGCGCGCCTCCATCGGCGAGTTCTACGAGCGCTTCGACAAGGATCTGAAGCACGCCGAAGAGCACATGACCAACGTCAAGCGGATGGAGAAGCCCACCGACCAGACGTGCGACAAGTGCGGCAAGCCCCTGGTGATCAAGTGGGGACGCCACGGCAGCTTCATCGCCTGCACGGGATATCCGGAGTGCACCTACACCCGCGAGCTGACCGTGGACCTTCCGGACGTCGACAAGGCGGATCTCTCCGAACAGGGCGAAGAGGAGTATTGCCAGAACTGCGGCCGGCCCATGGTGCTCAAGAAAGGCCGCTTCGGCCCGTTCCTGGCCTGCACCGGATATCCCGATTGCAAGACCACCAAGCAGATCGGCGGGGCGCAGAAGAAGCCCGACCAGCCGCTCGAGGAGAAGTGCCCGCAGTGCGGCAGCCAGATGGCCGTCAAGACCGGGCGTTTCGGCGAATTCACCTCGTGCAGCAACTATCCCGCTTGCAAGTACGTGAAGGAGAAGCGCGTCGGCGTGAAGTGCCCGGAGTGTTCCGAGGGCGAGATCATCGAGCGCCGTTCCCGCAAGGGCAACACGTTCTACGGCTGCAACCGCTATCCCAAGTGCAAGTTCGTGGCAGGGGGCAAGCCGGTTTCGGTGAAGTGCCCGCAGTGCGGCAGTCCCTACATGGTGGAGAAGTGGCTCAAGGCCGGCGCCGTGTGGCAGTGTCCCAACGCCGAGTGCCGGCACAAGCAGCCGGCTCCAGCCGCTACGCCGGCCGCATAGCCCAGGGAACCGGATCGGCGCCCGTCGCGGGTTGCGGCTCCCAACGCATCGCACCACGCTCGTCAGGTGAGCAGATGGACGGCTGTGGCAGGACAAGCCCCAGAGGAATCTGATGACCGCCGGCAGCTTCATTTGGAACCTTGGGGGTGGACGCCGGGGTGACGGCTGGGGAATGCGGGTCCCTCATGTCCGGCCTCCCGAGGCTTACGAATTGGATTGACCCGCACTAACTCAAGCAAGTCTCGCCTGCGACGCAGGGAAGTACCTTAGTAGTTTCAAACTAAATCCGAAAGGCCCATCCAAATCGCGGGCAGGCCCGGGCGATCGCTGGTAAATCATTCCTTTTCAATCGGCTCCGATCCGCCTCCACCAAGCGTGTGAAACCTGTTGCGGAGCAATTCCCGAACCGTCTCCGACTTACTCCCCCCATTTGTGGGCGATACGTGACGCGAGTTGGTACGAATTGAAGGTATGGCGTCTACCCCCGCTCGCGTAAGTCGTTTTACCCTCATAATATTGGTTGAATAAGGTTCTCAGATCGGATACTTTTTAAACCACATGAGGAAGACGCTGGTGTATCTTGTGTGCGGGAAGGGAAGTCGGGGAGGCGTGTGGCCTTCCCGATTCGAAAACCAAACACCGGACTCAGCCTCTTCCTCACCCCGAAAAGGAGGGCTGACAATGATCAAGCTGTATCGAAGCTCGATCCATTTCGACCACTGGATAGCCTATTCACCGGCTACCGGCTGGAATATGTTCCCAGCCCGGCGGAATGGCTGGCACGACCGCCGGCCCGCCCACGGCATAGACCCTCTCTACCTGCGGGAAGTTCCGCTACGGCTGGCCTTCAACACCGGCCTGCCGGGCGCATCCGAAACCCTTCAAGTGGCGGCCTGACCGCTAGTCCCTTTGCATCGAAATGGCTAGGAGCCGGTGAACCCGGATGTGTCTATGCTTCTCAGGAAGGAAAACATGGAACGTTCCCTCTCCGCCACGGGGCGCACGGCAGGTGCATCCTCTCCCGCGGCATCCCGCCAGTCCGTACATCGCATGGAAACCCGCTTGCCATGTGGGGCCCACGGCTATCCACCCGATTCCACCACCGTCGCGCTGGTTGGACTGGACGCTCAGGACCAAGCTTCCCTGAAGAGGATTCTGAGAGGTTATCCAAACCCCCATGCGCCCACTGTCACCTGGCAGGTCCGGCCCGAGCCCAGCGTCCAGTCGGTGCTGGCGGCCATCGAAAGCGAGCCCATCGCCATCGTGATCTGCGACCGCGATTGGATGGCGGACGACTGGAAATCGCTGCTCGAGCAGTTCGCCGCTCTCCCCCGGCCTCCCGTGCTGATCGTCGCCTCCCGCCTGGCCGACGATTACCTCTGGGCCGAGGCCCTCAACCTGGGCGCGTACGATGTGATCGCCAAGCCGTTCGAAGCTTCCGAAGTGGTACGCATCGCCGGATTGGCCTGCGCGCACTGGAACCAGTGCGATGGCGGGCGGCCCGCTGTCATGCACTCGGTCGCCTGAGTGCTTCCGCTCCGCGCCCTGTTGCCGCTCATCCCCGCGTCCGCCGTGGCGCTGTCCACCTGGGCCGCGCACCTCGTCTTCGGCCCCGGCCCGCTGCCTGCTCCATGGCCCGCCCGATGGGATGCCGGCTACCCAGATGGATTAAGATGGGGCATGCGGCTTTTCCACTGGACCCGCGCCAAATCGGTGTTTATGCCCGAGTTGGACGCGGAACATCGCAGCCTTTACGAGATGGGGGAGAATCTGCACCAGGGGTGGAGAGCCGGTGCTCCGCCGGAGGCCATGTTGCCGCCGCTGCGGGCTTTGCTGGCTGCCGCCGAGGAGCACTTCGCCCACGAGGAGCGCCTGATGCGCGCCGCCCACTATCCCCTCCTGAACTGGCACAAACGGCAGCACGAAACGGCTCGCAATGCCTCCAGGCCGCTGGTCGCGCGCCTCGAAGCCGGCGACCGCCAGGCGGTGAGAGAGTTGCTGGTTTTCCTTTCGGGATGGATGAAGGACCACCTGGCCGTCGCCGACAGAATGATGGCGGCGGCCCTGCGCGCCTTCGCCCGGGTCAGCGCGGCGTGATCCGAAGCGCGGCCCGGCGCGGAGCCTGTCGGGCGGCCATGGCCTTCGCCGCCCTGCATGCGACTGCGGTTTGCGCCCAGCAGCCGGCCGCGCCGCCGGAGCTCGAGGCGGCCTCGGTCAAGCCCAACACTTCCAGCGACAGGCGCACGTCCACCAGCACTTCCAGGGGCCAGACCCGCATAGACAACGTCTCCCTGCGGGTCTGGATCCAAATGGCATTCGATGTCCGCGATTACTCGCTCTCCGGCCCGTCCTGGCTGGAAGCCGAACGGTTCGACGTGGTGGGCAAGATCCCCGCCGGCGCGCCCAGAGCGCAGGTCCCAGCCATGCCCCAGGCGCTCCTCAAGGAGCGTTTTCACCTGGCGTATCATTGGGCGCCCAAGGAGCTTTCGGGCTACGCCCTGGTAGCCGCCGCGAAGGGGGCCAAGATCCAGCCGGTGGAGTCCGCAGGCGAATCCTCCAATGACACCGGCGACGGAAAGATCCAGGCGCGGGGAATATCGATGGGAGGTTTCGCCCGCCTGCTGGAGCGGGCGCTCAACCGGCCGGTGCAGTTTCTGACGGGGATGCCGGGCGTCTTCGACGTCACCCTGGAATGGACGCCCGACGAGGCGCCGGCCGAGCCATCGGGAGAAGTCCCGGCTCCGTCCCTGTTTACCGCGCTGCAGGACCAGCTCGGCCTCCGGTTGCGGGCGCAGAAGGTCTCCATCCCGTCGCTGGTGGTGGACCACATCGATCGGGTTCCGGCGGCCGACTGACCCGGCGGCGCGCCACCCTGCACCGCGTCATGCCATACTGTTGGTTTCATGCGCAAACAACTGACCTTGACACTCGCCGCGGCAGCCTGCGCGCTGCTGATCGGATGTTCGTCGTCCAACGAATCCAAAAAAGCCGAGGAGCAGCAGGCGCCGCCGGCCGCCGCGCCCGAGCCCGCTAAGCCCGCCGAGGCGCCCGCTCCGCCCGAACCGAAGCCATCGGACGCGCAGAAGACCACTTCCAGCGCGCTGCCCGACAAGGCCCCGGACGTTTACAAAGTCGACATGGACACCTCCAAGGGAATGGTGGTGATGGAGTGCCACAAGGCCTGGTCTCCCAAGGGCGCGGATCACTTCTACCAACTGGTGAAGCTCCATTTCTACGACGGCGTGCGCTTCTTCCGCGTGATCCGCGGCTTCATGGCCCAGTTCGGCATCAATGGAACGCCCGCGACGGACAGAATGTGGGCCGACGCCAACATCCTCGACGACCCGCCGGCGGGCAAGCACAACACCCGCGGCATGGTCACCTATGGAAGAACCGGCGCGCCCAATTCGCGGAGCACGCAGTTGTTCATCAACTATGGGGACAACAGCCGGTTGGACCCCGACGGCTTCACGCCGGTCTGCATGGTGACCTCCGGCATGGAGGCGGTGGATGAGTTCTGGTCCGGTTACGGCGAAGCGCCCGATCAGGAGATGATGCACGCCCAGGGAAATGCTTACCTGGCCGCCCATTTTCCGCACCTGGACTACATCAAAACAGCGACTGTTGTGCTACAGTAGTGGGGACCCTGCCCCGATGCGAAGGGGACCAGGAAGTTACCAATACAGGGTCGAATTAGAACGACGCGGCCCGGCGGGATCGAAAACCCCGCCGGGTTTTTTGGTTTCCGGGGATGTGGCCGTGCGCCGCGCGCAGCCTGCGCCACGATTCCCGGCGGGCATTCCGGGAACTTCACGGCGGGTTTCCGCGTATTCGATCACGAAGGGAATCACTGGATGACAAATTCGATGAGACGTATGCTGTTCGCCGCCGGATGGCTCGGCCTGGCCTCCATGGCCGCCATGGCCCAGCAACCGAAGCCCGAGACCAAACCGGCCGAGAGCCGCACCCTGAAGGTCAAGATGAATTACACCGGGGCCGGCACGGTGGACGAGAAACACAAGATCTTTCTGTTCGTGTTCGACAGCCCGAGCTTCATGCAGGGCGGAGCGATGCCCATCGGTTTCGGCTCGACGGCCGCGAAGGACGGAACCGTCACGGTTGCGAACCTCTTCGTTTCGCCGGTCTACGTCACGGCCGCTTTCGACCCCACGGGCGGATATGACGGGATGTCCGGCCCGCCGCCATCCGGCTCCGCGATGGGCCTGTACTCCAAGACTCCCGGCACGCCCGAGCCGATTAAGATCGACCCCGGGAAGACGGCCGAAATTACGCTGGCGTTCGACGATTCGTTCAAGATGCCGTAGGGCCGGCCTCAGGCCACCGTTTTCGGCTGGTGAATCTCCTGCAGGCTCCACACGCGGATGGGATCGCGAAGCCTGGCGGCCACGGCTGCGGCGGCGGCGCGCGCTCCGCTCATGGTGGTGATGCAGGGCACGCGATAGATCACGGCGCTGCGGCGGATGGCTTTTTCGTCCTGGAACGCCGGGGCGCCGCTGGTGGTGTAGATGGCCAGTTGAATCGCCCCGCCCTTCAGCAGGTCCACCACGTTGGGACGCCCTTCGTTCACCTTGAACACCGTCTTGCAGGTGAGGCCGGCGTTGCGCAAGGCGGCCGCGGTGCCGCGCGTGGCCACAAGCTGGAAGCCCAGGGCGGCGAATTTCCCGGCCACGTCCACGGCTTCCGCGCGGTGATGTTGGTTGACGCTGATGAACACCGTGCCCTTCTCGGGCAGCGGAGTGCCGGCGCTGATCTGGGCCTTGAGAAACGCCTCGCCGAAGTTGACGCCCACGCCCATCACCTCGCCCGTGGAACGCATCTCCGGCCCCAGCACCGGGTCCACGCCGTGGAACTTGTTGAACGGGAATACCGGCGATTTCACGAAATCCTGCGGCACCGGGAGCGTCCCCGAGGTCCGGCCGCCGGTCATCTCCGCGTAGTCCGCCAGCCGCCGGCCGCACATCAGGCCCACCGCGATTTTGGGCAGCGGCACGCCGGTGGCCTTGCTCACGTAGGGCACGGTGCGCGAGGCGCGCGGGTTCACTTCCAGCACGTACACCACGCCGTTCTGGATGGCGTACTGCACGTTCATCAGCCCGATCACGCGCAGCGCCTTGGCCAGGCGCACGGTGTAGTCCTCGATGGTGCGGACGGTCTCCTCGGCCAGCGATTGCGGCGGGAGCACGCAGGAGCTGTCCCCGGAATGCACGCCGGCCTCCTCGATGTGCTCCATAATTCCGGCGATCAGCACTTGCTCGCCATCCGCCAGCGCGTCCACGTCGATTTCCGTGGCGTCCTCCAGGAAGCGGTCGATCAGCACCGGGCGATCCTGCGAGAAGGTGACGGCTTCGCGCATGTACTGGCGGATGGTCTCCTCGCCGTAGGCGATCACCATGGCGCGGCCGCCCAGCACGTAACTGGGCCGCACCAGCACCGGGTAGCCGATGCGGCGCGCCGCGTCGCAGGCTTCTTCCACGCTGGTGGCGGTGTCGTTTTCGGGCGCGGGAATATGCAGGCGGTCGAGCAGCGCGCCGAACAGCTTGCGGTCCTCGGCCAGGTCGATATCGGAGGGATCGGTGCCGATGATGGGCACGCCCAGGCGCTTGAGCGGCAGCGCCAGGTTGAGCGGCGTCTGGCCGCCGAACTGCACGATCACGCCATCGGGCCGTTCCGTGTCGGCGATGTTGAGGACGTGTTCCAGCGTCAGCGGCTCGAAATACAGCCGGTCGCTGGTGTCGTAATCCGTCGAGACGGTCTCCGGATTGCAATTCACCATGATCGATTCCACGCCCATTTCTTGCAGCGCGAAGGAGGCATGGCAGCAGCAGTAGTCGAACTCGATGCCCTGGCCGATGCGGTTCGGCCCGCTGCCCAGAATCATCACTTTCCGGCGGGCGGATGGATCGGCCTCGCAGGAGCTTTCGTAGTTCGAGTAGAGATATGGGGTGAAGCTCTCGAACTCCGCCGCGCAGGTGTCCACGCGGCTGAAGACCGCCGCGACGCCCAGTTCCTTGCGGCGCCCGCGCACCGCGATCTCTTCGGTCCCCCAGGTTTTGGCGAGCTGCACGTCGGAGATGCCGAAGCGTTTGGCGTGGCGGAACAGTTCGGCGGTAGCGGTCTCCAGCCCCGCCGCTGGCAGTTGCATTTCGAATTCCACCACCTGGCGCATCTGTTCGAGGAACCAGGGGTCGATGGCGGTGTGCTCGCGGATCTGCTCCGTGGTCCAGCCCTGCGTCATGGCGAAGCGGATGTAGCTCAGGCGATCCGGCGTAGGGGTGATAAGCTTCTGCGGAATCAGGGCGGCATCCAGCTTGTCGGCGTCGAACGCCTTGCCCGTCTCCAGGCTGCGCATGCCCTTCCAGAGCGCTTCCTTGAAGGTGCGGCCGATGGCCATCACCTCGCCCACCGACTTCATCTGCGTGCCCAGGGTCGGATCGGCGCCCGGAAATTTTTCGAACGCCCACTTGGGAATCTTGGCCACCACGTAGTCGATGGTCGGCTCGAAGCAGGCCGGGGTTTTGCGGGTGATGTCGTTGGGGATCTCGTCCAGCCGGTAGCCCACGGCCAGCTTGGCGGCGATCTTGGCGATGGGGAAACCGGTGGCTTTCGATGCCAGCGCCGAACTGCGCGACACGCGCGGGTTCATCTCGATGATCACCATGCGCCCGTTCTCGGGGTTGATGGCGAACTGCACGTTGCTTCCGCCCGTATCCACGCCGATCTCGCGCAGGCAGCCCAGCGCGGCGTCGCGCATCATCTGGTATTCGCGGTCCGTGAGGGTCTGCGCCGGGGCCACCGTGATGGAATCGCCGGTGTGCACGCCCATGGGGTCGAAATTCTCGATAGAGCAGACGATGATGCAGTTGTCCGCCAGGTCGCGCATCACCTCCAGCTCGAATTCCTTCCACCCCAGCGCGCTTTCCTCGATCAGCACCTCGTGCACCGGCGAAAGCGCCAGGCCGCGCTCCAGGATTTCGGCCAGTTCCTCGCGGTTGTAGGCGATGCCGCCGCCCGTGCCGCCGAGCGTGAAGCTGGGGCGCAGGATGCAGGGGTAGCCGATGCGCTCCGCGAACGCTTCGCCGTCCCGGATGCTGTTGACCAGTTGCGATTGCGGCGTCTCCAGGCCGATCTTGCGCATGGCGTCCTTGAACAGCAGGCGGTCTTCGGCTTTCTTGATGGCGTCGATTTTGGCCCCGATCAGCTCCACGCCGTAATGGTCCAGCACGCCCGCCTCGGCCAGTTCCACCGAGAGGTTCAGGCCGGTCTGCCCGCCCACCGTGGAGAGCAGCGCGTCGGGCCGCTCGCGGCGGATGATTTCCTCCAGGTAGGGCCGGGTGAGCGGCTCCACGTAGGTCCGGTCCGCCAGGTTGGGATCGGTCATGATGGTGGCCGGGTTGGAGTTGACCAGGATCACCTGGAAGCCGTCGGCCCGCAGCGCCTTGGCCGCCTGCGTGCCGGAGTAATCGAACTCGCAGGCCTGGCCGATGACGATGGGACCGGAGCCGACGATCAGGATGCGGTGGATGTCATTGCGTCTGGGCATTGGCTATTCCCCGCTCATGAGTTTCACGAAATCGTCGAACAGGTAGCGCGAGTCGTGCGGGCCGGGCGCGGCCTCGGGATGGTATTGCACGCAGAACGCCGGGTACTCCCGGTGGCGGAAGCCTTCCAGCGTTTGGTCGTTGAGATTCACGTGGGTGAGTTCGATGCGGCGCGCGTCGAGCGAGTCCGGGTCCACGGCGAACCCGTGATTGTGGCTGGTGATTTCGACGCGCCCGGTCACGTCGTTGCGCACCGGATGATTGGCTCCGCGATGGCCGAACTTGAGCTTGTAGGTTTTGCCGCCCAGCGCCAGGCCGAGCAACTGGTGGCCCAGGCAGATGCCGAAAATCGGCTTGCGGCCGATCAGCTTGCGGATGTTGGCCACCTGCGCGGTGAGCGGCTCCGGATCGCCCGGCCCGTTGGAAAGGAACACGCCGTCGGGGGCCAGCGCCAGCACATCTTCGGCCGAGGTGAGCGCGGGCACCACCGTCACGCGGCAGCCGTTGTGCACCAGGCGGCGCAGGATGTTCCGCTTGATGCCGAAATCGTAGGCCACCACGTGGAAGCGCGGCGGGGCGTCGCGTCCCACGGCTTCCGACGGGGAGCAGGCCTCCACGCCCTCGGTCCACTGGTAGCGTTCCGCGGTGCTCACGCGGCTGGCCAGGTCGAGCCCGGCCATGCTGGGGATGGAGCGCGCTTTCTCGATCAGCCGGGCGGGTTCGAGACCGGCCGTGGAGAGCACGCCGCGCATCACGCCGCGGGTGCGCAGGTGGCGCACCAGCGCCCGCGTATCCAGGTCGCTCGCAATGGGGATACCGGCCCTGCCCAGAAACCGGCCGGCGTCCGTATCCGACCGCCAGTTGCTGGCCAGCGACGAGAACTCGCGCACCACCAGGCCTTCGATGTACGGCCGCGCCGATTCGTCGTCCTGCGCGCTGGTGCCGTAGTTTCCGATTTGCGGGTTGGTGAGGATCACGATCTGGCCGGAGTAGGAGGGATCGGTGAAGACCTCCTGGTAGCCGGTGAGGGCGGTGTTGAAGACCACCTCTCCCGAGCGTTCGGCGGACGCACCAAAACCCCGGCCCTCGAAGACCGAACCGTCTTCCAGGGCGAGCATTGCGGAATTCAAGTTAGGCTGTTCCTCCGTGGGAGTGGATAACCTTCATTCTAGCCGAGTCCGCCCGCCGCGTGGAGGATGAGGCTGCCGGGGTCGGGCGGGGGAGAGGTACAACGGTGGACCCACGCAAACCGGACCTGGGCGTATTGGATTGTCCCGCTCCTGCCGATATACCTTCCAACGGCCGGCCGTGCCACGCCCCGGCTGCGATCCGCGAGTTTGCGTCAAAGGAGTTTCCGAGATGAGGCGAAAAGGGCTCGCCGCCAGGATCTGGCTGCTTGTTTGTCTCTCGTGGAGCGTGGGCGCGGGCTCCGCCTGCTTCCTTATGTATCGTTCGCGGCAGGCTGCCGCTGCCGACGACAGCCTGTTCGAGCGCGAGGTTCGCATGCAGGACTCGGCCCGGCAGATGCAGGTGAAGTTCAAAACACAGGTCCAGGAGTGGAAGAACATCTTGCTTCGCGGGCACGATCCGGAGGATCTGAAGAAGCACTCGCAGGCTTTCCATGAAGACGAGCAGGCCGTTCGGGAGATGGCGGAGACCCTGGCGAGAAATGCGCCCGATGCGCAAATCCGCGCGCTGGCCGAAGAGTTCACGCAAGCTCACGCCGGGATGGGGATAAGATACGCCTCTGCGCTTCAGGCGTTCGTTCAGGCCAAAGGGCTCGACGTGCAGGAGGCGGACGGGATGGTCAAGGGGCAAGACCGGGCCCCCACGGCGCTTTTGGACAAAGTCGCGGATCTGCTGCGTGAGCGAATCGACGCCGGGCATTCCTCCCGAAAGCAGGCCCGGGCCAGGGAGTCCGCCTGGGTAATCGCCATTCTGCTGCTGGCTTTTGGGGGTATTGGCGCAGGGTCGGTTCTGACCATCCGGACTCTGTCCCGGGCTCTGCGGCAGACCACCTCCGGGTTGAGGGAAACCGCCGGGCAGGTGGCCAACGCGGCCAGGCAGGTTTCCGCCTCCAGTCAATCGCTGGCTCAAGGCGCCTCCGAGCAGGCGGCTTCGCTCCAGGAAACCTCCGCCTCCAGCGAGCAAATCAACTCCATGGCCAGGAAAAACAGCGACAGCCTGGAGTCGGCCGCCGATCTGGTAACCCAGTCGCAGCAGAAGTTCGCAGAGGCCTCGCAGGCATTCCGCCAGATGGTGACGGCCATGGGAGAAATCGGCGCGCAAAGCGCCAGGATCTCCAAAATCATCAAGGTGATCGACGAGATCGCATTCCAAACTAACATCCTCGCCCTGAACGCCGCGGTCGAGGCGGCCCGCGCCGGGGAGGCCGGCATGGGCTTCGCGGTGGTGGCGGAGGAAGTCCGCAACCTGGCGCAACGCTCCGCTCAAGCCGCCGGGGACACGGCTTCGCTGATTGAAGAATCGATCGCCAAGTCCAACGAGGGACAGGCGAAGGTGGACCACGTTGCCGCCGCCATACAAGCCATCACCGGCGAGTCCGCCAAACTGAAGTCGCTGGTGGACGATGCCAACCTGGCCAGCCGGGAGCAGGCGCGCGGCATCGAGCAGGTCGGCAAAGCCATCGTCCAGATCGAACAAGTGACGCAGAGCACCGCGGCCAGCGCCCAGGAGAGCGCCGCGGCGGCCGAGGAACTAAGCGCCCAGTCGCAGAACCTGAAGGACATAGTGGAGCGTCTGGCGGCGCTCGTGGACGGGGGAGCGCGGGCTGGCGCGGGCGGTTGAGCGGGCCACGCGGTGAAATCCGCGACAGGGCTTGCCGGGAACGCGGGCGGAGAGCGAAGATCGCCAAGAACTTACAGAGATGACAAATCTTCACACCGGAAACTCCTATACTAAGCGGTATGAAGCCCGTGCAAGTATTCACCGTTGTCCCTTCGCTGCCACCCTCGCTCGAGCGCCTTCGCCCGCTGGCCTACAACCTGCGTTGGGCATGGGATCACGGCACCATCGAACTTTTCCGCCGCCTGGATAGCGACCTGTGGGAGTCCACCGGCCACAATCCCGTGCGCATGCTCGGCGCCGTCACCCAGGCCCAGCTCGATGCCGCGGCCAAGGATGAGGCGTTTCTCGCGCAACTCGACCACACGGCGCGCGAGCTGGACGACTACCTCTCCGCCGAGTCCACCTGGTACCGCCGCACCTACGGGCAGACCGACGGCATGTCGGTGGCTTACTTCTCCGCCGAGTTCGGTTTGACGGAGTGCCTTTGCATCTTCTCCGGCGGACTGGGAGTGCTGGCGGGCGACCATCTGAAATCGGCCAGCGACCTCGGCTTGCCGCTGACCGGCGTCGGCCTGCTCTATCAGCAGGGATATTTCGGACAGTACCTCAACGCCGCCGGCTGGCAGCAGGAATCTTACGACGACAACGATTTCCAGAACCTGCCCATCACCCTGGAGCGCCGCGCCGATGGCGCCCCGGTCACCGTGGAAGTCCGCCTGGCCGGCCACGCCGTCACCGCGCAGGTGTGGCGCGCGCGGGTGGGCCGCCTGTCCCTGCTGCTGCTGGACACCAACCTGCCCGGCAACCGCCCGGAGGACCGGGACATCACCGACCAGCTTTACGGCGGCGACCGCGAGATGCGCATCAAGCAGGAGATCCTTCTCGGCATCGGCGGCTGCCGCGCGCTCGAGGCCCTGGGCATCGAGCCCACCGTCTACCACATGAACGAGGGCCACGCCGCGTTCCTCGGCCTGGAGTGCGTGCGCCGCCTAATGGAACGCCGCGGCCTTTCGTTCGCCGAAGCGCGCGAAGCCGCCTCGGCCGGCCTCATCTTTACCACCCACACCCCCGTTCCCGCCGGCCACGACTACTTTCCGCCATCCCTGATGGACCGCTACTTCGCCGACTATCCCGGCATCCTCAAACTCTCCCGCAACGACTTCCTCGGGCTGGGCCGCCAGAACCCCGCCAACGATTCCGAGGAGTTCTGCATGACCGTGCTGGCCCTCCGCATGGCCGGGGCGAGCAACGGCGTCAGCCGCCTCCACGGCCAGGTCAGCCGCGCCATGTGGAAGGCCATCTGGCCCGGCCTGCCGGAGGACGAAGTGCCCATCGGCTCCGTCACCAACGGCGTCCACCTGCGCACCTGGATCTCGCTCGAGATGAACCAGATCTACGACCGCTACCTGGGGCCCAAATGGCGCGAGGAACACGCCGACCCGAGCATCTGGCAGCGCGTCGAGTCCATTCCGCGCGAGGAGATCTGGCGCACCCACGAGCGCCGCCGCCTGCGCCTGGTGGCCTTCGCGCGCAACCGCCTGCGCGCGCAGTTGCAGCGTCGCGGCGCGCCGCAATCCGCCATCGACGCCGCCGGCGAAGCGCTCGACCCCGATTCGCTCACCATCGGATTCGGCCGCCGCTTCGCCACCTACAAGCGGGCCACCCTGCTGCTGCGCGACACCGAGCGCCTGGGCCGCATCCTCAATCAATCCGGCCGCCCGGTGCAGATCATCTACGCCGGCAAGGCCCACCCCCGCGACGACGCCGGCAAGCAGTTGATCCAGCAGATCGTCCGCCTGGCCCAGTCCGGCGACTTCCGGCGCCGCCTGGTTTTCCTGGAGAACTACGACATGGCGGTGGCGCGCTACATGGTGCAGGGCTCCGACATCTGGCTCAACACCCCGCTGCGGCCCCAGGAAGCCAGCGGCACCAGCGGCATGAAGGCCGTCGCCAACGGCGCCATCAGCCTCAGCACGCTGGATGGCTGGTGGGACGAGGCATGGCTGGACGCCCGGGCGGGCGGCTACTTCATCGGCTGGGCCATCGGACGCGGCGAGAGCTACAAGGACGCCGATTACCAGGACCAGGTGGAGTCCACCGCGCTCTACGACCTGCTGGAACACGAGGTCGTTCCGGCCTTCTACGACCGTGGCGCCGATGGCCTCCCGCGCCGCTGGACCGACTGCATGAAAAGGTCCATCGCCCATCTCTGCCCGTCGTTCAACATGCAGCGCATGGTCCGGGAGTACGCCGCCGAGTTTTACATCGGGGCGCACGAGCACTGCCAGCGGCTGCTGGCCGGCGGAGCAACCCGCGCCCGCGCTCTGGCCGCCTGGAACGCGCACGTGCGCGCCGGCTGGCCGCAGGTGCGCATCGAGAGCGTCGACAAGGCGCCTTACAAGGAACTCCCGGTCGGCAGCCGGATCGACATCCGCGCGCGCGTCCGTCTCGGACCCATCGGCCCGGACGAGGTTGCCGTCGAGTTGTATCTCGGCAATCTCGATGCCCAGGGCGAGATCGGCAAAGGCAAAGCCATTCCCATGAAGCCGGCCGGCCAGACCCCCGAGGGCCTGCACATTTTCGAGGCCACCGGCGTGGCTTGCGAGGAGAGCGGCCTGCGCGGCTACACCGTGCGCGTCCTCCCGTTCCACCCCGATGAAGCCAAGCGCTTCCTCCCCGGCCTGATCGCCTGGGCGTGAGGGGCCCGGCGAAATCCATGACGCCCTACCGCTCCGAAATCCTCGTCCGCTTTGCCCATTGCGACGCCGCGGGCATTGTCTTCTACCCGCGCTACATCGAGATGTTCAACAACCTCGTGGAAGACTGGTGCCGCGACCTCGACATCCCCTACGCGGAGATCCGCGACGGCCGGGGACAGGGACTGCCCGCGGTTCACGTCGAGGCCGATTTCGCCGCTCCCAGCCGCGCCGGAGAAATCCTCTCGGCCACCCTTACGGTGCGCACGGTGGGCACCAGTTCGCTCACCCTCGACATCCTCTTTCAAGGCCCCGACGGCGCCGACCGTGTCCGCGGTCTCCTGGTGGTCGTTTTGGTCGATGTGCAATCGAAACGCCCCATTCCGATTCCGGCCGCGGTGCGGGAAAAGCTCCGGGTGATTTCGCCGGCCGAGTAGTCCCGGTTGGCAGGCGGAAGCGCCTGCCCCTTTGCGGCAGTGTGGGGCAGGCGCTTCCGCCTGCCAATTCAGGGCTTCGTCACGTGAGCCGTGTTATCGTCCGGCCGCCGGTCCACCAGCTTGGTCGTGGTGCCCGTCCGATTGTATTGGTAATTACAGGCCCGGAGTCAATTCGCAGTTTCAATGTTTCAAACGGGTAAGAAAGGGCTTGACCCGCGCGTGAGAGAAGCACGATACTATCCAGTGGGAGCTTGGCGTTCGCATCTTCCACCACGGCATGCGTCCCCGGCGGCGTCGTTCGAGCCGGGCGCACGACGTTTGAATACTCGATTACAAAGATGAGGATACCGATGAACATTCACACCCGCCAGTCGTTGATCCCCTCCTCTCTTCTCTTCTGTAGGATCGCCTTGGCCCAGCAGTCTCAGGTAGCGCAGCAGACCGGATATGCCGCGTCGCGGGCTCTGGTAAAGTTCGCCGACACCTCCGGTGCGGTCGCAACAGCCGTGCCCGCCGACGCGATCCAGCAGAACAACATCGGCGTTTCGCGCCCGGTCGGCGGCGCAGGCGCCTTCCTGCTGCAGTCGAAGAGCATGGCTACAGCCGATCTGATTGCATCCCTGAAGGCTCGCCCCGACGTTCTGGTCGCCGAACCGGACTACATTCTCGTGGGCGCCGACAACCCCGCCTCCGGCCCGCCCGACGACCCTTATTACGGTTACCAAATCGACACCTACCCCTGGGGCTGGGAACCGGCACTGTGGGGCCTGGGAAAGATCTCCGTGCCGCTGGCCTGGGGATACTCCACGGGCTCCAGCAATATCGTGATGGGCATTCTGGATACAGGCGTCGGTTACACCCACCCGGACCTCAGCGCAAACATGTGGAGCGCGCCTGAAGCCCTCACCATCACGGGCCTCTACGGCAGCGGGTCGCCGCTGACCTGTCCGTCCGGAAGCCACGGCTTCGCCGGCGTGACCGACCAAGGCGGGCAGGTCACCCTGACCTGCGACCCGGCCGAGGTTCAGTCGCCTTTCTACGGTCACGGGACAAGGGTGTCCGGTATAGCCGGGGCGGTCGGGAACAACGGCATCGGAATCGTGGGCGTGAATTGGACGGCCAGCATCATGGGCTTGCGGATGGCCGGAAACCCAAACATAATCAATTGCCCCGGGGGCTTCTGCGGTTACCTCTCCGACGCGCTCAATGCGGTCGAGTTCGCCGTCCAAGCCAAGGCCAACTACGGGGTCAACGTTCGGGTACTGTCGGCAAGCTGGGCTTGGAACAATACGTTCTATGGCTGCGGGCCTGTACCGAACTGCACCCCCGCGACCGCGCCCCAGGTGCTATTGGACGAAATCAACAGGGCTGCCAACTACGATATTCTATTCGTCGCGGCCGCCGGAAATGGAATCGACGACGATGGCACGGGGATTGACATCGACGCGGTTCCGACGTACCCCGCGAGCCTGAGTCCCTCGGCGCCGAGCGTTTTGGCCGTCGCCGCCACCGCGCCGGACGATACGCTTGCCACCTTCTCCAGCTGGAGCATCGCCTCGGTTCAGATCGCCGCTCCCGGCACATACATCTTCTCCACCCTCCCAGGCTCGAGCTACGGCTATCCCGACCAGGCCCACGACTCCGGCACATCGTTCGCCGCGCCGTTCGTCTCCGGCGCGGCGGCCCTGGTGCTCTCCAGGTGCCCCAGCCTCGGCGCCCAGGGCCTGAAAATGACCCTCATTAACAACGCCGATTACGACCCGTACCTGAACGGATTCACGGCCACCAGCGGACGGCTGAACGTGGGCTACGCAGTCGAGATGTGCGCCTGCGATGTAAATGGCGACGGGACGGTCAACGTCGCGGACTACCAGTGGGAAGTCAACGAAGCGCTTGGCGTGATTCCGGCCGTCAACGACCTGAATTGCGACGGCGTGGTCAACGTTATTGATGTCCAGATCGTCATCGACGGGGCCCTCGGCGTGGGCTGCCCCGCCTCCATCCTCCTGCCGTCTTGCAGCGGCGCCCAGCAGCAGACTATGAGCGCGGCATCCGCCGGGAGCCTGTCGGTTGGCACAGCTACGGCCGTAGCCACAGCCGCGTCCGCGTCCGCAACTGCAAAGACGCGGCAGGCGACCGTGCCTGTGGCACTTACTAACTCCAAGGCCTCAATCGCGGCGTTGCAGTTCGACCTCTTGTACAACAAGTCCGCTTTGGCGGTCTCGGCCTCGGCCGGCGGCCCAGCCACTGCGGCGGGCAAGACCGTGTACGTCAACACCAACCTGGCGGGCGGCCAACGGGTCATTATCGCCGGCCTCAACAGGACCCTGATCGGCAATGGTAGCGTCGTGAGCCTGGCGGTTCAGTTCGCCGCGAGCGCGGCGTCTGGGTCGTACCCGCTGACGATCGCCAACATAGTCGCGACGGACGCGTCCGGTAACCGCATTTCCTTGCAGGGCGCAAGCGGGTCCGTGGCTACGCCTCTTCAGTAGGGCGAGGGTATACGCCTGAACCGTGTGAGAAGGACCAGTATGGGAACGTCCGCTCCAATCACCCGCGACCGCGAAGCGGGGATTGGTGCGCTCATCCCGGAACGCGCCCAGAGCCTTCACCGAGCGGCACACCCCGGTCAGCCGGGGCGACCCGCCGCCTCTCGACGATGTTTAAGGTTGAATCGACACTTAGTTTGAGGGACTCTTATGATTCGGCTACTTCGAGCTGCGGTTCTATTACTTGTGCTTCTGAACGCCGGGGGCGGACAATCTATCCCGCCCCCGCCGGGGGGAGCGCCCAATCCGGTGGTTTGGTACTTGAGCGGCGTCAGGTTCTCCGATGGAGGGACGGCAAGCGGGTCGTTCGTCTTCGACGCGAACAACTACCAATACTCGGCCATCAATATCACCACCACGGCGGGATCGGCGGCGGCGGGCGCCCACTACGCCGCATGGGATCCGGGGAATGCGACGATCGAATGGGGTGTGCTCGCTGTTCCCACGGCCGGGCTGGCCGATTACACCGGCGTTCCGCTTCTGGAGATTGTCACAAATACCCTGTTCACGAACGCTGGAGGCACAATTCCGCTGACCCTCGGTGGCGCCAGCATGGAGACAACCTGCAATACCGCATGTGACGCGCTCTTTCCGACCCCCGTCCGAACCGTGATCTCCGGGTCGCTAACCACGACCCCGCCGACGGGCGTGCCGGCCCTGTCGAAGTGGGCGCTGGCGCTGCTGGGAATCCTGCTGCTGGGGTATTCCGTCATCGAGGTCCGCCGGCGCCGCTGGAGCGCCGTTCCCCGGCCCTGAAGCAGACCCAGCGAGCAAGAAGTGCACTTGCGGGATAATGGGATTCCTGTGATCCGATTACTTCGTGTTACACCTTTATTATTCGTGGTCCTGCACGCCGCGAGTGGGCAATCCCACGGTCCCGCGCCCAGCGGCCCGCCCAATCCGGTGGTCTGGTACCTAAACGGCGTCCAATTCTCCGATGGAGGAACGGCCAGCGGGTCGTTTGTCTTCGATGCAAACAATTTCGTTTATTCGGCGATTAACATCACCACCACGGCTGGATCGGCGGCGGCGGGAGCCCACTACACTGCATGGGACCCGGGCCAGACCCTCATGTGGGACAACTTCGTAGTTGCCGTTCCCGCGGCCGGGCTGACCGACTACACCGGCGTTCCCCTTCTGATTCTCGGCGTGAACCTACAACTCACGAATTCGGGCGGCACGGTACCGCTGTTCCTTGGCGGTGTCAGCGAGGAGACAACCTGCAATGCCACCTGCGTGGTAACCGTTCCCACCCCCGTCCGGACCGTAATCGCCGGGTCGCTGACGACGTACCCGCCGTCTAGCGTGCCGGCTCTTCCGAACTGGGCGCTGGCGCTGCTGGGAATCCTGCTGCTGGGGTATTCCGTCATCGAGGTCCGCCGGCGCCGCTGGAGCGCCGTTCCGCGGCCCTGACGCGGTGCGGGCGGCGCGGCTTACTTGCCCAGCCTGGTCACGTGAGTCGTGTTATCGTCCGGCCGCCGGTCCACCAGCTTGTTCCACGGGTCGATGCCCGCCCTATCCGGCACGCCGTCAACCATCAGTGTGAATTCCGTCACGGGCTTCTCGATCTTGTGCTTCGCCAGATAGAGCGGCTTCTTCCTGGAATCGAACACCCCGATATCGATCCAGTCCGCCAGCGGCGCCTCCCGTTCCACCCCGTTTTCGTCTGCACGGACCTTGCGCGCCTTCACCTTGAGCTTCACCTCGTACTTACCCTTCGACACTTCCCGGTACTTCGCCTCGACCGCGCTGTTCTCGTACAGAACGATCGAGTCGAACATATCGTCGATCAGGTGCGGGTATTCGGGCGGCGTGGCTTCCCGCAGCCGCGCCTCCAGTTCCAGCGCCGTGGTATACGGCGGTTCCTGGTAAGCTACCGATTGTAAGTAAGTCCGCAGCGCCCGGTTGAGGTTCTCCTCGCCAATGTAATCCTGGAGCGCGTAAAACACCACGCTGCCCTTGTTGTAATAGATATACGGCTGCTGCTCGTTGCGCCCGAGCGGCATCTCCTTCTTCTCCTCATCGCTGCGGCCGCTCAGATACCGGTCCATTTCGTACTTCAGAAAGCGCCGCATTTGCGCCGCGCCGAACTCCCGCTTCATCACCATCAGCGCCGTATACTGCGCCAGCGATTCCGACATCACCGTCGCTCCCTGCACGTCGGCGCCGATCGCCTGGTGCGCCCACCACTGGTGGCCCACCTCGTGGGCCGTCACGTAATAGGGATAGTCGATGTCGTTCTCGTTCGCCGGGTCCACGCGCGCGATGAAGCCGATCCCCTCCGAGAACGGAATGGTCGCCAGGAACGACTGCGCAAACCGGGCATATCGCGGAAACTCGACAATGCGCAGCGTCTTGTTTTGAAACGGGCTGAAATTCGCGGTGCAGTAAGTGAGCGCGTCCTTCAGTCCTTTCATCATGCGCGCCAGGTTATATTCATGGCCCGGCTGATAGTAGATCGCCAGGTCCACGTCGTTCCACTTGTCGCGCAGCACGCGGTACCGCGCCGAGAGCACGCTCCAGAGATTCGGCGTGCGGGCCCGCGTGCGGTACTCGAAGTGGGGCCGTCGGCCCTCGGTCCACTCGCGCACCAGTTCGCCCGGCGCCACCACCGTCTGGCCGGAATCGGTCGAGATCGCCGCGTCGTAGGTCACCCAGTCGGCGTCGCTGGAGATGTAGTTGTTGCGGCGCGCTTCTTCGTCGTGGATATCGGCAACCCGCGGCTTGGGCGCGAGCCCGTGCTTACGCCGCACATGGTCGCTCGAAAGCTCCTGGTTCGCGTTGTAACCGAACTGCGGGAAGGTCTCGTCGTTCAGAAACGTTCCGTTAGGCTCGGCATAGGTCTCCGCTCCCTCCTCCGAAAAGCCCTGGGGAATGGCTTCCATGTCGAATTCCAGCGTGCCGGCCGCGCCCGGAGGCATGGGCCGCTCGATGCGGTACAGGCGCCCGTAAACCGCGCGGTCCTCCGACACCAGCCTGGCCGCGGGCGTGAACTCGAAGCGGCGGAACTTCCATCGCTCCGGCACGCTCACCAGGACGCGGTCGATGGGAGACGCGGTTTTGTTCGCGATCTCGTACCGCCCGCGCACGCGCACGCCGCCGGTCTGCGGGTACAGGTCCACGTTCAGGCTCACCGACAGGATGCGCGGCTGCGGCAGTTTGGCCATCCACTTATAGCCCTTTTCGTACCTCTCCGCCAGCGTTTCGGTTTCGTGGGTAGTCCGGAACGGGTGCAGGATATTGGTGTTGTAAAAAATGAACCCGCCCAGCGCCAGGAACGCGGCGCCTGCGCTCACGGCCACCAGACGCTCCGTACCGCCGAAACGCCGGCGCGCCAGCCGCCACCGCCAGCGCCAGCCGGACTCCGTTCCGCTGGGCCAGAACAGGCGCGCCCCCAGCACCAGCAGCACCGCCAGGGCCGCCCAATAGGCATCGAACCAGAGCACCGGCCCTATCTCCCTGCCGAATCCGTTCATGTCCGAGTAAGTGTAGTCGGGGCGCCATGAGTAGCGGTAGAGCGGGTGCTCCAGCCCGAACTGGCCCATGAAAGTCCTGGCCAGGTAATACAGCACCATGGCGAAATGGCCCAGGTACTTATTGTTCACGATGGCCTGGACGGCGATGGCCAGCGCCACCAGCAGCCAGTAATCGATCAGGTCGATAGCCAGCATTTGTTTGGCATAAAGCAGCGGCTCCAGGCGCGTATATCCCTTCGATAACTGGATCGCCATGCACCCGGCCATCAGGATGGCTTGCAACAGCAGCGGAACCATCAGCAGCGCCAACAGCTTCGAAAGCGGCCTCGTCCATTCGCCGAGCGGCAGGGAATCGGTAATCTCGTGGATGCGTGCGTCGCGCTCCCGCCACACCAGCTCGCCGGCGAAAAAGACGATGAGGATCAGCACGAACAGATAGAAAGACGCTCCGGCGATGGTCATCATGTCATAAGTGACCGGGTAAGTGGGCGTCCCGTACATACTATCGGTAGTGCGGGCCGCAAACACCAGGAACAGCAGGCCGCACAGCAGAATTACCAGGAAGTAGACGTTCTTCACCGTCTCCACGAATTCGAGCCAGGCAAGGCGCAGCAGCGGACCCATGGACGGGGCGGCATAGCGGCCGCGCGCGGTATCCGCCTCCGGCCTGGCGGCGCGCCCCGGCTGGCGGGGTGCGGCGTGTTGCATGCGGAACTTCCACCAGGCGAAGACGGCCACCGCCGCCGCCACGCCCAGCCACAGCACCCGGTTCCACAGCAGCAGGCCCTCCAGGCCCAGCAGGCGGCCGTTCTTTTCGGCGATCGTCCAATACTCCGTGACCCGGTCCGCCGCGTTGATGCCGAACGGATCGGCCAGCGCGCCCACCCAGCGCGTGTCGAGGTCCTCCGTCAGCGTGCCGGCGATCAGGTACCCCGTGAACAGCACCACGCTTCCCACATACACCGGGTAAATACGGCGGGTGAGAGCTGCCAGCGAGAAGAAGAGCGCGCCCATCAGCAGCAGGTTGGGGATCACCGAGGTGAGATACGGCATGACGTAGGTCATCGGGTGGTTCGGCCCCACCTTGGCGCGGTCGAGGGCGGGCAGCCAGGTGGCCGCATAGAATCCCAGCCCCATGCTGGAGTAAATCGCGGTCAGGACGGTGATCGCCGCCAGAAACCGGCCGCCCAGGTACTCGGCCTTGCGGATGGGCGCGGTGAAGAAGAACGGCTCTGCCTGGTAATCGAAGTCCTGGTAGCCCGCCCGCCCCGCCACCGCCGCCGTCACCAGCAGCCCGAAACAACCGAGCAGGGAGATCAGCATCGTCACCACGTAGGGCGAATTCACGAAGACCTTTTCGCCTTCGAAGTTGAAACTCGCTCCCGGCAAACCGCCGCCCGCCGCCATCATCGTCAGAAACGCCAGCGCGCCGAACAGCAGGAAGTAGACGTAGGTCGAGATGGCGCGCAGCCGCCGCCCCATCTCGAAACGGAAAATGGCGCTCAGCACGATGCCGCCCCGCCCGCCGCCGCGCCCGCGCTGCGCATGGCGGCGAAATAGACGTCCTCCACTTCCGGCGAGACCGATTCGAAGTCCGGCCCCGGCGGCTCGTCCCGCAGCACGCGGATCAGCGTCCGCCCGGCCGAAAGGCGCGACGAGAGCACCGGCAGCGCCTCCCGGTACTCGTCCAGACCGGCGCGCGGCACGCTGGCCTGCCAGATCCGGCCGCGCAAGGCGGCTGCCAGCGCCGCCGGGTCGCCCTCCACCAGAAGCTGCCCGTGGTGCAGGATGGCCATGGCCGGACAAAGATCGGTCACGTCGCCGACGATGTGCGTGGAGAGAATCACGATGCAACGCTCGCCGATTTCGCTCAGCAGGTTGTGAAAACGCACGCGCTCCTCGGGGTCGAGACCGGCCGTGGGTTCGTCGACGATGATCAGCCGTGGATCGCCGATCATCGCCTGTGCGATTCCGAAGCGCTGCTTCGTGCCGCCCGAGAACGTCCCCAGCCGCTGGTGGCGCGCCTCCCAGAGGTTGGTCCGATGCAGCAGCGCCTCCACCAGCGCGTTCCTCTCGGCGCGCCGGCGCACGCCCTTCAGTTCGGCGAAGTGGTCGAGCATGCGCCACGCCGCCACTTTCGGATAAAGCCCGAACTCCTGCGGCAGGTACCCCAGCACGCGCCGCACGCTGTGCTTGTCGCGCAGCATGTCGATGGTGGTGTCTTCGAGCGCCAGCGCGGCCTCGCCGGCGTCAGCTTCCTGGAGGGTGGCCAGGATGCGCATCAGGGTGGACTTCCCGGCGCCGTTCGGCCCGAGCAGTCCGAAAATGCCCCCGCCGACGGTGAGCGAGACGTCCTTCAGCGCCTGCACGGCGCCGTAGGACTTCGAGAGGTTGCGGATGCGCAATTCCATGGAACCAGCACATCAGGCCGCCCAATTTCCGTCAAGAGGCCCTTTCGGCCCAGGTGTGAACGCGGGGCGGCGAACCGCCTGCGGCGCGAGCTGGCGCCCTGGTGAGTCGGGGAACAGGCCAATTGGGAGATGAAACCGTGGTTGAGCGCCCCCGCGACGGGCCGGCCGGGAACGACCTGGCGCATGGCCTCGTCGAAACGCGCGCACTCTTCCGGTTCCCTCAAACCTTACCGCTTCAAGAAACCGTCGTGCAGCAGGCACGCGCGCAGCGAATTCATGAGGGCATCGGTGAGTTTCCAATGGCCCATCTCGCCGGGATGCCTGGAAAAGGCCGGCTGCGCGAAGGCCGGCTCGATTGTCAACCGGCAATCCGGCGGCCTGGGCCTGGGCGCGTGCCAGGCCGGCGCGAGCCACCACCACTTAGGCCAGGGGCGGGGAAGGAATCCTCTCCGACACCGGCGCAATTCCGTTGGATCCCAGCACGCCGCCGAAGTCATCCGCATCCAACTGCGCTTCGATGGTCTGCGGCCGGAACAGCGAAACCATCTCGGGATCGTGCGAAAGGGCCACTTCGGGGGAGCCTTAGCCGCCTTCGTGTTCCTCGGGATCTTGCGCCTTGCCATGAGGATAGCGCAGAATGTGGAGGGAGCCTGCTAAGCAAGGGCTTTCGCGGAGGCACAGCATGTCCGAATCCAGCGAGGAAAGAAATGACCGGCGGGAAGCTTGCGTGAGCGCGCTGGCCTGGTTTCTGACGGGCGCGATAATCGGCGCATCGGTGGCGGTTCTGTACGCGCCCAAAAGCGGGAAAGACACCCGCAAGTACCTCACCCGTAGAGCCCAGCAGGGGAAGCAGGCGGTCGCCGGCACCAGCCAGGAGATCCTGGACGCCAGCAGGGAGATGTTCGAGCGCGGGCGCAAACTGGTGGACGAAGCCGCCGACCTGTTCGACCACGCGCGCAAGATGGTCAAGGGCTGAGACGCCGGCCGGCTATTGGCCGCTCACTGTCCAGGTTCCGACACTGGCCAAGGCCTGGTCTCCGGATTGTGTCGTTGCGTCAGCCGCGATCTGGCGAGTTCCGGCAAACGATGGCGCGAAGGCCATCTGCAAATTCACGTCCAGCTCATTGCCCGCTCCGCTCACCGAGCTGAGGATGGAGGCGAGGGTGCATTGGCTGTTTCCCAGGCTTGGACTGTTGCCCGGGTTTGGGCTGTTCCCCAGGCTTGCGCCGGGCGGGAAGTACGCCGGGCCGATCCACTGCCCGCTGGTGTCGCTCCATAGCCAGGCGTAGCCGCCCGCGGACGATACCGCCACCTGGCAGGCGGCGCCGCCGAACGAGAGCATGACCCAGCCAATGTCGCTGTACCCGTTCGGGTCGGTGAAGCGGAAGGTGAAGCCGGAGCCGGGGCCCGCTCCGGAATTCGGGCTCACACCCAGGATGGTCAGTCCGTTGCCCGACTGGAGGATGGGCGCGCCCTGCCGGGCGACCGCGATATAGCCGGTTCGCTGCTGCTGGGCGGCGTTGGCCGCGACCGAAAAGCCGACCACGCCGCTTCCCTGGCCGGAAACCCATCCCGTGAAGGAAATCCAGCTTGTCGCCGTCGCGGCGTTCCAGGCGCATCCCGGATCGGCCGTTACGGTGAGCGCTCCCAGCCCGCCTGAAGGGCCGAAGGATGTGGTGGAGAAGCTCGCCGAGGCACACGGCGGGTCGTAGCTGACGGCGATTGGAAGGCCCTCGGCGGTGGGACTTCCCACGCTCAAAGTGAGCGGAGAGTACGGGTCGGACCAGGAGTTGCCCGCGGCCAGAACAGGCCCGGCCGCCGACTTAAAGTCCAGCAAGTAGGTGTGCTGCGGGTCCAGCGCCTGGCTTTCGTGGTGGACCAGCGCGCCCGCGAACAGGTTTTCGCCGTCCAGGTTGTTCAGCAGCGACAGGCTGCCATCCACGTCGCCTACGGGCTCGCGGTACTCCAGCCAGAGCCACGAATCGGTGGATGCGTCGCGCAAAACGCGCAGAGCGCGCAGCCCATCCGGCGCTTCAAACGGCGCCAGCGTGAACGATCCGCTGGACCGGACCTCCCGAAACCCGCCGGGCGGAAGCCAGTTCAGGAGATTGCTCTTGTGGGCGGCGGAGTATTGCCCGATCACCGGCACGCCGTCCCACGACGTCCAGGTCTGGCCCATGCTCGAGGCTGGATCGCCATATTCGGCCGTGAGGCCGGCATCGCCGGGAACGCCCAGCGGCGCGCCGCCGAAACTCTCGGTGCTGGCATGGTTCAACCCCAGGTTGTGTCCAAGTTCGTGGGAAACGTCGCCGAGCCAGAGCGACATCGGTTGAAGCGGGTAAATCGGGAACCACGCCGCAGAGGCGCTGAACGCGCCCTTGCTGGGAGAAACCACGGACTGGCAGCCTATGGTGCCCGACCCGCCGATACTGCCAAACTCCTGGGTGGTGCAGACACTGACCGGGAAGACCACCGCCAGGCGGGTGAAGCGGGTGAGATCGACCAGGGGGTCCGCAGCGGCCATGGCGGCCGCCAGGAGCGCGTCCAGTTGGTCGCAGGTGAAGTCCTGGTTCAAAGCCAGGGGTCCGAGCACTTGGCCGGAGACGGATGTCTGTCCATAAGATGCCTCCTGCCAATACGCATTCAAGGAATCGGAGACGAGCGAGCCGGCGCCCGATCCAAAGAACTCCCGCTCGATGGCGGCAGGCGTGAAGCCGGCGGGAAACGGCGGATTGGAGGGCGTGGTGACCTCGAGGACGGCGATGTTCTGCGTGCCCGTGGTGGTACACTGCGGCGCTGCCGGCTGCGCCCCCGCGTCTCTCGGCGCGGCGGCCCCGGCGCTGGCGGCAGCGATGTGGTCGCCCACGCGCAACCCGCGAAGGGTCACCGGGACGGCCGAAGGCCGCGGAACCGGGGCGGGGAAGAAGACCTCGAACCGCTCGCCGGTGGTCTCGATCCACCAGCGGGTGCGGCTGCGATGTCCGGCAAAGTCGTCTTCGACACGCGCCCGCAGGACGCCTTCGATCTCGCCCCATGCATCGACAGGCAGCGCCAGATCGAGGGCCGCGCCCGGGTCGGCGGCGATCAGTTCGTACAGCGCTGCCGAACGCTCTTCGAGGAGGCGAGAATTGGCCATGGTCGCGATCGCCTGGTTGTAGCGGGAGACGCGAGCCGAGAGAGAATCGGCCGGGTCCGGCTGGCACCAGGCCGCCAGCGGCAGCAGACACAACCATCCCGGAATCCAGGCCAGGCTGCGAGTACGATTCATGCATAGCTATCGGCCGAACGGCCGGGAAAGTGTAGAGCCTGCCTGAAGGGCGCGCCGCGGCGAACCAGCCGTTGGCATTGGGCGCTAGGCTGCCGCCAGCCAACTGCCCAGTTCGGAGCGGGTGCAACCTTCCAGGTCGGTGGCGGCCAACCCGAGGCCATCCAGGGCCAGCTCGAGGCGGACAGGGGACGGCAGATCCTCATGCGCGCCGGTCAGGTACTCGGCCAGGTACAGCAGGTAGGCCAGCGGGGACGTGGCGGTCTCGGGGCGGTGGTGCTGGCGGATGGCGCGCACCAGGTGCCCCGGCAGCCTCCACTTGGCGGCGATCAGCCCCCCTACAACCGCGTGATCGGTGCGCAGGATGAGGCCTTCGGCATATACCGCCGGACAGCCGGATTGCTCCAGCCCTTGAAGGCGGGCGGCGTCATACAGGCTGGATGCCAGCAACGCGATGCGGCCGACATCGTGCAGCAGGCCGGCCAGATAGGCTTCGCCAGGGTCGATCCCGCGCGCGCGGGCGGCCAACTGTTCGGCCAGGTCGGCCACTCCGATGGAGTGCGGCCACAGGGCTTCCAGCTTGGGAAGGAACAACAGGGGCCGCATGGCCAGCGAGGCCACCACCTTGCGGGCCGTGTCGAAACCCAGTCGCGCCACCGCGACGTGCAGGGCGGAAGCCTCTTCGAGATCGGCGTACAAAGCCGAGTTGGCGAGTTGGACGATGGCTCCTGCGGTAGCCGGATCGCGGCGGGCGGCGTCCACCACCTGGGAGATGCTGACGGTCGGGTCGCGCAAGGTGTTGAGGGTCTGCAGGGCGGCCTGCGGAAAGACCGGCACGCGCCAGGAGGAAGGCTCGGGCATGACCTGCGGCCGGGTGCATTCCTCCAGGGAGTCGAGGATCTTCCGGGGCCACATGCCCTGATCGACGCCGCGCCGCAATCCGGCCAGGATTTCGGGGGCGTCCTTGTGATGGAACGGCTGCGCCTCAAACTCGCGGTCGAAGGCATCGCACAAGCGCAGGATCGCGCCCAGTTGGCGGCACAACGGGTTTCCCAACCCGGGCTTCCCGAAGGCCGCCAGCACCGCGCGCACCTCCACCGGCGCGCCGCTGCCGGCGTGGCGATGGAGCAACAGGCTGGCGGCCTGAAGCAGATTCTTCTCCTCGGTCGACAGGAAAAGGTGATGGGCGATCAAGTTGGCGATTGCCCCCGTGCGGCGGCAGTGGTTTTCCAGGGTTGCGTCCTGCGGCGGAGATTCCGAGAGGACCAGGGTTTCGACCATGCGCGGTTTCCTCCGACTGGGTTCTCCACTCTTATCGGACGGAACGGCGTGAAAGTTTAGGCCGATTTTCGGAAACCGGGCCGGTGGCCGGCCGGAAAAGCTACCGGCTGTGCCACCACTGCAAAACCCGCAGGGCGCGCAGGGTGTTCCAACGGCTGGGTTTGCCGGCCGGTTCCAGCTCGAAGAAGATCTTGCCGGGGTAGCCCTTGTGGGCTTTCCAACAACCATCCCCCCGGCGGCGCTGTTCCACCACCGCGATAGCGTCGGCCAGGCGGGGATCGCGCGCGGCGGCGGCGTCCTGGAAGTAGTCCAGGCCGCGCAGGACATCGTAATGCCAGCGCGGCGGGAACACGAAGCGCAGCATCTCGGGCCTGACGATTCTGCCGGTGCGATGGGAGCGGAACAGGCGATGCAGCAGCAGAAACTCGCGGCCGCGGCCCTGCGACTGGCGCGATTCCAGCGCCTGGCCGGGGCGGAATCGCTCATACTCCAGCAGGGCTTCGAGCGCGGTGATGGTGGTATGAAACGAGCCGTGGGTGGCGTCGCCGCCGTAGCCGGGCGTGGAGCGGCAGTTCCAGCCGCCGTCCTGCATCTGCCTGGCAACCATGTGGGCGGCCAGCGAATCCACCCGGGCATCGTCCACCCCGGCCCAGCAGAGCGCCGCCAACACCATGCCGCTGACGCAGGTCTCGCTGTTCGGGTGGGCGCGCGGGAAGAAGTTGATGCCGCCATCCCGCCAGAAGCCTGTGTCCAGCAGGAGCTTGGCCGCGCGCGCGGCCTGGGGGTGGCCGGGCGCCAGGCCCAGGGAGCGCAGCAGCGCCAGGGTGTACGTCGTGGAGATCCACTTGGGGTTGTAGATGCCGCCGCCCCATCGGCCGTCGGGGTCCTGGAGCGCCAGCAACTGCGCGCCCCAGCCTTCGCCGGCCACGCGGGCGCGCTCGCGGCGGACGGCGGAAGGCGAGGCGTGGCGGAGGTCGCGGAGCGTCTGCCAGCGGATAGCGGGATCGCCGGCGAGCAGCCAATCGAGAACGGGGCCGGGCGCCATCGCGGGGCATTGTAGCATGCGGGCGCCGGGATACACTGGAACAGTGGCACGGGTTTACCAGCGCGGGGACATGGTGGAGCGGCGGCGGCGCTGGCGTGGCGAAGGCAAGACCGTGGTGTTCACCAACGGATGCTACGACCTGCTCCATCCGGGGCACGTCCGGCTGCTCGAACAGGCGCGATCGCTGGGCGACGTTCTGATCCTGGGGCTCAACTCGGACGCGGGGGTGCGGCGGTCCAAGGGGCCGTCGCGGCCGCTGCTCGATGAGCGGGAACGGGCCGAGATCGCGCTCGCCTTGGAAGCGGTGGATGCCGTCACGTTCTTCGACGAAGAGACTCCGCGGGAGCTGGTGGCGGCGCTGCTGCCCGATATCCTGGTCAAGGGCGCGGACTGGTCGCACTTTGTGGCCGGAAGGGAAGAAGTGGAAGCGGCCGGCGGGATGGTCCTGACCCTGCCGCTGGAACCGGGCTATTCGACTACTACTATAGTCGAGAAAATTCTGGGACAGCCTTGACTCATCCGGCCGTTCGCAATCTTTTCTTGGACTTGGGCAAGCACCCCGCCTACCGGGAGTTGCTGAGGCGTGTAGCAAGTGGCGGGAACACCAGCCTGTCGGGGCTCACCACCACGGCGAAGGCTCTCTATGCGGTCCTCCTGGCGCATTCCTGCGGACGTCCTCTGATACTTGTAGCAGATGGCAACAGGCAGGCCGAAACGCTGGCCGAGGCGGTGCAGACTTTCTTCGGGCTGCTCTCGGCCGACGACCGGTTGGCGCCGCAACTGCTTCCAGCACCGGATGTTCTGCCTTTGCAGAGCCTTTCGCCGCACGCCGAGATCTGCGAGCAGCGGGCGATTGGCCTGTGGAGGCTGGCGACGCAGAAAGTGCCCCTCACCATCCTCCCCGTCGCCTCCGCGCTGCTGCGCGTGGAGCGTGGGGATTTCTACCGCCAACTGGCACTCCGGCTGAAGGTGGGCGACGAACTGCCCCTGGAAGATGTGGTGGCCCACCTGGAAAGCATCGGGTACGAGCGCCGCGAACCGGTGGAGATGGTGGGCGAGTACTCGGTGCGTGGCGGCATCCTGGACGTCTTTTCGCCGGAAGCGCAGAAGCCCGTGCGCATCGACCTGTTTGGCGACCTGGTGGAGTCCATCCGGCGGTTCGACGTGGAATCCCAGCGGTCCGTGCTGAAGATCGAAGAATGTACGCTACTACCGTTGACGGAGTACCAAAGGTCGCGCCCCTTGCTGGCGCAGTTGGCGGACCTACTACGGGAGGCCGGCTTGCAGGGGCGCGATCTGCCGCCTCCAAGAGAACCGTTTCCAGGCTGGGAACTGCTGGCTCCCATGCTGCGCCCGCGGGTGGGTTCGGTGCTGGGTTTGATGGAGCGCCCCGTGGTCCTGTGGGACGAGCCCGAGCAGGTGCGCAGCGCGGCCGAGCGGCTGTGGAAACGGCTCGAGCAGACGGAGGTGTCTCCGGCATACGACCCCGCCCGCATCTTCTTCCGTTGGGAGGAACTGGAACGGCAGGCGGCGGAGGGCCCGCAGGTATCTCTGAAGGAACTGGAAGTGGGGTGGGCGGGGCAGGAGCAAGGAGAAAAACTACATCTATCGACGCACGCTTCCATGAAGTTCCACGGCAACATGAGGGTGGCCATCGCGGAGGCGCGCACGCTGGTGGAATCGGGCACCCGGGTGGCGTTCTTCGCACCCTCGACGGGCGAAGTGGAGCGGGTTGCGGACATCCTGAACGAGTACGGGGTATCTTACCAGCTCGGTTTGGACCAGTCCGAATCCACACCCGCATATCTGGCGGAGCGGGCCTACATGGCGGGCGATTCCGCCAGCATTTACCTGATCAAAGGGCGCTTGCGCCAGGGGACTGCATTCCATGATTCGGAAGTTGTAGTATTTGGGTCGGAAGACCTGTTTGAAAGCTCCGAACTGGTGGCGCGCCCGCCGGCGTCCAAGTCGGCCCTGGCCACGTTTTCGGCCGACCTCATCGATCTCAAGCCGGGCGACTTCGTGGTTCATAAGGATCACGGCGTGGCGCAATACCTGGGGCTGCGGGAAATCACGCAAGGCGAAGCCCAGGGCGATTACATGCTCCTCGAATACGCCCAAGGCGCCAAGCTCTACGTTCCGCTGACCCGCATGGACCTGGTGCAGCGGTTCCGCGGGTCGGGGGAGGCCCGGCCGGCGCTCGACCGGATGGGCGGCGTCACCTGGTCGCGGACCAAGACCCGCATCAAGGCCCGCATGCGGGACATGGCGGACGAGTTGTTAAAGCTGTATGCCGCCCGCAAGATGGCCGATGGCTTCGGGTTCTCGCCCGACAGCAACTGGCAGCGGGAATTCGAGGACGCCTTCGAGTTCGCCGAAACGCGCGACCAGATTACCTCCATTCAGGAAATCAAGCGCGACATGGAGAGCCCGCAGCCCATGGACCGGCTGCTGTGCGGCGACGTGGGGTTCGGCAAAACCGAGGTGGCCATGCGCGCCGCGTTCAAGGCGCTGGGGGATGGCAAGCAGGTGGCGCTGCTGGCTCCTACAACTGTCCTTGCATTTCAGCACTTCGAGACCTTCAAGCGTCGATTCCAGCCGTTTCCCGTCCGGGTGGAGATGTACAGCCGCTTCCGCACGCCCAGGGAACTCCAGGCCGCCATCGCGGATCTGGCTGAAGGCAAGGTGGATATTGCTATCGGGACACACCGGCTGCTGTCCCAGGACGTGGTGTTTCGCGACCTCGGCCTGGTGCTGGTGGATGAGGAGCAGCGCTTCGGCGTGAAGCACAAGGAGCGGCTCAAGCAACTCAAGAAGGCGGTGGACGTCATCAGCATGAGCGCCACCCCGATTCCCCGAACTCTACACATGTCATTGCTGGGGCTGCGGGACATGTCCGTGATCGAGACACCACCCAAGGACCGGCTCTCCATCCACACCGTGGTGGCGCCGTTCCATCCTGAGTTGATCCGCTCCGCGCTGGAGTTGGAACTGGCGCGCGGCGGGCAGGTCTATTTTCTACACAACCGGGTGGACTCCATCTGGACCCGCGCGGCGATGCTCCAGGAATTGGCGCCGGGGGCGCGCATCGGGGTGGGCCACGGGCAGATGGGCGAGGCGGACCTGGAGAAAACCATGCTCCGGTTCATGCGCCGCGAGTTCGATATCCTGGTTTGTACGACAATTATCGAAAATGGACTCGATATTCCACTGGCGAACACCATGCTGGTGGAAAACGCGGAGCGCTACGGGCTGTCGGAACTGTACCAGTTGCGGGGCCGGGTGGGGCGGTCAAACCGGCGCGCGTATGCCTACCTGCTGGTGCCGCCGGATACGGAGTTGACGGAGATCGCCCGCAAACGGCTGGCGGCGCTAAAGGAATTCAGCGACCTGGGGGCGGGCTTCAAGATCGCGGCGCTGGACCTGGAACTGCGGGGAGCCGGAAACCTGCTGGGCGGCGAGCAGCATGGGCACATCAACTCCGTGGGCTTCGACACTTATGTCCGGCTGCTGGACGAGACGGTCCGCGAGCTAAAGGGCGAGGAGGTGGCGCCGGAGGTCCACTCGGTCTTGAACCTGGGCCTGGACATACGGATTCCGCCGGACTACATTGGCGATGAGAACCAGCGGTTGCGGGCCTACCGGCAGATCGCCAACGCCACCGGCGCGGACGCGCGGGAGCGTGCCGAAAAGGAACTGGAGGACCGTTATGGCACAGTCCCGGAGGCGGTGCGAAACCTGCTGGCGTACTCCGCGCTCAAAACCCTGGCCGAGCGGATTGGGGTGGAAGCCGTCGACCGGCGCCATAACGTATTGACGGTAAAGTTCCACCGGGAGACGCGGGTGGATCCGGGGCGGCTCATGCGCCTGGTGGAGAAAACCCGCGGGGCGCAGTTCACTCCGGCAGGCGTCTTGCTGTTGCCACTGGAGGGGCAGTCGCCGGCCGGCGACATCCTCCGGCAGTTGGAGGAAAAGCTCGGGCAGTTGCAGGCGTGAGCGGGCGGTCTTGGTAATGGCGGGGCCGCCCGGCCGCCGGGGCGGTTCCGTGCCCGGTATCGAGAGCGGGGTGAATGGTAATATGGAGTGTCACACTATGATTCGCCGGTTTGTAGTATTCGTTTCGGCGGCGCTGTACTGCGCCGCGCCTTTCGCGTTTGCGGCCGATGCCAGGGTAGTCGAGGAGATCGCGGCCAAGGTCAACGGCGAGATCATCACCAAGGGCGACCTGGATGACCAGAAGAAGAACCTGGAGCGCACGCTCCACGACGAACAGCACCTGAGCGGCGTGGCGCTGGCGGCGGCCGTGCGCGAACAGGAGAAAGACATTCTGGCCAACCTGATCAGCCAGCGGCTGCTGGTGCAGAGAGCCAAGACCCTGGAGATCAACGTGGACGCGGACGTGAACCGCAGTCTGGCCAAGATGCAGGTGGAATCCAAGATCCCCGACACCGAGAAGTTCCACGACTACATCCATGAGCAGACTGGCATGACGTTCGAGGACTACAAGCTCCAACTGACCGAAACCATGCTGACCCGCAAGGTGGTTGGCGGCGAGGTGGGTTCCCGCGTCAACATTCCGGAAGCGGATCTGAAGAAGTACTACGACGAGCATCAGAGCGAGTTCGTGCGCAAGGCGGAAGTCTACCTGAGCCAGATTCTGATCTCCACCGAGGGCAAGAACGCCGAGCAGGTGGCCGCCGCCGAAAAGAAGGCCAAAAGCCTGGTGGCGCGGGCCAACAAGGGCGAGAAGTTCAGCGATCTGGCGTCGGAGAATTCCGACGACCCGGAGACGGCCCGCGACGGCGGCACATTGCCGCCCATCCAGCCCGACCAGTTGCGCTCCGAGCTGAGAGACGAACTCGCCAAGACCAAGAAGGGCCAGGTTACCAACCCCATCAGTACCCCGCAGGGTTTTCTGATTCTGAAAGTCAACGACCGCTTCGATGAAGGGCTGGAGCCGTTCGACGAAGCCGAAGACCGCATTCACGAGTTTCTGGCGGCTCCGCTGATGGGGCCCAAGATGAAGGAGTACCTCAACCGGCTGCGGCAGGAAGCCTACCTGGAAATCAAGGACGGTTACATCGATACCAGCGCGGCCCCCGGAAAGGACACGAGCTGGCACGAAGTGGCGCAGATCAAGGCGCAGACCGTGACCAAGCAGGAAGTCATGGCCAGCCGCAGGACCAAGAAGCTCCTGTTCATTCTCCCGGTCGCCAAGCGAACCCCCATCCGGCCGGCCACCGCGCCCGCGCCTGCGCCGGCTGCGGATAAGGCCGCGCCGCCGAAAGACAAGCCCGCCGGAGACGCCGCCGCCGCGCCACCCATCCCCAAATGAAATCTCCTTATGTGAACGAGCTCGAGCCCAACAAGGTCGTCACCACCAGTTTCCTGGTGCAGTCCAAGGAGATCCGCCAGAAGAAGTCGGGCGAGTTGTACCTTTCGCTGCTGCTGAGCGACCGCACCGGCGACCTGGACGCCAAGATGTGGGACAACGTGGCGGACGTGATGGACGCCTTCGACCGGGACGATTTCGTCGCCGTCAAGGGCCTGACGCAGGTGTACCGCAACCGTCCCCAGTTGACCATCCACAAGCTGCGCCGGATGGACGACAGCGAGGTCGATTTCGCGGATTACTTTCCCTCTTCGGCGCGCGATCCCGAAGAGATGTGGGCGGAGTTGCAGCGCGTGGTGGCGGGCATCCGCAATGCGCACCTGAAGGCCTTGCTGGGCGCCATCCTGGGCGACCCCGACGTGGCCCAGCGGTACCGGCGGGCGCCGGCCGCGAAAAGCATCCACCACGCCTACCTGGGCGGGCTCATCGAGCACGTGCTCTCGCTGTGCGCGCTGGCGCAACTGGCCGCCGAGCATTACCCGCACGTGGACCGCGACCTGCTACTGGCCGGGGTGGTGCTGCACGACATCGGGAAGATTCACGAGCTGAAGTACGATCGCGGCATCTCCTACTCGGCCGACGGGCAACTGATCGGACATATCGACATCGCCATGCGCATGGTGGCGGACAAACTGCACGCGCTGCCGGATTTCCCGCCGCGCCTGCGGACCCTGGTGGAGCACATGATCCTGAGCCACCACGGCCACCTGGAGTTCGGATCGCCCAAGCTGCCGCAGTTTCCCGAAGCCCTCCTCCTGCACTATCTGGACGACATGGACTCCAAGATGGAGTGCATGCGGGCGCTGATCTCGAACGACCGCCAGGTGGAAGGCTGCTTCACTTCGTTCCACCCGGCGCTGGAGCGGCCGGCGCTGAAGATGGACCGTTACTGGGAGGATGAGCCGGCGCCGAAACACACCGTCTCCGCCCCGGCGCCCCCGCCCTTACAACCCGCGCGTCCGCCGGCGGCGGCGCGGCCCGACTCGCCCTTCGCCGGCAAACTGAAACAGGCTTTGAACGCGGCTTCGCCGGAACAGGAGCCCTGATGCCCAAGACCGCGCGCGAGGTTCCCCCACCGCTCGAACTGCTGTGCCTGAAGGCGCTCTGGAAGCTTCGGGAAGGCAATGTGAGGGACGTCCAGCAGGCCGTGGCGCAGACCCGGCCGCTGGCCTACACCACCATCATGACCGTGCTGGAACGGCTGGTGCGCAAAGAGAAGCTCACGCGGCGCAAACGCGGCCGGGCGTTCCTGTATGCGCCCACCATGTCGGAAGACGCCATGCGGCAGGTGGCCGTGCGGGAACTGCTGGAGAATTTCTTCGACGGCTCGGCGCAAAACCTGGCGCGTTTTCTGGGCGCGCCGGAGATCGCCGCGGCGGCGGTGGTCTCCGGAGACGCGGCGTCGAAGGCCGAGCCCGAAGTGCGCATCGACACCGTGCTGCTGTGAGCGGCGGCCCCGATCCAGATCAGTTCCCCGCCTGAGGCTGCGCCTGAGTCTGCGGCGCCGCCGGCGGCGCGATCCGCACCGCCAGCATCATGCTCGACGGCCGCCGGTGCGACCCATAGCCCAGGATGAACCCCAACTCCTTCACCCGCCCCGGTTCCTTGAACGCGTCCGCCAGATCCGTTTGCCATTCGTTGACGAACGGCTTGTCGGGGTGGCTGTACTCGCCGTACAACTGCACCTGCCACTCCTTGGGCTTGAGCATGTGGTAGGGCACCCCGGTGTCGTCCTGCAGAATCAGGTTGCTGTTCTCCAGAATGTACTCCCGCAGGGCGGCGAACTGGAACCAGTGCAGCAGGAACGACGCCGACTTGATCAGTGTATCGGAACGTCCCTGGCGGGTCAGGTAACGCGAGAAGGACGGATCCGTCTTGAATGGCTGCGAGAGGTCGGTCTTGAAGTAGTACAGAATCCGCGACTGGGTCTCCGACGGATGGCGGTAGTGGATCTCCACCCCGTGGTGCCGGGGAGCGCTGACCGCTTCGGGCACTGCCTCGCCGTCTTCGGTGAGGCGGACGTAGCGGACGTAGTCGATCACATTGCCGTTGCGCGCCAGCAGCAGCAGCATGAGGGGCAGTATCCCGTTGTGCACGCTGCCGTGAAACTGCTGGTCCATCTCGCTGGTCACGAAGAACGTGCGGTCGAAAATGGAAGAGATGCTCTGGCGCCAGCCGGCCAGTTTCTTGTCGATGTTGGCGGTCTTGTACGTCTCCGGCGGCAGCACGTCCCCCACGTTTTCCTTCGCCGCGAACACCATCAGCCGCGCGTCGGGGAAGAAGCGCTGGGCGTACAGCACGTCGGGTCCGCTGAACGGGTAAAACAGAAACTTGCTGTTGGTGTGGATGGGCGCCAGTTCGCGCTTTTGAAAAGCGTCCACCGCCGGAAACTGCTTCTTCTGGCTGTTCTCCCAGCTCTTGTCGAACTGGGCGGCGTAGTTCTTCCACGCCTCGCTCGCCTCCAGGTCGTGGAACGGCCCGTCGGGCCTGCCTTTCATTCCGCCCAGGAAATTGGCGGTATCGTTGCAGAGTTGCGGCGAAATCTCGGTCGCGGCTGGCGGAACCGGCGCCGGAACCTGGGGACCGCCCTGGCCGGGCAAGAGCGCGGCGGCGGAAAGCAGCGTGGCCAGCAAACACAAACCACGGCGACGGGTGGACAAGACGGAACGTAGGAGAGACATGATCGACGGGTCTACCTTTCAGGATAATATACAGACCGGCGAGTCCGTTAACCCGATCGGCGATTGTAGCGGGAATTTAACGCCGCGTGGCCCAGCGCGGCGGGGGCGGGATGCGGGCGCCGCCATCGGGGCATCCGCGCCATCCGGAGCGCAGCCGGCGCGGATTTTCGCCGGGTTCCCGCTCCCGCGGCGTCCCTCCGGCGAGCATCCTGGGGATCAGGATCAGCACGAACAAGCCCAGCAGGATGGCCCAGTTAGACATTTGAGTTGGCAATCGAATGCTAACCCGCCCGAACCGGGCTCACAAGTGCCTCGCCCGCCCGCCCGGCCCAATAGGACTCCCAGTACCCGGGCGGCTACTTCAGCAGCACATCGCTGTCCCGCCCGGGGTGAGCGGCGCCGCCCGAGAAGTCCGTCAGCTCCAGATCCGCCGCGTTTTCCGCTTCCAGCGCGTGGGTGAAGTAATCCGGACGGTTGTCGCCCCAGGCGACGCGCGAGGATTTCAGCGTCACCCCGCTCGAGTATCGGATGGCGTAGCCCGGCGTCGCGTGCGGTTCCAGATCGGTCTGCGCCCTGGTGGGCCGGTTGTCCCACACCCCGCCTTTGTACCTGGTCCACCGGTCGAGCGTCACGGCCACGTTCTCCAGCCGCACATTGCGCACCACGCTGGCCGGGCAGCCGCTCACGCGCACGCTGTTCTCCGCGCGCCCGGTCACGTTGCGGATGCGGATATCGTGCAGGCTGCCGACCTTGGTCTGGGCGGTGCGCGGGATGGCGGTCAGGCTGATGGCCTCGCCGCGGCCCCACCACGGATCGGAATAGTAGCGCGAGACGAACTGGATGTCGCGGAAGTCGATGTCGTAAACGTTGCCTTCGTCGCGCAACTGGATGCCGATCCCGCGCGAACTCGAGCGGATCTGGCACCGCTCGAAAACCACGTTGTAGATGTCGGCGGTGGTTTCGGTGCCGATCTTGACGCCGCAGTCCTGGGTTTCGATCGCGCAGTCGTGGACGCGGATGTTGGCGCAGGGACCGAAGTCGCGCTCCTGGCGGGTGGCCTTGACCACAATGGCGTCGTCGCCGCAGACGATGTCGCAATTGCGGATTTCGACGTCGCGGCAATGGTCCGGATCGATGCCGTCGCAGTTGGGAACGTCCAGCAGGTTGCGGATTTTCATGCCGTCCACCAGCACGTGCTCGCAGCCCAGCATGTGCAGCCCCCACATGGGCGCTTCGCGGAAGCCGATGTCGTGGATCTCCAGGTCCCGGCAGCCGCTCAGCACGAACATTTTGGGGCGGAACGGTTTGAAGATCCACCATTCGTTGGGCTGGTCGTAGGAACTCATGAATTCGCGGGCGCGGCCGTCGATGGTGCCGCTGCCGGTGAGCCGCAGCCCTTCGGCGCCGTCGGCCCAGATGACGGCTCCGTTGCGGAAGTCCTTGGGGTCGGTGCTGACGATAAGCTCCGCGTCGCCCGCCAGGTGGAACTCGATGTGGCTCTTCATCTCGAGCGTGCCGATGAGGTGCCGCGCGCCCTCGCGGATCAGCACCTGGGCGCCGTTGCCCGCCGCCGCGGCGGCGTCGATGGCGCGCTGTATCGCGGCCGTATCGAGCGTGACGCCATCGCCCTTGGCGCCGTAGTCGCGCACATCGAAAACCCGCTTTTGCGCCCGCAGGCGTCCGGCCAGCGCCAATGCCGGGACCAGAGCCAGCGCCTTCCGCCGGCTGAACTGTTCAGAAGCCATAGAACACGGATACCATACTGTGAGAGGAGTGGGGCAGGCGCTGCCGCCTGCCAACCACTGTCTTGGCAGCTTCCGACGGAGCGTATATGAAAAGAATCCTCGTACTGGCCGCACTTCTGGCAACTTCCGCGCCGGCGCTCGACCGGCCCGGCGTGGTCTTCAAGATTTTTCAGTTCCCCGCCAACATGATCCCGCGCATCGACGGCAACGCCGACGATTGGAAAATCGTCCCCGACGATTACGCCATCGGCATGGATCAACTGGTGGACGACACGCACCCGGACCGCAAGCCCGATCCCAAGGACCTCGACGTCAAGGTGAAGGTCGGCTGGGTCAAGGGCCTGAACCGGCTCTATTTCCTGTACCAGGCCTACGACAATTACTGGGACTTCGCGCAGCCCGGCCTGCACAACGACATCTTCGAACTGGTGGTGGACGGCGACCTGTCGGGCGGCCCGCTGATCCCGCGCTTTCAGCCCACCAAGGAATTGAGCGAGCGCGACGCGCATTTTTCCATGCACGGCGTGCACGCCCAGAACTACCACATCATGACCCCGGCCGTGGGCAAGGACTGGGCGCTGGCGTGGGGCTGCAACTCCTACGTCAAGGAAATGCCCTACGCCAACGCCGCCTACAACTACAATTTCAAGCCCGGCGAGAGCGGCAATCTGACGCTGGAATTCTGGATCACGCCCTTCGATTACGCCGGCTGCGAGGGCCCGCAGCGCGCCGTCGAAACCGTCCTCACCGAGAACAAGCTGATCGGCCTGGCCTGGGCGATCCTGGATTACGACGACGCCAAAAGCGAATCGCACGCCTTCTGGAACCTGTCGCGGAAGCACACCATGTACGGCAAGGCCGACGAACTGGTGGCCTTCCGCTTGATGCCGCTCGAGCCGCAGTTCCGGAAGTTCGAAGCCAACTGGTCGTTCCAGGTGGTGGACATGGCGCGCCGCCTGGTGGCCTTCGAGGACCGCTCGACCGGCAAGGTGACCTCCTGGAAATGGGATTTCGGCGACGGCACGTCTTCCACCGAGCAGCACCCGCTGCACACCTATCGCGAGGGCAAGGACTACATCGTGACGCTGGAAGTGGAAGGCCCCGAGGGCAAGTCGCGCCGCGAAAAGATCTGGGACGTCTCGCTGCGGTAGCCGCGCGCTGTGGGGCAGGTTGTCAACCAGCGGCGGGTTGGTAACCCGCCTCTGGAGTTTCTACATTTTCCGTGTGGCTTGTTTTGATTCGATTGGCCCAGGCGAAGATCCGCCGGCCCTCAATCAAGTCTGTCTATTTTGAGTTCTATTGACAGACCGACCTTAGCATGGCATACTC
>Ga0326727_10004002_pt1 | contig 45557 bp, 28 predicted proteins | sample MB2enrmetagenome_FD_207643 | JGI IMG/M metagenome (GOLD analysis project Ga0326727, IMG submission 207643) | Lab enriched peat soil microbial communities from McLean, Ithaca, NY, United States - MB29MY | ecosystem: Environmental > Terrestrial > Soil > Wetlands > Peat | place: USA: New York... | reverse complement strand
GCGCAAGGACATGAGCGAGCGGGCGCTGATTCTGGCGCGGGATGCGTATCTGGGCGCGCAGCATAACGGCACGATCTTCTGGTCGTCGGACATCTACCCGACGTGGGATACGCTGAAGCGGCAGGTGCCGACCGGGATCAATTTTGTAGCCAGTGGGATGCCGTACTGGAGCACGGACATTGGCGGGTGGCAATATCTGCCGGCCACGCACAAGCCGGAGCGTCCGGTGCTGATTGATCCGTCGGACGCGCGCGAAGAGGTGGGGAACTATGACGACTACCCCGAGCTGTACGTGCGCTGGTTCGAGTATGGGGCGTTCCAGCCGAACTTCCGGGCCCATGGGAGCCGGCCGCAGAATGAGGTGTGGTCGTATGGCAAGCAGGCGGAGCCGATCCTGGAGAAGTATCTGCGGCTGCGGTATACGCTGATGCCGTACATTTACTCGCTGGGGTGGGAGACACACCAGACGGGTGCGCCGTTCATGCGCGGGCTGTTCATGGACTTTGGCGACGACCCGAAGGTGGCGAATATTGGCGATGAGTATATGTTCGGGCCGGCGCTGCTGGTGGCCCCGGTGGTGGAGCAGGGAATGACGACGCGGCAGGTCTATCTGCCGGCCGGAGCTGACTGGTACAACTACTGGACCAATGAGAAGCTGCGTGGAGGCCAGACGGTGACGGTGGCGGCGCCGATCGATACGCTGCCGCTGTTTGTGAAGGCGGGATCGATCCTGCCGATGGGCGTGCCGGTAGAGAGTACGAATGAGAAGCAGGCGCTGCAGGAGGTGCGGGTGTATCCGGGTGCGGACGCGAGTTTCGACTTATACAGCGACGATGGCACCACCTACGCGTATGAGAAGGGCGAGATGCAGATCGCGCATCTGCATTGGTCGGAGGCAACGCACAAGCTGACGCACACGGGGGCGGATATGCTGGGCGTGAGCGATGCGGGGCTGGTGAAGGTAGTGCAGACGCGGTAATGGGGTGGCTGCGCGGCTTCCGAGTATAGAGACAACGACAGCAAAGCTGTGGCATGGGGCGGCCAGTGCGAAGCTGGGCAAACCCGAGCATCGCCCTTCAGAGCGATTGGAAATCAGATTGGAGGGGGTGAGGGATGGTGAGAGCGCTGGGGCTCGAACCCAGGACCAACGCCTTAAAAGGGCGATGCTCTACCAACTGAGCTACGCTCTCGGGCCACATTGCAAAGGTAGCATACAGGGGGTGGCCGGCGGCGGGCGGAAGGCGTCCTGGAGCGGCCCTTCGCGGCGCAGGCGGTGGGGATGGGTTACCAGAGCGAACGCGGGTAATCGGCGAAGTGACTTCGGGAAAGTGACTTTGGTCGTGCCACGAAAGTCGCAGGGCAGGGTGATTGACTTGGTTAACAGGCCAAACTACCCTCGATTCAATTGCATGGAAGATTTTGCGTAAGTGAAATCGAGGGCAAGCAACTGGGTCCGCGGGTGGTGTGGACTGCGATGCGGCAGAAGGGTCCTATGGGGTACCGATGGGCTTACGCGGCGCCGAACTAGATGACCGGCCGACGGCGGACAGTACGCCGGAGGATGTGGCCGCGCTCTACGCCTGGGCGCAGTTGCAGGGAGCTAAGTATAGGGATTACTCAGCTTTGCGCCGGGAGTATCGCGCGCAGGTGCGCTACCGCACCGCCAAGATGGTGCTGGAGCGTGAGCTAAAGGCACAAGCTGAGGCGGAGGCCAAAGCAAACGAGGCGGAGCGGGCGGCAATGGCCGCCGCGGAGTCGGTCCGCTGGGGTGATCCGGACGACCGCGGGGCGGCGCTGAAGGCGGAGGAGGCTGCGCAAAAGGCAGCTGCGGAACGGTTGGAGGCGGCCCGCCGGGTTGAGACCGCAGCCAGTGCCGCGATGGTGGTGATGCGGGAGGAACGCGAAATTGCGGAGGCGCACGCATCGGCGCAGCGGCAGGCATCGGTCTACGCGGAGGCGGAACAACGGCGGCGGCGGTTGGCGGGGCCTGCGCCGGACGACGGCGTGGATGAGGCAGACGAGATGTTGGATAACCCGGCGCCGATTCCATCACGCAAAGAAGCTGCCCGGGAACGCGCTGCCAGTGGCGGGTGGCTGGGACCGGCGGTCGAGGTCAGCGAAGCGGCGGCGGAGACCCCAGCAGAGTTGGAGCCGGCTAGTCCGGCGTGGCTCCATCTGGAGCCGACTCCACCGCGTAAGGGCGGCGCGCCTCCGATTGCGCAGCTGAAGGAGACGGCGGTTGGAGAGGGCAGGGCGGAAGCGATCGGCGGCGACACGCTGCAAGACTCGCGGGAATGGGTTGCGGCGCGATGGTTTGCTCTGAAAGACGTATTTGCGGACTCGGGTCCGGCTCTGGCGGCGATTCAACCTTTGCGACCTGGGGCCAAACGCATGCCGCTGCTGGCGGTGTATTCGCTGGCCGGAGGGGTGGGCAAGACCAGTCTGGTAGCGACCCTGGGGCGCGCGCTGGCTGAGCAGGGCGAGAAGGTGGTGTTGACGGACACGACCTCACAGGGGCTGCTGCCAGTTTATTTTGGACGGCGCGATCTCCCGCCCGGCGTGGTGCGCTCCGGCATGCCCCCGGCACAGGGAAGCAAACTGCCGATTTCTCTGGTGGCTTACGACGCTTCCGGTGCCGGCGAGGACGAAAGGCTGCAGCGGATGCTGACGGGGGAGATTTTGCGGCATGTTCAGGGCAACCATCGTTTGCTTCTGGATCTGCCACCGGGTGCGAGTTGGCTGCTGGGCCGGATGGCTGAACTCTATCCGACGGTGCTGGTGCCGTTGGCGCCGGACATGAACTCGGTGATCAGCTTGCAGGCGGTGGAGCGCTTGTTCCGGGCGAAGACGGACGCCAGTGGGCGGCCGATGCAACCGTACTACGTATTGAACCAGTTCGATGCGGCGCTGGCGTTGCATCTGGACGTGCGCGAGGTGCTGCGCCGTCAGCTTGGTGACCGTCTTTTGCGGGTTGCGATCCGGCGTTCGCCGGCGGTAAGCGAGGCCCTGGCCGAGGGAATGACGGTGTTGGACTACGCGCCGGACGCACCGGTGGCGCAGGACTACCGTGAGGTTGTGTCCTGGCTGAAGAGCATCTCTCCACCCGCGACGGCGGAGTCTCGCAGGGTGCGCCGGGGTGAACTGTGACGCGCTCGCCGATGTGGCGGGAGTTCGAATCGGGCGATGGGTTTGGCTTGCGCGCGCTGCGGTTTGCGGTTCTCGCAGGCGGCTTGCTATTCCTCTGCTTCAGTGCGGTGCTTCGGCTCACCTGGGAGCAGCAGGCGATGCTGGCGGCGCTGATGCTGGGGGTTGCGATCTGGATCGACCGCGGCTCGAAGTCGTATGTGGCGACGCTGACCATGATGCTGTTGTCGGTATACGCGACCTTTCGTTATGGCTTCTGGAGGGTTTCGACAGCAGTTGCGTTCTTCCGCGACCCGGGCAGGAGATGGAGCACGCTGGATGGGTTCTTTGTATGCCTGCTGCTGCTGGCGGAGGGGTATGCGCTTGTCGTGCTTCTATTGGGATATCTGCAGATGCTGTGGCCATTGCGGCGCAAGCCGGCGCCATTGCCGGACGACACCGAGGAGTGGCCGGCGGTCGACCTGCTGATCCCGACCCGCAATGAACCGCTGAGCGTGGTGCGGCATACCGCGATGGCTGCGATGAACATCGACTGGCCAGCCGAGAAGCTAAATGTGTACCTGCTGGACGACGGCCGGCGCGAGGAGTTCCGCAAGTTTGCCGAAGAGTCGGGCATCGGGTACATCAGCCGGGACAACAACGAGCACGCCAAGGCGGGAAACCTCAATCATGCGCTGGCGCAGTTGAACTCTCCTTTGGTCGCAGTGTTCGACTGCGACCAGGCGCCGACGCGCAGCTTTCTGCAGGTGACCGTGGGCTGGCTGTTGCGCGACCAGAAACTGGCGGTGGTGCAGACGCCGCACCACTTCTACTCACCCGACCCGTTCGAGCGAAATCTGGACCAGTTCGGGGCGATTCCCGGCGAGGATGAGCTGTTCTATGGCGTGGTGCAGGATGGTAACGACTTCTGGAACGCCACGTTCTTTTGCGGATCGTGCGCGGTGCTGCGACGGAGCGCGCTGGACGACGTGGGCGGGGTTGCGGAGGAGACAGTAACCGAGGACGCACACACCTCGCTGCGCATGCAGATGCGAGGCTGGAACACGGCTTACATCAATATTCCGCAGGCCGCAGGTTTGGCAACGGAGCGGCTGAGCGGGTATGTCAGGCAGCGCATCCGGTGGGCGCGGGGCATGGCGCAGATCCTGCGCATCGAGAACCCGCTGTTTGCCAAGGGCCTGAAGCCGGCGCAGCGGCTGTGCTACTTCAACGCGATGGCGCACTTTCTGTACGCGCTGCCGCGACTGATCTTCCTGACCGCGCCGCTGGCGTACCTGATCTTCGGAATGGCCACGATTCCGGGCTACTGGGCGGCGATTGTGGCTTATGCGGCGCCCCACCTGGTGCTGTCGAACCTGACCAACTCACGCATCCAGGGGCCGCACCGGTATTCCTTCTGGAACGAGATTTATGAGACCGCGCTGGCGCCTTACACTTTGCTGCCGACGCTGCTGGCGCTGATTAACCCCAGGGCGGGGAGCTTCAACGTGACCGCGAAGGGCGGCACGGTGGACGAGGACTACTTCGATGCACGCATCGCGCGGCCGTATCTGGCGCTGCTCGCGTTCAACTTCTTCGGATTGCTCTGCGCTGTGGCCAGGCTGTGGCAGTTTCCGACCTTCCATTCTGTGTGGCCACCGCTGGCCAAGGCCGCAACCTGGCTGGCGAGCCTGCACGACGCCACCCATCCGGGGATGGTGTGGGTGAACGTGGTGTGGACGCTGTTCAACGTCGTGTTACTGGGGATTGCGACCTCGGCGGCGCGGGAGAGCCAGCAGCGGCGGCAATCGGTGCGCGTGCCGGTGGAGGTGCCGTCGGACGTGGTGCTGGCGGACCGTTCCATCTTGCAGGGCATTACCTGCGATCTTTCCCGTGGCGGGGTGCGCACCAAGATGGACCAGGTGGTGAAGGCCGAGGTGGGCGACCCGATCAACTTTGTGCTGCCGGTGCTGGATGGGACGGCGACGCTGCCGGCGACCATCATCAGCATCGATGGCAGTGAGTTGCGCGCACAGTTCGATCGGCTGACCTTGCAGGAGGATGAGGCGCTGACCATGATTCTGTACTCGCGCGCGGACGCCTGGCTGGGTTGGGGCGAGGCGAAGGAGGCGGACGATCCCGTGCGCAGCATGAGGCGCATCGTGAAGCTATCGATGCGCAGCCTTTCACAGGGTATGGGAGGGTCGAACAAGAACAGAAGGGGCAGGCCGAAGGGGAGATTGGCGACGCGGGTGGCGCCGATCCTGCTGCTGGCGCTGCTTGCGGGTGGAGTGAGACGGGAGGCGCGAGCGCAGGCCCCGCAGGCAGGAGAGTCAGCGGGAGCCGCGGCTGCGGGGACGTTCGACCACGTGTTTACGCTGGCCGATGCGGGCCTGCCGGGAACATTGGTCCTGCGCGGCGTCGAGGCTACGCACACGATTCGCTTTTCGGTGCCGCGGACGGAGGTGGTGAAGACGGCCACGATGAAGCTGCGCTACCACTTCTCGCCGGGGCTGCTGGCGGGGAACAGCCAGCTGAATGTGAGCCTGAATGGGACGCTGTTTGCGACGCTGACGCCGTCGAACTCCGACGGGACCAGCGCGTTGCTGGAGGCCACGCTCGATGTGCCGGCCGATCTGGTGAAGCATGACAACCAGCTCAACTTTGAGTTTATTGGGCATCGTGCGGCGCCGTGCGAGGACCCATCGAACCCGACCTTGTGGAGCCGGGTGGATTCGGATTCGACGATCGAGCTGGCAGGCTCGCTGCTGCCGCTGGCGAACGATCTGAAGCAACTTCCGCTTCCGTTTTACGACAGAGGAGTGGATGCGCGCCCGGCGGTGCCGATTGTTTTTCTCATGCCGCCTTCGATGAAGGCGATGCAGGCGGCGGGGATCGTTGCATCGTGGTTCGGCATGCTGAATGGAGACCGTGCGGTGCGGTTTCCGGTTTCGATTGGAACGATTCCCGCGGGCAATGCGGTGGTGATCGCAGAGAATGCGCAGTTGCTTCCAGCATCGCTGGGGGTCTCCGGAAGCACGGGTGCGATGGTGGCGATGCGCGGGAATCCGTCCGACGCAAGTGGAAAGTTGCTGGTGGTAACGGGGAACGATGCGGACCAGATGCTGACCGCCGCAATGGCGCTGGCGCTGCATGGCGAGACGTGGGAGGGACCGCAGATCTCCGTTCAGGAGCCGATACTGCCTGCGCTGCGCAAGCCGGACGATGCGCCGCAGTGGTTGAGCACGGAGAAGGATGAGGCGGCGAAGCTGGGACAGATTGCCCAGACCGCCGACCTGCAAGGGGACGGTTCGGCGCCGCTCAGCGTGACGCTGCGGCTGCCGCCGGACCTGGACTTTGGCGACACCCAGAATCTGGCATTCCACATGAGCTACCGGTACAACGCGATTCCGCTGGGAGATGGCAGCTCGCTGCAGGTGTATGTGAATGGAGCCTACGTCAGCTCGACACCCATGCCGCACCTGGACAAGGCGTCTCCGGTGCTGGAGACGGTGGTGCCGATTCCGGTCAGCGATCTGCGGCCCTTCGCAAATACGCTGACGTTCCAGTTCGTGTTCCAGTTGGCCAAAAAGGGGCAGTGCGAGGATGGCGCGCCGGCGAATCTCGAGGGCGCGATTCTGAAGGATTCGTACTTGGATATTGCTGGAATTCGCCATTGGACGACGCTGCCCAATCTGGAGTTGTTTGCTAACGCGGGTTATCCGTTCACGCGCGAGGCAGATCTTGCGGACACGGTGGTGGTGCTTCCAGACCAGCCCTCGGCCGAGGAGTTGGAGATGTTCCTGAGCATGATGGGCCACTTTGGCGCGCAGACAGGGACCCCGGCGCTGCGGATTACGGTGACCAATGCGGCTGGCATGACCAGCGATGGAGGCAAGGATTATCTGGTTCTGGGCACGGTGGGGGATCAGCCCGCGCTGAAGATGCTGAACGCGTCGCTGCCGGTTGGAGTAGAGGAAGGCGGCCTGCGCGTCCATGCGAGCGAGGGACTGCTCGAGCGTGCGTCCTGGTGGCGTGGCCGTAGCCCGGGGCAGGGGCGACTCGATACGGCGGGTGGACTGCCCGATGCGACGATTGAGGGGATGGAGTGGCCGGGCGGATCGGGCCGGTCGGCGGTGGTGATTGTACTGCGCGACCAAGCGGCGGTTCCTGACTTTGTGTCCGCTTTCTTGCAGACGGCGCAGAAGACGGAGATTGGGGAATCGGTGAGCGTGCTGCACGGGGAGCAGTTCTCCTCATACCGAATAGGGAATAGCGCCTACCGGGTGGGCGAGACATCGTGGTTGACGCGCCTGACGATCCCCTTCGAGGCGTTTCCGTGGCTGATCGCGGTGGTGACGGTAATCTTCTGCTTTCTGACGGCCATATTGTTGCAGGCGGAGCTGCGGCGGAGGGCACGAGTGCGACTGCAAAGCGAGGGGTAGTTGAGTATCGGTTGGAGGGGGCCAATCGAGCAATATTCTGGTCTGAGGCGGGAGGCAGAGGATCATGTGATTGTGAAGGATGCCCGGATATCCTCAAGTGGATCTTTGGACTCCGAGAAACCCCCACACGGGGAGATGAAAAAGCGGTAATCTTCTGAGATAGCCCCGGTATCAATCCTGGTTCCTGTGGCGTAGGGCAACGCACAGACAGCGACGATGATGAAAGCTCATGCAATCCGGCTCTGGGGCCCGGCGATTCTATTTGGCGGAGTGGTGCTCGCTTCATCCTGGATGCGGCTACCGGCACAGGCTTCCCCGTCCGCCACGCAGGGCCCTCCCGCAGGTGCAAACAATTCGGCGGCGAACACCAATTCCCCTGTAGCGAGTGCAGGCGGGGATGCGGCTGGGCGCGGCCGGACGGCGGCGCAGATGGCCGCTTACCGTGCACTCAACGCGAACCACATCGATGAGGCGGAGACGCGCTTCAAGGCGATCCTGGCCAGCGATCCGGGGGACCCCAAGGCGCTGGCGGGCATGGGTTATGTACGCATGCAGCAAGGGAATTTCTCCGGTGCGATCAGCTATCTGGAGCAGGCGAGGCTCAGCAGCGCAAGCGACCAGGCGCTGGCGACGGCACTGGATACGGCGCGCTTCTGGTTCCTGATGGGCGAAGGCCAGAGGGCGCTGAACCAGGGCGATCTGACCACCGCGGAGAAGAATTACCGGGCCGCGCTGGGGCTTCGCTCCACTAACCCAGAGGCGCTGGTGGGGTTGGGCGGTACGCTGCTGAAGGCGCAGCAACCGGGGCCGGCGATCCCGCTGTTTGAACGCGTCGTGGCAGCGGAGCCTGCCTCGGCTGAGGGATGGCGCGGGCTTTGTCTGGCGCAGTATCAGGCGGGAAATGCGTCGCTTGCGCTGGCGACGGAGAAGCGCATTCCGGCGACGGTGCGCGACCAATTGATGAAGGACCCGCTGTTCCTGCAGACGATGGCGTCGGCTTACGCGGCGGTGGGACGCAGCGGAGATGCGCAGAAGGCGCTGGAGAGCGCACTGGAGCTGCCTCCTGGCGCAGAGGCGAAGGGCGCAAAGGCGGGCGTTGCGGTGCAGCTTGCCGGCATTCAGGCTTCTGCAAACCATCTGGACGAGGCGGCGAAGTTGTATGCGCAGGCGGTGGCGGAGAACCATGGAGATACCCAAGCATGGGAGGGGCTGGTGCGCGTCCAGCACGCGTTGGGGCATAACGGAGAGGCGCTGAAGTCGATTGAGGCCATGCCTTCTGAGAGCTATGATGCGGCGACCCGCGACCCCGGCTTTGCAGTGGTGGCGGCTTCGGTGTACCAGGCCGCGAAGAGGCTGGATGTGGCCCAGGACCTGCTGCAAACCGCGCTGACTCAACAGACAAGCGCGGGGCAGAAGCCGTCTGCGGCGATCGAGATGCAACTGGCGGATGTCTACGTGGAACGTGGCAGCTCGCAGTTTGCCTACCCGATCTATCAGCAGGTGATTGCGGAGAGTCCCGACCGCGCGGATGCGTGGGCCGGGCTGCTATCTGCGTTGCATGCGACCGGCCACGACCAGGAGGCGGCCGACCAGGAAAAGTCGATGCCGGCGGCGGTGCGTGCCCAGTTGGAGAAGAACGTGAGCTATCAGCAGACGATGGCTTCGGTCTACAAGGCGCTGGGACAGACGCAGGCGGCAACGGCGTTTGTGCAGCGCGCGCAGCAGGAGGATGCCGCGCAGCGTGCGTCGCCGGCGATGGACCTGGAGATCCAGAATGCGTGGCTGCTCTTCAACAGGGGCGATGACACCGGCCTGTATCGGCAGCTGATGGCGCTGGGCGAGCGATCCGACCTGACGCGGGAGCAGCGCCGGACGGTGCAGACTATCTGGACCAACTGGGCTGCGCGGAGGGCCAATCAGGCGGCTGCCGCGGGCAATACCAGCCGCGCGCTGGCAATCCTGAATGCGGCGGCACGGGCATTTCCGGACGATCCAGCAGCGTTCAAAGCGCTGGCGAACGGCTACGCCCAGGCGGGAGAGCCGCAGCAGGCGGTGACGATCTACAAGGCGCAGAACATGACCTCGGCGAGCGCCGCCGACTATGAAGCAGCGGTGGGCGCAGCGCTGGCCGCGGGCGATAACAAGGACGCGGAGACATGGCTGCGCTCCGCGCTGGCAGCCTATGCGGCGGACCCGCAGATCCTGATCCTGGGGGCGAAGTATGAGCAGGCGCGCGGCGATACGGCGCGGGCGATCAAGTACTACCGCGCATCGCTGCAGGCCATGCCACCGCCGATTCCGGACACCAAGCTGGCGGCGGAACTTGGGCTTCCCGTGTCCACTACGCCAATGCGCCTGCCCAGCCCGGAGCAACCCCAGGACATCTCCCGGCTGCTCGCTCCCGGGGTCGACGACCGGGAGCCGGTGCCCGGCTATGGCAACGGCAACGCTTCGGGGTCGGGCGTACCCGCATCGTATGACGATACGACTCCGGTGGTGCCACCGTACATGAGCAATCCAGTTGCCCAGCCGGGTAGCGGAGGCCAGAGCAGTCTGCCGAACGGACCGCCGCCGGCTGAGGTCGCATCGACAGTACGCACCGCGAGCGCGCAGGCGCTGGGCCAGGCGCAACCAACCAGCCAAGTCGTACCCCAGGCGCCGGCAGCGCAACCCGCAACGCAGGGTGGGCAGGTGTATGGGCCATTTGTCCCGTATGCTCCGCCAGCCCGGCCGGCAGGGCAGGCTGCGAGTGCGAATGGCCCAGCCGTTTCAGTCCAGCTTGGCAACAACACGCCTCACCCGGCGCAGCCGCAGGCCGATGTGACGGATGTGCTGCCGACGGCACGCTACTCTCCTAGTGCGAGAGCAAACCAGGCGGCTGCCTCGCAGGCCGATGTTGCCGCGGCGCAGGCAGCACGCATCCGCAAGCTGCAGGCGGAGTCCAACGCGGCAAAAGCAGCGCAGGCCCAGGCTCCCGCGCAGAAGCTCGTGCCCCAACCCGCAACGCCGCCGGCGAGTGGGATCGGCAACATTCCAGACACGGGCGCGCAGCAGTACCCGCAGCCGCGCACTCCGCCTGGGGCCAATCCTGCTCAAGCGGCTGCTGTGCCCGCGCCTGTTCCCGCTCAGCCTGTGGCGGCAGCGCCCGCGGTCCCAGTAGCAGCGAGCCTCGGGAGTAGCTCCTCGGGAGCTGGCCAAACGCCCAACCCGCAGTCGTATGCGCCGTATTATCCGCTGACGCATGGGCCCACCGACGCCGAGCTGATTGCGCGAAATCTGCCTGCGGGGGAGGGGCCTTATGGAGCGCAGGCGCCGATTCCGTTAACGCCGCGGCAGCAGGTGGAGCAGCAGTTGGCGTCGCTGGAGGGATCGTACAGCGGATGGCTAGGCGCGACGGGGATCGGCCGCTATCGCAGCGGAACGCTGGGGCTGGACCGGCTTAATGACATTGAGACGCCAGTGGAGGCTTCGATCGCAGCGCGCAGGGCAGTGCGGTTGACCGCGGTTGCGCTTCCAGTGTTCCTCAACTCGGGCACGCTCAACCCGTCGAGCTTTACATCGGGCAATGTTCCTTACCTCGGCACGCTTGCGGCGAACACGGCGAACTCGCCTGCGCAGCAGTATGCGAACGGCATTGGCGGGGAGCTGCAGTTGACCGCCAAGGATGTTGGCGTGGCCACCGGCTACACGCCCTATGACTTCCCGGTACGGAACCTCACAGGAAGCTTCCGTTGGCGTCCGTTGGGCGGGGCTTTTTCGCTATCTGCGGGCCGTGAGCCGGTGAAGGACACGCAGCTCTCCTACGCGGGACTGCACGATCCCGGCGCGGCGACTTCCACGTCGCTGGGCCCGGTGTGGGGCGGCGTGATCGCGACCACGGGCGGCGCGCGGCTGGACTTTGGGGGGGACGCGTACGGCTTCTATCTCTTCGGCGACGGCGGTGTGCTGACCGGCCGTCATGTGCTGAACAACTCCCGGTACGACGGCGCGACCGGCGCAACTTTTCGGGTTGCGAACTTGCGCGGCAGGGGCAGCTTGACGGTGGGCGGCGCGCTGTTCGGGATGCGCTACATCCACAACGAGGTTGGGTTGACCTACGGCCAGGGCGGCTACTTCAGTCCCGCATACTACTTCCTTGCATCGGCGCCGGTGACCTTGAGCGGAAGCTATAAATCGAACTTCCACTACCTCGTCTCGGGCGCGCTCGGCTTCCGGACATTCCAGCAGAACGCGGCGCTGTTCTATCCACTGGACCCGTCGCTGCAGAGCAGCTTCGTGGCTGCGCACGGAGGTCCATGCAGCGGCACGCAGACGGCTACCTATAGCTGCGGTGTGGTTCCGCTGACGGTGACCACGGGCTTCAACTATGAGGTGAATGCCGAGGCGGCGTATCGCTTCCGGGAGCACTGGTACGGCGGATGGTTCTTCTCCGGCAACAACACGAACAACTACAACAATCTTTCGGGAGGATTCTTCTTCCGTTACGCCTTCCGCGCGCAGAAGGCCGTCGAGGGCTATCCCACAGGGCTGTTCCCGGTGCAAGGCATCCGGCCGCTGCAGATTCCATAGCTCCGCTATCTGGTAGCAGCTTAGGGTGCAGCGTCGTTGAGCGCGAAGGTGTCGCGGAGCCATGCGCGCATCTCCGCCTGCATCGGCTTGAGCTTGGGCGCGGGCGATGCCGCAGTGCCCTGAAAGAAGTGGTCGGCGCCCTCGATCCACACCAGCCGTTTGGGTTCTGGCGCGCGCTCCCAGACCTCAGCCAGCAGTTCGCGCGGGGCGAATGCGTCGTGATCGCCACTGATGAACAGTTTGGGCGCGGCGCATCTGGGCAGGAAGCCATAGTGATAGGTTCGTCCGGCGGCTTGGACGGGCAGGCCAAGTCCGACGAGCCCCTTGACCCGCGCATCGCCGCAACACGCGCGCAGCCCGACTTGCGAACCGAAGGAGAAACCCGCGAACAGGATGGGCCGCTGGAAGGTGCGATCCAGCCAATCGAGCGCCGCGCGCACGTCGTCCTGCTCGCCGAGGCCGTGGTCGTGTTCGCCCTCGCTGAGGCCCACGCCGCGGAAGTTGAAGCGCAGCACGGGAAGTCCGAACGACGAGAAGGCCTTCATCGCGTAGTAGACGACTTTGTTGTGCAGAGTGCCGCCACCGGAGGGATGCGGATGGCAGACCAGCGCGGAGTAGGGTGCATCCTCAGAGCCGGTGTTGAGCAGCGCCTCCAGCCGTCCGGCGGGGCCACGCAGATCGTCGAGTGAGCGGACCCGCGAGGAAGATGTTGGCCGGTCGGGTGCGGCTTCGGGTGTCGGCGTCATCTCTTCCAGTCTAATTTGCGGGGGCTGCCGGGTTATGCTGGTACGTACATGGCCATCGACGCAATCGACCTGACGCGCAAGCTCGTCAACATCGAGTCCACCTCGTACCACGAGGGTCCCGTTGGGGCATTTCTGGCTGACCTTCTTGCCGCTGAGGGCTACGGCGTGGAGCGCATGGCGGTGGAGCAGCCGGACCTTGCGCGAACACCCGGAGGCGGTTGCGGCGAGCGGTTCAACGTATATGCGGCGTTGCCCGGGGTCGTCCCCGACGTGGTGCTGTCGACCCACATGGACACGGTGCCGCCGTTCTTTGGCTGTACGGAGGACGATGAATTCCTCTACGGCCGCGGGACCTGCGACGCCAAGGGCATCATTGCCGCGCAGGTGGCTGCGGCGGAGCGGCTGCGCGAGGCAGGGGTGAGGATTGGGCTGCTCTTCGTGGTGGGCGAGGAGCGCGATTCGGCGGGTGCCAAGGTAGCCAACCGCCATCCGCGGGGCTCGCGCTTCCTGATCAATGGTGAGCCGACCGACAACCGGCTGGCCCTCGCGACCAAGGGTGCGCTGCGGGTTGAACTGCGCGCGCATGGACGCATGGCCCACTCCGCCTACCCGGAGCTGGGCGAGTCGGCGATCGACAAGCTGGTTGAGGCGCTGCACGATGTGCTGGCGATGCCGCTGCCGGTCGAGCCGGAGATTGGGCCGTGCACGCTGAACATCGGGCTGATCTCTGGCGGCTATGCGCCCAATGTGATTGCGGACAAGGCCGAGGCGCACCTGCTGGTCCGCACGGTGGGGCCGTCGGAGGAGACCAAGCGGGAGATTGTTCGAGTGGTCGCGGGGCGCGCCGAGGTGAGCTTCTCGCTGGACCTCTCATGCGTGCGGATGCGGCGAGTTGGCGGCCTGCCCACGATGATCGCAAAGTTTGCCACGGACATTCCTTCGCTGACGGCGTGGGGCGAGCCGTTCCTGCTGGGGCCGGGGTCGATCCATGTGGCGCACACGCCGGACGAAAAGATCAGCAAGCGAGAGCTGCTGGAGTGCGTGGACCTGTATGTGGAGTTGGCGACCAGCCTGGTCGCATAGACGCGGCAGTCGGGTGGGCTACTTTTTGTGGATGATGAAGTGGTCTTTCTCCTGCCATACGGGCTTCGGGGCATCTGGATCGGCGAGGCGGAACATGGTGGCCTTGAGCTGATCGCCTTCGAGTTCAAAGCGCACATAGTGGAAGTTGGGAAAGCTGGGATCCTGGTAGAGGTCTGGCGCCGTGCGCTCGACCGGATACGGCTCCGCGCCACCGCCGCCGCTGACCAGGTAGGTAACGCCATCAAGCTGGGTGCGCTCGTAGTTATGGATATGGCCGGCGGTGACGACGATGGCCGCGTGCAGGGTGGGCGCTGTTTGAGAGAGGAAGTCGCGCAGAGCGATCTCGTTGGGGCGTGGGTTGTGGTCGACATGCAAGCGGGTCTGTATGTCGGCTACGGGCGGATGATGCAGGCTGATCATGACGAAGTCGACGGACGGAGGAAGGGCTGCCAGTTGAGTCCGGAGCCAGAGTATCTGCTTGCTGCCCGGGATGAGGTCGCTGTTGCTATCGAGCTGGATGAGGGCGATGCGGTCTCCCAGGGCGACGGAGTACCAGCGCATGCCCCTAAGTTCGGGGAAGGCGTTCCACCAATTCTCGACACCTTTGTCGGCGCCGCCGGAGAGCTCGTGGTTGCCGAGGGCGGGGTAGATTCTGAGATTCTGGTCGCGCCAAGATTTGGTCTCGTCGCGGTAGTTGGCGTAGTCGGCGGGGTCAGTGCCTTTGTAGGGAACGTCACCGGACATCTGGACGGCATCGGGCTTCTCCTGGGCAATCTTTTCCACTAGCGCTACGCGTGCCTTCGGGTTGGCGATCATAAAGTTCATATGGTCATGGAAGCGCTGATCGCCATAGGCGATTACTTTGACGTGGGCGGAGAGAGCGGCGGCGGGCACGCGAAACGTAGGGCTGCCGTCGGCGGGTTGGGCTGGCTGCGCGAGCAGGGGAAGAGAGAGAAGAGGCAAGAGCAGGAGTTGGGGAAGCCGGCGTAAGCGCATAGAGGTGATTGTAAGGAATCAGTGTTGCCGATGGGGAAGACCGGGAGATAGTGCCTCGTTTTCCTCAAAGAGCGTGGCTTTGCCGAGGAACTAAACTAGAGCTATGGCTGCTGAGTTTACCCATCTTCATCTGCATACCGATTATTCGCTGCTGGACGGCGCCTGCGACGTGGACAAGCTGGTGAAGCACGTCAAGTTGCTGGGCCAGACTTCGGTGGCGATGACCGACCACGGCAACATCTTCGGTGCGGTGCACTTCTTCAACGCGGCCAAGGAGCAGGGAATCAAGCCGATCCTGGGATGCGAGCTGTACATCTGCAAGGAAGAGGACCACCGGGGCAAGCCTGACCCGGACCTGAAGTACAACCACCTGCTGGTGCTGGCGGAGAACGAGGAGGGCTATCGCAATCTTGTCCGGTTGACCAGCGAGGCCGCGCTGCACGGCTTCTATCGCAAGCCGCGGGTCAGCAAGGATTTTCTGGCGAAGCACGCCGAGGGCCTGATCGGCTTCTCCGGCTGCCTGGCCGGAGAGGTGGCGCAACACATTGTGGAGAGCAGCTACGACAAGGCCAAGGCGACCGCCGGGCGGTTCCAGGAGATATTTGGGCGGGGTAATTTCTTCCTGGAGATTCAGGACCATCATCTGGGCCCGGACAAGCAAGTTTGCGACGCAATGTTCCGGCTGGAGAAGGACCTGGACATTCCGCTGATTGCGACCAACGACTCACACTATATCGCCGCCGACGACAGCCGCGCGCATGAGATTCTGCTGTGCGTGCAGACGGCGGGCTCGATGAACGATCCCAAGCGCTTCAAGTTCGATAGCAATGAGTTTTACATCAAGTCCGCCGACGAGATGGCGAGGCTGTTTGCGGACGCGCCGCGGGTGGTGAGCGGGACGATGCAGTTTCCTGAGCGCTGCAACCTGAAACTGAGCAAGATCGACAATCCATTTCCGGCGTTTCCGGTGCCCGAGGGCGAGACGCTGGACAGCTACTTTGAGAGAGTGTGCCGCGAAGGGTTACAGAAGCGTTTGGAGACTTCGATTGAGCACCTGCGCGCGAGCGGACTGCTGAAGAAGACGATCCCGGAGTATTATGCGCGGCTGGAGCGCGAGATTGAATGCATCAAGCAGATGAAGTTCCCCGGCTATTTCATGATTGTTTGGGATTTTATTCGCTATGCGCGCGAGCATTCGATTCCGGTGGGGCCCGGTCGCGGCTCTGCGGCGGGCTCGCTGGTGGCGTACTGCATGGAGATTACCGACGTCGACCCGCTACAGAATGACCTGCTGTTCGAGCGCTTCCTGAATCCGGAGCGGGTGAGCATGCCCGATATCGATATCGACTTCTGCATGAACCGTCGCGGCGAGGTGATCAAGTACGTGCAGCAGAAGTACGGCGAAGACCAGGTGGCGCAGATCATCACCTTCAACACCATGGCGGCGAAGGCGGCGATCAAGGATGTAGGTCGCGCGCTGGATATGCCCTACGGCGAGGTGGACCGCATCGCCAAGCTGATTCCAGCGACGATCGGGATCACCATTGAGCAGGCGCTGAAGGACTCGCCGCCCCTGGCTGCCGCGTACGAAGACCCCAAGATCCGCGAGCTGATCGACACCGCGATGAAGCTGGAGGGGCTGGTGCGCGGAGCGGGGGTCCATGCGGCCGGTGTGGTGATTGCGCCCAAGCCGTTGACTGAGCTGGTGCCGGTGACGCGCACCAAGGACGAGGCGGTGGTGACCTCGTACGACATGAAGTCGATCGAGAAGCTGGGGCTGCTGAAGATGGACTTCCTGGGCCTGACCACGCTGACCGTGATCGACGACGCGCTAAAGCTGATCAAGTCCACCAAGGGCATTGAACTCGACCTGGCGACCATTCCGCTGGACGATGCGAAGACCTATGAGCAGGTGTTCCATCGCGCGCTGACGTCGGGGGTCTTCCAGTTTGAGTCGAGCGGGATGCGCGACGTGCTGCGGCGCTATAAGCCAAATGCGATTGAGCATTTGACCGCGCTGAACGCGCTCTACCGGCCTGGGCCGATGAGCATGATCGATGACTTTATCGAGCGCAAATTGGGAAAGCGCGAGGTGGAGTACCTGCTGCCGGAGCTGGAGCCGCTGCTGCGCGAGACGCTGGGGGTGATCGTCTATCAGGAACAAGTGATGCAGATCTCGAATGTGATTGGCGGCTACTCGCTGGGTGGCGCCGACCTGCTGCGACGCGCGATGGGCAAGAAGGACGCGGGCGAGATGGCGAAGCAGCGCGAGATTTTTATGAGCGGTGCGGCCGAGCGCAAGTTTCCCAAGGAAAAGGCGGGCGAACTTTTCGACCTGATGGAGAAGTTCGCGGGCTATGGCTTCAACAAGTCGCATTCGGCGGCGTACTCGCTGCTGGCGTACCACACCGCGTGGCTGAAGACGCATTATCCGGTGGAGTTTATGGCCGCTCTGCTGACCGGCGAAACGTCCAAGCCGGAGAATGTGGTGAAGTACATCTCGGAGTGCCGCGAGATGAATATTCCGGTGGTGCCGCCGAATGTGCAGGTGTCGGACGCGAACTTTACGCCGGTGCGGACGGACAAGGGCGAGGCGATTGGCTTTGGGCTGGCGGCGATCAAGAATGTGGGGCAACACGCGATCGATTCGGTGATGGAGGCTCGCGCGGCACTGCGCGCGGAGGGCAAGCGGGGCTTTGCCAGCCTGTGGGAGTTCTGCGCAAAAGTGGATTTGCGGCTGCTGAACAAGCGGGTGCTGGAGTCGCTGATCAAGGCCGGGGCGATGGACGCGTTTGGGCCGCGCGGGCAGGTGTTCGCAGCGCTGGACAAGGCCATGGAGCGGGCACAGAAATCGCAGAAGGATGCTGCTGCGGGGCAGAGTGGACTTTTCGGCAACATCTTCGACGCGGACCTTGCGCCGACCCAGAAGGCTGACGATGAGCCGCTGCCGCAGGCGCCGGACTGGGACGAACACACACGGTTACAAAATGAGAAGGAAGTGTTGGGTTTCTTTGTGTCCGGACATCCGCTGGACAAGTACCGCGAGAAGCTGCGCAATTTGAAGGTAGTGGATACGGCGACCGCGTGCGAGATGAAGCCGGAGCCGCAGGTATTCCGGCGCGGCCAGAATGAGCCACAGAATGAGATACAAATTGCCGGCGTGATGACAGGTTTGAAGGTTGGGAAGTCAAAGCGTTCCGGCGAGATGTACGCGCAGGCGGTACTGGAGGACGCGGTGGGCAAGATTGAGCTGATCGCCTTCTCAACTGCGTACCAGAAGCTGGCGGAGAAGCTGAAGATCGATGTGCCGGTGCTGGTGCGGGGTGTGTTGCGCGGCGAAGAAGAGTCTGCGCCGAAGCTTTCGATCAGCAATATTCAGGCGCTGGAGGATGTGGTGCTCAAGCTACCGGATTCGTTACGTATTAAGATTCCGCTGCGCCATCCCGACGCGGCGCTGCTGGAGAAGCTGCACGCGCTGCTGCTGGCCGCGCCCGGCAAAGGCAGGCTGCTGTTGGACCTGGAAGAGCCGGGCGAGTTCTGCGCGGTGCTGGAGCCGCAGGGGGTGACGGTGAGCGCCGACCGGCTGTTCATCGACCGCGTGGAAGAGCTGGTGGGCCGGGGCGGGGTAAGGGTGATCGATTAGACTTCCGGTAGCAAATAGGTGATGTGCTTTGACCTGGTCGATCGAATTTGATTGGGATAATGCCAATCTTGAACACATTGCCGAACATGATGTTACGGCGGAAGAGGTCGAGTCTGCGCTCTACGGTATTACGCTCGATATTGAATATCAGGACTGGCACGGAGAAGAGAGATTTGCGGAGCTCGGGGCAACGGCACAGGGCAGGTACCTCGTCGTTTGGACCACGTGGCGGGGTAATCGCTTGCGCGTCGTGACCGCTTACGATGCGCCGCCTGGCCTGGTCAAGGAGTATCTTGGAAACAGGTGAAAACCATGGCCCCGAAGAGACTCCCACAATTCGCCAGCGAAGCTGAAGAAGCGAGATGGTTGTTTAACCACCGCGACGAATTGGCTCAGGATATGATTGCTTCCATACGATCCGGCCGTTCCGGTGAGGGATCGCGCGGACGCGCGCAGAGACGGAGGCTACAGCAACAGGAACAACCTGCCTCTACGGGACAGCAAGACGGACGCGACGCGGTGCGCGTGAACGATTAGGGCTGATTCTCCGGCTTGTCCAGTATCACAACGCCACCATAGTCAACATTGATGATTATCGTGGTGTCCACTTCTACAGGCTTGCCATTCACGAGATACGGTCTGTATTTCCATTGTTTGGCAGCATCCATTACTGCATTAACGAGAATCGGCGAACCTGAAATTGGGGTGACATCCTTGACATCTCCCTGCTTCGAAATGATCACATGGAGGATGACTGCACCAAGCGGCTTCGCAGCACTAATCTCAGGCGTAATGATAGGCTCAACCTTCTTGACGATATGTGCGGTCATTGTGCCCGAGGCGACGCGAACCGGTGAGTCAGAGGCTGGTGTAGCTCCCTCCTCAACTTTCGCGCCAGCCTTTGCGGCCACAGTCCATGCGCCGGCCATGTCGCTTTTCTTGTTGATGGGTGGAGGAATCATGTGGATAGTTGCGGGGGCGTTGCGGTCGGTGGTGATAATGCCGTCCTTCTCGTGCAGTTCGGTGACGTGGAGGACGGAGTGGCGGGCGTAACCGCGTGTGTTGGGGCTGGCGTTTTCACCGCCCTGCTGAGTGAAGTAGAAGAGCCAGGCGCGGCCGCTGGCGTCGACGACGACGTCGGCGTGGGAACCTACGGCGTGGTCGGTAGGCTGGGTGCCGGGCTCGCGTAGGATGTTGTCAGGTTGCTGCGTCCAGGCGGTGAGGTCGTCGGAGCGGAAGACGGCGAGGCCGGCGTGGGGATCGTTGATGAGCCAGTAATGGCCGTGCCATTGGAAGACGACCGGACCCTCGCCGTGGTTGGTGGTGGCGATGCCCTTGGGGGTCCAGTGGACGAGATCGGGCGAGTCGCTGAAGTAGACCTTGGAGCTGTCGGCCTCGTTCTTGTACCAGAGCCGCCAGGCGCCGTCGGGCAGGCGGAAGACGCAGGCGTCGATGGTGCGGTCGGATTCGAGGTTGGCGTCGGCGAGCGGCTTCCAGTGGAGGAGGTCGGTACTGGTGAGGTGCTGGATGTGGCGGGGATGGTTCCAGTCGGTGAAGGTGCCGGGTACGACGGTGAGGAACATGTGGTAAGTTCCGCCGACGTCGATGACCTCGGGGGCCCAGAGGGTGTAGTCGGGCGCAGCGACGGGGATGTCGGCTTCGCCGACATAGGTCCAATGGGCGCCGCCGTCGGCTGATTCGGCGATGCCGATGCGGGTGCCGTGCACCCAGGTGACGCCGGAGTTGTCGTCGAGATCGGCGCGGCGATTGGTGTAGAACATCCACCAGGTCTTGCGGGCGCGGTTCCAGACGACGACGGGATCGGCTGCGCCGTCGTGGATGGGATCGCGGAAGAGGGGAACGGCAGCGGGCGGGGAGGCAGCACCGGCCCTTGCAGTGCCTGAGGGGGATTGCGCGAGCGACGAGACTCCGCCGACGGGTGCAATCACGCACCCGGTTAGCAACAAGACTCGGATCCAGCCCACACGATGCGTCATCGGAAGACCTCCAGGAAGCGCACCCAGTGTAGATGATGGGTGGCCATGGCTTGACGGGAAGGGCGGGCGAAAAGTAGTACTCCCAATCCGGCAGGGGCGGCGTGGCTCCTGTAGGATTGACTTGTCCCTGCCTAGCTTTTCCTTCCAGGCCGGGTGCCGTATTTTGGGCGCCGCAGATGGGACCTAGTCGCTGCCATTCACCTGCGCCATCAGAGAGACGATCTGAACCGCCGTAACAGCCCAGGAGGGTCTATGCGTTCTGAAGCCATTTTTCGCGCCAAAGAGAAGATCGAGAACAAATTCAGCCTATGTCTGACGGTGTCCAAGGCCACTCGCCGGCTGCACATTGCGCCGCGGAGCACAGAAGAGACCATCAGCAGCGCGTTTGCCAGGATCGCGGCGGGCGCAGATCTCCCCATGGCGATTGATCTTCCTCTACTTGAATCGATATAGCTGTCGCGATGTGCCGGGCCTTCAGCCCTCGGATTTGTGGCGGGCCGCAACCTAGGCCTTCGGCCTAGGCTGGTATGGAACGGGCCTTCGGCCCTTTTAGGACAGAAGGGCAGTGGCAGACAACAAATGCATGCTTCGTGAGCTGTAAGCTCTCAGCGATGAAGCTTTGAGCCAGGGCTATGGATCAGGCGATTATTTCTTGCCGATCTTGAGCGGGAGTTCGAGGGTGCCGACCTTGTTGGTGGTGTGGTCGAGCACGCCTACGCGGATGAAGAGTTGGCCGGGCGGCAGGTCGATCTGCTGGAAGAGCCGGATCGGCGATTTGTCGGCCATCTGCTGCTGGTAGGTGGCGTCGCTGAGGGTGGTGCGGACGACCTGGCTGAGGCCGGTAAGCAGCTTGTCGTTGCTGTCGTAGACGGCGATGTCAAAGTCGAGCACGGCTTTGTGGGTTTTGTTAGGGCCATTGGTGAAGGCGATCTGCTCGGCCGGGACCACATAATCGAAGCCGAAGCGGGCGAGGCGTTTGCCGCGGAGGTTGGGAGCGAGTGTGCCCATGATCTGCGGATCGCCCGGCTTGGCCGGCACTTTGCTGGGTTCGACGCCGACGTTGAAGAGAATCTGCTGCGAGGTCGCCATGCCGCGGCTCATGGGGGCCTTCATGTTGCCGGCGTAGGCGGGCGGCGGAGCGGTGGAGAGGTTCAGCCCCGGAGGCATCTTCATGATCTTGGCGACGTCGTCGGAGTAGTAGCCCTTGCGGAAGACCAGGTTGATGCCGGGGTGGTTCACCTTGACTTCGATCTTGTGATAGGCGCCGTTGTATTTCTGGGTGGGAGGGATGTACGCGATGGAATAGTAGTTGGCCCCGTTGTCGATGGCCTTGAGCACGGCTGTCGCCATGTCGTTGGTCTCGGAGAAGGCCACGCCGCCAGTGGCCTCGGCGACCATCTCCTCAGAGAGCTGCGCGTCGCTGAGGGTGACGACGCCGCGGGCGTCGATGGGATAGACCGAAACCTGCTGCGCGGTGAGCAGATCGTAGGCGTGGCTGAGGCCGGTGGTGTAGTCGGGAAGACAACCAGGCCGGTCACTGGGAATCGTGATGGCGGGAATGCCGACTGTAAACCAGATGAGGTTCTTGCGGCCCTTGATGGCGGCGGCGTCGACGGCAATGCGGTCGAAGGACTCCAGCACCGATTCGTTGCGGCTGTTGGATTGAATACATTGCGGGTCGCCGTTGCCATCCAGATCGTAGGGCAGGGCATCGATGGCCGCGGTCAGCAACGTGCGGTCGGCGGTGAAGCTCTGCAGTATGCGCAGGTTGTTGGTCATGGCTAGGACGGCGACTCGAGTGCCTTCGGGCATGTTCTGGAGCGCCTGGATGGCGGCATCCTTGACCCGCTTCTGGGTCGCGACCGAGGCCGATACCTGCGCGGGAACTGAGCTGTCCTTCGGGGCCTCATTCTCCAGGTCGAGCAGGAGGATGTTGACGGCGGTGCTGGGTGCGTCCGGCTGAAGGTTGGTGTAGACGTTGGGAGGCTGCTCGCGGAAGGGCATCACAGGCCGCTCACCAACCTCCTCAAAGGTGCGAATCGATTGCGGCTTGCCATCTTCGAGGATGGTGAAATCGGATTTGGTGAGGCCGTGGACGGGGTTGCCGTCGCTATCGGTGGCGGTGACATCGACTACGGTGAGGCGAGAGTACACCTGAAGGGTGGGCGGGGCGGCGGAGTTCTGGGCGGCGGCGCGGGGATGTGCCGATGCAACCGCAGCCAACAGCGCGATTGCGCTGAGCTCGCTCCATCCTCTTCGTCGAGCTGGCATGACGAAACCTCCCAGCGAGTTAGACACGGCTTCGCCGGTTGAGACTCGCTAAATGAGTTAGATGCATTCGGGGCAATGTTACTCCCGGGCGTCCGAAGGGCAAATGAATCACTGGCCGCTGATTAACGCAGCCTCACGCGGACAGCCAACGGTGCGGCACTCCGATACAATGGTGCGGATGGCAGAAAACGAAACAGGCAAGCTCGCTCAGGTGCAGGCGGCAGCGGCCATGCCGGAAGCCTGGCGCAGGACCGAACTCGCGCGTCACCCCGATCGTCCCTATCCGATGGATTTCATCGAAGCACTGTTCACCGATTTCAGCGAGATCCACGGCGATCGCAGGTTTGGCGACGATCCGGCGATGGCGTGTGGGATGGCGCGATTCCACGGCCGCCCGGTGCTGGTGGCGGCGAACCTGAAGGGGCGCACGCTGAAGGACCGGCTGGCGCGTAAATTCGGCTCACCCGACCCGGAGGGTTACCGCAAGGCGCTGCGGGCGATGAAGATCGCGGAAAAATTCAATCGGCCCATCTTCACCTTCCTTGATCTGGCGGGCGCGAACCCAGGCATCGGGGCGGAGGAACGCGGCCAGGGCGAAGCGATCGCGCGCAACCTGCTGGAGATGTCCAGGCTGCGGGTGCCGACCATTGCCACGGTGACCGGCGAAGGCGGGTCGGGCGGGGCGCTGGCGCTGGCGGTCGCGGACCGGGTGCTGATGCTGGAGAACGCGATCTATACGGTGATCTCGCCGGAAGGGTGCGCGTCGATCATGTGGAAGGACGCGAGCAAGAAGCAGCAGGCGGCGGCGGCGCTGCAATACACTGCGTTCAGCGCCAAGGACCTGGGCTGCGTGGACGATGTGCTGGCCGAGCCGGATGGCGGAACGCACCTCGATCCTGCCTGTGCGATGGGCATGATCGATGAGAGGCTGCAGTTACACCTGGCGGAGCTGGACCGAATGCCGATCGATCAGTTGCTACAGGAGCGCTACACGAAGTTCCGCAATATCGCGCAGTGCTACACCATCGCCGAGTGAAACGGGGCCGTTGAGAAGGCCGCTCCGGCGCCACGCTTGATTGAAGCAAAATCCCCAGCAGAAAGCAGCCACAATTGCAGGAGCACGACACTTCCACGACCGCTATTCCTCCGCCACCGCGGCCCGCGGCCCAACCGGTTGCGCCGCGGGGCATGGCCGGACAGGGTTCGCGGCCGCTGCAGTTCATGCTTTTCCTGGCGGCGATCGCGTGGTTCTACTGCGCGCGCGCGCTGGCGACCAGCGCGGCAAGCGGCCTGGCCCTGCGCTTCGGTCTAGGGGATGAGCAGCCTCTGATGCAGGCGCTGTTCTTGCTGTTTCTGGTGGTATCCGGCTTGGCGTTGCTGCGCGCTGTCGAGCGCCGCAAGGCGCCGCTGCGCCTGACGTTGGGGCTGCCCAGGCGGGCGACTTCGCGCGAGGAATGGGCCACTGGCGCGGCCATTGGCTGGGGGCTTGCCATTGCTTCGATTCTGCCGATGCTCTTGGCGAGGACGTTGAGCGTCCAGGTGTGGACGGCGCCGCGCGCTTTTCTGCTGCTGGGCCTCAGTGTGCTGACGCTGGCCGTTGCAACGCTTGCCCACGCCATCGGCGTTTACGGCTATGCCTTTCCGCGGCTGGTTGAGGCGACCGGACCGGTGCGGGCAACCCTGGTGCTGATAGCGCTGTCGGCCGTTCGCGCAGGATTGACGCCGACCGCTTACGGGACGCCGGACGCGGTGAGAATCATGGTGGAGATGCTGGCCACTGTGCTGCTGTGCCTGTGCTGGCTGCGCACCCATGGCCTGTGGCTGATGTGGGGGCTGCACTCGGCTTGGGCGGCGTCCACAGGGGTGCTCTTCGGACTGCCGCTGGGCGGCGATACCAGCTTTGGGTCAGTCGTCGATATGCGCGCGGCCGGACCGGTGTGGCTTACCGGCGGCAACTACGGTCCGGCAGCGGCCACGCTTTCGATCTTTCTATTACTCGCGGTGATTCCCATCCTGGTGCGCGTGACCGGCGACTATGCGTGGAACTATACCCATCCGCCCATTATCCCGGCCGGATATGACGTAACCATTCCGCCCCCGGCCGCGCATGTGGCGATGGAGCAGGCGGCCCAGCCGGTGAATCCGGCGTCGCTGGTGCAGATTCTGCCAGCCACGCCGCAGGGCCCGACGGCCGAAGCGCACCCAGAGTAAATGTCGCGGCCCACCAATCGTTTTTCATGACGTGCGCCGGCTTTGATGCGCGATCAAAGGTCGGGCAACTCCTGTGCCACCTTCTGGGAGTCTGCGGCATCCCGTCAGGTTACAGCGGCGGCGAATGTGGCAGCTCAATCCGCTTGTAAAAAGGCAATGGAAGGCGCAAGATTCTGTGTACACGGGGTGCCTGCGATGGCCTTTCGTCCGACAAATCACTTCTCTTTGGCGCCGGCCGGCAGGTTTGGGGCAGTGCTGGTGGCGGGGCTGGCTGCGTCTTGGGCCGGAGCGGCCTTGCCGGCGGGCGCGCAGGTGTTTGTGGTGGGCGAAAAGACGGCGATGGCGGACGTTTCCACCGAGTTTCATCCGACCAGGGTCGAGCTGCCGTCAACGCCCATCACGGAACGGGGACGCCGCGAACTGGTGCGCAATCTTGAGGCGGAGCAAGGGTTTGCCCATCGCGTTCTGCCGTTGGGCCAGGATGTGACCCTGGTCGCGAATGGCAACCTGACGCCGAGCGGCGAGGCCTATAAGGAGCTGCTCTACAAGAAGGGCCAGTCGGCTGCGCCCGGCGACCGGGTCGTCATCACTACGGTGACGGTGAAGGATGACCGCATCGTCTTCGACATTAACGGAGGGCCCTATCTCAAGCATCGTATTTTGCGCCATGTTGAACTCAACGGCATGCCTCTGGTCCCGGATGATGGCGCGCAGGTGACCGGGTTCCGGCTGACGCTGCTGTTCGAGGGCGGCCTTCCGGATGTCAGCGCGCCGGAGGTGAAGGCGCTGCTCGATCCGGTGATCGACTTTGGCGTAAAGACCTCCGGCGAGGCGTATGCCGACTCGCTGCCGCAGTTCCTAAAGGATGCGATCGCGCAGCATGATGTGCTGGTAGGCATGGACCGCAAGATGGTGCTGGCCGCGATGGGCGCGCCCTCCTCGAAGGTGCGCGAACTGGTGCCCGGGACCGCCGACCGGCACTATGAAGAGTGGATCTACGGGCAGATGCCGCAGACCGTACACTTCGTGCGATTTGAAGGCGATCGCGTCACCCAGGTGCGCATCGCGGCGCTGGGCCAGCCGATCGCGATCCACGACCAAAATGAGATGCGCGGGTATCTCGACCCAGAGGACACCCGCGAGATTGCCATGGGCGACGGCAAACCCAGCAATGGGGAGGCGGGTTCGGGTGCGCCCCCGACCATCTTGAAGCCGGGCGAGGTGGCGCCGGGCAGTTCGCAGCGAGTGCGGCTGCCGGTGCCGAAACCCGATGCTTCGCAGACCGGAAACGACCCGGCAGCGGCTACGAAACCCAATCAACCGGCTGAGCCGGGGAATCCCGCAACTGAGCCGGGTAATCCGGCGGCTGCGCCGGGCGATGCGCCCACGGGCACTTCGGCTCCAACCGGCGCAAATCCTTAGTTTGCCCGGCGGCACCAGAAGAAAATTAATCGCTTCGGCGCGCGGGTTGGGCATAAAATTCTGGCCATATGAAAACTGTGACGAAACTCCTTCTTATATCGTTCGCCGTCTCTATGCTGCTGTGGGCACCCATGACGAACGGCGAGAGCAAGAGCTCCGCCGACTATCCGCTGCGCATCCGCGTCTACAGCAAGGATGCGGTGAACGCCTACTATTACACAAATGTGCAGGAGCAGAAAGGCGAGGGCCGGGCGAACCTCTTCGAAGGGGACGACGTGCATGGGATCGACTTCAACTACTCATGCAGCGAGAAACTGCCGAACTCGTTTGGCTACGAGACCTATCCGGCGAAGTGGAAGAAGCCGGGCAAGGTGCTGACGGTGCTGGTGCCGGTAATGGGAAAGGTAAACACATTCAACACCTGCGATCTGAATGTTGCGCTCAGGGACAACGTCTACAAGCGGAACAACGGCAGGATGGGGGAGGAGCCGGCGGCCAAGTACAAGGCCTGGATGGTGAAGCACGACTACGATCCCGTGCATGGCAAGAACACACCCACGAATCTGAGTGCCGCGGAGAAGGCGGAGGAGAACGGCGCAGCGCCGGCTCCGGCACCCGCTCCAACTCCTGCTCCACAGCCATGATGCAGCACGTCAACATGGTTTGAGGAACGACGACCTTTTCCTTGCGGCCCCCCGCGCGGGTCTAAGTCAGCCAGCGGAGGCCAGCGCGACCTGCTGCGCGGCGAGCAGTTCGCGGATGCCCTTTTCGGCGTAGTCGAGCATGGCGATGAGCTGATCGCGGGTGTAGGAGACGCGCTCGGCGGTGGCCTGGGTCTCGACCAGCCCACCATCGGCGAGCATCACCACATTCATGTCCACATCGGCGCGCGAATCTTCTTCATACGCGAGGTCGAGCAGGATGTGGCCATCAACGATGCCCACCGAGGTCGCGGCGATCATCTGGCGCAGGGGCGAGGTCTTGAGCGTGCCGGCGGCGACCAGCCTGCCCAGCGCCAGGGCAAGGGCAACCGACGCCCCGGTGATGGCTGCAGTGCGGGTGCCTCCGTCGGCCTGAAGGACATCGCAGTCGAGGATAACAGTGCGCTCACCCAGGGCCTTCATGTCGACGACCGCGCGCAGCGATCGACCGATGAGGCGCTGGATCTCATGGGTGCGCCCGCCGACCTTGCCGCGTTCCGACTCGCGCGGAGTGCGGGTGAGGGTAGCGCGGGGCAGCATCCCGTACTCAGCGGTGACCCAGCCGCGGCCGGAGTTGCGCATCCAGCCGGGCACGCCGGCCTCAATGGTGGCGTTGCACAGGACGCGTGTGTTGCCGGTCTCGACGAGTACCGAACCTTCGGCGGTGGCGACGTAGCCGGGGATGAAGCGGACCGGCCGGAGAGCATCGGCGGCGCGGCCATCGGGACGGAAGAGATGAGGGGAGTTCGGCGGGGGAGTGTGGGCCGGAGCGACGGGTGATGCCATGGGGCGATTATAGTGGTGCAGGGCGGTATCTTCCTACGGGCGAAGGTTGGGGTTGGCGAGGCTGAGGCCGTTTCCTGAAATGGAAAGCGGTCCCGATTCGGGAATGTTAGAGGTTTCTTATGTTTTGTGACGATTACAGGGCATTGGCGTTCGCCGACTGTCCCATATCGGGAATTGCGCGTTCGGGCGAAGGTGCTCGTTGTGGTTGGGTAAAGCTTCTATTTGAATTCGTTACGGGAACCGTACCAGTTTGGCACTCAACCTGATTATAAAGCGGGTACCTGGCCCCTTCGTCACCGAAGAGCATCCTCGGGGATCGAGGAGAGCGGTCGGGGAACGCCGAAGTTTTTCGACTGGAGCATCGCGTGCGGGCAAAGCAGAGTTTCACCGCCACAGGGATCGACCGTTTTTCCGGACCATTCATGCCGCATCTCGCGGCCCCCTCGGCTGGGCTGGCTCCCACGGGCGCGGCCAAGCCGGGAACCGATCTTTTTCGGCGCTCGCCGTCCTGTTTTGCCACCTGTCCGATCGAGGACCGTCGCGAGGGCCTGCTGCACGATGCCCGCAACCTGGTGGGCGCGCTGGGGCTCTACTGCGATCTGCTGGCGATGCCGGACGTGCTTCAGCCGCAGCACCGTCATTACGCGGAGGAGGTGCGACTGTTGGGGTCCCGTTGCGGGGCCCTGATTGAGCATCTGATGGCCGGTGAGCCGCCACAACTGGGGGAGGTTGGCGCGACGGAAACTGGCCAGGCCGCGACTTTGACGGGGGTTGGGCGGCCAGTCGAGGGGTCAGCCGGGGAGACGGGCGACGCAGCGCAATCATTGAGTTTGCGCGCTGTGGTGGAGCGCTGCGCGGGCCTGCTGAGCCGCGTAGCCGGAGGTAGGTCGATCGAGCTGAGCTTCGGCGCTGCGGCCGCCGTGCCGGTGCGGGTGGCGGAGGAGGTGGTCGAACGGATTCTAGTCAACCTGGTGCGCAATGCGGCGGCTGCGTTGGCTGGGTATCCACCGTCTTCAGGGCCAGGGAAGGAGTTGGGGGCTTACACCCCCGCCGCCAAGGGCGCGAACGGTGCGACCAGCGTCCCGCGAGGCACCCACGTCTGGATTCGCGAGGCGAGCGCGGACGGCCTTGCAGAGGTAGTCCCCGGGACCATTCGTATCGGGGTAGGCCTGTTGGTCGACCGAGTTGGCGCGGCGCGCCCCTGGCCATTTCGCCGGGTGCGGCTGGTGGTGGAAGACTCCGGATGCGGCATGGAGCCGGAGCAGTTGGAGTGGTTGTTGCGGGGTGGCCGAGCGCCAGCGCGCAGCAATCATGGGATTGGCTTTCGCGTGGTGCGCGAACTGGTGGAGGCCTCGGGGGGCGAGCTGCGGGCGATGAGCGCGCTGGGGACCGGGACCAGGGTGCAGGTCGAATGGCCGATGGCGGCGCTGGCTTCGCTGGAGAGCGGCCACGGAGTGGGAGCGACGACCAACGCGCCGGATTTCTCCCGCGAATACCAGTCGCCGGTTGCGACAGGCAAGCCGCCAGCCCCAGCAAGGCGTCTGGGCGATCTCCCAGGCCTTGCAGAAGGGCAGGGTGCATGACCATGCCGGAGACCTATCCATTTCCCTCCGCCAACAATCTGACTGGGCATGAAGCCCGAGAGCGCGAGGCCGCAGGCTATCAACCGGACGGCCCCGAGCTGGCGCATCTTGGAGCTGCGACCGTCGCCCCTTCGGGCTTGCTGGTGGGCGTGTCCCGGCCGGAGGGCTTGTCCGGCAGCTTCCATCGGCTGCCGGAAGGATTGCCGGCGCTCCGCATTCTGGTAGTGGACGATGATGCACCGCTGCGCAAGGCTTGTTGCGAGATCGCCCTGGGCATGGGCTTCGTGCCGCTCTCGGCGGGCAGCGTACAGGAGGCGCTGGCGGTGTTGCAGCAGCAGCCGGTAGAGATGCTGCTGCTGGACCTGAAGCTTCCGGGTGGGGGTGGCCTGAAGCTGCTGAGCGAGGTGAAGGCGCTGTATCCCAAGATTGGCGTGGTGGTGATGACCGCGTTCGCCACGGTTCCATCGGCGGTGGAGGCGATGCGGGTCGGCGCTTGCGACTACCTGACCAAGCCGTTCGCGCTGGAGCAGCTGACCACCGTGCTCGACCAATCGAGCCGCAAGCTGTACTTCGACCTGGAGAGCCGCCGGCTGCGCGAGCGGTTGCGCACGCAGCGGGGGATGGGGAACCTGATCGGCACCTCGCCGGCGATGGAGAAGGTGTACCGCATTCTGTCCAAGGTGGCGTTTTCAACCCATCCGGTGCTGATTCTGGGCGAGAGCGGCACCGGCAAGGAGCTGGTGGCGCGGGCGATCCACATGAATGGGCCCCATTCCGCGAAGCCGTTCATCCCGGTGGACTGCGGGTCGCTGGTGCCGACGCTGATCGAGAGTGAGCTGTTCGGCCATGTGAAGGGCTCTTTCACCGGCGCCAACCGGGCCAAGGAGGGTTTACTCTCCGCAGCCGACGGCGGCACCGTCTTGCTCGACGAGATTGGCGAGCTGCCGCTCGATCTGCAGGCCAAGCTGCTGCGCGCATTGCAGGAGAAGGAGGTGCGCCCGGTAGGGGCGACCCATGCGGTGCCCATCTCCGCGCGGGTGCTGGCCGCCACCAACCGCGACCTGACCGCGATGGTAGCCCAGGGACTCTTCCGTAAGGACCTTTACTTCCGGCTGAATGTGGTGAACCTGAAGATCCCGCCGCTGCGCGAGCGCCGGGAGGACATTGCGGTGCTGGCAGAGTTCTTTCTGGAGCGGGTGCAGCGGGAGTCGGGCAAGCCGCACAGCTTCTCCGAGGACGCGGTACGGCTGATGATGGAGTACGACTGGCCGGGCAATGTGCGCGAACTGCAACATGCGGTGGAGCGTACCTGCGCGATGTCGTCGGGGCCGGTACTGCACATGGTGGACCTGCCCACCCAGTTGCAAGACTTCCGCGCCCACCGCCGCGAGCAGGACCAGTCGGCGGCCGCCGAGGCGAGCGAAGCACAGACGGCCAGCCACGCGGACGCGGGCGAAGCGGTCGTCTCCATCGCCGACATGGAGAAGCAGGCGATCCTGGGCACCATCCGCCAGTTGCACGGAGACAAGCTGATGGCGGCCCGGCTGCTGGGCATTGGCAAGACGACGCTCTATCGCAAGCTGAAGGAGTACGGGCTGGCCGAAGCGCGGGAGTCGGCGGACGATTAGGCTGCTATGCTGGGCTAGAGCGTTTCCGGGATTGCCCTGAGCTAGAAGTCTGTGGGTGCCGTTTTGTTGGCGAAGAACGGCGTTGAGACTGATGCTTCGCAATACGCGAAAAATGCTCTAGCCGGTTGCGGCAGAACGTCCATCTTGTTTTCCACTTCGGGAGTGAGTGTATTCATGTCAGAGCCTGTCAAGATTACTGTGCGACCCAATGGCCCGTTGCGGGTCGAGGGTGCGATTGTATTGAGCGATGCCGAAGGCAGGCAGTGGGACCTCACCGGCAAGCCGGCGGTGTCGCTATGCCGCTGCGGGGCCAGCGAGAAGCGTCCCTTCTGCGATGGATCGCACAAGCGGATCGAGTTCCAGTGCGCGGCCACCCCGCCACCTCCGATGGAGGCCCCCGTCCCCTGAGAGTCTCATGCGTTCGCGTCCGTTTCTGAGTTCGTGTCCGTTTGTGCTGCTGGCTCTGTGGGTTGGCTGGGGGACGGCGCGTGCGCAGGATGTTGCTCAGTATGAAGGGCAGTACCGCAGCGCAGCCGATCCTGACCAGGTACACGCGGTCTATCTGGATGCTGGGGTTTTGTATGAGGAGAGCGAGCGCAGGGCAAGGCAGAAGCTGACACCAGAGCCGACAGATGGTGTGCCGGACCGGTTTCGGGTCGACTCACCCAAGGCGCATGTGCTGTTTCTGCGCGATGCGTCGGGCACGATCTCCGGGCTGAAGGTGGTCCTGGACGGCGATGGCAGCACGCTGGCCGAAGAGCAGCGCTTCAGCACTGCGGCGACGCGGCTGAACCACTTTTGCGAGTACACGCGCCAGGAAACGATGCTGCCCATGCGCGACGGGGTGCGTCTGCACGCGGTGATTCTGCGGCCGGCGAATCCGAAGGACATTCCGCCGGGGGGGCTGCCACTTCTGCTCAACCGAACGCCGTATGGGGTGGACGGCGTGAGCTCGGAGAGCGTGAATTGGGACAAGCCGGAACTGGCCGCGAGCGGCTACCTCTTTGTCTACGAGGACATTCGGGGGCGGTATAAGTCGGAGGGGAAGTTCGTGATGAACCGGCCCATCGTCGTCCACAAGAAATCCAGTGATGTGGACGAGACCACCGACGCCTACGACACCATCGACTGGCTGCTGAAGAATGTGCCTGGCAACAACGGCCGGGTGGGCGTGTGGGGAGTCTCGTACGATGGGTTTCTGGCCATCATGGCGGGCATCGATGCGCATCCGGCGGTAAAGGCGATCTCGCCGCAGGCGCCGATGACGGACGTGTGGATGGGCGACGACTTCTTCCACAACGGGGCGTTCCGCGAGAGCTATGGCTTCGATTATGTGCAACAGATGGAGGCGCAGAAGACCGACGCGCGCGTGGACTTGAAGCAGGACGCGTACGACTACTTCCTGCAGCACCGGAACTTCACGGGCGCGGCGGCGGATGCAAAGATGTCAGGTCTGCCGACGGCGAAGGCGTTTCTGAAGCAGCCCAGCTACACCCAGTTCTGGCGGGACATGGCAGTTGAATATCACCTGGACAATGTGCATGTGCCGACTCTGGAGGTGGGCGGCTTCTGGGATCAGGAGGATATGTGGGGCACGCAGGCAGAGTATGCGGCACTGAAGCAGAAGCATAGCGGCCAGGCCTTTTTGGTGCTCGGACCGTGGGACCACGGCGGCTGGGAGGGGACCGGGCGGACGCTGGGGGCAACATTTGGGAGTCTCGACTTTGGCGAGCCGACGGGGACGGAGTTTCGCAAACTGTTTGAGGCGCCGTTCTTCGAGAAGTATCTCAAGGACGAGCCTGGCTTCGACCTCGGCGATACGGCCAGCTTTCGCACCGGGGTGAATCAATGGCAGCGGTACGGTGCGTGGCCGCCTGCGGATGGTTTTACGCCCGCGCGGCTCTACCTGGAACCGGGAAAGAGGCTGAGCTTTGCCGCGCCGGCGGGCGGTGGTGATGGAATTGCCGCGAGCTATGTCTCCGATCCGGCGGACCCGGTGCCTTATCGGCATCGGCCGATCCAGTCGACCTACGCGCCGGGCTCGAAGTGGTACACCTGGCTGGTGGAGGACCAGCGGTTCGTGACCGGGCGCAAGGATGTCGCGAGCTTCACCATGGCGCCGCTGGACCACGATGTCACGATCACCGGCGAGGTGATGGCGGACCTGTTCGCGGCGACCCCGGGGAGCGATGCGGACTGGGTGGTGAAGCTGATCGATGTCTATCCCGACGACGCGCCTGCGGCGAATGCGGGCTATCAGTTGATGGTGGCGGAGGAGATCTTCCGCGGGCGGTACCTGAAGAGCTTTGAGCGGCCCGAGCCGCTGCAGCCGGGCGCAGTAAACGAATTCAAATGGAGCCTGCATGGGGTGGATCACACCTTCCTGAAGGGGCACAGCATTATGGTCGAGGTGCAGTCGAGCTGGTTCCCGCTGTATGACCGCAATCCGCAGACGTTTGTGGGGAACATCATGAAGGCGCCGAAGCGTGCCTACAAGGCGGAGACGATGACGATCTTCGGCTCGGCCAAATACCCATCGCATCTGGAGTTCGAGGTGGCGAAGTCGGAGTAAGGCACTACGTTTGTTGGCCCTTCTGTAATCACATGCAGGATGTCAAGGCAATGGGCTGAATCATCACTGCCGGTCACGCTCGACCATGACAGATGACGCCTTTGCTCGGAGCGTCGGAACCAGCCATTGGAAGAGCAACGTTGCCGCGAACGCGCCGGTAAGCTGAGCCGCGACGAATCCGGTTACGTCGGCGGGCCGGATACCGGCAAAGGTGTTGCTCGCGGCGCGGGCGAGGGTGACGGCCGGGTTAGCGAAGGATGTGGATGCGGTGAACCAATAGGCCGCGGTGATGTAGGCGCCGACGGCGAAGGGGACGGCGGAGGGGCGAAGGCGGACGCATCCCCAGATAACGGAGAGCAGGCCGAAGGTTGCGACGAACTCGCTGAAGAGTTGGGCCGGCCCAGAGCGAACGCGGGTTGAAGCGAAGAAGAGAGGAAGGCCGAACATGAGATGGGCCGCTGCGACTCCGGCGAACGCTCCGGCGATCTGGGCGGAGATGTAGGCCGTTGTGTCGCGCCATGCAATCCCGCCCGCCCATGCGTCGGCGAGGGTGACTGCGGGATTCAGGTGCGCCCCCGAGATGGGGCCGAAGGCGAGGATGAGTGAGACCAGGGCCGCGCCGGTGGCGATGGTGTTGGCCAGCAAGGCGAGGGCGATGTTGCCAGCCGCCAAGCGCTCTCCCATGATTCCTGAGCCGACCACGGCTGCGAGCAGAAAGAGAGTGCCGGCGAACTCCGCCACAACACGGCGATTGAGAGAGGGCTTCATTGCTTGCCGATGCGGTCGAGTTCGCTCTGGATCGCAAGTTCCTCCAGAGTGCCGAGCGGCAGGGCGAGGAAGAGGCTGATGCGGCGGTCGAGAATCGAGAACGCGTCGCGGAAGGCGCGGGCGATCTCATCGGGCGTGCCATCGATCGCGGCTGGATCGGGGATGCCCCAATGCGCCGTCATTGGGTGGCCGGGCCAAATGGGGCACACCTCATTCGCTGCGTTGTCGCAGACGGTGAAGATGAAATGGATGGGCGGGGCGCCGGGCGCGGCGAACTCGTCCCACGACTTACTGCGCAGGCCTTCGGTCGGGATGCCGGCGAGCTCAAGTTGCTTCAGGGCTTCGGGCCGGACTCTACCGGACGGATGGCTACCGGCGCTATAGGCGGTGAATCGACCCTTTGCCTTATGATTCAGGATCGCCTCGGCCATGATGGAGCGGGCAGAGTTGCCGGTGCATAGGAAGAGGACGTTATAGGCGGGGGTTGTCATGATGGCCTCGCCTCTGCGGGATCGCAGCAGCCCGGCGCACAGCATGGGGACTTTGGCTTGGTGGCGCGGATGAACGCGCTGATGAACCTTCCGTCCACCTGGGGGGCGATTTCGTCCACCGCAATACCGGCCTCTGTGAGAAACACCCGGGCGTCTTCGATGTCATAGGTGCGGGTTGGCTCGAGGTCTATGCCCACAAAGCCTGCTGCAACCAGCTTCGCGCGATAATCTGACGCTTCCAGCGCACCGGCGATGCAGCCGACCCAGAGCAACATGCTCTGGCGGACGGAAGCTGGGACTTCGCCGCGCACCACCACGTCCGAGACGGCGAAGCGGCCACCGGGCCGAAGAACACGGAACGCTTCGCGGAGGACGCGGGACTTGTCCGCCGAGAGGTTGATCACGCAGTTGGAGATGACCACATCGACGGAGTTGTCCGGCAAGGGGATGTTCTCGATCTCGCCCTTGAGGAACTCGACATTGGCCGCACCAGCCTGCCGCTGGTTTTCGCGCGCCAAGGCAAGCATGTCATCGGTCATGTCCAGGCCGTAGGCCTTGCCGGTCGGGCCCACGCGTTTGGCAGAGAGCAGCACATCGATGCCGCCGCCAGAGCCGAGGTCCAGCACGGTCTCGCCTTCCTTGAGTTCGATCAATGCGGTTGGGTTGCCGCATCCAAGAGAGGCTAGGACAGCATTCTCAGGGAGTGTGCCGGTCTCAGCGGCATTGTACAAATCCTTGGTGATGGGGTCGCAGCAACGCAGCGCCGGATCGCAGCAGGCTTGAATGGTGCCGGACTCCGCCACAGCGCGCGCGGCGCTGCCGTATTTCTCTTTGACTTGGTTCTGAACTTCTGTCGTTGTGTCCATCTGCGTCCCCTTCGTATTCGGTAAAGCGAATATATCGGGAGCCAAACATATCTGTCAAGGCGTATATTAATGGCATGAGCCGAAGCGCAAAGCCGTTCGATATGGTGAAGCTGTTCGCGGCGCTCGCCGACCCTACCCGGCTGCGTTTGCTGAACCTGATGAACGGTCGGGAGGTATGCGTCTGCTACTTCGTGGAGATTCTGAAGCAGGGGCAGCCAAAGATATCCCGGCATCTTGCATACCTTCGCCGTGTTGGGATCGTGGAGGCCAGGCGCGAGGGCAAGTGGATGCACTACCGCATTGAGCGTCCGGCGGATGTGCGGGCAGCGTCGATTCTCGACGCAACGCTGAAGTCATTTGAGACGGACCGGAGTATGCAGGCAGACCTTGCGCGGTTGGGACAGGCCTGCTGCGAGCCCCAGAGGTTCGTGACGCTGCAAGGCGCACCCGTGCCGATGGCTCGGTAAATCCCGGGCGTGGCCGGCCGGATGACAGCAGACGTTGGTTTCAGGGTTAGAATGGCTCGCGGCCGGAAACGCCCCGAGGCGGAGCGGCTAGCGAATCCCAGCCAGTTTGGCGGGAGAGACGGAAGGCGGCACGTATGCAAGTGAATCGGATGAATGCGTTAGGTGCGATGGTGTGCGCGGCAACTTTAACCCTGGCGTGTGCAGCGCAGGATACGGCCAGCGTTCCGCACCTGCGCAAACAGGGCACTGCGACCCAACTGATTGTGGATGGCAAGCCGTATCTGGCGATGGGCGGCGAGCTGAGCAACAACGCCGCAACCAGCCTGGAGAATATGGACACGATCTGGCCGAAGTTGGTGGCGGCCAACCTGAATACGGCGCTGATCGGGGTGTCGTGGGCGCAGTTTGAGCCGGAGGAGGGCAAGTACAACTTTGTCCAGGTGGATGGCGTGATTGCGAAGGCGCGCGAGAACAACATGCACGTCGTTCTGATCTGGTTTGCGAGCTGGAAGAATGGCACGTCGAGCTTTGCGCCTTACTGGGTAAAGAAGGACTACCAGCGCTTTCCTCGGATTCAGATTAACGATGGCAAAACGGTCTCCCTCTCCGGCCCGGTGGAGTTACTGAGCACGCTGGGCACGGCCACGCGCGACGCAGATGCGAAGGCGTTTGGCGCGCTGATGAAGCATGTTGGCGAGGTGGATGGCATGCGGCACACGGTGTTGATGGTCCAGGTGGAGAACGAGGTGGGGGTGCTGCGCGACACGCGGGACCGCTCGCCCGCGGCGAACAAGGCGTTTGCGGGACCGGTGCCCGCGGAGTTGATGCAGTATCTGGAGGCACATAAGGACGCGCTGGTTCCGGAGTTCCGCGAGGTGTGGGCGGCGAATGGATTTAAGAAGTCGGGCACGTGGGAGGAGGTCTTTGGCCCGGGCAAGCCGGCGAATGTCGAGATTCCCATCCAGACCACCAGCCCGCCGATGAGCGCGCTGGAGCACCAGAATAGCTGGCAGCAACTGCATTGGGCGTCGGACGAGATCTTTATGGCGTGGAACTATGCTCGCTATGTGGAGAAGGTGGTGGAGGCGGGCAAGGCGGCCTACAACATCCCGATGTTTGTGAACGGCTGGCTGCAGCAGCCGAATCATGCGTGGCCGGGGACATATCCGAGCGGCGGGCCGCTGCCCCAGGTACACGATGTATGGCGTGCTGGTGCGCCGTCGGTGGACATTCTGGCGCCGGACCTTTATCTGGAGTACTTCGATGACGTTTGCGAGCGGTTCACGCGCAACGGCAATCCGCTGTTTATCCCGGAGACCAGCACCAACCCCGCGAATGCGGTGGTTGCGGTAGGCAAGTACAACACCATTGGGTTCTCTCCGTTCGGCATTGACGGCAACCGGCCGATCGGGGCGGACCTGGCGGCCACGTACAGCCTACTGGAGCAGCTTTCGCCGATGATTCTGGCGCGGCAGGGAACGGATGCGGTGACCGCGGTGCGGCTGGAGCCGGGCGACGCGCCGAAGAACGTCAAGCTGGGCAACTACACCTTGACGCTGACGTATACGGGGAGGACGATGCGGCTTCCACCGCAGGCGCGTGGGCAGGTGGCGGGGTCGCCTCCGCCGCCGGGGACGCAGGCTAACGCCAATGAAGCTCCGCCGGAGGCAGCGGCGGTGCTGATCTCGACCGGGCCGGATGAGTATTACTTCGGGGGCGCCGGCGGGGCCATGCGGATCGATTTTACGGCGAATTTGCCGGGGCCCGGCAATGTGGGGCTGGGGGATGTGCAGGAGGGTAAGTTTGTGGACGGCAAGTGGGTGGTAACGCGCCAGATTGCCGGCGACGACGATGCCCAGGGGGAGATTTTGGTGCTGCGTCCCGGCACCATCGTCCGGGTAACGCTGTACCGCTATCCATAGCGCCGGAATGGGTGTGGAAAAGCGTTCTCTTTTGGGACTCTCCTCAATAAGGAATGCTTAAGATCACTGTAGATCCGGCGGGATGATGGGATGCTGGACACGCTGGCTAGTGACAATCATGGTTCGGCGACAGGAATGGATCCTGTCGGCGTGGGTCTGGATTGCGCACCAGGTTAGGAGATTAACATGCGGGTCCTGGTGGTGGAAGACGATCGTGCTTTGGGGGCATTTCTAAGGAACGGATTGCAGTTGGAGGGTCATCGGGTCGAGTGGGTCGAGGATGGGGAGGCGGCCTTGGTGCAGAGCGCGGAGGGACATCCGGACCTGGTGGTTCTGGACCTGAGCCTGCCCAAGCGCGATGGCATGGAGGTGTTGGCGGACATGCGCGCGCGCCACAACGACGCCTCGGTGCTGGTGCTGACCGGTCGCAGCGAGGTGGATGCGCTGGTGCAGTGTCTCGACATCGGGGCGGACGATTGTCTGCTGAAGCCGTTCAGCTTCTTTGAGCTGACCGCGCGTTGCCGGGCGCTGCTGCGGCGGCGCCAGCAGTTCGCCGACCCTGTGCTTCGCCATGGGGACCTTGAACTGAACCGGATCGAGCACAAGGTTGCGCGCGCTGGCCGCGGCATCAGCCTGACCGCGAAGGAGTTTTCACTGTTAGAGTACCTGCTGCTGCATCAGGGGGAGTGTGTCTCGCGCAGCGAACTTCTGACCGAGGTTTGGCAGATGTCAACGGAGACGGGCACCAACGTGGTGGATGTGTATGTCAACTACCTGCGGCGGAAGTTGGACGGGTGGGCGGATCGCGATCCACGCGTGAACGCAGCCCGTGGAGGACTGATTGAGACCGTGCGTGGGATGGGCTATCGGCTTGGCGGGCAAGCACGAAAGCCCGTAGCGCGCGACCCCGGCCAGCCGACGATTGTTCCGAGCGTGGCGTTTGCCTAGGGCGACCTTGCCGCAGATGTGCATGAGGAGCAATGGACGCTAACGACGTTCTCAGTCGAACTGGAGATATCTTCAAATGAGCTATGGATTGGTCGGGTTGAGCGCCGGGAGTAAAGCGGCCATGCGCACCGTGGTGCTGGCCAGCGCGGACGCGCAGCTTCGGGAGCGGCTGTGCCTGCAGTTGACGGCGATGCGCTGGCAGGTGCGCGAGGCGGCGGGCGGTGCGGAGGCGATGGCGCAGTTGGAGGCGCAGGGCGCCGAGGCAATGGTGCTGGACCATGTGTTGCCCGACCTCGAGGTAGGCGAGTTCGCCGTGCAGATGCGCATCCGGCATCCGGTGATGGACCTGCTGTGGATCGATGGAGGGGTTGAGGTGGATGGAGTGCGCAGTCCGCGCAGGAACGAGCTGCTGCAGGCGCTGCGTCAGGCGCAGCAGGACGTGCGGGGATCGGGCGCGGCGGGTGAGATGGCAGCCTGGGTGGCTGCTCCTGTAGCCATTCCTCTAAGCTCTTCGGGGGACAGGCTGGGGTCTGGCGAGCGTACGCCGGCCACTTCGCAGGTGGCGTCATTGCTACGTTCGCGCCGCGTGGAGCCCGGTCGCGGCTGGTATACAGGCAGCGCGGAACGAGAAACAGCGGAAGACCCTGGCTGCGGGATTGCGGATATCGAAGCAGGCCGACTCGGACCGGCGAACGCAGGACAAGGGTTGTTGTTGCAGGAAGACAGGCTCGAGCAGGAGAGGCTGGCGAAGCGGCCTCGCGCGTCGCCGCTGCCGGAGATGGTGGGTGAGAGTTTGGTGATGCTGGAGTTGGCGCGCGTGGTGCGTCTGGTTGCACCTCGCTCGACGACGGTACTAATCGAAGGCGACACCGGCACCGGCAAGGAACTGGTAGCCAAGGCCGTGCATCGATTGAGCGCGCGGGCAGCGAAACCGTTCCTGGTGCTGAACTGTGCGGCCATCCCGGAGGCCCTGCTGGAGGCAGAGCTGTTCGGGCACACCCGCGGCGCCTTTACCGGCGCGGTGCAATCACGCACCGGCAGAATTGAGGCAGCGAATGGGGGCACGCTTTTTCTGGACGAGATTGGCGAGATGCCGCTGGCGCTGCAGGCCAAGATGCTGCGCTTTCTGGAATCCGGCGAACTGCAGCGCGTGGGCGACAACGAGACGCTGCGCGTGGATGTTCGAGTGGTGGCGGCGACCCACCAGCACTTGCAGCAACGCGCGGCGGAGCGTAGCTTCCGGCTGGATCTCTACCACCGGCTGGCGGTGTTTCCGGTGTTCGTGCCGGCGCTGCGAAACCGGATGGGGGATGTCTTGCCGCTGGCGGCGCACCTACTCGGCAAGCTGGGTGAAGAGTCGCCCGTCAAACGTCTCTCCGCCGGTGCGGCGATGAGGTTGATGGAGTACGACTGGCCAGGCAATGTACGCGAGCTGGCGCACGTGCTGGAGCGGGGCGCGATCCTGGCGGAGGACCGGCGAGAGATCGCGCGGGATGAGATATGGTTCTAACCAGGCGACGCAGCGACTGGGTTACCTTTGAAACTCGGCCGAAGCCTATGTGATTGGGATCACTGAGCTTTTCCAGTAACGGAATTCCCATGGGAGGGGATCGAAAAAAGTAGTGCAAAAATGCTCAGCGTTTGCTTATTATGGGGAACCAAAAAATGAGGGCAGGCGCAAGGAAATCGTAGTTGGGAACACTTCGGCGCGAAACAGAGAGGGGAAGACGCGATGCGGTGGCTACAGGTGATATTGGCGTACTGGCGGCGATGGAACGAAGCGATCTGACTGGTTGAGTTCAATTGGCTGGGCGGTTCGATCAGCTACATCAGGTGGACGGCGTCCACGTCGACGGTGAGGTTGCGCTGCGGAATGGCTTGGGCTTCGGCGTAGGCAAGCAGTTGGTGCAGCGTGCGATCGGGGCTGGCGCGGGCCCGGTTGGGAAATTCTTTCGATCAGGTGATGCAAAGCATTGCATAAGGTCAGTCTCTTAAGCGAGTAAGTTGCTGAATATAAGACTGCCCGCGTTGGCATGTGAACTGCTTGTACAAAGTGATCCCCCAAGGGTTGGGCTGCGCGCGGGATCGTTTCACAGAATCTGGGCCATCCCAAAAAAACTTCAACCAAAGCACCACGGGCGCGTTCTGTATTTCCATTCCTTATTACCCAGGAGATTTCCGAATGACGTTTGGGAGAATTATTGCCAGTAGTGTGTTGCTTGCCGTCGCGGCTCTTCCGATGAGCGCATATGCAGCCAATGTGGATTTTAACTTTGCCTCGCTTTCTGAGCCCGGCAGCACCTATTCAGCATACGGGAGCAGCATCACGCAGCAGGGCGTCACGATTGCCGGGACCGATCTTTACACATGGGAGGCATCGAGTGCGAATTTGCCCAGCCTAAGCACTGCCGATACGTCCCTGTTTGACTTTTCCGCAAATACGCCTGACACCATCACGGCTGCCGGGAATGCCGCATTCACGATGGATTCCATCGATCTTGCTCCGCTGATTGCGGGCGGGTCCGGAACGTTTCAAGTCGAATTCATAGGAACTTTCGCAAACAATTCGACGATCACTCAGACATTTACTGTGAATGATGGGTCGCCCACCGCACTGCAGACATTCGATTTTTCGGGGTTCACGAACGTCGTGAGCGTGTCATTCTCACAGGGTGCGAACGGCGGATTCTACGCGAGCCAGAATACCGCGTATCAGTTCGATAATGTGGACGTCACGACAAGCGGCTCGTCCTCGACTTCGGTCACGCCTGAGCCCAGCAGCCTGCTACTGCTCGGCACTGGGCTGATCGGTTTGGCGGGCCTGGCGCTTCGGAAGAGAGCTTTGAGCGTCTAAAGCCACCTACATCAGGTGGACGGCGTCCACGTCGACGGTGAGGTTGCGCCGCGGAATGGCCTGGGCCTCGGAGAAGGCGAGCAGCTGATGCAGCGCGCGATTGAGGGCGTCGCGGCGCTCAGCCTTCAGCACGAAGTGAAAGCGGTAGACTCGCTTGAGGCGAGCGATGGGTGCGGCGGCCGGACCGAGGACACGTATCTTATCCACCCGAGCACCCTCGAACCAACTGCCCAGCTTGGCGGCGAGCGCCGCTGCCTCTTCCAGAGCCTGACCCTGGACGATGACGTTGGCCAGCACGGCTGACGGGGGATAGTGCATCCAGCGGCGATATTGCAGCTCTTTGGCGACGAAGCCGGAGTAGTCGTGCGCGGCGGCGCACTGGATGGCGTAGTGCTCCGGGTGGTACGTCTGGACCAATACCCGGCCTGGCACTTCGCCCCGTCCCGCGCGACCGGCCACCTGGGTGAGGAGTTGAAAGACGCGCTCCGCGGCGCGGAAGTCAGGCAGGCCGAGTGCGAAGTCCGCGCCCACAACGCCCACCAGCGTGACTCCGTGGATGTCGTGGCCTTTGGCGATCATCTGGGTGCCGACGAGGAGGTTGATCTCGCCGGAGTGGAGGCGGGTAAGCAGGCGCTCCATGTCGCCTCGGCCACGGACGGTGTCGCGGTCCATGCGGCCGATGTGGGCGTTTGGAAACAGCTCCTGCAGCCGCTCTTCTCCTTGCTGCGATCCGGCGCCGAGGTAGTAGAGGTGCTCGGACTGGCACTTGGGGCAGGTCCTGGGGACGGTCCGGCGGAATCCGCAGTAGTGGCAGACCAGCCGGTCGCCCGCGTTGGCACGGTCGTGCAGGTCTGGGCCAAGCGCCGGCTTGTGATAAGTCTGTTTATGGAACGACAAGGCGATGGCGCAGTTTTCGCACTCGATCTTTTCGCCGCAACTTCGGCAAAGGACGGTAAAGGAATAGCCGCGGCGATTGAGCAGGATGATGACCTGCTCGCCGCGATCAAGCGTGGCCTGGGTTTCGGCGACCAGCCGGCGAGAGAATATTTCCTCACGAGCGGTTTCTTTGAACTCGGTGCGCATGTCGACCAGCTCTACCGTGGGTAATGGGCGGCTCATCACGCGGGTGAGCATCTCGACGCGGGTGTAACGACCCTTGTCGCAATTGGCCCAACTCTCCAGCGAGGGCGTGGCTGAGCCCAGCACAATCACAGCGGAGTTGAACTTTGCGCGCATGACAGCGACGTCGCGGCCGTGGTAGCGCGGCGTCTCTTCCTGCTTGTAGCTGCTGTCGTGCTCCTCATCGACCAGGATGAGACCAAGGTTGACCATTGGAGCAAATACGGCGGAGCGTGTGCCGACGACGATGCGGGCTTCGCCGCGACGGATGCGGTGCCATTGCTCGGCGCGCTCGTCTGGGGTGAGCCCGGAGTGGAGCAGGGCGACCTGCTTGCCGAAGGCGGCGAACATCTGCCCGGCCATGGCGGGGGTGAGGCCGATCTCCGGGACCAGGAGAAGCGCGGATTTGCCGGCGTCGAGCGCGCGCTGCATGGCGGCGAAGTAGACCGTGGTCTTGCCCGAGCCGGTGACGCCGTAGAGCAATATCGGGTGGAAGCCTCCCTTGGTCATGGCGGCAGCGATGGAGGACAACGCATCCATCTGGGTTTCGTTGAGCGCGTGCTCGTGAGGTTGTTTCTTGCCATTCGCGGGCAGCCCGCCGAGATGGAAGTCCTCGGGGGCGTCCCCAATGGTAACCAGGCCGCGCTTGACCAGCGTGGTCAGCGTCGAAGCGGGGACGTCGAGTTCGCGCAGCACTGCGGATTCACGCAAATCGGTGACCCGTATGCGGCCACCGGCGGCGGCGATCTCGGCCAGGATTGCGGCCTGATTCTCGTTGAGCTTGGGGATGCGCGCGTCGGGGACGAGCACGGCGACGCGCTCGGTGCGGCGGGCATCGCGCTCCTCGGCCAGAGCTTCGCGGATGAGCCACTTCTTGCGCACCATGTCGTCGAGCAGGGCCTTGCGCGCCTGGGTAGACGAGCGCAGCGCGGAGGCCTTGGCGGGATTACCGTCTTCAAGGTAGTTGAGGACGGCGTACTCGCGATTCTGGTCCTCGGGCGTGAGCCCGGAGCGCCGCGACGAACCCTTCTGCGCGCCTTCGTAGAGCACGCGGCGACCGGCGTCGGCGATGCGGTAGACAAAGTGGCGCTTGACCTCGGCGGCGAGCGGCATCATGCTGCGCAGGACTTCGCCGAGCGGGGCGACGTAATACTGCGCGATCCACGCGGCCAGGCGCATCAGCTCGTCGGAGAGGAGCGGCGCGTCGTCGAGCACCTGCTGGACGGGCTTGACTTCGATCTCGTCGGCCGGCGGGTCGTCATGGACGCGAACGACGACTCCCATGAGGCGCTGGCCGCTGAAGGGAACCAGGACGCGCGCGCCCACCGAGGGCACCGTTCCGTTCACCGCGTAGGTGAAGGTGCGGTCGAGCGGGACGGGCAGGGCAACGTCGCAGTAGGCGGGCATCACCATCCAGACTACCGCTCGCTGCTGTTATGCGCCGCTCACTGCAATGGTTCGCTGTTCGCGTTCGGCGGGCCTGCGGGCGGGTTCGCGATGGTATTCTGGATAGGGCTTAGATGTATTCTTGCGGACCACAAACTTAGACAAAATGAGGTGTTTGGATGGCGACGGCGACGATCGATAAGGCAGCGTTGGGCAGTGCGGCGGAGTACAAGGTTGCGGACATTGGGCTAGCGGCGTTCGGGCGCAAGGAGATCGACATTGCCGAGCAGGAGATGCCGGGATTGATCTCCATCCGCAACAAGTATGCCGCGGGCAAGCCGCTGGCCGGGGTGCGCATTACCGGGTCGCTGCACATGACCATCCAGACGGCGGTGCTGATTGAGACACTGGTGGCGCTGGGCGCGGATGTGCGCTGGGCGAGCTGCAACATCTTCTCCACCCAGGACCACGCGGCGGCGGCGATTGCGGCGTCGGGCGTGCCGGTGTTTGCGTGGAAGGGCGAGACGCTGGAGGAGTATTGGTGGTGTACCGACCAGGCGCTGAGCTTCCCCGGCGGCAAGGGGCCGCAGTTGGTGGTGGACGATGGCGGCGACGTGACCCTGCTGATCCACAAGGGCGTGGAGTTGGAGAAGGGTGACAAGTGGGTCGATTCGCCTTCAGGCTCGCACGAAGAGAGCGTGATCAAGGACCTGCTGAAGCATATCCATGCGGAGACGCCGACGCGCTGGCAGCAGGTGGCGAAGGAGTGGCGCGGGGTGAGCGAAGAGACGACCACCGGCGTGCACCGGCTGTACCAGATGCTGGAGCAGGGCAAGCTGCTGGTGCCGGCAATCAACGTGAACGATTCGGTGACCAAGTCGAAGTTCGACAATTTGTATGGCTGCCGCGAGTCGCTGGTGGACGGGATCAAGCGCGGCACCGACGTGATGGTGGCGGGCA
>Ga0326727_10004000_pt1 | contig 45572 bp, 41 predicted proteins | sample MB2enrmetagenome_FD_207643 | JGI IMG/M metagenome (GOLD analysis project Ga0326727, IMG submission 207643) | Lab enriched peat soil microbial communities from McLean, Ithaca, NY, United States - MB29MY | ecosystem: Environmental > Terrestrial > Soil > Wetlands > Peat | place: USA: New York... | reverse complement strand
AGCACGAGCCTGCGGGTTCAGAAATAGGACCAGATTTCGGATCGCAATCCTCTTTCACCGGGGAGGCCTGTCTATGCTGCCTTCGTGCGAACTTTACGACTGACCCACACTAAACCCTGAAGCCCCGTATTCATATACTATCCTCATCTAAGCGATGGGGAATAACAGATTTAAGGAGATTCATAATGCACAAGCGAATCGCAACACTATGGTGCGCGCTGGTCCTAGTGGCTGGCGTACCATTGGCATTGGGGGCGCAAGTCTCCACGCCGCTCACCTCGACGACCTACGATGCGTCAGCGCTCGGGACCCCGCAGTCATTCACGTACCAGATCGGCCAGGGGATCAGCACCTTCAAGACCGACCTCGACAAATCCTTCAACGTCACGGACTTCAGCACGGTCGATCTCTCCTCTCTCTCCTTCGCCGATTTCTCGAGCTTGTCGAATTTGAACGCCGGTTACGCCATGAAGCTCGCCAACCTCTTCCTGGGCTTCGGCTATTCCGGCAATTTCGCCAAGCTGACGGGAAGTTCGAGCAATGGCTATACCACCACGGATGTTGTCGACAGCAGCGAGACGCTTCTCAGTAGCTACCAGGCGACGACCGCGACGGATAATTCCTCCTTAAGCAACAGCAACAGGCTCGGCGTCTTGGTCGGGTTCGGGAACATCGGTGTATCCGCCTCGGTCTACGAGAATATCAACACCGCGACAGGGAAGTATACCTATGCCCCAATTACTGGTACATACACTGGTAGTCAGTCTGATACTGTTACGCCTAATGGCAGTGGCACCACGACGAGTACGATCTACACCCCGGACACCAATGGCTCGACCAACTGGGCTCCTGTACTCAGCGCGGGCGCTTTGCTGCAGCTAGGCGACCTAGTCCTTAAACCCTCTCTCTCCCTCGGTGTCAACCTCCACGACGCCTGCAGTAACGCCCAGTGGGATACCTACACGCAGGTTTCGGGCAGCGGCCTCGCAACCTACAGCGGCGTGACGGAGGTGAGCTCGTACGCTTCAAATTCGTACAACTCCGACGAACACTATTACACTGGCATCGGCAAGGCCGGGGCTACGCTCACGGCGGGGAACTGGGTCTTCGGTGCGATCTATCAGTTCGAGTCTCCCTTCTACTCGAGCAGCTACACCGACACCGACGGCAAGACCGCGAAGACTGTGGCCGGCCAGGCCTTCACGCAGTTGACCACGACGTACTCAGCCACGCTCACGACGACCAACACGGTCGTCGACAATGGCACCTGGGTGGCCCCGACGAGCGAGTACCTCCACACTATCACGCCCTCCATCCAGTACTCCGCCCCAATAGTCGACAAAGTGCTGGGCGCCATCAAATTCGTCCCACAGTTCCAGATCGACAATTATTCGCAGTCCAGTACCTGGAATGAGGTCAAGACGACGACAGCGACCGACAGCGTGAATCCATTGAATCATCTGACTGATTATACGGCGGTGACGACGTATACAAACTACAATAGCTCCGTCTCTCAATCGACGTTCAGTCTCTCTCCCGCGCTCTACGGAGCTCTTCAGGTCGCCATCATCGACAAGGTTCTCAACCTCAACATAGGCGCCAACGTCCAATTCGAGAATCTGTCGCTCACCACGACGACGAGCACTACCCCGGGGTACAACTCGAGCTCTACCATGACGACCTACGGGGACGGCACGACCTCTACAACTTCTACGACGAGCATGGGGAACACTCCTCGAACCGATTCGTCCTCCACGACCTGGAGCCTGAGCAGCGTTACTGAACGCCTGGAGTGGGGACTCGACTGGACGGTCGCCAACGGTATCACGCTCGGCACTCTTTTTAATGCCAGCAGTAACAATCTTGAAGACAACACGTTCACGATCCAGCTGACCATCAAGAAATAAGGAAAGGAGAAACAAATGAAGCGAGCACTACCTATACTTGCTGCCCTCGCCTTGTTGCTGGGCGCCTGCACGAACTCATTCACACCCTCGGCTCTGAGCTCGGACAAGAGCGCGGCCCAGACAACTGCAATGGTGGCTTCCAACGCTATCACTAACCCTATAAAAATCACTACATCAGTTATCTTGTCCGCAGCCAAGAATCAGCAGTTTGCAATCACCTTCACTAATGTTAAGCTCTCTAGCACGGATATCGGGCTGCTCGATAGCGAGATAAGCATCTATCCCCTCTCCTCCCCGACTACGCCTGCATCCCAGGTTTGCGTTCGCGGAACGGCTCTCACAAAAGGCTCGCCCGTCGTTACCTATTCTGGCGGGGCGACAACCGTGACCTACACGCTCGATCTCTCGGGTTTGTCGATCTCTAATCTCCTCGAAGCGGTGATCCTCGGAAACAACTTCAGCGTAAACGGGGTCCAAGTCCTCAACCTCGACGGCGATAGCACTCCCGGCGAAGCCGGCGATGACGATTTTGTTGGCTATATTATCGTAACTGGAGCTCCTGTTACCGTGACAGGCCTACCCCGTTTCCCTAGGTACCTTAACTTTTCGCCAACGCCTACGAACTTAGCGACTACTGGAGTAACCGCGATAACCTTCCCCGGCTTCCTCGACCAGGACGGTACGACCGTCGTCGGCACTGCTTCTTCCCTTTCCTCGGTCATCACCATCCAGAAGTACAACACGAGCAGCCAGGCTTGGGGCGCAGCCGGGGTGGGTTCGCCGGCTCTCTCCGCGGGCGGTGTATTCACAATCAACCTGAGCACGGCTACCGCCGCCGGCGATACCTATCGTATACTGTACGGCAATCTCTCTTCCATCGCGTCGGGCACTGCCTTCGGCGGATATACGCACAGGTTGTCGTATAACAACAAACAGACCTCGTCCGTCTCCAGTACCTATCTAGTCGGCGGCAGCTATAATACGTCGAGCGAGAATACCAGCTATACTGCCACGTCGAACGTTGCGTTTGACGCCAATGGTCTGAATGGTATTGTCACGGTTTCGCTATCTGGTCTTGGTTCTCTTGGCATCAGCACGGGGACTGTCACTGCGGCCAATTTCAAGATCATGAAGATTTCCACTCTGACTACGGTTTCGGATACCTATTATCCTTATAGCAACAGTACTGGGTGGGGTGCAGGTGTTACTACGGTTACGAATACTGGTGGTGCTGTGGTCAACCAATCAGTGAGCTCGGTCAGTTACAATACGTCGACCGCCACCTCGCCGATTGTATATCTATACTTGCCCGCAGCACAGAAGCAAGATACTGGTAGCACGACTACTTCCATTACTAACTGGCATTACGATAACAACGGTAACACTACAGGACGGGATTATATTGTCACTACCGTTGTTTCCGGAAGCTATTATGTCGCTATCGGGCCAGGAGCTATCGACCTTGGATCAGGGAGCGGCTCTCTTAACCTCGGCGATGTTTCTAATTTAAACACCAACATTCCCTATCTCTTTAGGATCATTACAAGTACAGGAACTTTGTAAGATCCAAACAAGAAAGCCGCCCCGGGAAACCGGGGCGGCTTTTTAATCGTGCGCCCGGCAGGGCGCATTCACTAGTCTTATTGAAAAGCCTTCCGTTTCAAGTTGCAAATTCGAAATTTATAAGTTGAGAATTCCAATTTTTCAACTTATAAATTCCGAATTTACAATTTATAAATTGGGGAATTTCAATTTGAGAATTCCGTCGGAACAAGTTGAAAATTTCGCTTACTGTACCGGGGCTGCCCTTATTCAAGCACGCACGACGGGCCAAGCCTAAACAAAAAAGGGCCGTTCGGAATGTAGTTCCAAACGGCCCTTTCAATGAGCGGACTGATGTCTTCAGCCCCCGATCGGGATTATCTGGTCTAAGTGTATTTCCTTGAATTGCTTGGCGAGCTGGGGCGAGAGGGCGGTGATTCTCATGCCGCCTCCCGCCTGATCGAAATGTTTGTAGAAGGCAAGGAGCTTTCCGATGCCTGCGCTTGTGATGGAGGGAACCTCCGAGAGATCGAACTCGGCGTGCCGGAGGCTTGGGTCCTTTGCGAGCTCGGCGAACTTGGCCGAGAGTTCGGAGCCACCTGCGGTGTCGATCGGCCCTAGGATGGTTATGCGCAGCCGGTCTTGCTCGATGTCTATGTCCAAATCCATGTTTCTTCCTCCTTAGTGGCGATACTCGAACCTAGTCTCGTCGAGCCAGGCCAGAATGTCCGCTATCGCTTTGTCCCCGCGCGCGCCGCCCAGTATCTCGTGCCTCTCGCGCGGGAAGCTTCCGAAGCGTCCGTCCTTGAGAGGCAGGGTATCGACTGTCTTCTTAAGGGTCTCGAAGGGGACGATCTGGTCGTCCTCCCCTGCGAAGAAGGCCGCCTTGCGCCCTTCGAGGAAGGAGGGGTCGGCGAGTATCTCCTTGGCCGCCGCGTCTATGTCGGACGCGAGGGCGTTGGGAATGGAGGCTGCGAAGAGCGGATCGGCCTCGAGCCGTTTTCGCTGCGTCTCGTCGGCTGCGAGAGCTTCGGCCGTCGCGTCTACCGGTACCCCGTACAGCAAGGGCGAGAGGGCCACGAGGCGTACGCGGCGGGCCGGGTAGCGCTTGAGGAAGAGAAGAGCGGCCACCGCGCCCATGGAGTGGGCGACGATCTCGATCTCCCTGCCCCCTTCCGTCGCCTCGATGCGGCGGCAGAGGGCCTCGATGGCGTCGGCCATGGCGAGGACACCGCCCGAGCCCCGCTCGCCCGGGCTCTTGCCGAAGCCTGCGAAGTCCAGGGCTACGATCTTGTAGCGCGCGGCCAGGAAGGACGGCAGAAGGTTTGGATAGGAGCCGGAATGGCAACCCAGGCCATGGAGGACGAGGGCTATCCTATCGTACCCCTTGGACGAGTCCTCCCAGTATTGATAATGGAGGCGGGCGCCCTTAGGATCGGGGAAGAATGCGCTCAGATGGTTCACGGAGCAGAACCCCTTTCGGCGGCCTTCGTCACTTGGAGATCGGGAAGATCCGATCTAGATGGATCTCCATGAACTGATTGTACAGTTGATCGGAGATGCCTTTGACCGACATGCTGCCCGCCTTCCCGTCGATGAACTTGAAGAAGTTCATAATCTTGCCGATGCCTGAGGATGTGATGGTTCTGACCGTGCTGAGATCGAAGACTACCGTCTTGACCCCGGTCATCTCCATCGCCTCCTGCAGCGAAACTCCGAGCTTATGCCCGCCATCGGTATCGATGTTGCCGTCGATGATGATTGTAAGGGCATCGCCCTTCTTGTCAAGCTCGATATCCATAGCTCCTCCGATCGATCAATCTAAAATGACGTATTTCTCTACGCCGCCGAGAATACGCTCGACGGCGCCGATCACTTCGGCCTGGACGTTTATCGCTATTTGCTTCCGCAGCCGTTCGTTGCCTTTGTCGATCCTCTTCTGGTTAAAGTAAGAAGGGAACTCCTCGGCCTCGGGCTGTATGGTGAGCGAGGCGGTCACCTGGTCTCCGTCTATCGTTTCCTTGAATATCGCCGAGGCGCTTTCTTCGCCTATCGCCTTGACCGCCGTGGCGGGCAGGGCCGAGATGAGCCTGGTCTTCTTCTCGTCCGGGGCCTGGCCCTTGAGCTTCGCGCGGACGTAGGCGTAGTAGCGGCCGAGCGCTTCGTCGATGTCCGGAGGATACTCGCCGTCCGTGCGGACCTCGAAGTCGTAAAAGGCCTCGGGACCGTCGGCGACGAAGACCGACCAGATCGCGCAGTACGGATCGACCGCGGCGAGGCCCTCGGCGGAGAGCAGGTAGGCGTCGCCGCATATGTCGACGAGCTCGCCCTTCCGATCCTGCACCCGCAAGGTCGTCCAGCCGAATGAATCCAAGAGCCGCTCTTGCTCCGCCCTTATGCCGGCGAGGACCGCCTTGGGCAGCTCGTCCTGGGCCATCTTCTCGGCGTAGGACATGCGCGCCTTCGAGTAGTAGGCGGGATAGTCGTCGTTCTCGGGGCGAAGGGTGATGGCCTCGGTGACCTGCCTGCCGTTGATCAGGGGAGGGATCTTCGAGAGCACCGCGTCCTTGCCGTACTGCGCGACGAGGTCCTCCAAGGCGGCCGCCAGGTTCGCCTCCTTCTCCTCGGGCGTCGTGCCTTTGAGCTCGAAGCGCATGTAGGCGTAGTAGCGGCCGGACTGGTTGATGTCCTCCTCGAAAATCCCGTCGTGGGCGATCGTCCTGTCGTACAGGGCGAAGAGGTCGCGCGACGATAGCCCCGCGGCTATGCCTTCGAGGTCGGCTAGGCGCGCGAGCGCGTCCGCGTTCCCGACGAAGGTGCGCCCCTCGACCGTTACTCCCGCGTCCAGGTCGAGCGAGCGCAGCGCCTCGGCAATGCGCTCAAGCTTGTCCACTTACTTCCCCTTTTCCTTCTCTTTCTTCTCGAGCTCCTTGAGCGGCACGCGTTTGCGGGGCGCGACTTCCTTCTCGTGGTAGCTTGCCTTCACGAGGAGCACGGGGGGAATCACGTCCTCCATGCGCTTGCGATCGTCGAAGAAGGCGTTGCGCACTGCCGAGGCGTGGATGGCGGTTTCCTCCATGTCGACGTCGGTGCCGACGCCCTCGAGCTGGCCGATGCGGTCGAGGATGTTGAGGATGGTCCTGTTGAGGGGATCTTCCTGACCCTTCTCCTTGTCCAGGTGCTTGGCCAGGCCGTTGAGGTCGGCGATCGACAGGGGATAGATGCGGTAGCCGTCGCGGGGCGAGGAATAGTTGGACTGCAGGACGCCCAATATGACCGAGAGGTTCTTAGGATAGATGCCGCCCTTGTGCCACATGGTCATCATCGCAAAGATCTTTCCGATGATGAACTTGTTCGGCTGCACCGGGCTGAGGAGGAGGAAGGGGTCGGTATCGCCGATGAGGCTATCGATGACCCAATGGTTCTCGATCTCGAGCATGCGCAGGAACACCGGATAGTTCTCGGGGGTCAGACCCACTGTATTAAGGAAGGATGCGTAGGTGATGGCGGCTTCGACGGCCTCGTAGGTGCGGCATCCGATGATGCCCTGGAGCAGCCTGTTCTCGATCCCATTGATCTGGTCCTCTGACCAGCTGTCGTTGACTACAACTTCGTCCATAGGTTCTCCTTATCGCTTTAAGGCCGTCAGTCGTGGCGGAGGGTCTGGTCGATGTCCTCGGCGAAGAGCGTCCTCGGAGCGACCTCGTCCTTGAGGTAGTCGCCGCGGACCATGAGGACCTGGGGGATGCAATCCTCGAGCTTCTTCGCCGTGTCGAAGAAGAAGCTGCGGATGCGAATGGCCTGCCTGGCGACTTCCTCCATGCTCTCGTCCCAGCCCAGGCCCTGCAGACTGCCGATGCGGTCGAGGATGTCGAGGATGCAGCGGTTGAGCGGGAAGTTCTGGCCCTTCTCCTTCTCGAGGTGCTTGCCGAGGTTGTCGACGTCGGCGATCGTGAGCGGGTAGATCTTGTAGCCGTCCTTGGGCGAGCTGAAGGCATTCTGCAGCACACCGAGGGCGATCGAAAGGGTCTTCGGGTAGATGCCGCTCGGATGCCAGCGGGTGAGAAGCGTGAAGCACCTGGAGATCACGTAGCGGTTGGGCTGGATCGTGGAGAGGAAGAGGAAGGGGTCTTCGTCGCCGATAAGGGCGTCGAGCACCCAGTGGTTTTCGATCTCCAGCATCTTCAAAAAGAGCGGATAGTTGTCGGAGGTCAATCCCGAGAGGCGCAAAAAGCGCGTGTATGCGATCGCCGCCTCGACTGCCTCGGGCGTCCGTGACGACATGACCTGTTGGAGAATGCGATTCTCCACGGTCATGATGTTTTCGCGAGTCCAGAGCCGCGCTTGCTCTTCAGCTTTAGTGGTTGCCATCGTTCCTCCCCTGCTTCACTTCGACCTTGCCTTGGTCGCGCCAGCTTTACTGGCGGCGCCGGCTTTACTGGCGAGGCCGGATGCTTGTTTCGCCTTCCCCTTCGCTGTCGCCGTCGACTTGGCCGGCGCCTTCTCTTGCGACGCTTTCTTAACTTTAGGCGATTGGGCCGCACTGTCAAGCTTTTGGGCAGCTTTTGCCTTCGCGACGCCCATCTTGCCTGTTTGCATCACCGATAGGTTTTCTTCCATTTCGCGGTCGAAGCCCGTGCGCTCGGCCTTGATGGGGCCGACCTGACCTTCGACCTTGTCGATTACCGAGTTGACGATACCGAGCTGGTTTTGCTCGCTCTGGCTCGCGCCCGATACTTCGCCCCTGAAGCGATAGAGCGCTTGGAGCAGAACTTTCAACTCCTTATCGCTGAAATCCATGGTACCTCCTCGAGATCTCTATCGCGCTCCTTGCGATCCATTCGTCCTTTCCAAATGGCGTCGGCGCGTGAGCGTCAGTTTATTGCCCTTCGCGTTGTACACAGCCACGTCGAAGGGCTGCTTGATGAGCCAGAAGCCCTTGCCCGAGACGTCGAGGCCCGAGGGCGAGTCGTCGAGCCCGGAAGTGTCGAATCCCGGGCCTTCGTCCTCGATCGTCAGTACCGCTTCTTCCTCGGCTATCTCGAGCGCCAAGCGGATGCGCCTGCCCCCGTAGGCGGGATCTGCCAGGCGCTTCTCGCGCTCGGCCTCGTAGCGGTCCTCTTGCAGGGAATCATCGGGCCTGAGGGAGGAGTCGAGCTCGAGATTGCCGTGCTCGACCGAATTGACGAAGGCCTCCTCGAGAGAGAGGGCGCACTCGTCCTCGCCCGCGCGGGAATCGTAAAAGCCGGCTTCGACGAGGAGCCGCGATATGCGACGGCTGACGCGGCTCACATCGAAGGCGGTGGTCGGCCAGGAGAAGTCCGCCTCGAGCCTGGAGAGGCCAAGGAAGGCCGCGTCCCCCGAGCTGCGTTCTCTTGCCTCCTCGGCGAGGGTCGAGAGCGTGCGTTTGAGCTCGCGACCTTCCGGCGGAAGGAGGAGGAGCGCACCTTCGCGCGCCAGGGAGGCCGCCGCGATAAGAGCGCGGTCCTGGGCGCTTACGCAGAAGCACCAAGGCCGCGTGTCCTCGAGGGCGGCGGCGCGCATGCTCCGCAGGCCTCGCTCGTCGTAGGCCGCGGCGAGCACGAAGGCCGCGTCGTTATCGTTCACCACGTCGCCGCTCGTCGCCTTGCGGCCAAGGGCCGCCAATGCGGCGAGGATCGGGCGCAGGTCGGCCTCGGCGAATCCGGTCAGTAGTATGTCGATCGTTTCGTCGGCCATCTCTATGCCTCGTCCATCCACAAGCGGAATTCGCGGATGCCGCGCGCGATGGTCTCTGCGGCCTTGCGCGAGTCCACGCTCGGGAGCCCTATCCGATCGCGTAGTATCATGATGAGGAAATCCTGGATATTGGCGTACACATCGGCCTGGTCGTAGAAGAGCACGGCCAAGTCCTCCCCCGCGGGCTTGAAAACCGAGAAGCTCGTCGGCATGTAGACGGGTTTGCGGCCGATGAACACGTTTTGGAAGCGCTTAGTCGTGATCCGCGCGAGCTCCGAGAAGCGATAGGGGATCATCTGATCATTCGGTCTATTGACCGGCTCGACGCTCTTGAGTAGGTAGCCCGCCGGCTCCGTTATGGCGAAGAGCTTGCATCCGACCGACTTGAAAATGAGGGTGTCTCCATCGGGATAGATGTCCTGCAAGTTCTCGTATCCGATGATCTCGATGACCGCATACCCCCGATCGTCGACGAAGCGGAGGCAGACGATATAGCCGCCGTACTTGGGTAATTTATTCTGCTGGAAAGCGTCGAAGAGGTGGAGGGCGGCGAAGCGATGCTTGGTTTCGGGATCACCGTCGTTGTCTGCCTGACCCGCTATTTTGGCGTCCCGCTCCGCGGAGGCCTTGATCGCGCTCACGTGGCGGCTGCGGACGTCCTTGTAGACATCGTCATCGTCGAAGGCCGCTTTGGAGGCGCTTCTTCCTCGTATTACTATGGACGCTTCGTCCGCCGCGCTATCTTCGGCCTTGGCGGAAACCGGACGTTTCGTTCCAGCCGGCGCTTTCGCCACGGATCGTTCTGCAGAGGCTTTGCCTTTGGCCTTGCCCTTTGCGTTCTGCTTTACCTCGACCTCTTTACCGGCGCGGCTTTCCTTCTTCGCTAAAGCGGCGCTCTGCTTAACCGCGGCCTTCGCAGACGCCTTGGGCGTTTTAGTGGGCGTCGCGGCCTCTTTCGCCTTCGCCGAGCCTTCGCCCTTGCGAGGCGTGCCGAGTTTGGCCAGCTCCGAGGAACGGGTGCTCGTAAGCTTTGGACGGGCTTCCCCCCGAGGCCTTTTTTTGACATCGATGAGCGATGGCTGGGTCCCCTCTCCACGGGCCTTGCGGCCGGCCGGGGGCTTGCGGAGGCCTAGTTCCGACTCAAGGAGGCCAACGAGGAGCTCGCACTCTTCGCGTATTGCCGCGTCGCTTGTGCTGATGCCGCCCCCGTAGATGACTTCGTACTGCCGTACGATCTTTACGAGTTTGCGCAGATCAAGCGCTTCGATGCTCATAAAAACGAGTATAGGCGCGGCTGTCGCTTTGTCAAATTCGCCTATCGTCTTTTTTTACTTTCCTTTGACTCGATGCCGCCTCGCGCTTACAATATTCCGTAATGGATTACCTCCAAACCCTGGAATTCAAGATGGCCGCCCTGCAGCGCAAGATCCGGCTCCTGCAGGATCTGCGCTTCTTCGCGGAAACGGCCTCGGCCGAAGAGCTCGCCTCCTTCGGCGACGAACTGCGCTCGGTATCCACATCGTCCGGGACGAGCCTGGGCTCGATATTGGCCGCTCTCCTTGGCGTTCCGAGTTCGGGCATCGTCCGCGACACCGGTTCCTTGGCGTCCGCTGCGTCACAGCCGAGGCCGGAGGCGCCGGCCAACTCCTCTGGTTCGCCTATCGCGCCTGTTCAGGCGCCCCGCGCCCAAGCGGAAACGGCGGCGGTCGATCCCGGGGCGGCGGCCTCCGTCCCCCGGGCGGCCGAAGGGATGTCCTCCACGGCGCCTTCCGCCGCCTCCGGGGGAGGGCAGGCGGAAGCGCTCGCTCTCATCGAAGCCTCCATGAAAAGCATCCCTGCCTGCTCGTTCCTGATGGGCTCGGATGCCCAAGACGCGGAAAAGCCCCAGCATAAGGTCACGCTCGGCGCCTATCGCGTCTGCGATCATCTCATAACTAATAAGGAATATTCGCTCTTCGTCGCGGCCAATCCCCAATGGGGCAAGGATCGCGCCGATCCCGACCTGCGCGACGAGCACTACCTCGAGGATTGGACGGAAGCCGGCTACCCCGAGGGCAAGGAGGATCATCCCGTGGCCTTCGTGTCCTTCAACGCCGCGCTGGCCTTCGCCGCCTGGGTCGGCAAGCGCCTCCCCACCGAGGCCGAATGGGAGTGCTCCGCACGAGGGGGCCTCGTCGGCAAGAAGTTCCCGAACGGCGATCAGATGAACGATAAGCTCGCGAACCTGGCTAAGCAATATCGCGGCACCACGCCCATCCGCACCTTCGATCCCAACGGCTTCGGCCTCTATGATATGGCGGGCAATCTCTTCGAGTGGTGCTCCGACTGGTATGGCCCCTACTCCGCAGGAGAGGCCGCCGATCCCAAGGGGCCCGGCTCGGGCGAGTATCGCGTCGCACGCGGCGGTTCCTGGATGTCCGGCGCCTCCGCGCTCCGCGTGAGCGCCCGCGTCGACATGGAAGAGCCCACCTGCGGCCAGGTGGGCATACGGCTAGTCGATAACGGCTGATGACCAAAACGCCTCAATGGCGCGATTATTGAGATCAGCCGTTATCGATGGGGCCTATAACGACTCGATCACTTGTGCCATCAGCATCGTCACGTCGTCGCTGGCTTCGGTTCCTTCGGTCCAGGCCAGCAAGTCAGATAACACGCCATCCGAGAGCTCTACGGGGCCGGCGCCCGGCCTTTCGGCGAGCGAACGCAGGATGCCCTCGCGGCCGAAGGGCTTGCCGGCGGTATCGGGCGACTCGAAGACCCCATCGGTGAAGAGGACAAGGGTGTCGCCCGGGGCTAGGACGAGACTCTTCTCTTCGTAATCCACGCCCTGCATCATGCCGAGGAAGAAGCCCATCGTCGCGAGCTCCTCCGAGGAGCCGTCCCCGCGCACCAGAAGCTGGTTCGGGTGGCCCGCATTGCAGTAGCGCATCTCGAGGCTTTCGATGTCGATGAACGCGGCAAAAGCCGTGACGTAATGGCCGGTCGTAAGGATGCCGCCGAGCTCGGCGTTGAGCGACGCCATGAGGGCCGCCGGAGAACGAATGCTCTTCGATTCGAGATTGAAGGCGCTTTTGAACATCGCAGTGACGAGGGCGGGGCCTACGCCGTGCCCGGAGACGTCCGCGATGACCAGGGCGAGGTTCTTCTCGTCGAGCCTGAGAACGTCAAAGAAATCGCCGCCTATCGAGTTGAGGGGTATGAATTTATGGGCGAACTCGAGGGGCGCGTCGCTCGGATAGGAGCGGGGCAGGAGGCTTTTTTGGAGCTCGCTCGCCAGGTTGAGTTCCTCGACGAGCTGGCGGTTTGCGCTATCGAGCTTGCCCATCGCCTCGCGGAGGTCCGTGGCTTGCTTTTGCAAAAGCTCGTTGGCCGCCCCGAGCTCCATCACGCGCTGCTCGGCCATTTTGATGCGGATGTCCTCGAGCCGCTTGACCCGGGCGTCCGAGCGGGCGGCTTCGATGTAGCGTTCGTCGGCGAGGCCCAGGCCCCAGGCGGCCGCCTCGACCGCCGTCTCTATATGTTCGGCGGAGGGCAGCCTGAGGACAGGAAGCCCCGCCTCCTCGGCCGCGTCGACGAGAGAACGGGCCTTGTCCCCGATCGCGATGACACAGTCGGACTCGCCAGGTATCGAGTCTGTCGCGAGGATGCAGCCATGCCCTCGTCCCTCGAGGCGGGATGCGATGCTTTGCGCCGTTTCTGTGTCGGCGAACAGTGCGATAATCATTTGGGTCCGCTCGTGAGGACAACTATAGTGGGCCCAGGCCATCGACGCAATGTCGAAACGAGCGCGAGAGTGCTCTTGCCAGTTCGGCCGCACGGCTCTACGATTATACGCATCGGGGAGGCGGTATGAACCATATCTCCATGAGCTTCTTGGCCAGGGACGGGCGCACGTATAAAAGCCATTCATGGGAGCTTCGCGAGGGCGGGTATAAAAGAATCGCCCTTCTTGTCGGGAGCGGCTCGCGGCCGATAGACCAGGAGACGCGCCTCGTGCGCTTCCTCCTCGATCGAGGCTTCCGCGTCGTGGCCCTCGACCTCGCGTACGGAGCGCCGCTCGAAGGCTCGGCGAGCCGGCCCAACCTCCGCGCATTCAGGCAGGCCGTGGCCGCCTTCGCGGCCGCCAATGAGGCGCCCTATCTGCCCTTCTATATAGTAGCGAGTTCTTTCTCCGCGGGGGCTTTGTTGCCGGTCGCCGACTCTCTGCCTAAAGCCGCTGCCTGGGCTCTGATCGCTCCAGTCGTTGAATTCCCGCCTCTCGGGCTCAGGCGCTCCTGCTTCTTCATGCCCGGCGCCGACCTTGCCGTGGGACCAAAGGAGCTTTGCGGCGATCCCGACCTTCTCAAAGAGTGGGCGGACAAGAGCAGGCTTTTTAAATTTCATAAGAGCGACCTGAAGATCGCGGCCTCGGAGCTCGGTTCGGCCCTAGCTCGGGATTTCGGTTGTCCCCTCGCAGCCTTCTGCGGCGAGTCCGACCCCTTCATATCAGATGCAGGGCGTGCCTCGCTCAAACAGGCGGGCTCGAAGCTTTACGGCTACCCGCGCGTGCGGCACGATCCCGGCCACGACCGCTATGCGGACAATTACTACGCTGACCTCGGCTCGTTCCTGGACGAAGTCGAGGCGGGGAAGCAGAAGAAATAGGGATATCGGGGGAGGTTCCTCTGTCTTCTCTTTGCTACTCTTTTTTCGCGGACTTGCACTTCTCTATGACCGCGTCGATCACCTTCACCTCGCGCTGCACCGACTGAAGGTAGATGGGGAGGCGGTTGCGGTAGTCTTCGCAGCAGCGCAGGATCGCCTCGCGCTCGGCGTTAGTGAAGTCGGACGGGCCTATCCGAGAGATCTGAGCCGTTTTAGGTTGAGCCGGCTTTCGGCGGCTTGGCTTCGCCGTGGATTCCTCTTTAGACGCGCTCGCACCCTTTTCCATCTCCGTGATGGCGCCGAAGATGCTCTCCTTGGGACCGAGGTCCGCGGGCACGCGGGCGATGCGCTCCTCGAGCCGCGCCGCGTTGGCCCCCTTTACGAGCTGCTTGCGAGCCATGCGGCCACTTCCTTGGCGAGCGCGCGGTAGTCCTCGGCCCCGGTCGACTTGGGCGCGTAGTCGAAGATCGTCTTCTGCGCGTATTGGCTTTCCTCGATGGAGATGTTCTTCCGTATCATCGCGTCGAATAGGCTCGCGCCGAGCTTGTCTCGCAAAAGAGCGGCGATCTCCTGACTGATCACCGTGCGCCGATCGAAGAGCGTCATGAAATAGCGTACCGACGCGAGAGAGGCGTTGTTTTCCCTCGCCTCGATGATAGTCTGGTTGAGGTCGCCCAGGCCCTCCTGACAGAAGAAAGTCGGCTGCACGGGCACGAGGACGTGGCTCGAGGCGAGGAGGGCGGAGACCGTGAAGAGGCCGAGCGAGGGTGGCGTGTCGATGACCGCGAGGTCGAAGTCGCCCGAGAGCTTGGGCAGCTCCCTGCGCAGGATGGTGTAGGTCGAGAGGCTTCGCTCGAGATTCTCCACGCGGTTGAGGGCCGTGCGCGCGGGGACGATGAAGAGGCCGGGGGTGCTTGTCGTGGCGACCGCCTCCTTGAGCGAGGCCTTGCCCTGATAGACCGCCGAAACGTCGGCCTTCAGGCTTTCATAGTCGAGGATATTGCGGGTGAGGTTGGCCTGGGGATCGACGTCTATCATGAGGACTCGCTCGCCTTCGAGGGCCCAGGCGGCCGATAGGGAGAGCGCTGTCGTCGTCTTGCAGACGCCGCCCTTCTGCTGGGCGATACAGAGTACTTTCATACTTTCTCTTTTTATTATCGGCTAATGGCGGCGGCGCCCGCAAATATTGCGAGCCTGTTCATGTCCGGAAAGCCTCGCGGTGGACAGGCCGGAATATAGGCGCTACACTCGACCCCATGCATCCCGAAGAACTCGCAGCCTCGGTGGGTCGGCTATTCGAGCGAAGCCCCGCATTCCCCGGTGAAAGCCTCGCTGTCGATCTGATCGCCAACCCACGGGCGGGCGGTTTCGTGCGCCCCAAGCATTCGAAGCGCCACAAGGCCGATCTCGCCGCCCTCGAAAAGATGGCGGCCGTGTTGCCTGAGCGCGCTGCGCCCGCGAGCCTTCGTCTTCATCTTACGGAGCGTTCCGCCCATGCCGCGGATATAGCGCGCGGCATCGTCGAGAGCGCTAGGCTGGAGAAGGACGAGCGGCGACACATCATCATCACGGCCGGTGGCGACGGCACCTCCCTCGAGACCGCTACCGCCTTGGTGGAGCTGCCCGTAGCGGAGCGCGGCCGTTTTTCGATCCTGCGTTTGCCCATGGGTACAGGGAACGATGGTTCGGAAGGGCGCGACCTCAAGGTCTGCCTCAGCCGCGTCCTCGGGCCGATGGTCAACGAGCCCAGGCGAGCCATCCGTATACTTCCCAATCCCGCCGGCGGCAAGGAGCCGCTGTGGTCCTTCAACATCGTCTCGATAGGTGTCGATGCCTTTGTATGCAGGATGACGAACAGGCTCAAGCGCATCTTCCCCGGCGACTCTTTCAAGTTTTGGGTCGACGTTTCTTCTGTCTTTTACGACAAAATTTGGCCGCCCGAGAAGCTTAAGCTCAAGGCCTACGATGCTGCCGGACGGGAAGTCGTCTCCTTCGAGGAAGTCTTCCTCCTCTGCGCGATGGGCGTCTCGGGCAGGAGACAGTACGGCTCCAACAAGTCCATCCTCCCCGACGACGACAATGTCTGCGAGGTCGCTCAGATGTCCCTTTTCAAGAAGCTCGCCTTCAAGGACCTGATAGCCTCGGGGCGCCATCGCGGTCTCGACTTGGTGCGGCTTTTTTCGGCCACGAGGCTCCGGATGGACTATCCAAGAAGCATCCTCCTTCAGTCCGAGGGCGAGGTGACCGAGCTCCAGGCCTCCGACTTTCCGCTCGAGTTCCAGCTTACCGATCCGCTCTACAATGTCCTCTCGCCGCGCTAGGCACAGTGTCTTAGTCCTTCTTAAAAGGCAAATCTTCGTTCAGTCCGTCTATGTGCGCCCTTTCCTCGGCATTGGCCGCTGCGAGGGCGCTCTCCATTATCGACGCGAGCTTGTGATCGAAGACTAGGTGGAAGCTCGGCGCGGAGAGCGAGGCGAAGCCGCGCCTGGCTTTATGCGGGCTGCCCATGCCGGGATCGAAGGAAGCGATGCCGTGCTCGAGAGCGTACTCGATGGGCTGATAGTAGCAGAGCTCGAAATGGAGACTATCCACTTCCCGACTCGTCCCCCAGAAGCGGCCGTAGAGTCTCTCTTCCCCCGCGAGGAGGAAGGCGAGGGCGAGCGGTTCATCCCCGCTCTCGAAGCTTTCGCCTCGGTCGAACGCGGCGGACAGAAGCCAGCCCTCGGGCAGGAACTCCGGCAGGCGGAGGAAGAAGCCAGGCTCGAGGAAGCGGGCCGCCCAGGGTCCGAACTTGTCGTTGTGCGACTCGTAGAGCTCGGCCATCGTCTCGAGGATCGCGGGATGAGCGGCCGCTTCTCTGGCGTCGATCATGCGCGTCTCTATGCCCGCGAAGGCTACCGCCTCGCGCTCGCGGCGGACGTTGCGCCTCATGTTCTTCGAGAAGGAATCGAGGTATCCGGCGAAGTCCCCGTAGCCCGAGTCCGTCCAGAGAAAGGACTGGTGTTCCCACATTACGAATCCGTCAGTGGCCGCCAATCGAGCGGCAGTCACGCTCTCGGGCCAGAGGATGTGAAGCCCGCCGAGCCTCGCCTCGCGGGCCGCGTTGGAGACCGCCTCGATGAGCAGGCGCGATAGGACGAGCTCCTCTTCGGTTCCGCGCGCCTCGGGCCGCACGAGGACGCGCCATGCCGGAGAAGGCGTGGCGGGCACCATACCGACGAGCTTGGGATACCAGGCCTTGCCGAGGCGTTCGGCCAGCTCGGCGAACTCGAAGTCGAAGACGAACTCGCCCCAGGAATGGGTCTTGATGTAGAAGGGCGCGGCAGCAACGAGAACGCCATTCTCCCGCACCAGAGCGTGCGAGGGGATCCAGCCGGTCTTTCCCGTGATGGACCCGGAAGTCTCGAGCAAGGACAGAAAGCCCCAGGAGAGCAGTGGCCTGTCGCAGGGAAGGGTGAGCGCGTCCCACTCGCCGGGAGAGACCTCGGCCATGCCGCGCGCGAACTCTAGCTCGATGCCTTTCTCCTCGACGCGAGCATCGCCTCGATCTCGTCCTTGGCGAAATGGTAGGCGCTACCGCAGTTGTGGCAGACTGTTTCGATCGGCCAGGGACCGACCTCGGCCAGCTCTGTAAGGAAGTCCTCGGCGCCCGAGCTGAGGAAGGTCTTGAAGCGCTCCCGAGAGCAGCCGCAGGCGAAGAGCGCGCCCTTCTCCCCGAGGATTTCCGGGAAGAGGTCGCGCATATGCCCGTTCAGGAAATCGTGCCGCTTTCCTCCTCCCGAGAAATACAGGCCGAGCTTCGGCAGAGAGGGAATGCTCGCCTCCACCCGAGATAGGAACTCGTCGTCCGCCCCCGGCAGGGCCTGGAGGAAGAGGGCGCCCGCGCCGATCGCTCGGCCCTCGCGGTCGAACTCTATGCCGACGTCGAAGGCCGTCCTCGTCTGCTCCGACTCGAGGTAGTAGGAGGCGAGGTCCTCGGCGAGGCGTCCCGTCTTGATCTCCACCGTGCCGACAAAAGGCGCTCTCCTGCCTTCCGCGAAGCGCGTCATCGTGAGACTTCCTGAGCCGAAGAGATTGCGCTCGCCCTGGCTTTCTGAGCCCGGATCGATCTCGATCGGCGAGCGGTAGAGATGACCGCGCACGGAGCCGTCGGCCAGGGCCTCGACGGAGAAGCCCTCGGCCGGGCCATCGCCCTGTGCGCGGAGGATGAGCTTGTCCCCTCCTTTGATAGTCGTTCCGAGGAGGCCCGCGCAGAGGTAAGCCCTGCCGAGGAGGAGGGTCTCGAGGGCGCCGAGCTTGTGGTTGGCGCGCATTGTGTTGACCATACGCGTGCCACCCAGGAGCGCTCCGCGCACTCGGCCTCCGCCTAAGGTGAATACGGTGATGCCGTCGCTCTCAAAGGAGGCGAGGCGCGTTTCGATTTCCGGGTCGAGGGGGGCGTGGATCATGGTGCTAAAGCTACGCATTGAAGGCCGCTTCGGTCAACCCGCCGCGATTTTTATAACCGCTCGTCCTCGGGGCCGCGCTCGAGGAGCTTGGTCTTCCCTCGCGTGGCGTAGCAATAGGCGCAGCCGCGGGGGCAGCTGCCGTACGCGCCTATGTCCACGCTCGGGGCGCAGCGGCAGGCCCCCCTTTGTCCTGAGTCCTTGCAGCCGGCGCGAAAAGTCCCTGCGGCTTCTCCCCAAATGGACGACGCGAGCTCCCGGTCGACGCAGGCTCCCGCCTCTATGCCCAAGGGCGAGAGGTCGAAGGGCTCCGCGCAGGAGGTCGGCTTCATGCCCTTGGATCGGGCTATCGCCGCGAGGTCGGCGAGGAGAGCGGGGTAGGGATCAGTGAGGGCGCGCCGTTCGGGCCGAGTCTCGTCTTCCCGGGGGCTGCCGAAGACCGCCTCGGCGTAGCCTGCCTTGGCGAGCGCCCGGGCCGTGCCCGAGTACTCGTCGAGGATGCTGAAGACGATGCGCTCGGGGCCTCCCGAAGGGGCGCCCTCGAGGCCCGAGGCGATGCGCTCGAAGTTGCGCCTGTGCCAATCAGCGTCGAGCGTCGGAGCCTCCGGGCCGCGCGCCGCGTCTGGCCGCGCGACGAAGATCGGATCGTAGCGCCATATGGCGCGTCTGACGCCCAGAGCAGAGACGAGTTCGCGCATCGCGCCGATCGCCTCGTCGAGGACAGGCGCGCCCGGCTCGATCTCGGGCGGATAGCCTGAGATCGTCATTTGGAAATAGAAGCGCAAGCCTCGCTCTTCGAGCTCGCTCAGATACGGAATGAGGGGGCGGGGATCGCGGGTCCAGAAGACGAGGAAGTCGACATCTTCGCCCTTGAGGCTCACGCGCGTTATACGGCGCGCATCGAAGGGATTGGCGACGAGACAGTAGCCCGCAGCGACCCTGCCCATGAACCATGAGGCGTAGTACGCGGGGATGTCCGTGCGCCGCGAGGCGGAGACGATCATGACTTATGATACCGCTTTCTCTTGCCTCGCGCGAGGGAAGAGGCTAGTGCGCCCCCCTCGGAGCGAGGCGCGATTTCAACTCGCGGACGAGGCCGTAGCAGACTATCTGCATGCGAGGAATATGGAAGGGCCCTTTATAGAGATTGCCCTTTAGCATCGTGGCGACGCTTCCATCTCGATGCAGGTAGCCAAACCATTCGCCGTGTTCGGGATCGGGAAGGTGATCGTAGGCCCAGTTCCTCGCGAGTTCGAAGCGTTCGGCGAACCGCGGTTCTCGGGTGGCAGTCCACGCCATGAGGTTCGCAATGATAGCCTCGCACTGAGGCCACCAGAATTTCATGTCTTGCCAGTATTCGCTCACGGGGAGGCCGAGCGCATCTCGGAAGTAGATGATTCCACCGTACTCTTTGTCCCAGCCCCAATCCCACATCCAATCGAGGATGGTCGAGCCGAGCTCGAGGAGTTTTTTATCGTCTCCCCTGATGCGCGCCTCGCGCATGATGAACCACGAGGCCTCGATGGAGTGCCCTGGGTTGAGCATGCGGCCCTCGAGGTGGTCGCTCTGGAACTCGCCCGCGGGGCCGACCTGCTCGAGGACGCACTTCTCCTTCTGCCGCATGAAGCGCGAGACGCAGGCGATCTGCTCGTCGATGAAGGCCGTCAGGTACGAGCTCTGGGGGGACAGGGCAAGCCGGAGCTCTTGAGCCGTGGAGACGAGGATCATATGCAGCGCTAGTCCGTCGGAGTCGCGGTTCGAAGGGTCGAACTTAGGCTCGAGGAGTCCGGGGGTCTTGAGAAACCCCAGCGTTTGAGTGAAGAGATCGAAGGCTTTCTTTGCGTATTCTTTGCGCCCGGAGGCGCGGGAATAGGCAGACATGGCCACGACCGCGAAGGTCTCGCTGAACACGTAGCGTTTACGCTTGATTACCGGCAAGCCTTCTCGCGTGACACGGAAAAACATCCGTCCGTCGACATCGAAGCAGTGCTGCTCGATGAATTCGATGCATGAGCGCGCGGCGGCGAGCCACTCGGCGCGCTGTTCGACCTCGAGGTAGGCAGTAGAGAATGTCCAGGCGGCCCTGCCTTGGAACCACACCGACTTGTCCGACTCGAGTATCTCGCCGTCGCGGCCGAGTCCGGTGATGATCCCGCCGTTGACTTTGTCCATGCCGTGCCCGAGCCAAAAGGGGAGAACATCGTCGCAAAGCCCCGATTTAAAAAGGGCCTCAAGCGTAGCGAGGTCTTCCTGCCTTCGTAGATCCATATCGTCCTTTCCTTTCGCGTTAGAGCGAGTAATCAATGTCGATCTCGAAATACCGGTTCCAGGGGAAGCTCACGCCTACGAGGCCGCGCTCCGCGCCGTGGAGGCTGCGGCTAACTTCAACGCGGAAGACTTCTCTCATGCGCTCGGCAGTTCGCTGCGCGATTTGGCCGCCTGATCGGAAGTGCTCGGCGCGCTCGCGCTCTGAGACGGGCGCTGGCGCGGCGAGGGAAAGTTCCTGGCGCACGCATGATTGATAGCAGCAATCCTCGAGGAGCCGATATGTGAGTAGTTTTTCGCGGCGTTTTTCGTTTGGAGCGACGAGCTCAGACGCGGCTTGCGCTAATGCTGTACCAATAGTGTTGCCGGCCGTGTTCCAGCCCGCGTAGGAGGCGAGGCCATCGAGAGCGCCTGAACGATCGAGGAGGCCAACGAGCTCCTTGTCCGCGCCATTCGAATAGGCGACGTCGGCGAGCGCGACAAGCGCGCCGTCCGAGACGCGACGCGCGATTTCATCGGAGAAGACACCCAGATGGCGGAGGCTGTCGTATGTCGGGTCGGCGCTGTCCTGATCCCAAGCCTCGAGCATCGGCTCGCCAGGGGCATTGACCGCGAGGATGATATCGCTGCGCTCGTCGTGCCGCGCCAGGCGCATGCCCGCGGCGTCGATCTGCGAGACAAGGCTCTCTTCTAGGGGCCTGTCCTCGTAGCGTGGTATGCGCGCTCCTCCCGAGGTCGAGGAGTACAGAAGCTCAACGGTAGGGCTCTTGCCCGACGCCCGCACGAGCGTGCGCGCGACAAGCGTCGCGCCCGCCTCGTCGGCGCCGGGGTGCATCGGCGCGATCCGCTGAAGCCCGAGTTCGCGCCGCTGAAGGCGGACAGCGCGCTGATCAATGGCGCTATAGCCGTAGGGCGCCGAGTCGTCGATGGGGATGAGGAAATAGTCGACGCCGCCGCGCTGGACGTATTCGAGGGCGGCGTGGAGCACCGCGCTGTTTACCTTGCGGCGTCCCTCGTAGTCGGCGATAACGGACGCTGGAATATCGGCCTCGCAGCGAGCGAGCTCCGCCGTTTCGGACTCGTCGAGCCCTCGGCGCTTTCCCTTGTCGGCGAGCCACGCGCGACGGTGTATCTTGGCGCCGTACTGTGCGCAATAGTCGGGCTCTTCCTCGGCGCTTGAGTATGAGGGTGTCCTCATGATGAGACCGAAAAGGCTCACTTCGATCGAGGGATTCGCGCGCTTGAGTTCCGGGATCAGTGAGAGCCTGGCTCCGCACTCGGCCGCCCCGAGGGAGTGGATGCGCGAGGGCAGGAGCCCGCCGTAGACGAGGCTCTCGAGGGAAAGGATCAACGACTGGGCCCGCGGGGTCTCGGCGCGGAGCCAACGGGCGAGCGCCTCGACATCGCCCGCCGTCTTCTTTTTCCCCAGGATGCCCGGATCCGGCATTACGAGCTCGCAGTCGTCGATTCCCGCGACATTGAGCGCGGGATACTTGCTGTTGCATGGCCGCTCGTCGAGCGGAACGTAGATGATTCTCATCGCTTATTCCTTGACGCTTCCCGTCATCGCGCCCTCGATGAAGTAGCGCTGCGTGAAGCAGAAGAATATCAGGATCGGTACCATCGAGAGGATCGTACCGGCCGATATCAGTCTCCAGTCGTTCATGAAGGTTCCCTGCAGTTTCTGGACTCCGAGGGGCACGGTGAGCATGCTGTCCTTGTCGATGACGAGAAGGGGCCAGAGAAAATCGCCCCAGGTGCCGACAAAGGTGAAAACGGCGAGCGCGGCGGTCGTCGGCTTCACGAGGGGCATGAGCACGCTGAAGAGTATCCTGCCGGGGCCGGCCCCGTCGATCCACGCCGCTTCTTCGAGCGAGCTTGGGATGGCGAGAAGGGCTTGGCGCATAAGGAAAATGCCGAAGGCCGTGACCGCGCCGGGCAGTATCACGCCGAGGTAGTTGTTCTTGAGCCCCAGCTGCACCGTGAGGACGAAGTTGGGGATCATCACCAGCTGTGTCGGGATCATCATCGTGGAAAGTATGGCAATGAAGATGAACCGACTGCCCCTGAACTTCATGCGCGCAAGGGGATAGGCCGCGAGGAGGGAGAGCGCGACGTTGAGCGCGATCGACACTCCGACGATGATGAAGGAGTTGAGAAAGTATCGGGCGAGAGGAATAGCCTTGAACACCGCGGCGAAATTGCCCGGCCTCGGGTCTGAAGGGATGAACCTGGGCGGAAAGGCAAAGATGTCGTCCCCCGGACCCTTGAACGCTGTCGAGAGCATCCAGATGAAGGGGGCTACCGATATAATCGTGACCAGGATAAGAAGGACATAGTTGGCGATGACTGCCAGGCTTCGCTTCATGGCTTCATGCTCCCGAGTAGGATCGTTCGGACATGCGCACGGACAGCGTCGAGAAGACGAGCAGCACGACGAAGAGAATCACGCCCATCGCGCTTGCGTAGCCGAACTTGAGGTCGTTGAAGGCGGTCACGTAGACGTCGTAGACGACGGTCTGAGTGGTCTCGAAGGGGCCTCCCGCGGTCATGACGTATATCTCGTCGAAGACCTTCATCGCAGCCATCGACGACATGACCGCGACGACGGCCATCGAGGGCGCGAGCATGGGTCCCGTGATGGCCTTGAACCGCTTGAACGCCGAGGCGCCGTCGATCTTTGCAGCCTCGTAGAGCTCGACCGGTATGGCCTGCAAGCCGGCAAGGTAGACTACCATGTAGTAGCCCAGTCCCTTCCAGACCGTGACGACCATGACGGAGTACAGGGCTGTCTTGGGGTCGGTGAGCCATCGTGGCGAGACTGTGACAATCTTGCACACGTCGATGAGTAGCCAGTCGAGGATGCCGCCCTCCATGTAGATCCATTTCCACATGATGCCCGCCACGACCATGCTCGTGATGACTGGAATATAAAATAGGGCGCGAAAGACTGTGATGCCCTTGAGTTGTCGATTGACGAGGATCGCGAGTAGCATCGGCAGAACGATCAGGAGCGGGACGACGCAGATGAAGTAACGGATCGAGTTGAGGAAGGCTGATCCGAAGCGATCGTCCGCCATGAGTGCCCGGTAATTGTCGAGGCCGACCCATCGGGGTGGGGAGAGCAGGTTATACGACTGTGCACTATAGACAAAGGCTTTCAAGAGAGGATAGAAGACGAAAAAGCATAGGATGGCCATCGCCGGAGCCAAGTATAAGTAGGGCACATAGAGCGGATAGCGACGAAGTTGTTTGTGCGACATCAGGCTATGATTCCTTGGTGGAGAAGGGCCGCGGTCGGTAACAGAGCAGATTCCGCCTTTGGCGGAATCTGCTCTGTTACGTATCTTGATGCGCGCCGCGCTCACCGACTACTTGGCTGCGAGGAGCGCGTTGGCCTTATCTTGCGCCTTCTGCAGTAGGGTGACCGGATCGCCGGCTCCTGCCACGGAAGCTTGGAAGGCAGTGAGGAAATCGCCGCTGATCTCGCTCCAGTTGGCGATCGTCGGGAAGACGATGCTGCCGGAGGCCACTTCTCTGGCGCTCATGATGCGCGCGGCGGCGCCCGCGGTCCCGTCGTCCTTGGAGAAGAAGGGGTCCTTCACGCAGTCGGCAGTGGAGGGGATGATAGTCCCCGCGTCCTTCGCGAAGGCCAGCTGGTTGGCGTTGTTCGTGAGGAACTTGGCGAACTTCACGGCCGCGTCCTGGTTCGGGGAGTCCTTCGAAACGACGACGTTCATGACCGCGAGGTTATTGCGTCCGTTCGGACCCTTGATGAGTGGGGCCACCGCGGTCGCGTCGTACACGTTCGCGTTGTTTTCCTTGATCATGCGCGCATTCGAGGTGCCGCCCGAGAAGATAGCGAGCCTGCCGGAACTGTAGAGCTGGACAGCGTCTCCGGAGCCCGACTTTGCGGTCAGGGTTTGCGAGGGAATAAGTCCTTCGGCGAGCATTTTCTTGTAGTACTTCACCGAGGAGAGTACGGCAGGAGTATTGAACTGTGCGTGGGTGAAGCTATCGTCGAAGAGCCGGATGCCCATGAGCTCAAGTTCCTCCATTATATACGTGTCGTTGAAGTAGGTCATGTAGCCGTAGGCCCCTGTTTTCGCCTTAATGGCCTTGGCGCAGGCGTATAGGTCTTCGTAGCTCTTGGGCGGCTTCGAGGGATCGAGTCCTGCCTTCTTGAACAGGTCTTTGTTGTAGAAGAGCATGTTCACGGTGATATACCAGGGCAGGCCGTAAATGACGTTGCCGTACTTCGAGGCGTTCCAGCAGCCGGGGAAGTAGTCTTTCTTTACGTCGGCGCTCGCGAAGTCTACGAGTTTATTGCTCTGCGCGAGTTTCTGCGCGAAGGGGAGATTGAGATTCGCCACGTCGGGCATCGTCCCGGCCGCAGCCGCGGTGAGGACCTTCGTCTCGGTGTCGCCCCAGGGGACATCGACCCACGTCACTTTGATTCCTGGGTTCGTTTTCTCGAAGTCGGCTATGACGCCATTGATGTATGGATCGAAGCGGGGGGAGAGGCTCATGGTCCAGAACGTGATGTCCTGCACAGGGGCCGCGAATGCCGCTGCGAAGGCCATAAGTCCGAGACAGAGCGATAGTAGTGCCTTTTTCACAGAGACCTCCTAAAGGTTTAACGTTGAAGCATAATCATCCTATTTTCACCTTCTGTCAATTTCTTTCTGAATAAAAGAGGTTTTGTCAAACTTTGGGTAAGTTTGTCGAAACTACCATTAAATTGCGTGAATTTCATAACAGGTCATATAAACAGCATTACTGGCGAAAAGCTGAAAAGGTAACCGGTTTTTGCAGCTGCCTTGTTTCTTTATAAATAAAATTGTTGCCACAGAATTGAAAAATGGTATATCGTTGGAGCACTTATGATGAAAAACACCGTGACCTTGAAGGACATAGCTGAGAAGACCGGCGTATCCATCAAGGCCGTTTCAAGCGCAATCAACGGTACGGGCCGACTTTCCCCCGAGACGCGCGAAAGAATTTTGGTCGTGTCCCGCGAACTCGGCTACCGGCCAAACATTATGGCACGCGGACTCCAAGGCAAGAAGACCTTCCTCATTGGCGCGGTTTTCCCCTACGTCAATGAGAGCTTCTTCAATCATATCATTGGCGGGCTCGAGAAGCGCTGCACCGAAGCCGGCTACGATCTGCTTCTGGGAAACTCATCCACCTATGATGATCGCAATCTTAAAACCAGCTTGCCCGACGAGATCCGGACGATTCATCGCATGGTGGAGCGGGGCGTCGACGGAATCGTGACCTTTCCGCATCCGCGCGCCTACGATCTCTACGCCGAGCTCGCGGTCAAGGGGCCGCCCTGCGTTTTCGCCATGCGGAAGACCCCGGGCGTCGATCTTCCTTTCCTTGGCGTCGACAACGTGGGCGGCGCCTATGCGGCTGTCGTTCATCTCCTTCAGCTTGGTCATCGTCGCATCGGCTTCCTCGGCTCCGCCAGCGAGAATCACGGCGAGATCGACTCGCGGCGCACGGGCTGGATTAAGGCCCTCCTTGAGTGGGGGGTGGCGATCAAGCTTGAAGAGTTCGAGGAGCCTTGCGCGATGACTTACGAGAACGGCTATGAGGCGGCGCGCCGTCTCATAGCGAAGGCCGAGGGGCTCACTGCTATTTTCGCCTCCACTGACTATGTTGCGCTCGGTACCATTCGCGCCTGCCGGGACCTCGGCCTTACCGTGCCTGGTCACATATCCGTGGTCGGCTTTGACGATATCGAGCTCGCCCGCTACCAGGGCGGATTGCAGCTCACTAGTGTCGCCCAGCCGAAGGAGGAGATAGGCTTCCACTGCTTCGACATGCTGAAACAGGCGATCGATGGCGAGAGGCCGCAGGATCTCCTCCTCGATCCCCGGCTCGTGGTGAGGGAGACCACCTCCTCCCCGAGCGGAGGCGCCCGAGGAGAAGGGCCTCAGCCGGGATCGAACTCGAGATAGATGCGGTCCATCGTCTCTCCCGGCCGGAAGGAAACGCGGCGCGCGAGATTGCGGCACATGACCAGTCCTATGCCGTGCCAGCGGCGGCGGGTCGGATCGAAGACAGGCTTGGCCTCTTCTGTTTTGGCTGCCTCGACCGCGATCGAATCGAAGCTCTTCGAGCTGAAATAGAAGCCCAGGAGTATGCAGCGCGATCCCGCCCGCCGCGCGGCCCGCGTTATGAGGCGGCCACCGCGCACTGGGGCGGCGTGCTTGATTATGTTGTCGAAGATCTCGCCTCCAGCGAGCTTGAGGCAGCAGCGGTCCCTTTCCGAGAGAAAGGTCAGGTCGTCGACGAAGCTCTCGTAGCCGAGGATCGAGGCCGTCTTCGCCTCGAGGACTGTCGTGGCCTCGGCCGTCCTGACGCGGGAGCGTCCCCTGTCCATCTAAGCCGGCTTGAGCGACTTCACCACAGGGAACTGGTCGCCGAATCCTGTCGAGTCGATGGCGAGCCTCACGATCTCGGAGGGATTCACGATGGCGAAGCCATGTCCCGTCGTCTGCGCGTCCTCCATCGCCGTCATGATGACGCCGATCCCGGCCGAGGAGAGGGCCGTGACCTTCGCCATGTCGACCGCGGTGTCCGACTGGGCGATGGCCTTGTATACTTTTTCTTGGAAGTCGGTGAAGGTGTAGCTGTTGATCGGGCCGGATACGGTAAGGAGCAGCCGGTGGTGCTCGTTGCGCACGTCGATGTCTAGTTGGGTCATTTCGGGCTCCTCAACTTCATTACGAATAGCGTTATGTCGTCCTCTTGCCTGCCGTCGGTGAAGGCCGAGAGATCATCCATCGCGCCCGAGGCGATCTCGGTCGAAGCCAAGGAGAGCCGCGAGTGCACGGAACGGCGGAGCCTCTCCTTGCCGAACCTCTCGCCGCGGAGGTTCTCGCTGTCGAGTAGACCGTCGGTCGCGGTCACAAGGACCGCGCCCGATCCTAGGGCGAGCTTGCGCGGCTTGAGGTAGGGTTTCAGGTCCTTCGCGAAGCCGAGGATCTTTCCCTCGCCCTGGACTTCGATGAAGGTATCGAAGGCGGGCGAGTAGAGCATGACCGTGGGCACGCCGCAGTTGACGTAATACAGAGCGTCCTTGGAGAGATCGAGATAGCCGAAGATCCCCGCGAAGAAGGTGCCCTTGGGCAAGTTCCCCTTGATGAAGGCGTTGACTCGGTCGACGAGGTCGACGAAGTTGCTCTCCACCCTGAGGAAAGTGCGGATCATCGATTTCAAGATGAGCATGTTCATCGAGGCGGAAAGGCCCTTGCCGGAGACATCGCCCATGACCACGAACCAACGGTCCTGCGAAAGCTTCACGAAATCGATGAAGTCGCCGCCGAGGCTGCGGGCCGAGCGCGCTATCCAGGCGGCGTCGGCCTTCGGGTGCTCGATGCGGTCGACTTTCTCTAGGGCGAATCGGATGATCTGATCGGAGAGAGCGATCTCGCGGTCCACCGTGGCCGTGAGCGATTCGCGGGCGATGTTCTTGAGATAGTAGGCGACGACGAAGAGCCTGCCGTAGATGGCCTGGAAGCTTTCCCTATCGTAGGCGGTGTACTCCCCGCCCGTGCTCCTCGCGCCGAGCGAGAAGACGCCGATCGCGCGCCTGCCCTCGAGCGCGACGACGAGAGCCTCGGCCTTGAGTGCCTCGAATAGTTCGAGCAGCGCGGGCCGCACATCGGCGTAGGCCGCATCCTCCTCGGCCTCCGTCTTGAGCACGATACCGCTGCCCGTTCGCTCGAGCGTCTCTTCGAGAGGAGTGCCGCGCGCTATCGTGGCCCTGCCGCCCGTCGGGGCGTAGACCGTGCGCAAGAAGCCCTGGTCGTCGTCTATGAGGACGCAGAAATCCGTGAAGTCGAGGGACTTGGCCAGAATCGAGTACAGCTGCCCGAGGACCGCATCGCGCCCCTGCGAGAGATCGAGGGCGGAGAGTTGGGCCTCGAGGGGGGCGCGATAATCGCCTCGCCCGACCAGACGCTCGAAGAAGCGGCCCATAAAGAGCTTCGCGAAGATCGAGGCGCCGACGAAGACAGCGATGGAAAGCAGCGTTACGCCGAGAGGAGAAGTCTGGTCGGCGAGGCTTATTATTAAGGCAGTGGCCGCCCCGGCGGGAAGGCCGACGACGACGATGAGGGCTCCGTAGCCGAGGAGGTTCCTTCCGATGACACGCCAGTCGAAGAGCCGCGAGAGGCGGAATGCATAGGCCAGCCCGCCAGCGAGGAGGAGGGCTCCGGCGGGCGCGAAGACGAAGCTCGGCCGCTTCGCCTCTCCCGCGGATAGAAGGCCCGTCGATAGGAGCACGAGGGCCTCCCCGGCGAGGATGAAGAAAGCGGCGACCGCGGACTTCTGCTTATGCACGCGGCTCTTCGTCGCCAAGGCGCGTATGACGAGGATCAGCGCCGCGAGGGTCGCGACCGCCGCGTCGCCGAAAATGAAGCTGCCGTAGAGCTTGCCCTCGATACGGAAGATCGTCGTCCAAGGACGGTAGACGGAGACTATGTAGTCGAAGCTCGTGAGTGCGTCGTAGCCCGCGACCGCGGCGACGCCCAATGCGAGGATCCAGGCGAGGCGACGGACGAAGAGCGGAGGCCGGGAAGGAAAGTCGATCGCGAAGAGAAGGATGAGGGCGTGCGTCAGTATGAGGAGGGTGCCCGAGCTGCGTTCGAGGCCGAGGGCGATGCCCGCTCGAAAACCCGGCGCGGTGAACGTGAAGGTGAGGCCCTGCAGGAGAGAGTAGGCGACGAGGACGGCCGCTATGGCCGCGAGCTCACTCCTCCCGCTCTGTTTCGAGCCTCGCCGTATGGCGTAGAGGAAGAGGGCTATGAAGCCGGGTACCGTAATGAAGGCGAGTATCGTCAGTCCCATAGCCTGCCCACCTTCGCTGCGAGGATGGTGACGTCGTCCTTGAGGCTCTGGTCCCCGACATAGGAGTAGAGCATCGCGCTCACAGAGCCGACGAAGTCCTCGGCGCTCGACTTGGAGGCCAGGGCGAGCGAGCGCTCGAAGACCTCGGCGTCACCGAGCCGAACGCCGGAGGCGTTCGGGGCCTCGGTGACGCCGTCGGAGGCGAGGAGGATGATCTCGTCGGTGCGCAGGGGGAGTTCCTCCACGACGAGTTCGTCGAGGGGCACGAGCCCGACGATGCTCGCCGTAGGCTCGAGCCGGACGAGGCGCGGGCCCGTGGCGGTCTGGCTCACTATGATCGGGTCGGCCATGGCCGCGTTGACGTAGCGGAGCGTCTTCTTGTCGGTGTCGACGAGGCCGAGGAACATGACCGTGTACTTGTCGTCGAAGCCCATGTCCTTGATCGCCGCGTCGACCGAGATTAGGAGCGAGGCGAGGTCGGACTTGTCTTTCGCCACGCGGATCGTGTTGACGATGATGCCCATGATGAGGGCCGCCGCGAGGCCTTTGCCAGAGACGTCTCCGGCCACGAGGAGGGTCCGATCCTCGTCGATCGTTATGGCGTCGTAGTAGTCGCCCGAGACGTTGACCAGGGGACGGTAGAGGACGGCGAGTTCGAGCTTCTTGGGCCTGGGCATCTCACGGGGGAGGAAGGAGCGCTGGGTCTCGGCTATGAGCTGCCACTCCTTCGAGAGGGAGGCGACTTCGAAGAGCTCGGAGACCGTGTACACGCGCTCGAAATAGCTCGAGAGCTCGACCTTGAGGGCGCTGAAAGCCTCGGGCTCGATGAAGGAGCACAGCCTGGTGAGAACGAAGAGGTGATAGCCCGCCGTGCGCACGAGGAATCCCCTGCTGTTCGCTCTCTTCTTGGAGGAGAGGGACAGGGGCGAAAGAGCGTCCGAGATGAGGAGCACGCCTTCTCCCTCATCGCGGAAGCCGGCGGCGAGGGTGGAAAGGAGCGTCGGTTCGTTCACCGCGGAGGCAGGGCTTTGATAGACGATTTCCCAGTTGCTCGACTTGACGAGGATCGCGCCCATGTCCGCGGCCCTCTCGAGCTTGTCGCGGATGGCCTCGACGAGGTCGGGTATCGTGAACGAAACTCCTACGCGTTCGCTGAAGGCGGTGACAAAGCGAGTCTCGCGGCCGCGAAAGCTCAAGGCGTAGACTCTATGGTCGAGGGCTGCCACCGCCCTGTCCTTGAGGATGTAGAGAATGAGGAAGGCTACCGCGCCCGATGCGAGGGCGGGCAAAAAGCCCAGGCCCGCCGCGGCGACGAGCGGTACGATGAGGAAGGCGAGGGCCGCGACCGCCGTCGCGCCGATCTCCACCAAGCTGCGTGTTCTTCGATACGTCATCGGCTCTCGAACGCTCCCTGTTGGGTACGGGATACTTTGTACGCCTAGAGTGCGCACTCGTCAACTTATTTCGGCTTTTCGCGGGGGCGGGTCCCTGGACTGTAATGCTAATTCGTTGCCAAAACTGAATTTATAAAACGCACCAGCACGTCGAGCGCACGCTCGTTAGCCCCTCCCTCCGGGATGATGATATCGGCATAGCGCTTGGTCGGCTCGATAAACTGATAATGCCCGGGGCGCACGACGGTGAGGTACTGCTCGATCACCGAGTCGACGGTGCGGCCTCGCTCCTTAATGTCCCGCGTGAGCCTGCGGATAAAGCGGATGTCGTCGGGCGTGTCCACGAAGATCTTGAGGTCGAGCCTGTTTCGCACGTCCTCATTCGTGAAGATCATGATTCCCTCGAAGATCACGAGCTTCTTAGGCTCGACATGGATACTCTCGTCGGTGCGGCAGTTGTGGACGAAATCGTAGGTGGGCATCTCGATGCTCTTGCCCGCGCGCAAGGCGTCCAGATGCTCGGTGAGGAGAGCGTTGTCGAAAGCGTCGGGATGGTCGAAGTTGAAGGCGGTGATGTTCGAGTTCGATATGTAGGAGGCCGATTTGTAATAATTGTCCTGGGGGATGAATACGAAGTCCGAGACCATCTCGGATATCTTGCGCACGATCGTCGTCTTGCCAGAGCCCGAGCCTCCGCAGATCCCGATTATCTTGACCTCGTACATACGGGGCTTTACTTTACCGCCGCGCCGTTTGGGCGTCTAGGCAGGGCAGAGCCCGCAGCATACGGGCTAGTCTGCGCTCTCAGCGCAGACTCCACTTCGTCGATGAGGAGGTCGGGCGTGGATGCCCCCGCGGTCAGCCCCACTGTCCCGTAGCCGAAAACCTCGACGGGGAGCTCGGCCGCCGTCTCGACGAGCCAGGCGGGGCGCAGCGCCTGGGCGCTCAGGTAGAGGCGCGTCGTGTTGGCAGAGTTCCTGCCGCCCACGACGACGATGGCCTGTACGCGCTGGGCGAGGTCGGCGAGTGCCTCGAGGCGCTCGTCGGTGCAGGGACAGATCGAGTCCACTGTCTCGAGGCCCGGAAATCTTTCCGCGAGGGCCGCCCGGATCGCCTCGTACTCCTCGCGCTTTATAGTCGTCTGCGCAATGAGGGCCACCTTCCTCGGCCTGCCGTCGGAAGCGAGAACTCCGATGCGTCGCGCCTCCTCGGGGCCTCCGACAACGACCGCTGCCTGGTCGCCGCCCTCCCTGGTCGCGTATCCCGCGATGCCCGTCACCTCTCCGTGGCCCGCGTCGCCGGCTATTACCACAGTATAGCCGGCCTGGGCGAAGGAAGCGGCCTTTCGCTGGCTCGCGAGAACGCGAGGGCAGGTTGCGTCGACGACGCGGGCGCCGAGGGCTAGGAGCTTGTCGCGCAGCTGGGGCGGGACACCGTGGGCGCGGATCACGACCGTCGCCTCGAGAAGGCGCTCGTCCAGCTGTCCCTCGTCGAGAGCGTGGATGCCCCCGGCCTCGAGTTCGGCGACCGCTTGGGGATTATGGATGAGGGGGCCGAGGGTATAGACGGTCCCCTGCGCCGCGCGCGCCTTTTCCTCTTTCGCGGCGTGCAGGGCGAGCTCCACCGCCCGCCTGACGCCCATGCAGCGGCCCAAGACCGCCGCGCGCTCCACTCTCATGAGCCCTCCACGCGGTTGCGGCCGCGCGCCTTGCCCGACAGCAGTGCCTCGTCGGCCCTGCGTATACAGTTGTCGACGCTCTCCTCGGGATCGAGGCAGACGGCGACGCCCGCGGTCACGGTGAGCTTGAGCTCGGAGTCCTTGTAGGGGAAATTGCTCTCCTCGATGCGGACGCGAATCTTCTCCGCGAGCTCGATGCCTCCGGCCAGGTCCGTTTCCGGCAGGAGTATAAGGAACTCTTCGCCGCCCCAGCGCCCTACCGAATCGGTGGCGCGCACCGTCGCCGTCATCACGCGGGCGACGCTCTTGAGCACTTCGTCGCCGTATTCGTGGCCGTGCTGGTCGTTGAAGCGCTTGAACTTGTCTATGTCGAGCATGATGGTCGCGAAGCTCCCGCGGCTGCGCTTGTTGCGCAAGGTCTCCTCGTCGAGCTTCTCCTGCAAGCTCCTGCGGTTCAAGAGTCCAGTGAGCGGATCGTGGCGGGAGAGGTAGAGCAGCTTGTCCGCCTCCGCCCTCTCCTCGGTGATGTCCTTGATGATCGAGGCCCATCCTAAGAAGGCCCCCGTCGAGTCCTCGAGGGGCGTGTTGTACCACTCGCAGACGATCTCGCTGCCGTCCTTGCGCAGGTTCGCGTTGATATGCTTGTCGACCACGATGCCGCGGTTGAGCTGGGCGATGACCTCTCCCACCTCGTCGCGCAAGCGCTCGGGCACGATGAGCGAAAGCAGGTCTCGGCCGAGGACCTCCTCCGCGGTGAAGCCGAATATCTTCTCGGCCGCGGGGTTCCAGCTCAGCACTTTGTTGTCTCCGTCCGTTTCGAGGGCGCCCAAGGGCATCATGAAAAGGTTGGTCTTGAGCCTCAGCTCCGTGTCGTTGAATGCCCGTTCGGCGCGCAGCCGCTGCGCGCGGCGCAGGTTGATGACCCTCGCGAGCTCTACGAGCTCCGCGCTGCCCACGGGCTTGAGCTCCGGGTAGACATTCCCAAGGTCGGACGCGGAGAGCGTTTGTATGTAGTGGCGGACGGGAAGGACCGTCAGCCAATAGACGAGGGCCATGATAGCGAGTCCGGTCAGGAAGACGAAAAGGTAGACGACCATCACGAGCAGCAATGCCCTGTCCGCCTCATCCCGGACGACTTTAATCCTCTCTTCGGCTCGCTTCTGGGCGAGGCCGAGGAACTCGTCCGCCGCCTTCTCCGCGCGGCGTTTGGCCTCCCAATGCTCCGCTCCGAAAACGAGCTCTCGGGCGCGCTCAAGCTTGCCTGACTTGCCGAGAGCCTCATCCGAAGGCGAAAGCTCGAAGGCGGCCGCAATGGGCGGCAGCTCGCTCTTCGCCATGCCGACCGCCTCCGCCGCAAGTTTGACCGAGCGCAGCTCCGACGCGGTAATCTCGCCGGCAGCCATCTCGGCCTTCTCTAGGGCCTGCCGCTCTTCACCGCTTTCCCACTTCATGGTCGTGGCCGCTATTGCAGCGTTACGAGCAGCGACTTCCGTGGCGGCCGCGCAGAAGGCCGAGAGACTCGCCTTCTCGTACGTCGTCGCGAAGGCACAGGCTTGGTCGGTCAGGAAGTCCGAGCTGTCGTTCATGCTCGAGCGCATGACGAAGGACTTTCTCTCCTCGTCGGCCGCCGCCTTGAGCTCTTCCATGCAACGCTTGATCGTGTAACTGCCGAGCAAGAGGAGGGGAAGCGAGGCCGAGAGGAAGACGATGACCACGGCATTGATGGACGATTGTCTGATCCTGGACATGCTACTCGCCGTCCTCCATAGTCGCGAGGCTCTGCGGAGAGCGCATGCTCATCCCCTCGTCGGTGCTCGTCTGGAAGCCGAACTGGAAGCTGAATCTTTGATCTTCGCCCAGCGACGAGTCCGTCCTCACGAAGCATTCTCCGAAAAGCCGCGGTGTCGCCAGCAGCATGCCTTGGGCCGCGCCGACATCGAGCGAGACACGGGCGAAGGACGAACTGTGCACGGCAGCCTGGGTATAGGAGCCGCGGCAGCCGATGTCGATGAGTAATCTATTGAAGTAGACGTCGAGGAGGTTCGCGTGGATCGCTTGGTCCGCGAGGCGGTATGCGAGGGTCCCCTCGACCAGGAGGTCCGAGCTCGAGGTATCCAGGGCGGCGTACTCGGCATAGGCGGGGCGCCTGTCGCTCGAGAAGACTTCGCTCGTCGCGTCCAGCCTGAGAATCGGCTTGTTCGCCCAGGCGCCCCAGACGTCGAGTCGCAAAGGCACTGTGTCGTAGGCGGCGATGAGGTGGGTCTCGGTCTTGTAGGCAAGACCGTCGACCTCGACGTCGTGGTAGGAGATGAGGTCGAGCCCGCGGCTTGTGCTCTTGGCCGTGCCGTAGACGCGGCTGTACAAGCCGATCGCCGTGGAGAGCGCCCCGTCCCACGACGAATAGCCCCAGCCGTAGGGGCTGCCGCTCTCTCCGTCGGCGCGGCCGAGGACCGAGCCTCCAAGCCCAAACGCTACCCCTCGTGGGCTCGGGAAGCCGGGAAGGCTCAAAGTCGCGGAGAGCGAGGCCGAGCTCTGGCGCTCGGGCGCTCCGACCGTGCCGTAGATAAGTTTGTCGCCGAGACTGCCCGAGAGCTGGATGGGAAGGGCGAGGCTCTCCCAAGCGATCGTGGTGTCGGCGAAGGGATAGCTCGTGTCATAGCCTTCGGTGAGCTGGAGTATGTTCGTGTTGAGCGGGTCCTCGAACGTGAACATCCCGAAGGGCCTGAAACTGCTGTCCCCCGCCGAGAGGTCGACGAAAGGCAACCAGCAGCTGAACGGATTCGCATAGGCGAGGGGATTATAGCCTTCTATTTTTGTCGCCGCGTCTGCCGTCGTAATGACTGCGTCGCTTTCCGCCTTCTTGTCCATCGGGTCAAACCCCTCGAGGGTATACCCCACCGTAGTGCCTCGGCTCGCTACAGAGTCCTCAGGGTAGCGGCAAACCTTGTCCCCTTCCGAGAAGCGACCGATATAATATACGCGGCCTTTGGCCACGCAGGGCGACATGACGCCGCCCGAATAGTCCGTGCTCCCGAGGATGATTTTGTCGCCCTCGATGCGGCCGAGCTTGTACATCCTGTCGTCGGAGTCGTAATTGAAATAGAGTATGCCGTCCGCCGCGGAGATCTGGCGGACGTAGGTGAAGAGCCCCTGCTCGTCTCCCTCGCTCTTCACGAGGCCCAGCTTCCCAGAGTCGAGGTCGAGAATGCCGATGCTCCGTTTTCCGTCCACCGCGACGATGAGGGCGACGCGCTTGTCGTCGAGGACCGCTGGCGACGAGTACATGACCGACTCCGAGCCCGAGAGGAGCACGCGGGAGCCTGACTCCGAGGCATAGACCAGGTCGGTGTTGTGAAGCTTCGAGACGATGCCCACCCAGCCGGAGCGGAAGAAGCGCGCCTCGCGCATGTCAGGGACTTTTCTGTTCGTGACGAAGCGTTTGGAGGCTAGGTCGTAGGCGAGGGTCTCTGTGCGGTCGCGGCCGTCCGGCAGGAAGATCGTGCGCGACACCAGAATCTGTTCGTTCGTTCCGTCAGACTTGGCGTCGCTTATTAAGCAATAGCTGTCTGCGTCGAAGAGCGCGCGACTGTTGAGCGTGTCGGCCTCCATGGCCATGGCTTTGTTGGATCGGCTGTCGACCCAGTACAGGCTTTTCCCATCGCTCACGACGCTGTCGCCCATCGAGGCGCGGCTCTCGCGCCCTAAAGGCCAGAGGATTTCGGGCGCTTCGGCCACCCCGGAGATATCGAGCGACGTTCGGAAGTCGGCCCAGGCCTTGACGAAGGGAATGCCATAGACTCGATGGAATGCCGTGTAGAAGCCCCACTCGTAGGGGTCGAGCGAGAAGGAGAAGACCAAATTGCCCATCGCTTTCCATAATTGGGCGTATTTCTCCATTCCGTAGGTCTTCTGGATGTAGGCGTTGAAGAGCCCGCCATATTCATAGTAGGTGTCGCCCGGGTATTCGTCGTAGAGGGCCGAGGCCTCGAGGGGCGACTTGAAGAAGTTTTCGAGAATGTCTTGGTGCACGCGCTCCTTGTACAAAGGATCGCTCGCGCGGCCGGTCACGCCGTCGGCGCTTTCGAAGCTCACGGCCACGCCTTCGACCATGAACTCCGGCGCATTGAGCATTCCAGGCGAGACCCAGGAGCCGAAGATACCCGCGAAGAAAGACGCCCAGGGCGCCCTGATTCGCAGCGAGATGGCATGCGTGACTTCGTGCAGGAAAAGGCCTCGCAGATTATCGCGGAAAGCGGTCCAGCCAATATCGAGCGAGGTGTCGTAGAGGATGATGTGCATGTAGGGGAAGGGATAGGTGCCGCCGTTGAAACTGCCCTCGTCCGGCGAGATGATCACAGGGATGCGGCCCGGGACCTTCGCCTCGAGCTTGCCGGAGACCTCGTCGTAGACCGAGTCGGCCATGGTCGACAGGCGAAGCGCGCTCGGCCTCGAAGCTGCGGGGAAGATAATGTCGAAATGCTCGGTCTTGATGAGATAGAGCTTACGGCCAGGAGCCACGGTCGGCCCCGCGAAAGCGTTCGGGGCGAAGCGCCCGAGCGCGACGAGCGCTGCCAGCGCGATGATGGGCGCGCGAACGTTTTTTATTTTCATGTCCAATACTATACGCATTTTACGGCCCTCGAGATAGGTCGAGATCCGGCCCCCTAGCCTTGCCTCTCCCCTGGTTCATGCATATAGTGACAGGATGGCGAGGAAGACTATCGTCGTCGCTTTAGGCGGCAACGCGATCATAGAAGAGGGAACAGAGGGCACGATCGCCCAGCAGTTCGACAATACGCGTAAAAGCATGGACGCCATTGTCGGCCTCATCAGAGCGGGACATCGCGTCGTGCTCTCCCATGGCAACGGTCCCCAGGCGGGCGTGCACCTGATTCGCCACGAAGCCGCATCGGCCCAGGTGCCGCCCTCTCCCCTCAATGTCATCGTCGCGGATACGCAAGGCTCCATGGGCTACATGATAGCCCAGTGCCTCGCCAACGCCTTCGTCAAGGCTAAGATCGAGATGGACGTCGTCACGGTGGTCACTCAGGTGGTCGTCGATCCCGCCGATCCTTCCATGACTAACCCCACAAAGTACGTCGGGCCGTTTTATAAGGCCGATCAGGTCGAGCGCCTGCGCGAGCGCGGCTGGATCATTAAAGAGGATCCGGGCCGCGGCTACCGCAGGGTTGTCGCCTCGCCCCAGCCTCTCGACGTGGTAGAGAAGGGCACGATCAAGGACCTCATCGACGATGGCAAGGTCGTCATCGCCGCGGGCGGCGGCGGTGTGCCAGTGATGCGCAATCCCGACGGTACCCTCTCGGGCGTCGACGCGGTCATCGACAAGGACCGGGCTTCCGCCCTCCTCGCCAACCTCATCGGAGCGGACGAGCTGTGCATCCTCACTGGGGTCGAAAAGATCGCCATCAACTACAAGAAGCCTAATCAGCGTTTCTTCGAAGCGCTGACTGTCGCTGAATGCGAGCGCTATCTTTCCGAGGGGCAGTTCCCAAAGGGGTCGATGGGCCCCAAGATCGAGGCAGCCTGCGATTTTATCCGCCGCGGCGGGCAGAAGGTGATCATCACGGACCTGGAAAGCGCAGAAGATGCGATAAACGGCCGCGCCGGGACGCTTATCACAGCCTAACTGATCCGGCAATTGAAAAGCGGTCATCGCGTCGTGAATGAGCTTAGCCGTAGCGGCTTATTCACGACGCTGAAGATGTATTGTTTCATTGCCGGGTCAGTAAACTTGACGGTAGTTCAGTAAACGTGCTACCTTTCCACGAATCTTCTCCTAAGGAAAGCACATGCAAGAGCTATCGTCAGGGCTTACCCTGCTCCAGGCCTCGGGATCAGGCAATGCGACGGGTTCCATGATTTCGACCCTCGTCACCTTCGGCCTCGTCTTCGTCATTTTCTATTTCCTTATTATTCGCCCCCAGAACAAGAAGCAGAAAGATGCCCAGAAGATGATCGAAGCGGTTAAAAAGGGCGATAAAGTCGTCACTGCCGGCGGTATACATGCGACTGTGTATACCGTAAAGGAAAAGACGGTCATCCTTAAGGTCGATGACGATACGAAGATGGAATTCTCCAAGTCGGCTATTGCCTCTGTCGAGCCTAAGGGCGGTGACGAGAAGGCCGAGCCCGAGAAGGACACCCCAAAGCCCGCAGAGGAAAAGAAATAAACAGCACGCATTAGGCCCCTCGCAGTCGTCGCCCCTCGGGCTCTCGTTAGCGTATCGGCCTTCATCTCCTCATCTGGAGCGACCGGAATGAGTAAGTTTCAAAGATTTTTGATTATTTTAGCGGTACTCGCCGTTTCTCTGGCCTTCCTGTGGCCGACGGCGGGTTGGTACTGGTTTACACCCAAGGCGGATCAGGCCATCGCTCTCGGCTCTCGCGAGCAGATCCGCGAGTACGCCCGCAGTATGGCGATCACTGATCTCTCCGGCCTCAAAGTCAAGGCAGCCTCCGACGACTTGACCAAACTCGACGTTCAGAAATACGCCACCGTCATCCAGGCTTCCTCCAAAGCCTACGATTTGGCCAAGAGGGCCAAGCCCGCTACCTGGACGGCCAAAAGCGCGCTCGCCGCCTTCGCGAACGAGAAGGCCGCCTACGACGCGGTCGAGAACATCTACCGTACGAGGGTCCTCGATATAAAGGCAAAGCAGAAGAAGGCCGTGAAGCTCGGCCTCGATCTTTCCGGCGGCATGAGCGCCACTATCCAGGCCGACCTTCCGGCCCTTTCCCAGAAGCTCGGGCACAGCCTCTCCGCCGCCGAGAAGGCAGACGCCATGAAGCGCGCTATCGAGAGCCTCAACTCGCGCATCGATAAGTTCGGCCTCTCCGAGCCTACGATCCGCCAGCAAGGCGATGACCAGATCTACATCGAGATGCCCGGCGCGGCCGACCCCGAGAAAATCAACGAGCTTCTCATGGGCCGCGGCAATCTCGCCTTCTACATCGTGAACAGCGACGCCACCTCCAAGCTCGCGAACTACCTCACCCAAAATCCGCTCGGCGTCGACGACAAGACCCTGACGGTCGCCGATTCCACGATCGTCCCGGCGGGCTTCGTGATCCGCAAGCAGTACACGAAGGACTCCTACGGTCTCGACGAGTTCACCGGCAAGTACATGGTCATCAACGCGACCCCGGGCCTCGACGGCAACCACATCCAGAACGCGAGCACCTCGACGGACTCGATCACCGGCCAGCCCGAGACCACCTTCCAGCTCGACAAGGAAGGCGGGAACATTTTCTACGCCATGACGAGCGCCCACGTTAAGGAGCTCATGGCCGTCGTCCTCGATGACAAGATCAAGGCCGCGGCCACGATCTCCGAGCCCATCCGGGACTCCGTGCGTATGACCGGCTTCAGCGCTGAAGAGGCCGCAAACCTGGCCCTCGTTCTGCGCACCGCGGCCCTCCCCGTGGAGCTGTCGCCCGTCAGCTCGCAGGCTATCGGCTCCTCCCTCGGGGAGGACGCCGTCCATTCCGGCATCCTGGCCGTGACGATAGCCTTCCTCCTCGTCATCGGTTTCATGCTTCTCTACTACAAGGGCGCCGGTATAAATACCGCCATAGCCGAAGTGCTCAATCTGCTTATCATGGTCGGCATCCTCTCGGCCTTCGGCCTCACGCTGACGCTCCCCTCGATAGCCGGATTCGTCCTCACGATCGGCGTTTCGGTCGACGCTAACGTCCTTATTTTCGAGAGAATCAAGGAGGAGCTGCGCGAAGGCAAGGGCCGAGTCGCGGCTATCCAGGCCGGCTTCAGCAAGGCCTTCTGGACTATCGTGGACTCCCACCTTACGAACCTTATTTCCGCCCTCTTTATGGCCCAAATCGGTTCCGGCCCCATCCAGGGCTTCGCGATCTCTCTCGCCATCGGCACGATCTGCTCGCTCTTCACCTCGCTCTTCGTCTCGCACCTCATCTTCGACTTCGAGACGGACGTCTTTAAGATGAAGCACGTGAGCATCTCCTGGAGGGTCAAATGACACGGGTCATCCAGTTCGACAAAGCGTTTAAGTTCACCGTCGCCGTGTCGGTGGCCATCATTCTCGCGGGCCTCGTCGGCGCTGGAGTGATGGGATTCCACATGGGCGTCGACTTTCAGGCCGGCCTCAATTCGGATATCGAGTTCGTTCCGCCCTCTATGAATGTGAGCTTCGCGGGAGAAGGTACAATGTCCCTGTCGGTATCCAAGGCCGACGCCACATTCATCGCCCGAGCTCCCTCGGGCGCCTCTACGTCCTACACCTTCGCTTTCGATAAGTATCCTACATTCCAAGCCCTGTCCGATGCCTTCAAGACGGTGCCGGGCGTCACCGTGGACCTCAAGGCCCCTGGCTCTACCGATTCCAAGCTTCTTCTCGGCGCTTCCCAGACCGATGCTCAGATCAAGGCCGATATTGCTACGGTCCTGCATTACGACGCCGTAGGCGGCGCTGCGCTCGCGGTCACCGTCGAGGGCATCCGCGGCGCGGTCAAGGACTCAGGCGATGTCTCGATCCAGCGAGTCGGAGACGACAGCTCGCATGAATACATGATCCGCGTCCAGGATTCGGGCAAGGACCCCGCGTTCTCGAAGACTATAATCACTAAGCTCACTGCCGAGCTCGGGAAGGTCTACGGCGCCGACAATATCCTCGTGAACAAGTCAGACTTCGTGGGCGCGCGCTTTTCCGAGAACCTCGCCAAGCAGGCGATCTGGCTCACACTGGGCACCTTCCTCCTGATCCTGCTCTACTGCTCCTTCCGCTTTAAGCCGAACTACGCCATCGGCGCAGTCCTTTCGGTCGTGCACGACGCCCTCATCATGGTCGCCTTCATCGTCTTCACTCGGACGGAGTTCAATACGACCATTATTGCGGCGATCCTGACGATAGTCGGCTACTCGATCAACGATACGATCGTCATCTATGACCGAATCCGCGAGAAAGTGAAGTATAACCCCGGCGCCCCCTTCCGCGAGAACATGAACCGCGGCGTCACCGAGTGCTTGGCCCGAACTTTCATCACCTCGGGCACGGTCCTCCTCTCCGCCATCGCGCTTTTCATCTTCTGCACGGGGAGCATGAAGGACTTCGCGCTCTGCATCATCATCGGCGTCGTGACCGGAACTTACTCCTCATGCTTCATCGCGTCGGCCTTCGTCGATGCATGGGAAATCATCGCCCACAAGAACAAGAAGGCCCTCAAGGGCGCTTCTCCTGCTGTCGCTGCTCCGAAGCCCAAGGCGGAGAAGGCCTGATCTGCCGGGATTTTGGAGGCTCCACAGGAGTTTTGAGAAACGAGGGGCTGCCCGAAGGGGCGGCCCTTTTTTGTACTTCCCGCATAACATTTTTGGGGAAAAGCTTCAGATTGACGAGTCGGAATTTTCAAGCTGAGAATTGGGAGTTTTCAACTTATAAATTCTGAATTCTCAACCTATAAATTCGGAATTTTCAAGTTGAGAATTCTCTCGGAACAAGTTGAAAAATCCGCCAGCATAAGTTGAAAATTCCACTGGGCTTTTGCCCAGGGCCTTGCCAGAGACATCGATTATTGGCTATATTCGGTAACGCACATGGCGCAGTCAGGCCAGTAGGCCTGGTAGCGCAAGGAATTGATTTAGAAATGTGCTAACGCACATGGCGCAGTACCCAAGTGGGAAGGGAGAGGTCTGCAAAACCTTTATGAGAGCGTTCGACTCGCTCCTGCGCCTGATTTTTTATTCGCGCCCTATGGTCTCCATACTCAAGGGGCGAGGTGTTTCTGCGATTACTAAGGGCGCCCTCGGCGTGTAGAAAAAAATACTGGGCGCCCGTCCGATCCATTACTCGGCTGGACTCGCCATTATTGGCAAAATCCTCACGCTACCCTAACCGAAGGATCGCATGCGCGGAATGAAAATACGATTAATATGGTACGTGCTTTATCGCGACTGCGTCGCGCTCGCGTCTCGACGATCGCCGCGGCTTGCCTCGCTTCCGTAGTCTTCCTCTCCTGCTCGGGAACGAAGATCCCCAGCCCTACGGGCAGGCGATTAATAGGCACGACCTCCTACGCGTTCACCGACGCGGCACGGGCTGAGCGATACGCCTCCGATCCTTCGGTCCGCCGGCAGGTCCTCGTCCGAGTCTGGTATCCCGCCGCCAGCATCGAAGGGTGCGCGGCCATGCCCTACTTTACCCCGGCTTTAGCCTCGGCCTTAGGGAAATACATGGGCATTCCTCGCTTCATGCTGAGCTCGAGTCCTAGCCATTCCTTCATAGACGCTCCCATCAATACCGAGGAAGGCTCCTGGCCCATCATCGTTTTCGCGCACGGCTTCGGCTCCTTCGATAGGCAGAACCAGAGCCAGATGGAGCAGTTCGCCAGCGACGGATACGTCGTCGTCAGCTTGAGTTTCCCCTACGAGTCCGTCGTCTGCGAGTTCCCCGACGGCCGCTCGGTTGAGCAATCCTCGGGCGGCGACGTGAAGGCGATACAGGACTTATCGAAGGACCAGAAGGCCCTCGCCGAAAGGATCGCCGGCTTGTTCCAGTCGATCCGCGACGCTCGGGACAGGGGCGCCCGCATCGCGGCCCTCGGGCGGCTGAGGGAGGACCCGTACTTCCAGGCTATGCGGTCAGCGATGGAGTACCGCTTCGCCGACGCGGTCTTCGTCCTCGAGCATCTGTCGGAGCTCAACGCGCTCCCGGTCCTCGCGGGGCGGCTCGACGAGAAGCGCGTGGGCTTCTACGGGCATTCCTTCGGCGGGGCCCTCGCTATGGAAATCGCGCTCCGCCGTCCCGACCTCGTCTCGGCGATGGCGGACATGGATAGCGTCTTCATCGACTCGAGCGGGTCGGGGTTCGCGACCCTCAAGGTCCCCACGCTCCTCATGTATTCTACGGAGCAAAAGGTCGCCGGGGTCCATCAGCCAAGCGACGGGGTGAACGAACTGTATTTCCTCGAGGCCGAGGCCCCCGTTTGGTCTCTTTCCTATGTCGGCGCTGGCCACTACAATTTCAGCGACTTAGGCTATGTCGGCATGCTCAAGAACTACGGTATGAACGGCCCCGCCGACGGCTATACGACCGGAGTCCTGATCCAGAAGGACTTGTCGCTATTTTTCGGCCGCTACCTCAAGGGCGATTCGCGGGCGATCGAGTTCGACGAGCCAGGCGTGATAGGCAGGGCGAGGAACCTTTGAGGGATAGCTAACGCCGCGTAGGGAAGACGGAAGTGGGCGTAGGAACAGCCTGAGAGCGCGTAGGAATGTCGGGAGAGGATTACTATTATTCATCATCTCCTTTCAAGTCAATATGTAGGAGCAGAATCCACAGGGGCGGAGTACATGAACATACAGACAAATCCACCATAAAAGGCCCATCGATGAATTTTCATATACGAGAAGATATTTTCGAGACATTTGGCCAAGTCTTTTATGCTAAGACTATCAAGTCGAATACCTCCGCAATTTTGGGATGTATGAGGCGAAGTGCCATTGATTCGATCCTGGTCAATCAATTCCAAGACTAGATATTGATATCCGCTCCGGCCGGCTTCAATTTGTGAAACCAGGGCCTGACAAACGGGCGTAGATTCGCTTTAGACCGGAGACTATCGAATCTATCCGACAAGGAGGCTGGCAGGCCGGCACATAGAGCAATGATTATTTACCTATTAAATATAATGGAGAAAAACGGTTGACGGCAATAAGAAAAGGTTTTTGATGGTATTCCGGTAAAGAAATCGGTTGCGCACAGAGAAGAAGCACACTACTATTCCCACAATGCGTGGGCCGCCTTTCCAATCCTGTTTCGGCGGAGGGAAAGAGCCCATTCTTTATAGGTAGGCCGTTTAAACAGCCGTCTTCCTGGCCGTTCAGCTGGCCCCGTTTTTTTTTCGCCTATCAATGGGCTAGTGGAATAATACGCGCTATTGGTTAGTTCATTCGCAGGCGGGTTGATACCTCGCAGTTTACTGCGCTCTTTCTTGCGCACTAACACTCGGGTATTAACCCGCATACAATCCATTACCTTGCAGAACCAACATACCTCGGAGCTTGCTCCGGGGTCGTTGATTATAATCTATTCGTTGTATCCTAAGCTCAATAAATAAAATTCATATACAACAAGTTAGCTGAAATCGAATCCTGGCCATAGTTATTTACGTGCGCCATCCATGGCGCACAGTATCAAATTATTTTCGTAGAGAGCTTATTAATGAATATTTTTGTTGATGAATCTATTAAATTACGTGATAGAAAAATGGATACTATAAATAAAATTATAAGTCTTCTTCCAAGAAATGATATTGATAGGATTGATTGGTTGTATATTATTCCGAAAAAAAGAAAAGTAGAGATATTTAGAGGATTCAATATCCCATATGATCCATATTACTTAAGGCGAGGCAAAAATGGGAAACCAACCATAGTAATAAGTATAGAATCAATCCAAGCTAGAAATAAAAACAGATTACAAAGATATGTATTAAAAATAATAATTCTAATATTTTTAATTGTAATAATTTTGCCAATAATTATTTGGTGCATTAAGGATAAGAATATCAAATTTTGGTATTTAATGGGAGAAAATCGAGTAAAATATAAAAATGGAAAAAACGTAATTGAAAGAGAATTATTTCAACTAATAAATTATTTACTATTCTATATTGGAATTCATAAAGCATTTGATATCTTTAGTTCTGATGAGTTTTATTTAAATATTAACATGTATGAATTTGCTACAAAATATAGAGATAGTAAAATTGATTATGTTATAGAAAATATGAAGGATCAGCCACTCGCCATCCGTGGCTCGTGGCAATAGTTAAAGAGGCCAGGATTCGACTTCAGCTAACAGCCTGTACGCGCTCATCGCCCTATATATTGGAATCCTGATATCTGGGGGCTCTTCGGTCCTCGTTCCGCTCGCATTCGCTCACTCCACTCGGACAACCCGTGGCGCACCGATGTGCGCCACGGGTTCGCATACAGGCGACCGTCTATGAGAATCGTCAAGAGGCTTTCTTGAAAATTCGATCACCATAGATTGAATGGCTTGAAAGGAAAGCCTTATATTCGGTCATCTTTTTTTCGTGGTTCTTGCTGTCACAGTAGTAGTGG